>Ga0247821_10000185_pt1 | contig 36690 bp, 57 predicted proteins | sample 13C_Glycerol_Day_FD_192481 | JGI IMG/M metagenome (GOLD analysis project Ga0247821, IMG submission 192481) | Soil microbial communities from agricultural site in Penn Yan, New York, United States - 13C_Glycerol_Day14 | ecosystem: Environmental > Terrestrial > Soil > Agricultural land | place... | reverse complement strand
CCTGCACCATGCCGCCTTCGGACTGAAGGCCGAGAGACTGGAGCATGGTGGGAATGAACAGCTTGGCGTCGGCCATCTTGCCGGATGTTTGCGCACCTTGAAGCGCGTCCAGTGCGCGGTCGTAGCCGTTGATGGCGGCCGGCGCGTTATTCGCTGCCTCGATGAGCGAGTTGTACCGGTCAGCGGCAGCGCCAGCGACCTTTTCAGTTCCCATAGGCGCAGCGGTGGGCATGAAGCCACCACCTTGACCGCTTCCCGGCGCGCCACCAACTGTCGATCCCAGCGACACGGTGCCTTGCTGGCCCGTAGCGGGGTCGAACATGTTGACGCGCTGAGCCGCCGCTTCTGGGGTAAGACCCTTCTGGAATGCAGTGATGGCGCCCTTCGGCTGGCCGGTGAGGGGGTCGATCGGTACGACGTTTACACCACTACCAGTGTCGATCGTCTGCACGTTCGGCATCAGCACGTTCGCCTGGTCCTTCGCGGATTGCAGGCCGATCCAGTGCTGTTTGACCCAGGCGCTACGCTCGCGCGGGTCTTCAGGGATCTCTTGTGCGTACTGCTGGGCCTGCTCGGTTGTGAGCATATTGAGTTTCAAACCGCTAGCCAGGGCCTTGTAGATGTCCTGATTCGACACCGCATCGCCCTTCTGCATCAGCGCGCCAAGCTGGCCGTTCCAAAAACCGAGTTGCTTCTGTTGCAGGTCGAATTGCTTGGTCTTCGTGTCAAGCTGCGCGTTCTGAAGATCCGTCGCGTTCTTGAGGTAGGTCGGCAGGTTGTATGCCCCCGGCCCCTGACTCATGATGGAAGCAAACTTGGCCTGGTCAATTTGTCCCGTAACTGGGTCAATTGACTGTTTCATCGCGGCGGATGCAGCCGTGTTCGCCTCCAACTGTTGGCGCAACTGGTCCTGCTGCAACTTGCGCTGCTGGAACTGTTGAACGTTCGACAGCATCCCCAGACCGTTAATCTGCGGCGTCTGCACCTGGAGAGGGATAGAGGTATCCAGAGGCATCAATGCACCTTCGCGTAGTCAACGTACTTGATGCCGTCAATCTCGTGGACAGCATCCGGATTCGTGATTTCCAATTCCTGGGCCATAACGCCCTGGAACAGCTCCGGTCGATGGATGTACCGGTACTCGTACCAGTTGTGGCCACCCTCGGTAACGCCGAGCAAGCGCACGTCACGCTTCATGCGAGCGTCAGACATGAACAGCGAAGCCAGGCCCATGCCGAGGTTCATAATGTTGTTCGCGCCCTGCGTCTGGGCGTTCGCCGCTCCCACCAAGCCAGACGCTTGAGCGTTCGCGCCCTGGGTCATCAGGTTTCCGATCAGGCTGCCCGTCTGCATGCCTGCATTGCCCACACCAGCAGCGGACGATTGGCCCATGCCTGCCAGGCCTGCGAGACGGTTGTACTGATCCGAGGCCAGCCCGTAGTTGGTGGCGTAGGATTGCAGCGCGCGTTGGTACTGTTGGCCGTAGGTGTTATCGGCCAGACCGGTTGCGTATTCAAGCGCGCCCTTCTGTTGCGCGCCAGAAAGCCCCAGACCCTTCGCCGCGTTCTGATTCGCCAGAGATTTCAGGCCTTGATTGAGCGTGAACTGGTAACCCGGCGTCTGCTCAAGCTGGCTGGGGTCAAAGTTGAACTGCTTCGTCAGAAGCGCTCCAAGGCCTGTCGTATCCCCCTGGCCGCCAAGCGCATTTGCGCCGGTCGTGGCGGACTGTTGCGCAGCAAGTTGACGCTGGATAGCAGCCTCAAGGCCCGTGTTATCCACCTGCCCAGCTGAGCCGCCTGCGGGGTCCCCATACACCCATTTGGTGTAGGGGTCGCCAGCATCTCCACCGCCCTGATACGTCAGGTTGTAGCCCCACTTTTGGGCGCGCGGGTCATACCCCCACTCCGCATTTGAAAAATTACGCGCAGCCGCATTGTTGCCCAGCAGAGACGCCAAATCAGGCGGCTGGCCAGGCGTTCCAGGCGTCGTGTATTGGGGAAGAAGCTCCTGGCGCAGTTGGTCGTAAGTCTTGGGCTGCGCAGAGGCTCCGCCCATGCCGCCACCCATAGCGGCGGAATTGGGCGCCGTGAGGCCCAACATGCCCAGCAAACCACCAAGGCCAGCCGTACCTGCGTTCATGTACGGCACCAGGTTCTGCTGAACCTGCTGGAACATCTTCATCTGCTGGTCGGCAGCGTACTTCGCGGCTTGCTGTTGGACGTCAGCCGCCTCCCTGGATGCATCAGCAGCGTTCTTGCCGCTCAGGCCGCCAGTGATATCACCTGGGTCGAGAAGATCTTTACCAAAACTCATTATTTCGACTCCAGGTAAATCGTTTCGTGCAAAACGCCGTCACGCATAGCGTTCGGGATGCGCCCCAACTCCGTGAACCCGCATGCGCGCGCGTATCGCAGCGCCGCTTTATTCCAGTCGCTGATCGGGGCGATGAACCAATCCGCCCCGCGCGAGCGCATTTCAGCCAACGTGCTCAGACCAAAATCAACAATTCCGCGCCCACCGCGCAAGATCGCGGCATGCACGTCATAGATCCCGTCTCGGACATGGCGGTACATCACAAAGCCCTTATCCTCGTAAGCGAAATACGTGTGCTTCGGGTCATACGCAAAAGATGCAGAATCCAGGCCGTCCTCACGCACCCATTCCCACACGCGCGGGTGGCGCATGATCTGGGTGATGAATTCCGGAGCGGCCTGGGTGAGCATTACGGCAACGCGTCGATCAATGCGCTCAACTGCGCCACGGTGATGAACCCGGGCGTACCGTCGACGTTCACCTGCACCAACACGAAAGTCGCGTCGTCCAGTTGCTCGTCGGTAAAGGTGGTGTACTCGTCCATTTCTGGCTCCTATCAGGGGGTTTGAAGAGCGGCCACGATGTCAGCCGCAGTGGATGCAGGCGTCAGCGCGGCAATCGCCGTGATCGCATTCGCCGACAGCTTCGGGGTGTTGCCAGCCAATGCCGTCGCGCCGGTCGTGCCAAGCGCCAGGCTGGAGGTGCCCGCGCCAATCGCGGTGCGCGCTGCGGCTGCGTCGGTAGCGGTAAGAACGTTCCGGCCCACGGTCGTGGAATCGGAAATTTGGGATGCGGTAACGGTCGTTTCGCCGCTTGAACCGACGAAATCGGCGATCTCTTGCATGGTGACGGGGGGGCCACCGATAGACCGGTAGATCTGGTCGCTGCTAGTGAGAGACATGATTCACTCCTTAAGTGTTGGGCACGTATTCGGCGCCGCTGACGGTTAAATTCATGCCGTCCCCATCGGCGTACAGCATTGCCCCCGGTTCAAGCTTGTGGTTGACGATGGCCGACAGATTCGCCGTAGCGCCTGCCGGGACGTTTTGAGACAAGATCCGATACCCAGCCCCGACCGATTGGCCGACCGGGACCAAGAAAATGTTCACAGCCACTGCGCCTGCGGTCGGGTTCGTGACGGAAGCCGCCTGAATCGTGGCCGACGTCAATACGGGCGCGGTGTACATCAGCGCAGAAGTGCCCGTAAGCGCCGTTCCCTTGACCAGTTCTTTCCAAATAGTTGCCATGGTTCCCTCTAGAGCGAGTCCAGCTTTGTTTTGTCCGCAGCAGACATAAAGCCCGCGCTGGTGGGGGTGGCCACTGCATGCAGCGTCTCGTCTGCGTGAGTGCCATGCGTGAATACGTCTGCGGGCGGCGCGTCGGTGGCGGCGCAGCAAGTGGATGCCTCGGCCGGCAGTTGGTCCGGAGCCGCGCTGATACCAGCGACCTGCTGGATCTGTGCCTGCAATTCGTCTAGGCGCCCCATGACAAGGGCAATTGCCGCAGACGCCATCACATCTGCCGGGGGTATATCCTCTGCGGCTAAATCCGCTGGCGTCTGTCCGTCCAACAACGCCTGTAGGTCGTTGATGTCTCGAATGACCTTCGTAAGATCACCACCAGGATTGCCGCCAGTCCGGTTGAACAGTTGCAGGAAGAACCGGAACCAAACCTCGGTGACGCGGTTGCCCGCCACCAGCGGTGCGTCAGGGATCGGGATGATGGCCTTGGTATCCATCACTGATTCGCCGGGTTCGCTTGCACAAAAGCGCCGTTGAGCGCCGTCTTAACCGGGGCCGACCAGGAGAGTTCAAACACTCGATCCCGAGCCATACCCAGACGTTGGAACTGCACAGACTTGAGGTAGTCGCCCTCAAGCCCGAAACTTTCCTCGATGTAGTTGCCCCACGACGCCCCTTTCGTGTCGCTCCAACGCAGGTAAAGCGGCACTGCGCCGCTATTTGCGCCTTCGCCAACCTGGAAGTCCGCGATGAATTCGCGGTAGGCGACACGGTTGCCGTCATCCACCATGTGCGGGAACGACCGAAGACGGCTGATAGGCGCGCCGTCGTCCGTCAGGGCGTCAGGAGTAGCCTCGTACAGCTTGCCGTTCTCCCAATCGCCCATGATCAACTTGCCGTAGGCATAGGCGAAGCAGTTGGCGCGGTGGCGGCGGAACTGGCCTTGCTCATCCAGCCATAGCCATTCAGTCCATTGGCCGGACGCCAGGTCAAACACCCACGTCTTATCAGCAGTCGGGAAGGTCAGGACGTACCAGAAATGGCCTTCCATCTGCATCGTGAAGCCAATGGCATCATCGATCTTCTCGTAGGCCTGGAATTCGTTCTCGATGGCGTGCGTAGAAATGCGCTTTGCCTCGTAGTTGTCCGTGCGGACCACGATGCACTTGCCCTCTTTAGACTGCGAGAGCCAGTAGATAGCGCCGTCCATCTGTGCGACGGACTGAGGAGCCACGCATCCGTGCTGGATGAACGCGCCCGGCATGCGCTCGTAGGGGAACGCCGTGCCGCCGCTGTTGTACCAAACCTCGCAGGTCAACGCGCCAATCAGGTAGATGTAGCGCTTGGTCACTTGCAACGTCACCAACGTGTCCGAAAACCCGGTCTTGCCCGCGAAATCCAGCGCGTCAAAGTTCGTCTCAAACACCAGCGAGATGTAGAACTGCGTGCTGTTCGGGCGCGGCAACACGAAATAGCCGTCGCCGTACTGCACCGTCGCCCCGCCGTAGAACGAGCTTTGGTTAATCGCCGCGAAACTGTTGTCGCTCAGCGTGATCGTGTAGCCACTCGACCCTGACACCAGGATCACCGACCGCCCGTTGTCGATCATGTTGACTTGGCCCGACGAGGAAGACATCGTGCCAAGCTCCGTCAACTCGAAGCTGTCGTTGATGTAATAGACGCGGTTGCCGCACACGCCGTAGAGCTTTTCGTTGGTCGCGAAGTAAAGCCCGCGCCAGCTGTTTTGCTCTGCCGTAGCCTTCAATTCCAGCCCAGGCATCAGGTAATGCGTGGTCGGAAACGGGGAATCTTCAGGGTTCTGCTCGACGTACAGGTTCACGCACCGCTGCGCATTCGCAATGATGCTCTTGGCCTCGTAGGCGCCGAGTTTCAGCGGGACTCCCATTAGGAATTGCTCCCAATGTAGAAGTCGCCGTAGATGTTGTACGTGCCAGGGCGGTTATTCAACGCCGTGGGCATCGAAAGACGCGGGATCTGCGTATTGGCCTGTTCAATGATGCGCAGCGAGGCTTCAGCCTTCTTCGCGACCACTTCATTGACCGGCAACCCATACATCGGGTACAGCTCAAGCGTCAGGTTCCACCACAGCGCCGCCTTGTACTCAGGCGGCAGCGTGATTTCGTCCGCAATCGTCTCGAATTCCTGCAACTGCTGCATGACCGTGATGAAGATCTCGTACTGATCGTTCGGGATCGGCCACGGGTACAGGTTTCCAAGCGGGTTACCAGCGTCGTAGAACAGGTATTGCGGGAATGCGTTCAGGTTCTTGATCGAAATCCGGTTGTAGTCCTCGCGAGCGCGCAGGATGGAAAACGGATAGTCGACCGGCAGCGGCCCACCGCTCAACTGGCGGAAGAACGCCGATTCAATCTTGGCGGGGCGCGGGATATCGAAGTCACCGCCCGGGCCGACCGTGTAAACCTGTTGGCTCGTGGCTTGCAGCGAGTAGGACACCAGCTGATAGACCAGGTAGCGGCGGCGCTGCCACTGGGCCATCATCATGTTCATCGCGTTGAATGCGTCATTCGTGTCTTCTGCGGACGCGGTTTGCCCCACGCCCAGGACGTTAGCCGTCTTGAGCGCAAGCTGGATGATGTCTCCAGGCGTGGTGGGCATCGGCGACGACATCTCAGGCCTTCGCCTCAGCGATCATCGCGCGCAGCTTGTCTTCGCCGGTCTTGTGGTGCGGGTTCAGGCCCAGCGCCTTAGCCTCGGCCAACAGCGCATCGCGCTCACTGGGCGCAACTTCCACAGGCTCAGCGGTCAGCACGGCTTCTTCATCCGCGTTATTGACCAGCATCTGTGAGCCGTCAGCCAGCGTCACCCACTTGGGGAACTCCTGGAACACGTACGGCGCTACAAAATCTCGGTTGTTCATGCTCGCTCCAATAGGAGCTGGGGCCGAAGCCCCAGCCCGTTCTTACAGCACGTCGCCGACGATGCAAGCCCATTCAGGACGAATAGCCTTGTAGCCGTACAGGATGTCCAGGCGAGTGATGAGCGAGTCGGACATGATGTCGTAGGACTCGATCATCCGCATGGACACGCCGTCGAACTCAGCACGGGCGGCTTGCACCACCCCAGACGTCGGCATTTCCAGATCCGCCGTGGCCATCGTGAAGGCCTCGGGGTAGAACGCCAGGTTCTGGCGGTACTGCGAGCTGGCCGTGGCCACCAGCGAAATCACCGCCGAGTTGGCAGGCGATGCGGTCACGGTGTTGTACGCAGCGGGGGCAGGCACGATTGCCGGGTAGATCGGGATCGACGTGGCGCCGGTCAGCACGTTGGCGGTCACGACAAACTGGCGCAGCTCGCCCTGGTCTTCGCCAGTCAGGCGGTTGATGGCATTCACACCAGCGATGGTGATGATGTCGCCCTTGTTCAGCGTGCCCGTGATGGCGTTCGTGACCAGCGTGGTGCCGGTCTGCGATGCGCCGTTGACGGTGCCAGCGGAGAACGTGCCGACCGTGTGAACCTTGGTGGTCTGGTCGTACATCCAATCGAAGCCCAGCGTATCTTTGGTGATGATGCCGGTTTCGTACTGGCCGCTGATCTTCTGCTGCGGGTTGAACAGGCCAGCCAGCGAGCCGACAGTGCGGGCTTGCGTGCGCGGATCCAGGATGATCGCGCGGTCCATGCGCGGCGCCAGGTTGAAGTCCAGCTTCGCGCCAGCATCCAGCCAGGTCGTGGCGTCGGGGCTGACCATCGAACCGCTGGACGACTTGAACACCAGGTTGGCGGACTCGTTGGCCATGTTCATCAGGTCGCCAGCCACAGCAGCGGCCAAGCGGTTGACGGCGGGGGCCAGGATGCGTTCGCTGAAGTCGTCCAGGCTCATGGTCTTCTCGGCGGTGCCGAACGAGACGGGGACGTTCTTCTGGGTGGCGACGGTGAGCGACGTGTTCTGCTCATTCGTGCCTTGGGGGGTGATCGCCGGGCCGTTGTTCACGACGTAATCGTTCGGCAGGCGGATGCGCAGGGTGTTGCCGATCTTGGCGCCGCTGCGGGCAAATTGGTCGTCGTATTGACGGTTGACGGTGCGCATGAAAGCGTTGGTCTGCGTGAACAGACGCACCGCCTCATTCGTGATCATGTCGATGGTAAGCAGGCTATTTGCCATGATGGAAAGTCTCCAAAGGACGAAGAAAGGTCGTGATTTCTCACGCTCTGTCTCTGCCCTCGGGAGACTTTTCCGGGCCTACCGGCGATAGGTCGCCTAACCTGAACCCCTGACGGGTCGCACTACCCCCAAGATGCCTTGGGTAAGTGGATTCTGATACGGCTACCTATTCGAAATCTCGACTATCTGCGCCGCGCTGTCTTGTTGCGGTGTTCGAACCACTCTTTAGTGCCCAACTTGGGCGCGCCATCAGCGCTCACGACGCCATCAATCGGCGTGATGGGAGCCGGAGCCTTGGAAACGGGCCGCGCGACCTCTTTTGCCGCCTTGGGGGCCAACTGAGCTAGCTCGATAGCCATCTGGACGGGCGACAGGCCGCCGATCCGCACTGCTTCGCCCATGTTTTCTGGCCTGCCCAGCCAATGCACGACCTTTGCGGGGTTCGGTAGGTTGCCCAGCACCTGGAGGAAGTCCACACCGCCCACGCCTGCCATGCCCAGGTTCGTGATAGAGCGGTCGAACTCTTCGCCGAACTCCTGGCGCCCGTGGTCCTCGATGGATTTGAGAGAACGGCTGAATTCCTGCTGCTTGATCTTCTCGTCCGCGATACTTTCGGCATACACCCGCGCCAAAGCATCCACGTTCGCGTGCACGGGTTGCTGCTGCTGCCCCTCGCCGGCCGGTTGTTGGAGCTGGAACTGCTGCAAGCGCTGCTCAGCCTCTGCCGCGCGGCGTTCAGCTTCCTTGCGGGCGGCAGTCAGCTCACCAAAGCGGCGCGTTGCCCATTCCGGGACCTCCTTCTTGGCTTCTTCTTGCTGGCCTTCGGGGGCAGGCGGCGGCGTTTGTTCCTGGACTTGCTGATCAATCACTTCGTTTTCCATGATTTCCTCATGTGCTAACCCGGTAGGCCACCGGTAGGCTGCTGCGGTTGCGGCTGATGAATAGGTGCGCCAAGGTCAGTAGCGGTCAGGCCGATGCCCATAGCTGCTGCCCCTGACATGGTTTGCGGATCGGACGGCGGCGGCGATGCCAACACATCCAGGATGGTTTGACGAATGACGGGTGCCAGTGCTTCGGGATTGGTGGCGTCCATCAACTTCGCCATGCGGTCCGTTTCCGCCTTGAAAGCGTCCAGCATGGCGGAACGGTCTGCGTCCATACGCTCGGCCAGGTGATTCAGCGTCTTCTGATCCACCTCTTGCTTGGCCAGGCGCTCCATGGATTCCTTCGATTGCAGTTCGTCGCTCAGTTGCTGGACGATCTGGGTCAATTGCTCGACCTGCTGCATAAGTTGCTGTTCTTGCGGCGTGGGGCCATCGCCTCGAATCTCAGGCGGGATCCAGTTGCGCAGGCGCTCGGCGATCTTGTCGGCGGACGGAAAATCCCCGTTCGAGACGAACAGGTCGCCAATCACCTGAGCCAGCGCCGGAACACCGACGATCAGCTCCTTCATCGCTTCGAATGCTTCTTCGCGGCGCGTCTCGAAGTTCGGGCCGACCGATGCCACCACGTCGTAAGCGCCCACCGCAGGGTTAAAGATGGTCGACACCTTGTTTTCAAGGCCGTCTTCCTTCTGCTGCATGGGCTGCTTCATGGTCGGATCGATCATGATCTCTTGCTCTTCGCCGTCTTCCGCCATGATCCGCATGACGCGCTTGGTGTCATAGATCTTGGGCGCCAGGTCGATGATCTGCTTGCCCAAGAAACGTTTGGCGACCGACTCGTTGTCCAGATAGTGGAACGTCGAACGCTCGCCCTGATTCTTGCGCTTCTCCAGCGCGCGACCACTCAGCTCCTGCGACTGCACGCCGAAGGTGGCCTCGTACTGCCCGGACGCCATCATCATTTCTACGGACGCGGCCTGCATCCCAACCGAGAATGCCTCGGCTGCTGCGGGAGGCTGCTGGCGCTCCGGCTTGGGGATCGGGTTGCCGTTCTCGTCCGCGTGGTTATAGGGCAGAAACGCATGGTTCTCACGGTTAGCCGTGAACCAGTAGTTCTCATGCCCCTCAATCGCCTCGATCGGGCCTGTGTAGGGCGTCTTGGACTGCAACGCGCCGAACTCCACCTGACACGAGGTGTTGTAGTTGTACATGCGCTGCGGGTCTTTCATGTACCGCACCAGACCCTTACGGTCTAGCTTGCCATCGATCACGACCTCTTCGCCCACCAGGCGAATGATCGGGATGTACTTGCCCGGCCAATCACGGCGGTCGATGATCTCGTTGCCCGCGATCAGATACCACTTGACCGTGCGCTTACGAACCTGGCGGCGCTGGGCGGGCGAGTCATCCTCGGCGATCAGGTTGTTCAGTTCGGCCACGTTCTTGGGTAGCTCGGACTCTCGCATCATCTGCGGGATGCCGTCCGGCCCTTCGATGGCGTACATCCATTCGTGGCCTTCTTCTACCTCGTAATACTCCGCAACCCTGATCTTGTCCTTGGACAGCCAGCCGCTGGACACGTCGATCTGCAAGTCACCAGCGACCGCGCGCCCGGGATACTTGCGCTCGAAGTCTTCGCGGTCCCACTGGTCGTAGATGAACGCGAACTTGGCATCCGATCCATCCTTCTGCTTGATCGCCGGGTCCATCAGCACCGACAGCGGGTCCGGCACCGGGCGGATGAAGATGTCTTGATCGAACCCGTTGTCGTCCGCGTAGTCCGTAACGATCCGGTAGTAGCCAATGCCACCACCCACCTGGAAGCCGCGCGCCACGTCATACACGCTCTGCGCATCGCTGGCGTACTCGATCCGGCGAGCCAGGGCGGTATACACCTGCGAGCTGTCATAGCTCGACTGCCCCCCCGTGGCGATGATCTTGATGCTGGCCTTGTTCTCACGCCCCTGGTTCACCACATGCAGCCAGTGCGTATGCGTCTTGTTGACCGTCAGCATGGGACGCGATTCAAGCTGACGCTGGGCGCGCACAGCAGCCGGCCATTGCTCCTGGTTGTCCGAGTCGGCATACAGGAACTTCATGTCATCCCGGAAGCGCTGGCGAAACTCGCTCTCCCACTCCTGGCAGCGCTTGAAGCGGTTCTTGGCCCGCTCCAACACGGACTTGTCGACGTCGCTCTGGGTCTCTTTCTTTTTACGTGCCATGGTCACATCCAATAGCCGCCGCTCGGGCGATGTGCAACGGCCCCATGCCGAGGCGGTTTGATCTGTTTCTTGGGCTTGCCAACATCACCGAACGGCACGGCGAAGCGGCGCATCATGTAGGCGTAGCGGGTCGCGCTCATCAGGTCATCGCGGATCTTGACGATGTTGCCCCGGTCGTCACGGTGGTACTGCGTAAACTCGTCGAACCAGTCGCGCAAGCCACGGAACACCTTGAACTTGCCCTTGCTCATCAGGTCGCGGATCTCGTAGACCCCAGCCTCAACGCCGTTCGACCCATCGGGCCACGTCGCGTAATCGGCCAGCATCTTCCACCCCGCATCCTGGTAGTACTTGCGCTGCTCCTTGCCGGAACCCTTCTCTGTCTGCAACCCGTCTAGCGGCCATGCGGTGGGCACGTTCTGCGCCCAGATCTTGACGGCGCCCCATGCCACCTCTGGGACGGTCCGGTTCTGCGCCCATGCCCGAGTGACGTAGACAGATTCGGTGTCTGGATCGATAGCCAGTTGCACATGGCCTTGCGGGTGATCCCAGCCAAAGTCCATGCCATTGATGACGCGCCAGTGCGCGGGGATTTCGAACGGCTCGCAGGTGACGTATTCCTCTGCGAAGTCATAGATGCGGCCATGGCCCAACATCGGCACGCCCTTGGTACGCATCTCACGCTGGTGCGCAGGGAACGATTCCAGCAAGTCCTGCTTGACCTTCTCCGACAAGTGCGGGGCGTCGTCCCAGCCTGCATTGATATAGACCTGGGCCGCACCGGGCGCATCCATGAACTGGATAACCAGGTCTGTGCGCCCATTCTCAGGGGTGAAAGTGAGAATGCCTCTGCCGCCCTTTCCGCCGTCTCCGGTGGCCGTCCGCGTCAATACCTGCGGGTAGATAGTCGGGTCGCGCGGCTCTTCGTCGATGTGGAACCAGTCCACCGAGTCACCCATCAGGGCGTGCTGCCCCTGGCTGTACGACCAGAACTGGATGCGCGACACGCCACCGCTTGAGTGGCGAACCTGTACTTCCTTGGCCAAGCGCGGCGTCCCACCGGCCGGGATAACGTCGACAATGCGGTCAGGCGGGATCAGCCCACCCTCACACTTACCGTCAGACACGGACCCAACGATAGGCATCTGCAACAGGTCGCGGATCTTCTCGCCGGAATAGCCAAGCACCCATATAAGGGGCGCTTTCTCGAACTTGTGCCCGTCCCAATCCTCCGGGTAGTCACCCAGGGCATGCATGGAGTCCAGGAACGTGCCGGTGTACGTCTTTCCGATCCGGTTGGCGGCGATCAGACAGACCTGATGGAACTCCGCAGTCAGGCGGACGAACTTACGCTGCCACACGTACAGCGTCTTGTAGAACTGGCGATAGCGATACACGCGCTCACGGCGCTTGCGCTCAGCCAGTAGCTGAAGAAGCTCAAGCTTCTGCTGGCGGCTCATTCTTCAACTCTTGAATGCGCGCATCAATCTCTTCGTCGGTCAGCGACTCAAACGAGTGCGTCACGCTCTGCTCGATGCGGTCACGCCACTCCACCTTCTTGCGATTCTTCAGCCAGAAGATCATGGCAGCGGTGTCAGGCGGGTAGAACTTGCGAATGGGCGTCTCAACAACCTTGCCGTCGATCACCCGGATGTCCACCTCGTCGTGCTCGTAGCCCATGGCGCGCTTGTACAGGCTCTGCTCTACCTTCGCGTCCGCTTCCTCCTTAGGGAGCTTTACGGACTCCGAAAAGGTTGCGTGCTCAACCTTCCACAAATTGATGGTCGATATCGATACCTGGAAGAAATCAGCCAGTTGAGCGTCAGTCGCGCCAAGGCGACACAACTTCTCAGCCTGCGCCGCGTACTCGGGCTTGTACTTGGTGGGTCGCCCAGTCGCCATTAGCCCCCCCACCAGTGCAGGAACCGTTGCCACAGTGTGCCTTTCCACGGCTCGGCGCCTTTAGACCAATTCATGATGGCCGCCCACTGCCGATATGCGCATTCAGGCGTATAAGCGCGCCCAACACAAACGTGGTTGTCAGCCTCCGACTGACACACCCATTCACCCTTTACTAAGCGAAGGCGGGGGGCAGGCCATTCTGGGTCGATCAACAACGGAGGCGCCACATTGGTGAGCCAGTTCTGACTAGGCACGAGCACGCTATCCGCCATCACACCCTCCGCCCATCAACGACGACGAACGCGGAATGGCGCATAGCCCGCAGGCGAGCAGACAGATGCCGCGCGACGGAAAGAAGCTTAAGCGCCTCTATCTGAAGCGCTGACATCTCCATCTGCTTGGGCATCACTTGATCCCGTTGCCGCCGACCTTCGGCACGCCGTTCAGACGCACCGGCTCCGGCTTCGGGCCGGACGGCGGGGTTTTGTGCAGGGTGTTGGCTTTGGCAGTGCGCGCGTGTTCGGCGCAGCGGGCACCTTCACTGAAGCTGCCGCCTTTGAGTTGCGATTTCATGCATGATCTCCTAGGGGCGCGGAATGGCCCTTAGTGATTCTGCAAGATGAGCCTGTTCGAAATCTCGACTATGTTGGAGCGTGTGAGAGTGAGGCGGCTCACACAATCGGGGATATGGCACAGCCTGGGCAGGTTCTCCCGCGCGCCTCCTGTCTCCACCATCCAGTACGCGATGAAGGTTTCCCCGTCCTGGTGGCGCGGCTCTGTCCCACGGCTCCAGGCATAGATCGTCGTCTTTGGGATGCGCAGCTTGACCGATACTTCTGTCAGCCCTATGCCGTGGCGCCGTAGCGCGAGCAGCATCTCGTTCCAGTCAATCGGATTTGCTGTCATGGCGTTCCTCGCACATTGCATAGACCACGTACGGTTTCAGGACTGCGTACTCTAGGGCTTCCAAGCAATCCTCCTTCGACCTTGCGGGGATCTCCTGGCGATACAACGGGATCTCATTGCCTGTCTTGGTAAGGATGGCGGCGACAATCACTAGGACCCACATTGCGGTTGCTCCCGGATGTCCTGGCGTCGGCCCCAGTCGGATAGGAGAAGCTCAAGGTTTGTTCGCATGTTCCCTCCTATACCCATTCCGGGTGATCGTGGCCGTCTGGAGTTTGGCACCGCGCCTTCCAGTATGTAGCTTCCAGCTCGTCCAAATAGCGCCGATACTCTGCCATTTCCTCGGCCGCGCGCTTGCCAGCATCGGCACATGGAGTGCTAGGCCCAAAAATCTCCATCCATCTTTCTAGCCATCCGGTCATATCACTCCCCCAACTGCCGGTAGTGGCTGACGTTGCTCGAAAGCGATACGAGCCTTGGCATGCCCTTTAGCTTCTCGGCTACCTGGCGCATCTGCATGCTGGGGACGTATGCCCGCGCTTGCAGGGGCTTTATCTCGCTGGGCTTGGTGGCGGTTTTCATCACTTATCCCCTTGGTCGAGCCGGATCTTGATACCGAAAGACAAGATGCCCGTGGCCCACATGACGGCGCCAAAGAGTCCAACAGTGGTAGTGACCATTCCGACAATTTCAAAGAAATTCATGCTTGCGCTCCTTGCGCTTGGACGGTCAGGGCCACGCCGATAGCGGGCCATGCGTGACTGGAAACCCCGTACAAGGGGCCGGGCTTCGCTTTGATTCCGATCTGCGGGGTTGCCCCTCCCCCAGATGCCGGGTAGAGGTCGATAATCGCTTGGCGGACGTTTCCGTCCTTCGCCTTCGTGGTGCCGCACAAGTGCATCTTCACGTCCTTGCGGTAGACCAGCTGCACCGACTCGTCATGGCCCCAGGCCTGCATAAAACGGCCTATCCAGACGCATGTCTCAAAGACCTCGCGTCCAACAGGCATCCCGTAACTTGCGATCATTTCTATAGCCAACGTGGCATAACCGCCCTGCCCGCTTAATAACGCCAACAAGTGGTCGTTCGGCATAACGCCGGAGTCTCTAAGCTGGCTCCCGACCAAGACGCACCATCCAGATTCAGTTGTTCCAGGGTCGATTGCCAAGATGTGGTTCAGCCTGCTCACCGGATCGTCGGCGCCCACCGGGGGATCCAGCCTAGATCCAGCATCGGCGCGGCGTGGCGAGGCATCGGTGGTCGTTTCAGCACCACTCCGCGCCCGGCATATTGGGCAGGCCGTACCGGGCTCCTCACCGCCAGAGCCCATGCAAAGCAGGCAAGAACCGGTCTTCTGAACAATTCCCGCCATCGGATCAAGGACCACGTCCATTTGCTTCATGCCACCCCCCTTAGTACGTCCCAAGAAGCTCGCAGCAAAATGGCACAGAAATACAAGCCTCCGCAGATCCATGCTGCTATCAAAGGTCCGAATACGATCAAAGCCGCAATATCTTTCGGATCCATCACGACACCTGCGCCCGCAGCACGCGGAAAGGGTCGAACATGCCGGGGATGTAGGCGCCCCGCAAATTGCTGATGATCCGCTCGGCGGCTGCAATCGACCGGTTGCGCTCGAAATCGTCCATCACCGGGTCGGGCAGTTCATGGTCCTCGACGTCGACATAGCAGTACATCTGCGCTCTGAACTTGGCCTCGCCGCGATATTCGCCCGTGGCCTGGATATAGCCCCGGGCCATCATGCGGCGCAGAGCCTTATTGCAGATGGCCACGTCGATCTTGATGGCATCTGCCACCTCGCGCACTGTGTGCGGCCCGTGGTCACGCAAGAATCTGATGATCACTGGCCCGTGCTTTTCCTGTCCTGCGAATTTCATGATTGCTCTCCTTTCGCCTTAGCCAGCATCGCCGCGATAGTGGGCGTAGGTTGTTCGCCCTTGGCAATGCGCTCGTCCCATTTCGTAATCCAGCGCCGGGGGGCTTTCCCGGTCTGGTCCAGCGCCTTGTCAGCGCCCATAGCCTTCAATGCCTTTGCTGCTTCAACGCGATCCGCTGCCGTCTGCTTCGGAGCAGGCAGAGCAACGGACGCCTTTGGTATTTCCTTCCACGTCCCCTTCTCCATTTCCTCGATCAGCGTCTTTTCCCAGCGGCCTTTGATCGACCCGTAGGTGCTGTTCAGCAGGTCGTTTGAGCTGACGGCCACAGCAGCCCAGTACACGGCTGGGTGCGACCAATCCCCCATCTCACCGCGACGGCGGCAGGACATGCCGTGTACAGCCTCGTGGTAGGCAACTTCCGTGTCCATCCACGGGCAGCACAGACGCAGGAACTCGGGCAGAGTCGGCGGCCAGTCACGGCGTAGGCATGCAACCAAGCCTCGGCGCACGTCACGTTCACCCAGCCCGGATAGCTTCTGGTCCCACGATTCCTTCAGCTCCCGAGCCGTCAGCCCTTGCCATTGCTGGGCAAACTTCGAGCCGTACAGCATCCGCATTTCGTTGACCACGAGTGCGCCCATCGTGGCTTGTTGAGCTTCAGCGAGTTGCATCGATCACTCCCATGTCAATCTCCATCGGGCGCTGGCCTTCGGTGAGCACGTCCCGCAGTTCTGCGTTCCAGTCGGCAATGCGTTGTGAGTTCGTCTGACGCACAGGAGCGGCACGTGTCTGGTTCTCAATCCACGCGGCGTTGAAGCTTTGCCAACTCCGCTCCACGCAAGTTCTCAAAGCGTCCGTCAGGGTCCATCCGATTGAATCGGCCTCTCGTCGAATCCCGGCCAAAGCCAATTCCGTCAGGTCCGCACGCTTCCTGGCGCGGACAGCCAGGTATTCCTTGGCCACGTTCTCAGGAACACCAAGTCGAATGAGGTCATCAGCAGACAAAGCAGGAACATCAGATTTCGGTTTCCCCCGCTTGCGGGGGGTAGGGGGGTGTTCTTTATCTGTTTCTTGTTTATTGGTTATTGGTTCTTGGTTAGCATTGCCTTCGCTATGCGTTGGCATTGCGTTGGCATTGCGTTCGCATTCTTCTGGCTTTGCCTTGGCATCGCCACCCCACCGCTTAGCAGCAGAATCAGACGCTTTGGCACTCTTCGCTTGGTATGCAGCTATCTCAGCGTCTGCACGCTTGTTGTGCCAGTAGCCGTCTTCCAGGGTGAAGAACTCGCGCAGAACCAAATTCACGGCTTCGCGCTCTTCCTCTGAGCGAGCACCAACCCAGCGGCACACCTGCTGAACGTCATCAACGATGGGGGCTTCTTCTGCGTAGTACCGGCGCAGAAGACGGCTATAGATGGCGTCCTCGACCAGGCTCAGGTGCATCGTTGCTTGGGCGTAATCGCCGATGTTGTGGCTGTAGTAGTTCATGATTGCTCGCCCCAAAACTTCCACCACTTTCTCGTGGCAATAGGCGCTTGGGGTGTGCCTTCCAACGCATACCACTTGGCTTGTTTTCCGCACTTGCTCGCTGAGCCTCTAGAAGAGTTCGCGTAATAGAACTCGACCTTTCCCGTCACAAAATTGGGCTCATATTTGGTTCGCGCACATTTTGCGAATCTCAATTGGTCTTCGTCGTTCAAGGGTGGCGCCGCAGGTCTCAGGTGCTTGCAGTCTTTACAGAATTTCATGCCGCCTCCAGCATTCCAGCAGCGGCCAGGGCTGCGTCAGGGATTACATGGCCCTGGTCTTGCAATATCTCGATAGCCCACACCAGAAGGTCTTTCTGCTTGCCGTAGCGGGCTTCGAAGCGTGCTTTGTAGGGGTGGACAGCAACCAGGCCAGGCGCGCCCGTGCCGTCTTGATGATGGCCAGCGCACAAAGGCAATACGAGCCAATGCGCGTCCGGCTTGGTGCGTCCGTCGATGTGATGAACCAGGACATTGAAGTTTCCAACGCCATCCAGCCTGCAAGCCACACAACCCACGTCACGGCACAGCGCATCGTGGAACCGCTTCTGAGCGCCCGAGGGAGATTTGCCTTTCATTTCCGCGCCTCCATGTAGGGCTTACGGATGCGCTCGTGGAAGATCTTGGCGGCGGTTGGGTTGTGGTCCAGGTCTCGGCGGCTCTCAATTCCGCAGATGCGCAGAATCCAATCCCGGGCTTCGTCTGCATCGTCCGCGCGGCAGAATTCCCAGAACCCCACCGACTGGCAGAACATCCCTGCAAGCTTGGCCAACTCGCCGCCCTTCGGCTTTTGTTGAATGCCCGCTTCGTCGGAAGTGGACTTTTCGAAGTCAGACACAAGCGGCGCAAGGGCTACGGGCATGTCGATCTGGCCGAACAAGTTGAAAAACTCATTTCGGTACTTAGGATCGATGTCGATTTGGACGCGCACGGTGCCGTCCGCCATTTCCTTCATCGCCCTGCGGGTGCCTGATATCGCGCTCATGGCTATGCCTCGTCTTCAATCTCAGCCAGCAACCAATTAGCCGCCCACCGCTTCAGGACTTTCTGGTCATGGGGCGTGGTGACAACGGAATTCTTAGGCGCGACTTGCAAGCCGACCGAAGCCAGGAGCAAGCAGAAACGCTCCAAATGCTCGTTCTTGAAACGGCTGAGCGTGCTTGCATCCATGCCCATGCAAGCCGCTGCACGAGCCTGCGTCACCGCATCAATCCGCCGCAATATTTCGCCTTCAATCCTTGCGGCTTGCTTGCGGGCCATTTCCTGCTTGTCGGCAGATACTGTTTCCGTACTCATCGGGTACATCCTGTCAATGAGAGAGATAAAGAACGTGACTGAAACCGAAACCCTTTTGTCCCAAGCTCAAGACATCGCCCTGCGCGCTTTTGAAGACCCCACCGAAAGCGCCGTGATGGACATCTTTCGTAGGCTCTGCTGCGAGCAGGACGAGGCCCGACTGAGCCGAGATATGGCCGGTCATGGGGTGGTTCATTGAGTTCATGCCGCCTGCGAAGCCGTTGCGACTGCCGCAGCCAAATCCGGCCAAACCTTCTTCCACTGCTTGCATAGCAAGCGGCGGGAGACTCCGGATTTCTGCTCAAGCGCAGGGGCGTATTCGGCGGGAACGTTCCCGACCTTCAGCCACTGCTGAACGGTTTGGTAGTTCTGCGCGCCGACCTCTCGCGCAGTGGCTACAGGTCCGCCCAAGCGGGCGATGGCATCGGCGATGTGAGGGTTCTTATCCATAACCCCGATGCTAATACAAGAAAAACTAGCATGCAAGAAATTCCTGCAATGACACAAGTAATTCCTGTCTTTATCCTCGCGCGCATGAGTTCTATTCACGCACGCATAAAGCAACTGCGGGAGCGCCGGTCCATGTCCATGGAGCAGCTAGCAGATGCCATTGGGGTTTCCTGGCAGACGGTCCAGCAATGGGAAAACGGGAAGACCGCCCCTAAACGTAAACGGCTGGAGGATGTGGCTGAGGCTCTACAAACTTCGGTGGACTTTCTCGTCACTGGCGGTGCATCAGAAGGTGAGCAGGGCGAGTTCGTGACGGTACGTCGGGTCGGCGTGAAATTCTCCGCGGGCCGTGGTTCGATAGTCTTCAACGAAGACGATAAAAGCCGCCTGTCCTTTCGAGCTGACTTTCTACGATCCTCTGGTGCAGACCCAAGTTCTGTTGTTTCCGTTCTGTGCTCGGGAGAAAGCATGGCCCCCACGATTCCTGATGGCGCCGTTGTCCTGATCAATATGAACAACAAGTCCGTTTCGAACGGGAAAATCTACGCAATCCGTCATGACGATCAATTGCTTATCAAACGTTTGGTGAAGACTGCGGAGGGCGGCATCACGGCCAAATCTGACAATCCCGAATTTCAAGACGTCGATCTAAGTCTTCCCGATAACGGGCTTCAGATCATCGGCCGCGCCTTCTGGTATGGCGCAAAACTCTGACCATAGGAATTGATGTGAAGCTTGCCGCTCTAGTCCTGATCGCGTTGCTTACAGGCTGCGCCTCCGCGTCGAAGACCTACGGTCCTGATGGCCGAGAGGCATATACGTTGACTTGCTCCGGCGCGGCCCGCTCGTGGTCGAATTGCTACGCCAAAGCGGGAAAGATATGCGGCACCAAAGGCTACGACGTTCTGTCGCAGAATGGTGACCAGAACGCCATCATCACCGGGTCCAATGGGAACTTTGCAGGGGCTTCTGGCAACTCGCGGTCCCTTCTGATCAGTTGTAAGTCCTGACTGCCAAAAATCCCCCTCCGCCTTCGGGCGGCTTTTTTTTGCCTGAGATGCTAGTTTTTCTTGCATGCTAGTTTTTCTTGTGGCATAGTGGAGTCACTGCAACACGAAACGCAACGCCTAGCCCACAGGGAAGCAAGTAACGGGTCGGATGCAGAGAAGTACCGCAAGCCCATGCGTGACCTGACGTACCTGGTTAGCCAGATCCGAGGGTGAAGTCGAAAGAGGAATGCCTAGCCCAAGCTGGAATTGGGTGGACGCTTTGAAGGGGTAGTTAGCGGAGAACCCCTGAGCCGACAGAGCCGCGAGTCTGTATTGCGAACTGGAACCGTCAGGGGCGATGCAGACCGGAATTCATCCGCCAGCCCGTTCCTAGAGCGGGCTTACGAATGAACAAGGAGAGAGAAATGGGAACGAGAGCGGATTTTTATGTCGGTCGTGGCGACAAAGCCGAATGGCTGGGGAGCGTAGCTTGCGATGGATACCCAGACGGCTTCGACCGGGATGGCTTGCTAAACGCTAACAGCGAGGAGCAGTTTCGTGAGGCGGTAGCCGCTGAGTTGGCATCCCGGAGCGATGCAACGATTCCTCAGATGGGGTGGCCCTGGCCGTGGGAGGACAGTCACACCACTGACTACGCCTACGCCTTCGATGCTGGGAAAGTCTACGGGTCTTGCAGCGACCACTGGTTTGACGCACACGCGGTTTCAACAGGGGCCGGTGACGACGAAACGGCAGCAGACGACACCCCCGTTCAGTTCCCGGACATGACCGCCATTCAGAACGTCGACTTCGGTAGCCGCAGTGGCGTGATCGTCATTGGCACGTGATGGCTTCTTTCAGGATTCATACCGATTAACAAGGAGAACGAGATGGCAACGGTTCACGTAATGCATAACGGTGGTATGGCCTGTGTCGGGGACGAGCATGCGAAATCTGCGGCCAATGTTCCGGGTGTGTCGCTCTGCCCATTCGGCTACCACAAGCTGCCCGAAAGCGCCCTAATGGTCTACCGGGCTGAGCCGGGATGGTTCGCCATCCGACGCAATGGAATGACTGGCCGGCTTAAGCGGTTCCAGAGATTCGACCTCGCCTTGGCCGCTGCAAAACGGATAGCGGCCACCGAATAACTCCCCCTGGTGCTGCATAGCAGCCGTAGCCGCACGAAACGCGGCGCTATCAAGAGAGGCGTCTGACGCGCCATGTTTCACCAGCCACTAGGTCTGGGTCGGGCATGGGCGTAGAAGCCGGTGGACGGCGCCGGAAGCCGGTCCAGTCGCCTCCCTTGATGGCAGTACCCCGCCTTGGCCGAATGGATGAGGCATCGGAATTCTAGTCCGACGTATGGAGGTTCGATTCCTTCAGGCGGGGCCATCACAAGCGACGAGCGACGAACAGGCATATCGCCTAAGTAGAGTTCGCTCAACCTAGGCGCCGTGAAACAGTCGGCCGACCGCTGCACGAAACGCAGCACTTCCCCCAGACGTCACTGCGGTAGCGCCTTAGCCGCGCTGCACAACTCAACTTTCAACACGCGAAAACGGGTACGACAAACCGGTGCTTTATCCGGGTCGCAGTGACGTCTGGAAGAAGTGAATCTACGACTTACGCAGTCTTCCCCCACCAGTTCAAGCAATTCGCCTACAGCAATCCCGGGCCCGGGTGCGTGATCGGTGATGCGCCGTGATTGGATGGCCGGAGGACTGCACCTTTAAACGGTGAGCCCATGTCATCTATCAACGAACGTTTTGAATCGTACGTAGAACGTGTGCCCATGTCCGGGTGTTGGATTTGGATGGGGGCCGTCCGACAGCGCGGTTATGGACAATTCCATGCGAGTGGGAAGAACGTCGTAGCCCATAGGTACGCGTATGAGACGTGGAATGGTCCGATCAAGCGAGGTGAGGTTGTATGCCACCGCTGCGATGTGACTTCTTGCGTCAACCCGAGCCACCTATTTGCGGGCACTCAACTCGAGAACGTCCAAGACATGGATGCCAAAGGACGCCGTGCCCTCCATTTAGGTCGCAAGAATACGCGGGCGAAGCTTACCGAAGCTCAAGTCAAATCAATTTTCTACGACCAACGTGGCTACAAAGAGATCGCCGCCGATCATGGCATAGGGAAATCAAACGTCTTTCAGATTAAACGCGGAAAGGCGTGGCCACATTTAGCCCTCATCACGGAGAACGACCATGGGGAATCGACCTAGATTCACCTTCGATCCGCCCGACGAGATTTACGCCATGAAGTACGCAGAGGTCCCCCGGGCAATCGAGGCGGATCTGTTCACCCATCATCAGGCGGTGATCGAAGCGTTTGAGCAGGAATGGCACGAAGCCGATGCGCGGATGCTGTCGTTCATCGCTGGTGACGCGGACAAGCCGGAGAAGATCCTTGAACTGGCAGCGTCCGGAATCCTCGGACCTGAATGCCTCGACCAGATGACGCTGGCTATAGGCCACGTTGCCGACTATCAAACCAAACAATACGTGCGCGGCTACTGGCCGGAATGGGAGAAATCATGACAACGCGATTTACGCCGGGGCCATGGAGGGTCCATAGCGAGTACGGAAGCATCGGGTCGGTCACGAACGCAGACGGTTCGGTAGTAGTGGCGCAGGCGCAGCAGGTTGAACCCCGCAGCCAAGAAACGCGCTTGGCTAACACCCACTTGATCGCCGCGGCACCAGAGCTTCTGGAAGCGTTGGAAGCCTTGGATAACTATGTCTCAAACAATCTTACGACCGAATACCCGACGGGCATTGACATCAATGCCTCGCCTTTCGAAGTAGCCCGAGCCGCCATAGCCAAAGCACGCGGCACAGCATGACCCTCCCCACCCTATCCCACCTAATCGGCCTGTTCGCCGCCCTGTACCTGGTTGCGCTCATCGGTGATGAGGTGGCGGCCATTCTGAGGAAATCAGCATGACGACGAATCAAGGGCACACGTCGAGTGGCAAGTACATGTACACCAGCGCGCCCGGGGGTCAGTACGGCACGATGCGCTGCGCCAACTGTGGCAAGCAGATCACCGAAGGTCAATACCGAGTCCGGGAGAAGCCTGATCGCTACGTGACGTGGCACCGCGCTTGTTGCAGGGACGACCAGCAATGGTCAGTCATTGACAAACAGGCGGCAAATCACAAGGCGCATCAACTCCTGCTACTGGAAGCGGCGAAGTCATTCCGTGAGCGTTGGGGCGTTGCGGACCTGGACGATTTGATTGATGACCTGGAAGCCAACTTTCCCGTGCGAGGTCCCCAATGATCCGCCTCCTGCGCAAGCTACTCCAAACCGATGCCTACGAGAAAGTAGGCATTTTTTCTGCCTGCCTGCTGTTCGTCGGTGTCGCTGTACTGGCCTACGGGAAGATTCAGCAATCCGAGAAGGCATCTAACGAGCAATGGGCGAAGGATGGCGGCACGAAATACGCGAGCAGCCAATGAAAGCCGAAGACTTCTACGCCCCAGGCATCCCCGATCAATACCTACGCGCCCAGCGCGGACGAGCAGTAGCGGTCATAACACCCAAGTCGCCCGAATTTCAGGAGCAAGAATATGAGCATCGCCGTTATGGTCTTAGGACCGTCAGGGAGCGGGAAGTCGTACAGCCTGCGCAACTTCGACCCCTCCCAGGTCACGCTGATCCAGCCAATCAAGAAACCCCTTCCCTTCAAGTCTGCTGACTGGACGCTCCGCACCAAGGAGAACACCAGCGGCGCACGGTTCGTCACAGACGACAGCATCCTGATTGAAAAGGCGATGCGGAAAACGGATCGGGACGTGGTGATCGTGGACGACTACCAAGCCGTCCTGACCAACGAACTTATGCGCCGCAGCACTGAGACCGGCTTCCAGAAGTTCGCAGACATCGGCCATGGGGCCTGGAGCATATTCCAAGCGGCCGGCGATCTACCGGAACAGAAGCGCGTTTACATCATGGCGCACACCCAGACGGACGACCACGGGAACGTCCGTATGAAGACGGTCGGGAAGATGGTGGACGAGAAGCTGGTCCCCGAGGGCTATTTCACCATCGTCTTGCGCGCCGAGCAGATCAACGGGCAGCACGTCTTTGCGACCCAAAGCAACGGGCAAGACTGCTGCAAATCTCCCCCGAGCATGTTTGACGGCATGCACATACCCAATGACCTCGCAGCCGTCGACGCTGCCATCTGCGAGTTTTACGGCCTTACCCAACCCGCCTGAGAGTATCGAAAATGCGCAACTACGAATTTAGCGAAGAATCCGCCCGTCAAGCTGGCGCCAGCAACTTCATCGACGCCTCTGGCAAGTACAAGGGGACGTTTACCCAAGCCAAGCAGGTCATCAGTACGAAAGGCACCGAGGGCATCGAGTTCAGTTTCGAGGCCGAAGATGGCCGAACTGCCAACTACCTCCAGTTGTGGACGTTCGACAAAGACGGCAAGCCGCTGTACGGCAAGAAGGTGCTGGACGCCGTGATGTGCTGCGCGCGCATCAAGACCTTGACCCCACAAAAGGGAACGGTCCAAGGCAAGCATGGCCAGGAAGAAGCCGTTGTATTCCCCGGCCTCCAAGGTCGTCCGATTGGTCTCCTGTTGCAGCGCGAGGAATACCAGAAGAACAACGGTGATCTTGGCTACAAGTTCAACATCTACGCGCCGTTCCACGCTGAAACGGAACTGATGGCGGTCGAACTGCTGGACCGTAAAACCACCCCGGAAATGCTGCCGAAGGTTTTGGACGGTTTGCAGGATAAGCCGCTGCAAACCCGTTCGCGCCCCGCCGCCAGCGCCAGCAGCTCGCAAAGCGAGAACCCCGCCGATCCTTGGGACTAAGCCATGACGAACGTATCCCTGTACTCCCTGGCTGCTGAGTATCGCGGCCAACTCCAAGCTCTGGAGAACCTGGACCTGGACGAAAAGGCCCTGGCCGACACCCTGGAGAGCCTAGGCGGCGATCTGGAAGTGAAGGCCCAGAACGTCGTCTGCTTCCTGCGCAATCTGGAAACGACCGCCGCAGCGATCAAAGAAGCCGAAGCCAGCATGGCAGCGCGCCGTAAGGCCATCGAGAACCGGGTGGACGGTCTCAAGCGCTACGTGCTGGAGTCCATGCAGAGCAACGGCATCCAGAAGATCGAATGCCCGCTGTTCTCCATCAGCATTGCCAAGAACCCGGCTGCCGTTGACGTATTCGACGAGAAGCAAATCCCCGCTGACTACTTCGTCACGCCGCCCGCGCCTCCGCCTCAGTTGGATAAGAAGCTGGTAGCGCAGGCTCTCAAAGACGGATTCGACGTCCCGGGCGCCAAGCTGCGCCAAGGCGTTCGCCTGAACATCCGCTAGTCACTCCCCCCGCAGCCCCGTACCCCGCAGTCTGTCCGGGGCTGCCCTTCTATTGCCTGGAGCATCCGAAATGGATAGCAGCGACGTACCTGAACCTGAATATGACTTCGTTGAGCGCCTGCTAATCCGTGCGGGGCTTGTGGGCTGCGTACTGGGCCTGACCTTTTTCTACGCGATTCTTTACGCGCTGTGGCGATCCGTAGGCCGCTACTTCTTTGGAGCCTGAGAGCATGAACACGAACCCCGCACAATTTCGCAAGAAGCCCGTGGTTATAGAGGCGGTTCAGATCGACAAGCGCATGGACCTGACTTCCCCGCCGTGGTGGGCCGAGGCCGTCCAACAGAACCGCGTGATTCTGCGCGGCATGGGGAAATTCACCCGCGACCTGCCCATGGTCGAAATCTCGACGCTTGAAGGAATCATGACGGGCGTTCAGGGTGACTGGATCATCCGTGGCGTCCAGGGCGAGTTGTACCCCTGCAAGCCGGACATCTTCGCCGCGACCTACGAACCGGTTTCCGCCCCTACCTCGCACCCTATACCCACCGGAGCGACGGGGGAGGATGAGCGCAAAGCGTTTGAGGCTTGGTGGCGCCGAACCCGCGGGCTGACGATCGCCAAGCAGCACTATTTTGAGCTGCCCGAGGTCTACAGCTCGTGGGAGGCATGGCAAGCCCGCGCTTCTGTCGACGCTCCCGCTGCTGACGATGCGGAGGTGGAATCATGAAACGAGCCATCCCCGGATTTGAAGGCTACAGCGTAGATACGGAGGGAACTGTTTACGGCAAAACGGGTTTGCCTCTGCATCCTTTCAAAAACTGGAAAGGATATTTGCGCGTCTGCTTTCACCTGGAAGGGAAGAAGCGTTACTGCACAGTTCACTCCCTGGTGCTGAAGACCTTCGTTGGCCCACGCCCGGCTGGAATGCAGGCCTGCCATTTCGACGGGAACAAGCAGAACAACCAACTGAGCAATCTGCGGTGGGCGACCCCATCGGAGAACCAGCAAGACAATGCCCGCCTCGGGACGATAGCCAGGGGTGAAAGGAACGGCGCGGCGAAGATCACTGCCGAGCAAGCGCGCTTGATAGTCGAAAGACGAATGGCCGGGGGCAAAGAATGGGGCCGCGCCAAGGTCGCCGCAGAATTTGGAATCAGTGTTGATCTGGCATCCAAGATTGCACACGGGAAGCTGTGGCAGCACGCGACTGGCATTCACCACGCTGCCCGCGCCGTCATTGCCCAGCAGTCCCAGCGGAAGGAGGCGTGATGGAACTCGAGCTCCAAGAATCCTATGCGATGGACGACTCGTGCCAAATCCAATACTGGTCGCGCGGCCATTGGTCCTGGGGTGAATTTGTCACCGCCGTACAGGACCGCATTACGCAAGAAGAACGCGACATCCCCAACTGGGTGATCGTGCAAGCGCCGGTCAAACAGCTCTACCAGCGTGCCGTGCCGTGCCGCGATTCCATCGTGGGAGACACCCGCTACGTGCATTCGGATAAGCCTGGACGCGGTGCCACCGCCGTAACCGTCATGGAGTTCTGGTTTCCGATGCACAGCTTCCTGCCGCCGAAACCGCAGCCCATCACCAAGGAAAGCAATGACTGAGAACAACGCCGCCCCGGCGGCAGAGCAGCAGGCCCGACTCAGCGATGGCCAGTTGATGGCTATCGCCACCGCAGCATGGGAAGTTCATTCCAGGGAATCGTATTCACCGGATGGCCTGCTGATGGCGTGCGTTGCTGTGCAGGCCGCCGTGCTGTCCAAGCTGCGCGCGGAGGGCGTGCAGGCGGGCGACGAGCGTTTCCGTTCTGACGTTCGGGAGCTATGCGAATATGCCGAAGGTTCGATGTCGGTTCACATTGATACCGTTCACCGAGTCCGCGCCGCCCTGGCAAGCGCCCCTGTAGCCGGGGAGGCGCTTGGATTCGTCGCAGCGGCCGCCCTGGAAACGAACTTCAACGACCCCGACGCCCGCATCGACATGTTCAAGACCGATCTGGGACTTTTGGGCTATTACCACGCGGCGACGCCGGTGGCGGTCTATGCCGCGCCCCAGGCCAGCGAGGCGGTGCGCAATGAGGCGCTGTATCTGCTCCGCGAGGCGCGGGCGCTGTTGCCCACATTCACCACCGCTGAAGCCATCGGCAACTGGTCGGAAAAAGTGAACCGGTTCGCAGCGGGCGACGTGATCGACATTCCGCCCCAGGCTGAAAAGGACGGCGGGGATTACGCGAAGGGTGCGGGGAAATGGCCGATGCTGTCCGAGCTGCACTTGTACGCGCTGATGTTCGCCTACAACGAGGGCTACAGCAAAGCCTACGACGGTCGCGTGTTCCCGAATCCGTTCTCGGAGAACGGTAGCCAAGCCGCAGCATGGCAACTTGGGACGGACGACGGAACCGAAGCGCGCGCCGCCCAGCACCCCCGCACGGACGGAGGCGGACGTGAGTGATCCGTGCTGGTGCGCCACCTGCCGCCCCGTGTCGTTCGGGGATATGCGGATGGTGCTTTGCCCGGTGTGCGGCAATAAGCGCTGTCCCCGGGCGAGCAATCACGTCTATGCCTGCACGGGGAGCAACGAGGTTGGCCAAGCCTGCGTCGATGTAGCAGACATGGCGCATCGGGCGCCGCAATGCCTTAAATATGGAGCATCTATGAGTCCGGAAGAAATCGAAGCCATCGCCCAGCGGCCTACGTGCTGCAAGCCGTTTGGCGAAGCGGTCACCCTGTCGCGAGCCGAGCGGGATGCGCTGGTGGCGATGGCGCGGGATGGGGAGCAGCAGCTATCAGCAGCGTTGAAAGCGCTACGAAGTGCACGCCGGGCATTGGCAGCGGCGAGTTCTCGCATGCCGGAGTTCGACAGCGACTACCAGAATCTGGATGCCTTCATTCTCAATCTTGAATTGGAGCAAGCATGAACGACCGTGAATTGCTGGAACTGGCGGCGAAGGCGGCAGATATCAACATCGAGTACTGGCATACCACTGGCACGCCGATGTTTCGAAACGCCAAGGGGCTGGCCGAGTTTTGGAACCCGCTAACCGACGACGGCGATGCGCTGCGGCTGGCGGTGGCGTTAGGAATCGAAATCATCCCAGACCGCCAAATAGCCACGGTTATAACTGCCTTCTGCGTTCATAGCCCCGACCTGATCGGCCTCAACACGATGGAAGAATTTAGCGACGATGAAATGGCCGCCACCCGCCGTGCCATCGTCCGAGCAGCAGCAGAAATAGGAAAGACCCGCAGTGACTGACGTTATTGAGCAGATGCTCAGAACCACCCGCAAGTATTGGATGAAACAGCCCGCCTAGCGCGGGCTTCGTTTTGGAGGCGATATGGACCAACCCGTATCAGAACTGATATCGGTACCGGAGGCCGCCCGCCTCCTAGGGGTTTCCCCCCGCCACATGTATGATCTCGCCGCCCCTGATGGCCCGATACCATGCTATCGGGTTGGGCGCCGGGTCTCCTTTGAACTAACCGAACTGCTGGAGTACAGGCAATCATGTCGATCCATCGCGACACAAAACGCGGTCAGTTCATCTTTGAATTCGACCGCACCATCGAGGGCAAGAGGGTCCGCGCTCGTAGCCGTCTTCCGAAAGCATGGACTCGAACCGAAGCGGACGCCTTCGATCGCAAGGAATCAGCCCGCCTCTACGCCGTCGCGACCGGCATTGCGCGTGATCGGCCAACGGTAGAGCGGGCTATTGAGCTATACCTTGAGGACAAGAAGCACCTAAAGACCTACAAGGAGGTCATACGGGTGTTTTCCTCTCTGTACGGCTATTACTCGGGGCGGTTCTTGGACGAACTGCCCGAAATCTGCTCAGAAATCGCCAAGCAGGAAAAGGCACCGGCCAGCATCAAGTATGAAATTTCCCTGCTGCGCGCTGCTGGGCGCTGGGCCTGGAAGAAGCACAACCAGGGCGAGCATGACCCTGGTGCGCGCGTGCAAGTCCCCACGGTTCGCAATGAGCGCCATGTCTACGTGACATTCGAGCAGGTCTTAGGCCAACTACGCCACTGTCGCAACAAGGGCACGCGCCAGGCCATGGTGGCCGGGTTCTTCACCGGGATGCGACTATCCGAGTTGCTGCGCGCCAAGATAGAGGGTGATAGCCTGGTTGTCTATGACACCAAGAACGGGGATGCCATCAAGCGGGTGCCTATCCATCCCACGCTCAAGCGCTACATGGACCGCCACGGCTGGCCTATCGAGGCAGCCAAGTCGACCATTCAAAAGTGGTCAAGGGTCAGCCGTGCGAAGGTGGGGCTGGAACACGTCACGTTCCACTCGCTACGGCATAGCACCGCGTCAGCGTTAATCAATGCCGATGTGGACCTTTTCACCGTTGGGGCTATCCTGGGGCACAAGGACCCGCGCAGCACGAAGCGGTATGCCCACCTAGACCAGTCCAGGCTGACCGACGCAATCGCCCGCATGGGGCAGAAAAAACGGGCCTGATGTGGTGGGGGGAATTTTGGCCGACAGGGCGCAATCAGGGCATTCCTGGCAGTGACCGCGCCGGATTCTCCCTATGGAGATCCGCCCTGCGCCTACCGCATATGCGACTCGAAATCAGGCGTACGGTATCCCCGTACCGTGGGTTCGAATCCCACCCTCTCCGCCAAGTATTCAAGCACTTACGTGCTTTGCAGAGGCCCCGAAAGGGGCCTTTTGCTTTTGGTGCGGTGGGGGAAATATTGACTAATCGTCTGCCCCCGGCCAGTCGCACAGCCTCACGCCAAGCTCGTTGTGGGTCAGGATCTGCCGCGCCGTCCCGTCCGTCAGCACATCATGCTGGCTGATGAAGATCGGGAGCGACACCATGCAGAATTCAACGCCCACCGGCTCCCTTGTCGCGCATCCACCTGCTACGAAGCTCAGTAAGAGCGCCGCCGTCGTCCATCCGATTGACCTTAGCTTGAACATCGCGCACTTCCTTGGCGGATTCGACCGCCTGCTTGTTGATCTGGTCGCGGACTTCCTGGCGACCGTCTGACTTGCCCTTGAGGCGAACGCCGAAGTACGCCAGGATGACAGCTACGCCCCCAGCGATGTAGGGCCAGAATTCGAGTAGGAGGGTCATGGCGTCTTGTCTCCGGCCGCGATGGCGTAGGCGGCATTGGCGCCCAGGAACAACGCCCGTTCGGCAGCACGGCGACGGCGCAGGCCCTTGAGCGACTTCCCGCCCGCCTTATCCCAACGCTGGAACTGGTCGGCGGCCAGGGCGATATCCCCAGCGTTAAACAGTTTGACCAGCGTGGATCCGGTGAACGCCCCTACCCCGATGTTGTAGGCGAGGCATACCATCGCGTCGAATTGCTCCTGGCGCATGCCTGCGGTGATCGCAGCCCGCACACCCGGCTCGAAGTCGCGGGCGAGTCGGCGTTCTAGGCGGTCTTCCGCTTCCTGCCGCGTTATGACCATACCTGGCAGCACGTTCTCGGTATCTCCGTACCCGATGGTCCAGACCCCCACCGAATCCTGGTACGCCTGTAGCTCGCAGCCCTCGTAGTGCTTAAGGACCGTCAGGCCCGCGTCGCTCATTGAGAGAGGGCTGGCGGACGAGACGGGCGACGATGCCGAGGGCGATGACGGCAACCCCGATCCACTTCCCGGTGCCTTCCGGAAGCTCAGAACGGAGGTCAGCAGGGACCATAGACCAGACAGTAAGGAGTGCATTCGGGGTCTCCAATGCAAGGGTAAGGATGGCGGCGCCAAGGAGTTGAAGGCGGACGGACCAGAATCGGTGCCAGTCGCGCCACTGGGGGATCAGCTTCATCGCACACACCTACTCATCGTTGAGAGTTTTTGACACATTCGCTGCCCCCCCTTTTGACAACTGCGTGATCAGCTTCCAGGACTTATCCTGCGTCTCCTGTTTGCTCTTGACCACCGCGACATCTGTCTTGAGTTCACCCATGCTCACGCTCAGGCTATCGAGCTGGTTCACGCTTCTGGTAGCGTTCCAGGCGATGACGCCCAGAAGTCCCCCGAACAATGGCGATCCAACGGCGACTGCCACCGTGAACCAGATGAACAGCTTGGCCAGACTAGACTTGATCTGGCTCATATCTGATTTGACCTGGCCCATGTCTTTCTCAAGGACCGCTACGCGGGTCGGTATATCACCGAAGTGAGGATGTTCCATACAACTTCCTGTTTTTAGGGGACACGCTTAAGCGAGTACTGTTACCGTGATTTGTTGCGTTGACCCCGAACGATTCTCCAAATAGAAGGTGCTATTCGTCGCGCCGACCGTTACGTTCCCGTCCGTGCCGGTGGTTCCAGTCAAAGCTGTTGCTACGGCTGCGAAGTTGGCGGCACCCGCGATCTTGGCTGCTGCCGGGGTTGCAGTAGCCCGCATCCAGGCCTGACCGTAGTACGAGACAGACGGCATCGTTACGAACAGATGCCCGCTGGTATTAATCGCCGCCCAAGACATGGCGGTATCGTCCGTCAAGGAAACCGTGAAGGACCCGGTGGTGGAGTACCAACGGCCTGCGTCGCGGAAGTACGTTTTCCCGCCACGTGCGCGCATGACGGAACCATTCGCAGCTACAGTCGAAACGTTGGCGCTATTCGTCGTGATGTCCATCAAAATGTTGTCAGTTGCGCCCGTCACGATCCCGCCTAGCCCGGTCGTGTCCAAGCACTCGAAGTCAGCTGAACAGTTGACGTAGTTGGCCGCCACTCCCAGAGCGTCCAGGTACACACGCCCACGCAGAGCCACGGACGATTCAACGCCGCACCGCTCGAACTGGCAATCGATAGCCTCAAGAGAAATCACGGGTGAAGTTGACGCAAGCTGGTTCTCCAGCACGCCGCCACGCACCACCACATCCTTGTTCCCAAGGGGGAAGCCCTGCGACACGGCAGAGTACAGGCGCAGCGCGAACTGGCTGCAATCGCGCACATCAGGATTGGAGACCTGCACGCCGTCGCACGATAGGAACGACAGCCCGTGGTAGGTAGACACCGCATTCGCGCGCTTGCGGATAATCGGATTGGAGATTTGCCCACCGGTCACCAGCACATAGAGAATTCCGCAGAAGTTGCCGCCACCAGGCTTGCCATCTTCGTGTATGAAGTTCGACACGTTGATGTTGTAGTGCATGCTCGTGCCGCTTGAGCCTTGTGCTTTCAGGCCGCAGCCCCCGGTACTGCCACTGGCGGCACCGGGTCGAATCGCAGAGCAGTCATTGAACCAGACATTGCGGATCGGGATCTGGCCACCCAGGCGATACCCGTGTTCGCCAGCATCTTCGGACCGCCAGTTGTAGAAATGCAAACCTTGGCTGGAACCGTCAGAAAGCGTCGATTCAATAAGAACGGCATTGTCGCCAGGGCCACCCGTCGCGGAAGGGGAAAGACCAGTGGCCAGCCCCCCGAAATACACCGTGTCTTGACAGTCCTTGACGTACAGCCCGCGCTTGTAATTCTCGAATGTGACGAGATTGAACACGCCACCCTTGACGTTCTGGGTCACCATTGGGCGGCAATAGTTCTTGACCGTTGATCGCTGCACAACCGGACGCTGCCCAACGCCTGAGTCTGGGCCAATTTTCAAGCCTACATTTAGGCTGTTGGATGCCCCGGAATCAAGAGCGATTGACTCTACCCGTATTTCGCCGACCATAAGGCCGCTCCCATCGAGCCACACCCCGGCGTCGGCTGGGCCACCTACGGACTCCAAATGCAATAGGTCTGCCTTTAAGCCAACGCCGCCCGTGATAGCGAAAGAGCTACTCTCGGTTAATTTTTTGAACTTTGACCCATTGCTGACTAGCGTCACATTGTCGGGGATGGAGATGGACGTGATCCCATAAGTCTTATTTATCCCAAGAAAAAGAGTCTTTCCTGATGAGGCTGAAAAAGCGCTTTGCACTGCCGCAGTTTCATCTCCAACTCCAGTCAGACCGAAGTCGCCCGCCCCGACTATGTCTCGTCCTTTTGCCTCGAGTGTCCTAGGCGTTGCCCCATCGCCTTCTTGCAAAAATCCAATAAGGCTGGAGCCGTCTGGTGCCGCCAGACTTTCCATTGCCGCGTCAATCTTTTGAGTGAAATCCGTGACTAGGCGATCCCAAACCAAGTTCCCCAGCGGATCACGAACCACCTGCCGATAGGCCCCATATCCCCAAGCCGTACACTCGCCCCGTGCATCCAGCACAATGGGGTTTGTGTTCAGTATGGTCTGCGCCTCATCCTGCCATGTGTTCTTTGGCGTTGACGTATTTGGAATGTAGTAATACACGCGCCCGCCAACCAACGGCCTGCCGTTGTTGTCGTCAAAGTGCTGCTTACCATTGGGTAGGAGGCTAGACATTGTTCATTCCCTGCAATACATTTCTCTGATGGAAACCTACTTAGTTCTTCCGCTTATCTACTGCGTCGTATGCTTCTTAAAAGGCATTTGGCAGGGGCTGCATGGCGTTCCCGTTATTCGGCGAGACGCGCCCCAACCCGAGCGCGCCGCTAGCGTTGATGGCTGGGTACAGGAGCCTTTGCAAGCCGCCCATCTCCGTGATTGGTCGCGCTCCACGGGATGCACCCTGGAGAGCCGCAAGCCCTGAGCCGCCTTCGTTCAGCAGCATCTTGGTCAGCAGGCCTTGAATAGCCTCGTTGTTCATGTTCACCGCGCTTGATGCGGTACGGCCCAGCGATCCACCGACTGCGCCACCAGCGGCAGCGCCCAACGGGCCGCCGATCATGTAGCCCACGCCAGTACCTAGAGCCGTGCCAAGCGACCCAGCGGGGGCTTTGCCAGCCAGCGCACCCAGCCGTCCCGGCAACGCCTGAGACAGCATGTTTTGCATGGCAAGGTTCTGGGCTGTGTTGGAGCCTAGCGAGCGGCCTACGCTCGTCTGCGTGGCGCGCAACAAGTCGTCGCGGATAGCCTTCAGCGCGTCCTCTTGGGCCTGCGTAACGGACTTGGCCAGATTCATGCCCGGCTTCTGCTGCGCCTTTTCCAGGCCTCGCAGAGCGCTTTGGACACGCGCCAAGGTGATGTTTCCCTGCGCGTCTGTCAGGTTCATCCCTTGCAGGTACTGCATCGCGTCGATATCGCGTGACGCTGCTGCATACGCTCCGCGCGCGTCGGCATAACCGGGGATCTCCCGGTCCATCAACGAAAGCAGCTTGTCCTTCACGCCGAGGATGTTGGCGGCCTTCCCGCGCTCGCCAGCCTGCGAAGCGCTGCCGATTTGGTCGTCCAGCGCCTGCTTGATGCGTTGCAGCCCCACGCCAGAAACGTAGGTGCGGGGCTTGCCTACCGATCCGCCACGATTCGCGAGCGTCTTGTTGGCCACCTTCGTTTCAATCGTGCCCCCCGCGTTCTGGGCCATCTTCTCGGCCTGGGCGAACGCGCTTTGGAAGGCAGGCGTACGCTTTAGCGCCGCGTATTCGGTGTTGGCTACCGGAATGCCCACATGGGTCTTCAGATAATCGGTAGCGGCCTGGGTATCGCGTGAGGCCTTCGCCGCCAGCAGGTCATCCACCGTGCCGCGAATAGCCCCCAAGGCATCGGTGCGCGCCAACGCATTTGCTTCTTCCCGCTGCACAAACGGTGCAGGGTTCACGTCCCGCATCGTGCGCTGAAGGTTCGCAATCCCAGGGTTACCCGAGACTTCGGCCAGAGTGGGAGTCGCGCCAGGGACCATCTGGCCCACGTTGCCGCGCATCGGCCCACCCTTCGCGGCCTGGGCGATGATGTTTTGTGCGATGCCCTGGCGGCCACCCTCCGTAAACGGCGCAATCGCCGCCCGGATATTGTTGCCGACATAGCGACCACCAGCGCCGAGCAGTTGACCGACGCCAGGTGCAACCGCGCCCAGGATCGCGCCCGCTTGCGTATTGGCAAGCGACTGCTGGTCGTAGTCTCCGCTCGTTACCGGTGTCACTGCGCCGTACCCCGCGCCCTGGATTCCACTACCAATGCCAGCGCCCAAGAAACGGCCAACACCTGGCGCCATAGGAAGAGCGCGCGCACCGGCTTGCGCACCAGCCATCATTGGCGCAGAGATCGCAGCGGGGCCACCGGCCATAGAGAATGCGAGGTTGCCACCAAGACGGCCCACCCCAGCGGCCATAGACCCGGGGGTTGCCGCTTGGTATTCGGCCTCACGCTGGGCGACCTCGGCGTCACGGGCTGCCACGTTCGGCGCTCCCATGCCAGCTAGGTTCGTGCCAAGCATCTCATCGATGCCGCCAAGGATTTGCTGCCCCTGGTGCATACCCGCTTGTCCAATACCTGCGGGAATATCGCCGAAGCCCTGCGCAGCACCTTGACCGAGCTTGCGGACCCCCGCGCCAAAGTCCTCAATGGCGCCAAGAACGCCCGTATGCTGCTTCTTAGCCTCGGTGGGTGCCGTTCCGCTCGTCTCTACGCGGCGCACACCATCAGGACTACGCGACTCCGAAGCCGTCCCAGCAGGCGCATTCAGCATCTGCCACACTGGGTCAGATGCCAGCTTTTCAGATGTGGCCGCTGCTGCTGGTGATGCACCAGAGAGCATTTGAAATAGCGGATCGGCTTCCAGCTTCTTGTCGACCGGGGATGCCTGCGCAGAGGGCATCACGGCACTCGCGATGCGGTCCAGCGTACCGGGCTGGCTACCCATGTTGGCGACGATCTTCTGCACATACGGCACCGTCTCTTGCGGCTTGGGCAGGTATTGCATCCAGTTCGGGTCGCCTGCTTGCTGCGCCGCAGCCAATGCGCGATCCACATTGCCGGGGCCAGCGTTGTAGGCCGCCAATCCCTTCGTAAGGTCGCCGCCGTAGTTGCCGATCATGGCCTTCAGATAGTCCTGGCCGACCCGCGCGCGCTCTTCCAGGCTGTCGTCGGCGGCCGGACGAACTCCATACCCGGGGTCCAAGTTGGTCGCATCCATGACCTGCATGCTGCCCTTCGCGCCCCTGGGGGACGTGATAACGCGCCCAGCAGCGTCATAGTCGCGTCCGCCGCTCTCGGCCTGGGCCACAAAGCGGAACAGATCGGCGTAGGGATCTTTAGCCATCAGAAGGCCCCCACTTCAGACATCTTGCGGTAGGACTCCATCAGGCTCTTGCGCTTGGCAGGAGACAGGCCACTGATGAACGCTTGCTGCTGCTCAGGCGCCAGGTTGCGCAGCTCCATAACATCGGGGCTGAAGGCGTTCGACCACTTGCGCTCGAATTCCGGCAACTTGGCGGTGTTGCCACCGTTAGCCGTCAGCCATTCCTGCGCGGCATTGTTCTTCGCCATGACGCCCGATTGCAGCGCCTTCACGTACTGGATGGCATCCCGCAGCGCGCCGGGGTTCATCTTCTCAGCGTCCGGCTGGCCCTGCGTGAACGACGCTAGGCGCGCATCCGAGCCGGAGTACCCTGCCGCCGAGGCAGCTTGTGCGCCAGCGTTCGCCAGGTACTTCTTGAGCGATTGATAGTCCTGCACCATGCCGCCTTCGGACTGAAGGCCGAGAGACTGGAGCATGGTGGGAATGAACAGCTTGGCGTCGGCCATCTTGCCGGATGTTTGCGCACCTTGAAGCGCGTCCAGTGCGCGGTCGTAGCC
>Ga0247821_10000182_pt1 | contig 37104 bp, 29 predicted proteins | sample 13C_Glycerol_Day_FD_192481 | JGI IMG/M metagenome (GOLD analysis project Ga0247821, IMG submission 192481) | Soil microbial communities from agricultural site in Penn Yan, New York, United States - 13C_Glycerol_Day14 | ecosystem: Environmental > Terrestrial > Soil > Agricultural land | place... | reverse complement strand
CCCAGCGCAGGTACATGCGCAGCAGGATGTTGGCCCAGTCCTGCGCCTCGGTACCGCCGGAGCCGGCCTGGATGTCCAGGTAGGCGTTGTTCATGTCCATCTCGCCGCTGAACATGCGACGGAACTCGAGTTTTGCCAGGCTTTCATCCAGGCCTTGCAACTCGGTCATGACGTCGTTGACGGCGCTTTCGTCATCCTCCTCGACAGCCATGTCGAGCAGGTCCTGGCAGTCGGCCAGGCCGCCGGACAGCTTGTCCAGGGTCTCGACGACCTGCGCCAGCATGGCGCGCTCGCGCCCCAGGCCCTGGGCATACTCGGGCTTGTTCCAGACGGCAGGGTCTTCCAGCTCGCGATTGACTTCGATCAGGCGCTCATGCTTTTGATCGTAGTCAAAGATACCCCCGAATAGATTCGGAACGCTCGGTCAGGTCCTTGATGATATTCAGGATCGGTTGGATTTCCATGGGCGGGCAACTCTCGTGCGTATTCTGTAGAAAAGCCGGAGAGTATAACCGAGTCTGAAAGCCGACGGCAGCCCGTCGGGCGGCTTGGGAGCACTTGCGGCTCATCGCTGGCTACGCCAGCTCCCACAGGGGTCAGTGCGATCTGTGGGAGCCGGCAAAGCCGGCGAACGGGCGTCCCTTAATCCACCCCGACCTGGTTGCGGCCGTTGTGCTTGGCCAGGTACAGGCCCTTGTCCGCCGCCGAGATCAGTTGCCGGCAGTTGCTGCCCATGGCCGGCGTGTGGGTGGCCAGGCCGATGCTGACGGTCAGGCTGGAGTCGGCTTCGGGCATGTTGTGGGCGATTTTCATCGCCGCCACCGACTGGCGCAGTTTTTCCGCCACCAGGCGGGCGCCGCCCGGCGAGGTGTTGGGCAGCACCAGGGCGAACTCCTCGCCGCCATAGCGCGCCGGCAGGTCGCTGGGGCGCGCGCAGGAGCCGCGAATGGCATCGGCCACCTTGCGCAGCGCCTCATCACCGGCCAGGTGCCCGAAGGTATCGTTGTACGACTTGAAATAGTCGACATCGATCATCAGCAACGACAACTGGGCCTGCTCGCGCATGGCCCGGCGCCATTCCAGCTCCAGGTATTCGTCGAAATGCCGGCGGTTGGACAGCCCGGTGAGGCCGTCGGAGTTCATCAGGCGCTGCAGCACCAGGTTGGTGTCGAGCAGTTGCTGCTGGCTGACGCGCAAGGCGCGGTAGGCCTCGTCGCGCTGCAGCAGGGTGAGGTAGGAGCGCGAGTGGTAGCGAATGCGCGCCACCAGTTCGATGTTGTCCGGCAGCTTGACCAGGTAGTCGTTGGCACCGGCGGCAAAGGCCGCGCTTTTGACCAGCGGATCTTCCTTGGTCGACAGGACGATGATCGGGATGTCCTGGGTGGCCGGATTGTTGCGGTACTCGCGCACCAGGGTCAGGCCGTCCAGGCCGGGCATGATCAGGTCCTGGAGGATCACCGTGGGCTTGATCCGCACAGCCTGGGCCACCGCCTGGTGCGGGTCGGCGCAGAAGTGGAAGTCGATGTTCTCTTCATGAGCCAGGCCACGTCGCACCGCCTCGCCGATCATGGCCTGATCGTCGACCAACAGGACCATGGCCGAATTTTCATTCATGGTCGGGAAACCGTCGAGCGGTAAATCATTCATGCGCTGTCACCTGGTCACTGCCGGCTGGCCGGCGTGGCTCAATACATATCGTCATTTCGGGAAAATTTCCATCAGTCGTGCAGCGATCCGCTCCAGAGGCCGGATCTCGACCGCCGCATCTATCGCGGCTGCGGCCTTGGGCATGCCGTAAACGGCGCTGCTGTGTTGGTCCTGAGCGATGGTCAGGAAGTTCTGCTGGCGCATCAATTTCAGGCCCTGGGCGCCATCGCGCCCCATGCCGGTCAACAGCACGCCAACCGCGTCGCCGCGCCAGTAGCGGGCCACGCTTTCAAAAAATACGTCGATCGAAGGCCGGTAGATTTCGTTCACCGGCTCCGCAGTGTAGGCCAGGGTACCGTTCTTGAGCAGGCGGATGTGGTGGTTGGTGCCGGCCAGCAGGACCTGGCCGGGCTGCGGCGCCTCGCCTTCACAGGCCAGGCGCACCGGCAGCCCGGAGGCACTGCTGAGCCAGTCGGCCATGCCGGCGGCAAACACCTGGTCAACATGCTGGACCAGCACGATGGCCGCGGGAAAATCACGCGGCAAGCCCTTGAGCAGCACTTCCAGGGCCGCCGGACCACCGGCCGAGGAGCCGATGGCCACCAGGCGCTGGCGCTGCGCTTCCTCACGAAGCGGCGCAGCCAGGGGACGCGGCGTGTTGTTGCGCTGCTGGCCGATCAACCAGCCGATGTTGAGGATCTTGCGCAGCAGGGGCGCTGCCGCCTCCCTCGGGTCACCCGCGCCCAGGGCCGGGGTGTCGACCACATCCAGGGCGCCATGGCCCATGGCCTCGAACACCCGGTGGACGTTCTGCTGGCGGTCGACGGTGACGATCACGATGGCGCACGGCGTCTCGGCCATGATTCGCCGGGTCGCCTCGACGCCGTCCATGACCGGCATGATCAGGTCCATCAGGATCAGGTCGGGGGTCTGCTCGGCACACAGCTTGACCGCCTCGGCGCCATTGCTGGCGACCCAGATCACCTGGTGCGCAGGCTCGAATGCCAGCGCCCGGCGCAAGGCTTCCACGGCCATGGGCATGTCGTTGACGATGGCGATCTTCATCCCTGTGCTCCCCCGATCAACTCGACCACGGCATCCAGCAAGGCATCATCGTGGAAACTGGCCTTTGCCAAATAGTAGTCGGCTCCGGCATCCAGTCCACGGCGGCGATCTTCTTCACGGTCCTTGTAGGAAACCACCATGACCGGCAGCGACTGCAGGCGGTTGTCGCGGCGCAGCAAGGTCACCAGTTCGATACCGTCCATGCGCGGCATGTCGATGTCGGTGATCAGCAGGTCGAAATCCTCGCTGCGCAAGGCGTTCCAGCCATCCATGCCATCGACCGCCACCGCCACCTCGTAACCGCGATTGCTCAGCAGCTTGCGTTGCAGTTCGCGTACAGTCAGCGAGTCGTCGACCACCAGAACCCGCTTGCGGGCCGCCTCGCGGGCGCTGTGCGTGCCCCGCTCGATGCGCTCCAGGCGGCCGGTGCTGAGCAGCTTGTCCACTGAACGCAACAGGTCCTCGACGTCGATGATCAGCACCACGGCGCCATCGTCGAGCAAGGCTCCGGCGGAAATGTCCTGGATCTTGCCCAGCCGCGCATCGAGCGGCATCACCACCAGCACCCGCTCGCCGACCAGGCGTTCGACCGCCACGCCATAGAGCATCTCGCGCTCGCGGATCACCACCACCTTGATGGTTTGCCCGTCGGCCTGGCTGGGCGGCCGGTTGAGCAACTGGCTGGCCGCGACCAGGCCGATATGCCGGCCTTCGTGCCAGAAATGCTGGCGCCCCTCGATCTGCACGATGGCCTCGGCCGGCAGCTCCAGGGTGCGTTCGATATGCGCCAGGGGAAAGGCGTATGCCTCGGCGCCGACTTCGACCACCAGACTGCGCACCACCGACAGCGTCAGGGGCACTTCCAGGTGGAAGCAACTGCCCTGGCCGCTGGTCTGGGTCAGTTCGATGGAGCCGCGCAACTCACGGACCATGTGCTGCACAGCGTCCAGGCCGACACCGCGACCGGACACCTCGGTGACCTGGTCGCGCAGGCTGAAGCCGGGCAGGAACAGGAAGGTCAGCAGCTCCGCTTCGCTCATCTGCGCTACGGTCTGGGCCGGTGACAACTGGCGCTCGACGATGCTCTGGCGCAGGCGCTCAAGGTCGACGCCACCGCCATCGTCACTGATTTCCAGCACCAGCAGGCCGGCCTGGTGCGAAGCACGCAGGCGGATATGCCCCTCCAGCGGCTTGCCGGCCAGCAAGCGCCTTTCCGGCAGTTCGATGCCATGGTCGACGGCATTGCGCAGCAAGTGGGTCAGGGGCGCTTCGAGTTTTTCCAGGACATCGCGATCGACCTGGGTCTTCTCGCCCTCGATCTCCAGTCTCACCTGCTTGCCCAAGCTACGTCCCAAATCGCGGACCATACGGCTCTGCCCGGTCAGCACATCGGCGAACGGGCGCATGCGGCAGGCCAGCGCCGTGTCATAGAGCAATTGCGCCCGTTGGCTGGCCTGCCAGCCGAATTCATCGAGGTCGGCAGCCTGTTGCAGCAGCATCTGCTGGGTCTGACCCAACAGGTCCTGGGCCTGGGCCAGGGCTTCCTGCACTTCCGGGCTCTGGCCGCTGGCTTCGAGCTGGGTCTTCAGGCCGTCCAGTGCGCGAATGCTCTGCCCATGCAGGCGCTTGAGGCGCTGCAAGGTGGCCAGGTAGGGCTTTAGGCGCTGGGTTTCGACCAGCGACTTGCTCGACAGGTCGAGCAAGCTGTTCAGGCGCTCGGCCGTGACCCGCAGCACCCGCTCTCCCCCGCGTGTGCCCTTGGCCGCCGGCGCGGGCTCGGGATCGGCGTCGAGCACCGCGGGCTCGACCAACGGCTCTGCAGGCGCGGGCATTGCAGCAGGTTCCGCTGCGCGGGGTTGCAGGTCAGCCACAGGTGCGCTCAGCGCGCTTGCAGGATCCAGCAGCGCAGCCATCTGCACCAGGAACGCCTGCACCGCCGATTCGATGCTGGCATCCCCCGGGGTGGCGACCCGCATCAGCAGGTCCGTGCCCTGAAGCAAGGTATCGATATGCTCGGCACGCAGCAGCAGTCGTCCTTCCTGGGCGCCGACCAGGCAGTCTTCCATCACATGGGCCACGCTGACGCCGGCATCGACGCCAACGATACGTGCAGCGCCCTTGAGCGAGTGGGCTGCACGCATGCAGGCTTCCAGCTGGTCGGCCTGGGTCGGGTTACGCTCCAGCGCCAGCAGGCCGGCGCTCAGGACCTGGGTCTGGGCCTCGGCCTCCAGGCTGAACAGTTCGAGCAACGAAGCATCGCGCATTTGCTCTGGGGTCATGACAGGCTCCGGTTCACGGCAGACAGCACTTGCACTTCATCCAGCACCCGTACACTGCGCCCGCGCCATTGCAGTACCGCAGCGGTAAATCGCGCGTCGGAGCGCTCCTGCTGCAGCCGCTCGGGGTCCAGGCCGTGGATACCATCGACCTCGTCCACGCGCACCACCACCGAACCGCCGCTGGCGGCGATGATCAGCATGCGCGGCATGACCCGGGCCGAGGCGGCGCCATTGCCCGCCACTTCCAGGCCCAGCAAGTCAGCCATCGACAGGCACGGCACCAGGGCCCCGCGGACATTGGCGACGCCTTGCAATACCCGTGAACGCTGGTGGGGCAACGAATGCACCGGCTGCAACGGGGCGACTTCCACCAGGCAACGGGTGGCCAGGGCCAGCCACTCCTCGCCCAGGCGGAACAGCAGCAACGACCGGCCACCGCCCTCCTCCTGCACCTCGGCCTGCTCGTGCTGGCCCTGCGACAGCGAATAGCGGTCCAGCAGGCGAGTGGCGGCGGCGGCGTAGACCGAACAGTTGCGACAATGAATATGCTCCGCCAGCAGCGGACAGCTCTTGTCGCCCTGCACACCGATACGGTTCCAGCAGTCGTCGATGGCGGCGGCATCAGTGGCAACCAGCTGCACGTCGTGCTCTCCCTTCATTGTTCAGACTCCCGGTCAGCCCGGCGCGCGGCGCGCTCCTGCAGACGCCGGGCACCGGCGCTGTCACCCTGGGAGTCGAGCAACATGGCCAGGTGCACCAGCGCTTCGTGGTGCTGCGGATCGAGGTACAGCGCCTTGCGGTAATGACTGACAGCGTCCTGGCTGTCGCCAGCGGTGTCGCTGAGCAGCCCCTGCCAGTAGAACACCTGGGCATTGGGCGGATACTGCTGCAGATAACGCGTGCACGCCGCCTGGGCTTCAAGGCTGTTACCGGCGTTGGCCAGCTGGGCGATCTGTGCCAGCAATTCGGCGCTCGGCTCGGCAACGTGCGCCCGGGCGACCCGCTTGGGCATGACGGCCCTGGGCCTGCGCGCCGGGATCGCCATCGGACGCGGCAGGCTGGCAGGCGGTTGCGGTGGCGACGCGATAACCGCAGGCTTGCTGAGCGGAGCGGGCTCCACTTCAGCCTGGCGCACGTAGGCGAACGACTGGGCGATGCCCAGCGGACGCATGCCCATGCGCGCCAGCAAACTACCCTCGGCCGGACCGATGAACAGCACGCCCTGCTCATGGATCAGGCGCTTGAGCACCTCGAACACGCGCTGCTGGGTAGGCACGTCGAAATAGATCAGCAAGTTGCGGCAAAAGACAAAGTCGTAGCAGCCTTCCCGGGATTTCAGCGCCGGATCCAGGACATTGCCCACCTGCAGGTTGACCTGCTGGCGTACCCGCTCATGGAGCCTGTGGCCTTGTTCGGACTCATCGAAATGGCGCTGGCGAAAATCCAGGTGAGTGCCGCGAAAGGAATTGCGCCCGTACAGGCCCTGCTCGGCCCGGGCGACCGAGTTGGGGCTGATGTCGATGCCGTCGACCCGAAAGTCCTGCGCCGCAATGCCGGCTTCCAGCAGGGCCATGGCGATCGAATAAGGCTCCTCGCCGGTCGAGCATGGCAGGCTGAGGATGCGCAGCGGCCGCATCCCGGCAAGCTCGGCCAGGCGCTTGCCGGCCAGGCTCGCCAGGGCCGTGAACGACTCGGGGTAGCGGAAGAACCAGGTCTCCGGGACGATCACCGCCTCGATCAGCGCCTGTTGCTCCTGGCCCGACTGCTGCAAGTGCAGCCAGTAGTCATCCAGGTCACGCGCCTCCAGCGCCGCACAGCGCTGGCGCAAGGCGCGCTCGACCATGGGGGCGCCGACCGAGGCGACATCCAGGCCGATGCGTTCCTGCAAGAAGCGGAAGAACCGCTGTCCGCTGCTCATGGCTGCTCCCGCCCGTCACCGGCCTGGGCCTCAGGCAGTGGAAACAGCAAGGCACGCACCTCGTCGCTGAGCAGGTCCTGGACGCTGATGCGCTGCACCAGCCCCTCGGCATCCTCGCGCACTGGCCCGAGGTAGGGCGCCTGCTGGTTATCCAGGCCGTAGGGCTGGAACTCGTCGGGCTGGCAGCGCAGGGTCTGGGTGGCCTGTTCAAGAATCAGGCCCAGCAGCAGATCCGGACGCAGCGGATCGACCCGGTAGTGCACCAGTACCAGGCGGGTACTGGTGCGCACCGGCGCCGGTACACCGAAACTCAAGGCCCCAACATCGATCACCGGAATCAGTGCCGCGCGATGGGCCAGCACCCCGGCCACCCAGGCTGGCGTCTGGGCAATGGGCTTGAGCGGCAGGCGCGGCAGCACTTCGGCGACCTCATGGGCATCGAGGGCAAAGCGCTGCTCAGCGATCTTGAACAGCAGGTACAGCGTGCCGTGGGCGCTCGCCTGCTGTCGACGACGTAACTGAAAGTCGTTCATCGGCGCATCAGACTTTGAACCGCGAGACACCGCCACGCAGGCCGGTAGCAACCTGGCTCAACTCGTCGATGGCGAAGCTGGCCTGGCGCAGCGACTCCACGGTCTGGCTGCTGGCATCACCCAGTTGCGCCAGGGCGTGGTTGATCTGTTCGGCGCCGGTGGCCTGGGCCTGCATGCCCTCGTTGACCATCAGCACCCGCGGCGCCAGGGCCTGGACCTGATGGATGATCTGGCTCAGCTGCTCGCCCACCTGCTGCACCTCGAACATGCCGCGGCGCACTTCTTCGGAGAACTTGTCCATGCCCATGACCCCGGCCGAGACCGCCGACTGGATCTCGCGGACCATCTGCTCGATGTCGTAGGTGGCCACGGCGGTCTGGTCGGCCAGGCGACGCACCTCGGTGGCCACCACGGCAAAGCCACGGCCATATTCGCCGGCCTTTTCCGCCTCGATCGCAGCGTTGAGCGAGAGCAGGTTGGTCTGGTCGGCGACCTTGACGATGGTCACCACCACCTGGTTGATGTTGCCGGCCTTCTCGTTGAGGATCGCCAGCTTGTTGTTGACCAGATCGGCCGCGCCCATCACCTGGTGCATGGTCTCTTCCATGCGCGCCAGGCCCTGCTGGCCGGAACCGGCGAGGATCGAGGCCTGGTCGGCCGCCGAGGTGACTTCGGTCATGGTCCGCACCAGGTCACGGGAGGTCGCGGCGATTTCCCGCGAGGTGGCGCCGATTTCCGTGGTGGTGGCCGCGGTCTCGGTGGCGGTGGCCTGTTGTTGCTTGGAGGTGGCGGCGATCTCGGTCACCGAGGTGGTGACCTGCACCGAGGAACGCTGGGCCTGGGACACCAGGTTGGTCAGCTCGCCCATCATGTCGTTGAAACCGGTTTCGACGGCACCGAACTCGTCCTTGCGGTCCAGGTTCATGCGCACGCTCAGGTCACCGCTGCTGAGTTTGTCCAGGGCATGGACGATGCGCTGCATCGGCGCACTGATGGCGCGCATCAGCAGCAAGCCACAGATGGCCGCGGCGATGACCGCCAGGACCAGGGAAATGATCATGCTGATCTTGGCGGCGACCACGGCGCCGACAATCGACTCCGCCGCTTCTTCGGCCGACTGCCGGTTGCGCTCGATCACACCGTTCAGGTGCTTGCGGCCAGTGGTCCAGGCCGGGGTCAGGACTTCGCTGATCAGCCGCTGGGCTTCGACATAGTCCTTGCGGCGGTAGGCGTCGAGCACCGTGTCGATGGACTTGATGTAGTCGTCTTCAAGGCGACCGAACTCATTGAAACTGGCCTGGTCGTCGGGATCCTGGATGGTGGCCTGGTAACTGGCCATGTGCTGCTTGAGGCGTTCCTCGAAACCCTTGTACTGATCGAGGTCGGCCGGGGTGATCTCGCGGTGGTTGCTCAGGCCCACCAGTTGCTGGGTCGACACGTAACTGTCGACCCAGGCGCTGCGGATCATCGAGCTGTAGTAGACCCCGGGGATGCTGTTGGTGCGAACCGCTTCCTCACCGGACTCGATTGTCACCAGCCGTGAATAGGCGGCGACCACCATCAGCAGCATGATGGCGATGATCACGGCGAAGCTCGCCAGAATCCGTTGGCGCAAGGTCCAGTTTTTCACAGTCAGCCCTCAAGTGTTCTACGCGCGCAGAAAAATGGGCAGAGTATAGCCCAGGCACCACGCGCTTTTGCGGCTGACTTTCAGGCGAATTCGGAACGCCTTCACACCATGCTGGCCATTAGCCCGGAATCATTGACCGGCAGCCTGTTTCACCTGGTTCTCCAGTTCGACCTTGAGGGCCGGATCGAGCTTGAGCTGGCGAGCCAGTTCGTCCAGGTAGGCGCGCTCCATGAAATGTTCCTCGTCCACCAGCATGACGCTGGCGATATACATCTCGGCAGCCATTTCCGGGGTGCGTGCAGCGCGCGCCACATCGGCAGGGTCCAGGGGCTTGTTCAGTTCGTCGTGCAGCCAGTACTGCAGTTCCTGGTCATTGGACAGCTTGACGAATTCGCCCTCGATCAGGGCCCGCTCGCGCTCATCGACATGACCGTCGGACTTGGCCGCCGCCACCAGGGCCTTGAGGATGGCCTGGCTGTGCTGCTCGACCTGGGCCGGCGGCAGGCGGTCGAGGGTCTGCGGCTCGCCCTGGGTGGCCGCGCCCTGCTTGGCCTGCCAGTTGCCGTAGGCCTTGTAGGCCAGTACGCCGAGGGCCGCCAGGCCGCCGTAGGTCAGTGCCTTGCCACCATATTTGCGGGCCTTCTTGTTGCTCATCAACAGACCCATGACCCCGGCTGCGAGGGCGCCGCCGCCGGCACCGGAAAGCAGGCTGCCCAGGCCAGCGCTGCCACCGGACTTGCCAGCGGAAGCCTTGCCTGACTGGTTTTGCAACAGCTCCTGGCCGGACTTGAGCAACTGATCGAGCAAACCACGGGTATTCATCGCGCGTCTCCACGGTGCGGGAAATGAACGCCAAGAATAAGCCCTCCCCCGTCGCCCCGGGTCGATGCAATCTTGTCACAACATTTCCAGGCGCCACGGCCATGTGGCCAAGACATCGCCATCAAAAAAAAAGATATACACTGGCTTACAACAATAAAATCAATACGAAGCCACGCCTCATGATGACCCTGCGCCAGATCCGGCACTTCATCGCCGTCGCCGAAACCGGCTCGATCTCCGCCGCCGCCCAGGCGGTGTTCATTTCCCAGTCGACTCTCACCCTGGCCATCCAGCAGCTTGAACAAGAGATCGGCGTCAGCCTGTTCAACCGCCACGCCAAGGGCATGACCCTGACCCACCAGGGCCACCAGTTCCTGCGCCAGGCGCACCTGATCCTGGCCACCGTCGACAACGCCAAGCGCAGCCTGCAACAGAGCACCGACCAGATCGCCGGGCAGTTGACCATCGGCGTGACCAGCCTGGTCGCCGGCTACTACCTGGCCGACCTGCTGACCCGCTTCCAGCGCGCCTACCCCAACGTCGAGATTCGCGTCACCGAAGACGAACGCCCCTACATCGAACACCTGCTGGTCAGCGGCGAGATCGACGTCGGCGTACTGATCCTCTCCAACCTGGAGGACCGCCTGGCCCTGCAGACCGAAGTCCTCACCCACTCGCCCCACCGCCTCTGGCTGCCGGCCCAGCACCCGCTGCTGGAGCGCGACAGCATCAGCCTCGCCGAAGTGGCCGAGGAGCCGCTGATCCAGCTCAATGTCGACGAAATGGAACACAATGCCCGGCGCATCTGGGCCGACGCCGGGCTGCACGCCAACATCAGCCTGCGCACCGCCTCCACCGAAGCGGTGCGCAGCCTGGTGGCGGCGGGCCTGGGCGTGTCGATCCAGCCCGACATGACCTACCGCCCCTGGTCGCTGGAAGGCGACATCATCGAGGCCCGGCCACTGGCCGACCTGAACCAGACCCTCGACGTCGGCCTGGCCTGGCGCCGGGGCACGGCACGCCCGGCGCTGGTCGACCCGTTCCTCACCGTGGCGCGGGAACAACCGGCCGGTGGCCGCAGGCATTCGATTTAATCGAACGCAGCCTTCAATATTTAGAATTTGTCGGCCTGCGCGGGCCACTCTAGTCTCTAGGCTGATGCAATGGCCGCTACAAGAACAAAGAGAGCCCGCATGCCAGCTACATCTTCTACCCCGCTGTGTACCGCGCTGCTGATTGATGGCGAGCTGGTGGCCGGCACCGGTCGCGCCGAGGCCATCTTCAACCCGGCCACCGGTGAAGTGCTCACCCAGGTGCCCGAAGCCGGCGTCGAGCAGGTCGAGGCGGCAATCCAGGCCGCACACCGTGCTTTCGCCAGCTGGTCGCGCAGCACCCCGCAACAGCGCGCCAATGTGCTGCTGGCCATCGCCGATGCCCTGCAAAAGCAGCTTGAACCCATCGCCCGCCTGGAAGCCCTGAACTGCGGCAAGCCCTTGCACCTGGCGCGCCAGGACGACCTGCCGGCGGCCATCGATGTGTTCCGTTTCTTCGCTGGCGCCGTGCGTTGCCAGACCGGCCAGCTGGCCGGCGAATACCTGCCCGGCTACACCAGCATGGTGCGCCGCGACCCGCTCGGCGTGGTCGCCTCCATCGCCCCCTGGAACTACCCGATCATGATGGCCGCCTGGAAGATCGCCCCGGCGCTGGCGGCCGGCAACACCCTGGTGTTCAAGCCTTCCGAACACACCCCGCTGTCGATCCTGGCCCTGGCGCCAGCGCTCAACGAGCTGTTGCCGGCCGGTGTGCTGAACATCGTCTGTGGCGGCGGCGAAAGCGTCGGCAGCCACCTGGTCAGCCACGCCAAGGTGCGCATGGTGTCGCTGACCGGCGATATCGTCACCGGCCAGAAGATCCTCCAGGCCGCCTCGCGCACCCTCAAGCGCACCCACCTGGAGCTGGGGGGCAAGGCTCCGGTGATCGTCTGCAACGACGCCGACCTGCAGGCCGTGGTCGAAGGCGTGCGCAGCTACGGTTACTACAACGCAGGGCAGGACTGCACCGCCGCCTGCCGCATCTACGCCCAGGCCGGCATCCATGACCGGCTGGTGTCGGAGTTGGGCAGCGCGGTTTCAAGCCTGCGCTTTGCCGGCAAGCGCGACGCCGACAACGAGATCGGCCCGCTGATCACCCCGCGCCAGCGCGACCGCGTGGCCAGCTTCGTCGAACGCGCCCTGAGCCAGCCGCATATCGAACGGGTGACCGGCGCCGCCGTGCATTCGGGCCCGGGGTTCTTTTACCAGCCGACGCTGCTGGCGGGCTGCCGGCAGAGTGACGAGATCGTCCAGCGCGAGGTGTTCGGCCCGGTGGTCACGGTGACCCGCTTCGACGAACTGAGCCAGGCCGTGGACTGGGCCAACGATTCCGAATACGGCCTGGCCTCCTCGGTGTGGACCCGCAACCTGGACAAGGCGATGCAGATCGCCAACCGCCTGCAGTACGGCTGCACCTGGATCAACAGCCATTTCATGCTGGTCAGCGAGATGCCCCATGGTGGCCTGAAGCGCTCGGGCTACGGCAAGGACCTGTCCAGTGATTCGTTGCAGGACTACAGCGTGGTGCGCCACATCATGGCGCGCCATGGCGAGCACCTTGAGTGAACCGACAGTAACCGCACTACGCTTGTACCTTTGTTTGCCACTGCCCCGACCATAATTTCAAAGAAGAGGGAACACCATGTCAGCGCACAAGACCGTATTGCTCAGCGCCCTGAGTACTGCCCTGCTGGCCAGCACCGGCCTGCAGGCCGCCGAGCCGCTCAAGGCGGTGGGTAACGGTGAAGGCCAACTGGACATCGTCGCCTGGCCCGGCTACATCGAGCGCGGTGAGAGCGACAAGGCCTACGACTGGGTGACCGGTTTCGAGAAGGAGACCGGCTGCAAGGTCAACGTCAAGACCGCCGCCACCTCCGACGAGATGGTCAGCCTGATGACCAAGGGCGGCTACGACCTGGTGACCGCCTCGGGCGACGCCTCGCTGCGCTTGATCGTCGGCAAGCGGGTGCAACCGATCAACACCGCGCTGATCCCCAACTGGAAGAACATCGACCCGCGCCTGAAGGATGGCGGCTGGTACGTGGTCAACAAACAGGTCTACGGCACTCCCTACCAGTGGGGCCCGAACGTGCTGATGTACAACACCAACGTGTTCAAGCAAGCACCGACCAGCTGGAGCGTGGTGTTCGAACCGCAAGACCTGCCCGACGGCAAGTCGAACAAGGGTCGCGTACAGGCCTATGACGGGCCGATCTACATTGCCGATGCGGCGCTGTACCTGAAGTCGGCCAAGCCGGAACTGGGCATCCAGAATCCCTACGAGCTGAACGAAACCCAGTACAAGGCCGTGCTCGACCTGCTGCGCCAGCAACAGCCACTGATCCATCGCTACTGGCACGATGCGACGGTGCAGATGAGCGACGTGAAGAACGAAGGCGTGGTGGCCAGCAGTTCGTGGGGCTACATGGTCAACGGCCTGCAGGCGGACAAGCAGCCGGTGTCCTCGACCATTCCGAAGGAAGGCGCCACCGGTTGGGCCGATACCACCATGCTGCACGCCGAGGCCAAGCACCCGAACTGTGCCTACAAGTGGATGGACTGGTCGCTGCAACCGAAGGTCCAGGGCGACGTGGCGGCCTGGTTCGGGTCCTTGCCGGCGGTACCGGCGGCCTGCACCGGCAGTGAGCTGCTGGGCGCCGAAGGTTGCAAGACCAACGGCTTCGACAACTTCGACAAGATCGCCTTCTGGAAGACCCCGCAGGCCGAAGGCGGCAAGTTCGTGCCGTATAGCCGCTGGACCCAGGACTACATCGCGATCATGGGCGGTCGCTGAGGCCCTGTCGCCGGCTCCCACAGCAATCCCTGTGGGAGCTGGCGTAGCCGGCGATGCGAGCGCCAGCTCGCCAGAATCCACTGCAGTCAAAAAGCCTTCCCCGGAGCAACACCATCATGACCCTTGCAGTCCAGTTCACCCAGGTTTCCCGCACGTTCGGCGAGGTCAAGGCCGTCGACCGGGTTTCCATCGACATCCAGGACGGCGAGTTCTTTTCCATGCTCGGCCCTTCGGGTTCGGGCAAGACCACCTGCCTGCGCCTGATCGCCGGCTTCGAACAACCCAGCAGCGGCTCGATCCGCATCCACGGCGCCGAGGCCGCGGGCCTGCCGCCCTACCAGCGCGACGTCAACACGGTGTTCCAGGACTACGCGCTGTTCCCGCACATGAACGTGCGCGACAACGTCGCCTATGGCCTGAAGGTCAAGGGCGTCGGCAAGCAGGAGCGCCACACCCGCGCCGACGAGGCCCTGGCCATGGTCGCCCTGGGCGGCTATGGCGAGCGCAAGCCGGCGCAGCTGTCCGGCGGCCAGCGCCAGCGCGTGGCCCTGGCCCGCGCCCTGGTCAACCGGCCACGGGTGCTGCTGCTCGATGAACCCCTCGGCGCCCTGGACCTGAAGCTGCGCGAGCAGATGCAGAGCGAACTGAAAAAGCTCCAGCGCCAGCTGGGCATCACCTTCATCTTCGTCACCCACGACCAGACCGAGGCGCTGTCGATGTCCGACCGCGTGGCGGTGTTCAACCGCGGGCGCATCGAACAGGTCGACACCCCGCGCAACCTGTACATGAAGCCGGCCACCACCTTCGTCGCCGAGTTCGTCGGCACTTCAAACGTGGTCCGTGGCGAACTGGCCGAACAATTGAACGGCAGCCAGCTGCCCTTTTCCATTCGCCCCGAACACATCCGCCTGGACGGTAGCGCCGCCAGCCACGAAGTACAGGTCAGCGGCCTGCTGCACGACATCCAGTACCAGGGCAGTGCCACCCGCTACGAGCTGAAGCTGGACAACGGCCAGCTGCTGGCGGTGAGCCAGGCCAACAACCAATGGCAGGAACAGGCACAGAGCTGGCAACCCGGCCAGCGCGTGCACGCCCGCTGGGCCCGCGAGGCGATGACGGCGCTGCAGGAAACCGTCCTGGGCGAGGGTCGCTGAGATGAGCCTGGCCCTGGAAAAACCGGCCTTGCAGCCGGCGGACTCGCCACTTCGGCGCCTCTGCACCCTGCTCTACCGGCGCCCCAACCTGTACCTGCTGATGCTGTTGATCCCGCCGCTGCTGTGGTTCGGCGCGATCTACCTCGGCTCGCTGCTGAACCTCTTGTGGCAAGGTTTCTACACCTTCGACGACTTCACCATGGCGGTGACGCCGGAGTTGACCCTGGCCAACTTCGCCGCGCTGTTCAACCCGGCGAACTTCGACATCATCCTGCGTACCCTGGTGATGGCCATCGCCGTGTCCATCGCCAGCGCCACCCTGGCCTTCCCGATCGCCTACTACATGGCGCGCTACACCACGGGCAAGACCAAGGCGTTCTTCTACATCGCGGTGATGATGCCGATGTGGGCCAGCTATATCGTCAAGGCCTACGCCTGGACCCTGCTGCTGGCCAAGGGCGGCGTGGCCCAGTGGTTCGTCCAGCAGCTGCACCTGGAAGCGCTGCTACAGTTCATCCTCGGCATCCCGGGCGTGGGCGGCAGCACCCTGTCGACCTCGCACCTGGGGCGCTTCCTGGTGTTCGTCTACATCTGGCTGCCGTTCATGATCCTGCCGATCCAGGCATCGCTCGAACGCCTGCCGCCGTCGCTGCTGCAGGCCTCGGCCGACCTCGGCGCACGGCCACGGCAGACCTTCATGCAGGTGGTCCTGCCGCTGTCGGTACCCGGCATCGCCGCCGGCTCGATCTTCACCTTCTCGCTGACCCTGGGCGACTTCATCGTGCCGCAGCTGGTGGGCCCGCCCGGCTACTTCATCGGCGGCATGGTCTACGCCCAGCAGGGCGCGATCGGCAACATGCCGATGGCCGCAGCCTTCACCCTGGTGCCCATCGTGCTGATCGCCCTGTACCTGTCCATCGTCAAACGCCTGGGGGCCTTCGATGCACTCTGAAAAAGCCTCGCTGGGCCTGCGCCTGGCCGCCTGGGGCGGGTTGGTGTTCCTGCACTTCCCGATCCTGATCATCTTCCTCTACGCCTTCAACACCGAAGACGCGGCGTTCAGCTTCCCGCCCCAGGGCTTCACCCTGAAGTGGTTCAGCGTGGCGTTCTCGCGGCCCGACGTGCTCGAGTCGATCAAGCTCTCGCTGCAGGTGGCGTGCCTGGCGACCCTGATCGCCCTGGTGCTCGGCACCCTGGCCTCGGCGGCCTTGTACCGACGCAACTTCTTCGGCAAGGAAAGCATCTCGCTGATGCTGATCCTGCCCATCGCCCTGCCCGGCATCATCACCGGTATCGCCCTGCTGTCGGCGTTCAAGACCCTAGGCATCGAGCCCGGCATCTTCACCATCGTCGTCGGCCACGCGACCTTCTGCGTAGTGATCGTCTACAACAACGTCATCGCCCGCCTGCGACGCACCTCCCAGAGCCTGATCGAAGCGTCGATGGACCTGGGCGCCGACGGCTGGCAGACCTTCCGCTACATCATCCTGCCCAACCTCGGCTCGGCCCTGCTGGCCGGCGGCATGCTGGCCTTTGCCTTGTCGTTCGACGAGATCATCGTCACCACCTTCACCGCCGGTCATGAGCGCACCTTGCCGATCTGGTTGCTCAACCAGCTCAGCCGCCCGCGCGACGTGCCGGTGACCAACGTGGTCGCCATGCTGGTGATGCTGGTGACCATGCTGCCGATCCTTGGCGCCTATTACCTGACCCGCGGCGGCGAAAGCGTTGCCGGCAGCGGCAAATAACTCCCGGAGGATTTCCCCGATGCAAACCAAACTGCTGATCAACGGCCAACTGGTTACCGGCGAAGGCGCCAGCCATGCCGTGCTCAACCCGGCCCTGGGCACCACCCTGGTGGAGATCCCCGAGGCCAGCCAGGCCCAGGTGGATAGCGCCGTGCGTGCCGCCGACCATGCTTTCGAGGCCTGGTCGCAGACCACGCCCAAGGAGCGTTCGCTGCTGCTGCTGAAACTGGCCGACCTGATCGACGCCCATGCCGAGGAACTGGCTCGCCTGGAGTCGAACAACTGCGGCAAGCCCTACGCTGCCGCGCTGCACGACGAGCTGCCGGCAATTGCCGACGTGTTCCGTTTCTTTGCCGGGGCCAACCGCTGCATGAGTGGTTCGGCCGGTGGCGAGTACCTGCCGGGCCACACCTCGATGATCCGCCGCGACCCGCTCGGCGTGGTGGCGTCCATCGCGCCGTGGAACTACCCGCTGATGATGGTCGCCTGGAAGATCGCCCCGGCCCTGGCCGCCGGCAACACCGTGGTGCTCAAGCCGTCCGAGCTGACCCCGCTGACCGCTCTGCGCCTGGGCGAACTGGCCGCGCCGCTGTTCCCGGCCGGCGTACTGAACATCCTGTTCGGCAAGGGCCAGAGCGTGGGCGCGCCGCTGGTGACCCACCCGAAGGTGCGCATGGTCTCGCTGACCGGTTCCATCGCCACCGGCGCCAACATCGTCGCCAGCACCGCCGACACCGTCAAACGCACCCACATGGAACTGGGCGGCAAGGCACCGGTGATCATCTTCGATGACGCCGACATCGACGCCGCCGTTGAGGGCATCCGCACCTTCGGCTTCTACAACGCCGGCCAGGACTGCACGGCGGCGTGCCGCATCTACGCCCAGGCGGGGATCTACGAGAAGTTCGTCGAGAAGCTGGGCGCCGCGGTGGCCAGCATCAAGCATGGCCTGCAGGACGCCGAAGGCACCGAACTGGGCCCCCTGGTCAGCGCCCAGCACCGCGACAAGGTCGCCGGCATGGTCGAGCGCGCCATTGCCCAGCCGCATATCCGCCTGGTGACCGGTGGCAAGGTGGTCCCCGGTGATGGCTTCTTCTTCGAACCGACGGTGCTGGCCGACGCCCGCCAGGATGACGAAATCGTGCGCCGTGAGGTGTTCGGCCCGGTGGTGTCGGTGACCCGCTTCGATACCGAAGCGCAGGTACTGGCCTGGGCCAACGATTCCGACTACGGCCTGGCGTCCTCGCTGTGGACCGCCGACGTCGGTCGCGCCCACCGCCTGTCAGCGCGGCTGCAGTATGGCTGCACCTGGGTCAACACCCACTTCATGCTGGTCAGCGAAATGCCCCATGGCGGGCAGAAGCTGTCGGGATACGGCAAGGACATGTCGATGTATGGGCTGGAGGATTACACCTGTGTGCGGCATGTGATGTTCAAGCACTGACGCCGTCAACCGAGCCCGCTCCACGGTAGGAGCGGGCTTGTCCCGCGATTGATCGCACCACCATATCGCGGGGCAAGCCCGCTCCCACCGAATACTCCCGCAGTCAATCGCGCAGGTCGGACTCGTGGATCGGCTGGTCCCGATGGGTCGCCCGATGGTACTGCGCCGGCCAGATGGCCTTGCGCCCCGGCTGCAGGTCTTCGTCGGCGTGTAGTGGCCAGTACGGGTCGCGCAGCAGTTCCCGGGCCAGGAAGATCAGGTCGGCCTGGGGCTGACGCAGGATGTGCTCGGCCTGCATCGAATCGGTGATCATCCCCACCGCGCCGGTTGGAATGCGCGACTCGACGCGGATCCGTTCGGCAAAGCGGGTCTGGTAGCCCGGCCCCACGGGAATCTCCGCGCTCACCGAGGTTCCTCCCGAAGACACATCGATCAAGTCGACGCCCAGCGCCCTCAGGCGTTTCGCCAGTTCCACGGTTTCATCCGGGTTCCAGCCATCCTCCACCCAGTCGGTCGCCGACAGGCGCACGAACACCGGCAATTCCTCCGGCCATACCTCACGCACGGCTTCGGTCACCTGCAGGGTCAGGCGTATGCGGTTCTCGAAACAACTGCCGTATTCATCCCGACGCTGGTTGCTCAGCGGTGAAAGGAACTGATGCAGCAGGTAACCATGGGCAGCATGGACCTCCACGACCTTGAAGCCAGCCTTGAGCGCCCGGTGCGCCGCTTCGACAAAGGCCTGGATGATATCGTCGATCTGCGCCTTGTTCAGTTCGGTGGGCTTGGCATGTTCGGGGTCGAAGGCAATCGGCGACGGGCCTACCGGGGTCCAGCCACCGTCTTCCGCCTTGACGCTGCCATGCTTGCCCAGCCAGGGCCGATGGGTGCTGGCCTTGCGCCCGGCGTGGGCCAGCTGGATCCCGGGCACGGCGCCCTGGGCGGTGATGAAACGGGTGATGCGTTGCAACGGCGGGATCTGCGCGTCGTCCCACAGCCCCAGGTCCTGGGCGGTAATGCGCCCCTGGGCCGTGACTGCGGTGGCTTCGGTGAACACCAGCCCCGCGCCGCCCACTGCCCGGCTGCCCAGGTGCACGAGGTGCCAGTCGTTGGCCAGGCCATCGACTGCCGAATACTGGCACATGGGCGAGACGACAATTCGGTTGGGCAGGGTCAGGTGACGCAGGGTATATGGCTCAAGCAGCAGGCTCATGAGGGACCTCCCGGGACTCCAATGGTAGGCCGACCCGAACGCTCATGCTTCCCCTTGGCCCGGTGCCGGTCCTTTAGAGCCTAGACCACTTTGCCCGCCGCAGTTTCAGCGCGGCTCCATGTGGGCGATCATCAGTTGCACGCTTTCCTGCCCGCGAAACTCGTTGACGTCGAGCTTGTAGGCCAGCTCCACCCAGCGCACCGTAGGGTTGGGCCAGACCTCGCGGTCGATACCGAAGGCAATGCCGTCGAGCTTGACCGAGCCACATTCGCTCTTGAGCACCACCTTCAGGTGCCGCTCGCCGACGACGCGCTGCTCGACCAGCTGGAACACGCCGTGGAACAGCGGTTCGGGGAAGTGCTGGCCCCAGGGCCCGGCATGGCGCAGGGCACGGGCCAGTTCCAGGTGGAACTCCTCCACCGCCAGGGTGCCATCGGACAGCAGCCGCCCGGTCAGGTCGTCTTCACGCAATTGCCGGCGGACTTCCTCGTCGAATGCCTGGGCAAAAGCCGGGAAGTTGTCGGCCGGCAACGACAAGCCGGCGGCCATGGCGTGGCCACCGAACTTGCTGATCAGGTGTGGCTGGCGCGCGGCCACGGCATCCAGCGCGTCACGGATATGAAAACCCGGGACCGAGCGGGCCGAGCCCTTGAGCATGCCCTCACCTGCATCGGCAAAGGCGATGGTCGGGCGGTGGTAGCGCTCCTTGAGGCGCGAGGCGAGGATGCCGATCACCCCCTGGTGCCAGTCGGGCTCGAACAGGCACAGGCCGAACGGCATCGATTCCAGCGGCAGGTCCTTGAGCTGGGCCAGGGCCTCGCGCTGCATGCCCTGTTCGATGGACTTGCGGTCCTGGTTCAGCTCGTCCAGTTGCACGGCCATTTCCCGGGCCAGGGCCGGATCGTCGCTGAGCAGGCATTCGATGCCCAGGCTCATGTCGTCCAGGCGTCCGGCGGCATTCAGGCGCGGGCCGAGGATGAAGCCAAGGTCGGTGGAGGTGATACGCCCATGATCGCGGCGGGCCACTTCCAGGATCGCCTTGAGCCCCGGCCGTGCGCGTCCGGCGCGGATACGCTCCAGTCCCTGGTGCACCAGGATGCGGTTGTTGGCATCCAGCGGCACCACGTCGGCAACGCTGCCCAGGGCAACCAGGTCGAGCAGCTCGCCGATGTTCGGCTGCGGCCGGGTGTCGTAGTGGCCCAGGCTGCGCAGGCGAGCGCGCAAGGCCATCAATACATAGAACATCACCCCGACCCCGGCCAAGGCCTTGCTGGCGAAGGTGCAGCCCGGCTGGTTGGGGTTGACGATGGCATCGGCGGCCGGCAGTTCGCTGCCCGGCAGGTGGTGGTCGGTCACCAGCACCTTGAGCCCGGCGGCCTTGGCCGCCGCCACACCCTCGACACTGGAGATGCCATTGTCCACGGTCACCAGCAACTGCGGCTGGCGCTGCAGGGCGACCTCGACGATTTCCGGGGTCAGGCCGTAGCCATACTCGAAGCGATTGGGCACCAGGTAGTCGACATGGGCCGCACCCAGAAGGCGCAGGCCCAGCACGCCGACGGTACTGGCGGTGGCGCCGTCGGCATCGAAGTCGCCGACGATCAGGATGCGCTGGCGTTGTGCCAGGGCCTCGACCAGCAGATCCACCGCCGCGTCGATGCCCTTGAGCTGCTGGAACGGCAGCAGGCGTGCCAGGCTCTTGTCCAGCTCCTCCGGGGCCTGTACGCCACGGGCGGCATACAGGCGGGTCAGCAAGGGCGGCAGGTCGCCGAGGAAGGGCAAGGTCGAGGGCAGCGGGCGTGGTTCGATACGCATGGGGCGACGGGGCTTCTCGTGAATCAGGTGTAGGGGATGGGTGTGCGCGGCCTCAGCCGCGCTCGCCCAGCAACCATTCGAGCTGGACTTCGTGTTGGCCGCGGTCATCGGTGACGAAGACCGTGCCTTCGCTGATCATCACATCCCACTTGATCGAGCGCGGCATGTCGGTGGCCAGGGTTTCCAGCACCTCCTGGGGCACGGCGGCGATATTGAGGTTCTTCAGGCCCTTGACCGCATCGACCACCTTGTTCTGCCACACGCGCAGGCTGCCATAGGCCAGCAGGCTGGTGCGTTCGGTACGGCGCGAGCACCAGGTCAGGCGGTCGGCATCGGGCTGGCCGACTTCGATCCAGTGCAGGATGCGGTCATCCAGGCTCTTTTCCCACAGGGCAGCTTCATCCACGTCCGACAGACCACGCCCGAACGACAGCTGCTCGTTGTACCACAGGGCGTAGGCCAGCAAACGCACGGCCATGCGCTCTTCGGTTTCCGAAGGGTGGCGGGCAATGGTCTGCTTGACGCTTTCGTACACACCGCGGTCAAGATCGGTGAGGTTCAGTTCAAATTTGTAAGTCGTGGACGGCTGGGCCATGGCGGGCTTCTTGCGGCGAGAAAAAGTCGCCCAGTCTAACCGATCCCTGCAATCCTTGCCCCGCGACAGTATCTGAGCGCGCCAGCCTATGATAAAAACCCAGATTCCGACCCGCCGCCACGGATGCACCATGCCTACGCCCAGCAAACCTCTCGCCGGTCTTAAAGTCGTCGAACTCGGCACCCTGATCGCCGGTCCCTTTGCCTCTCGCATCTGCGCCGAGTTCGGTGCCCAGGTGGTCAAGGTCGAGTCACCCGACGGCGGCGACCCCTTGCGCAAATGGCGCAAGCTGTATGAAGGCACCTCGCTGTGGTGGTTCGTCCAGGCGCGCAACAAACAGTCGCTGACCCTCAACCTCAAGCACCCCGAAGGCATCGAGATCCTCAAGAAGCTGCTCAGTGATGCCGACATCCTGATCGAGAACTTTCGCCCCGGTGTCCTGGAAAAGCTCGGCCTGGGCTGGGACACCCTCCACACGCTCAACCCGAAGCTGGTCATGGTGCGCCTGTCCGGCTTCGGCCAGACCGGCCCGATGAAAGACCAGCCCGGCTTCGGTGCCGTCGGTGAGTCCATGGGCGGGCTGCGCTACATCACCGGTTTCGAGGACCGCCCGCCGGTGCGTACCGGCATTTCCATCGGCGACTCCATCGCCGCGCTCTGGGGTGTGATCGGCGCCCTGATGGCCCTGCGTCATCGCGAGGTCAATGGCGGTGAAGGCCAGGTGGTGGACGTGGCCCTGTACGAAGCGATCTTCGCCATGATGGAAAGCATGGTCCCGGAATTCGACGTGTTCGGTTTCATCCGCGAGCGCACCGGCAACATCATGCCGGGCATCACCCCTTCGTCGATCCACACCAGCGCCGACGGCAAGCATGTGCAGATCGGCGCCAATGGCGATGCGATCTTCAAACGATTCATGCAGGCCATCGGACGCCAGGACCTGGCCGATGACCCGCAACTGGCCAGCAACGACGGTCGCGACCTGCGCCGCGACGAGCTGTACGGGGTCATTGACCGCTGGGCCGCCAGCGTGCCGCTGGACGCACTGATGCAGGTGCTCAACGAGGCCCAGGTCCCGGCCAGTCGCATCTACAGTGCCGAAGACATGTTCAGCGACCCGCAGTTCCTGGCCCGCGAAATGTTCCTGCAGGCCAAGCTGCCGGACGGCAAGCCGTTCAAGATGCCCGGCATCGTGCCCAAGCTGTCGCAGACGCCGGGCTCCACCGAATGGGTCGGCCCGGAACTGGGCGAGCACACCGAGCGCCTGCTCGGCGAGCTGGGCTACGACGCCACGGGTATCGCCCGCCTGCGCGAGCAGGGAGCGATTTGATGCATTGCGCCTGACCCTGTTCCCGGCTCGCTGGTGGAGACTCGCAAATGACCAAGTGCAGGCGACAACTCGGCCCCTTGCTGGCCGCCCTGCTCTGCGCCTTGCTGCCGAGTGGCGCCTGGGCCAAGGAGCGGTTGCTCTGGTTGTTGCGTGACCTGCCGCCCCTGACCATCTACGAAGGCGCGAGCAAGGGCCAGGGAGTGATCGATCACTTGCTGCCGATGTTGATCGACAACATGCCCGAATATGAACACAGCATCATCCGGGTCAACCGCGCGCGGGGCATCCAGATGCTTCAGGAGGGCGGCTTCACCTGCGACCCGACCCTGCTGTGGACACCTGAGCGGGCCCGCTACGTACACTTCTCGCAGCCAAGCCTGGGCATGCTCAGCAGCGGCCTGGTGATTCGCCAGCAGGACCAGGCCGTGGTGGCGCCCTACCTGAAGAACCAACAGATCGACTTGCCGGCGTTGCTGGCCAATACCCCGCTCAAGCTGGGCGTGGTGGCCGAGCGCAGTTACAGCCCGCCGGTGGACGCCCTGCTCAAGACCCTGCCGACAGATGCCTTCAGCCGCCACTATGGCAACGACGCAGCGACCAATCTGCTGCAGATGCAACAACTGGGGCGACTGCAGCTGTTGCTCGGTTATTGGCCCGAAGCCCGCTACCTGATCCAGCAACAAGGCTGGTCGAGCAACGACTACCGCTTCTACCCCATCCAGGGCGTCGCGCGTTACCAGTTCATCCGCGTGGGTTGCGCCGACACGCCACTGGGCCGCGAGGCGGTCAAGCACATCAACCAATTGCTGCAGCCCTCGCGTCGCGAGACCCTGGCGGACCTGTACGCCCTGTGGCTCGACCCGGAACTGCGCGAGCAGTACCTGCAGGACAGCCGGCAGTTCTTCGGCGATCAGCCTTGAGCAGGCAAAAAGAAACCCCGAACGCTGGGGAGAACGTCCGGGGTTCAATGGAAGTCCCGCGGGACTTCTAGTGACAGCAGCGCGGTGTAGGAGCCAAACACCGATCCACTGTCCCTACAGATTCTGATTGCCTGCTGCGGTAAAGGTTCCGTCATAATCAAGCGGATGCGGCCGAATCTGCCCGAAGAAACGAACGGAGCCTGTAGTGATGACTTCCCCCGCCTCCGGACTGCGCATTGTTCTGGCTGATGACCACCCGATCTTTCGCATCGGCCTGCGCGCCGTGCTTGAACAGATACCCGGGGTGCAGGTCGTTGCCGAAGCCGGTGGCCCCGATGAACTGATGGCGCACTTGCAGGCACTGCCCTGCGATGTGCTGGTCACCGACTTCATGATGCCGGTCGAGCAGCAGAACGACGGCCTCAAGCTGCTGGAGCAGATACGTCGCCAGTTCCCGCAACTACCGATCCTGGTGGTGACCATGCTCAATAATGCCGGGCTGTTCCGGGCGATGCTCGGCCTGGGCGTCAACGGTCTGCTGAGCAAGGCCAGCCTGGCCGAGGAACTGCCCCAGGCCATGCGCTGCCTGCCACGCGGCAAGACGTTCCTGGCCGCCTCGGTCCAGCACCTGCTGCAACAGGATGGCGCGGTGCGCGAAGACCTGATCCGCGTTCAGGATCCGCTGTCGCCCAAAGAACTGGAGGTCATCCGCCTGCTTGCCGCCGGCCACACGGTGGGCCAGATCGCCGCCCTGCTCAATCGCAGCAAGCAAACCGTCAGTACCCAGAAAGTCAGTGCCATGCGCAAGTTGGGGCTGGCCAACGACGCTGCGCTGTTTCTCTATCTGCAGGAACACGGCCTGGGTTGATCGGTCGCTCAGAGGGCAGCCGGCTGCCCCGGGCTGGTGCCTGCGCGCGCACTCATCCAGCTGCTCAGCTCGGCCCCCGGCATGGGGCGGGCGATGAAGTAACCCTGCATCACCGGCCGCCCCAGGTCCTTGAGCGCCAGCAGGTCATCGGCGCTCTCCACGCCTTCGACCACCACCTTCAGGTTCATGCGCCGGGCCATGATCATGGCGCCCGCCACCACGGCGGCCTTCTTGCCGTCCTGGCCCATGCCACGGACGAACTCGCTGGGCAGTTTCAGCTCACTGAACGGCAGTTCGAGCAAACGTTGCAGGTTGGATTCGCCCATGCCGAAATCATCGATGGCCAGCTGACAGCCCAGGATGCGCAGATGCAGCAGCGCTTCGAGTTGCAGGTTGTCCAGGGTGCTGCCTTGGGTTTCGACCAGCTCCAGGGTCAGGTCGCTGGCCGGGACCTGGTGTCGCTCCAGCGCCGCGGTAATGCGCTCGCGAAAATCGCTGCGGGCCAGCAATTGTGGCTCGATATTCACCGCCACAGGCAGCGCCCGCCCCTCGGCCAGGCGATGCTGCGCGCTGAACGCCAGGGCCTGGTCCAGCACATGCCAGCTGAGGGTGTCGAACAGGTTGGCGCGCTCGATCGCCGGAAAAAACTGCGCCGGCGATAGCAGGCCGAGGGTGGGATGCTGCCAGCGCACCAGGGCTTCGACGCCAGCCAGCTTGCCGTCGAAACACACCTTGGGCTGGTAGTGCACCACCCACTGCGCCTGGCAGTCGGCCAGCTGCGCCACCGACAGGGCCAGCAACTGCGGATGTTGCGGCAGCGGCGGCAACCGGGGCGCGATGGCATCCCCCTCAAGATAACGACGCAGTAGTTGCAGAAGGACCAGCGAGTTGGCCGGTTTCTGCAGGCAGCCCAGGACGTTCAGCCCCAGTTGCCGCGCCAGGTCGCCGACGCTGTCGATCACGCACGGCTCAGCGCCACTGAGGATGATCAGCGAGGCGGCAAGATCGTTGTCCGCCAGGTGGCGGATCAGCGCCAGGCCATCGGTACCGTCCATCTGCAGATCGCAAATGGCGATGTCGACCCGGCCACGCCGGGACAGTGTCTGGCAGGCTGCCTCGACGGACTCGGCGGTGAGTACATCGAACACCCCGTTGGCATTGAGCATCTGATGCAGGGCCATCAGTTGAAAGGGATGGTCCTCCAGGACCAGAACCGTCAATGAATGCATGAACACTTAACCCCGTCAGTTTCAACAGCACGGGGGCCAGACTAGGCAAGAATGCGCCACGCACCTATCGGACTTGTCCTAAAGTTTGTCCGATACATTCATCAACGCCCCTTCGATATCGGCCTTGAGCACCACCATCACCTGCTCCAGCACGCCCCAGGCGTCCGCCATGGCGCTGCCAGGTTGCTCGCCCGTGGCGCGCTTGAGCCGTGAGCAGGCCTGCGCCAACGGCACGGCATCGATCAGGCAGGCAACGCCTTCAAGACGATGCAAGGAGCCTCGTATGGATTCCCCTGCCTGGTGTTCCACTGCCTCGCCAAGCAGCGCCTGCTCCTCGCCAAGGTTCTTGTGCAGCTCTTCAAGCATGCGCCGCATCATCGGGCCATTGGCCTGGGTCATCTGCTGCAGGGTCTGGATCCTGAAGGATGCGGCAGGTGCCAGCGCTTCGATGGTCGCCGCCAGACGTTCCAGGGCCACCGGCTTGACCAGCAACTCATCCATCCCTGCGGCCAGGCAGCGTTCGCGCTCTTCTTTCATGGCATTGGCCGTGCAGCCGATGATGGCGATGGCCTGCCGCTGCTGCTGACGCTCCAGCCGGCGAATAGCCCGGGCCAGGGCATGGCCACTCATTACCGGCATGTTGCAGTCGCTCAGCAGCAGATCGAAGTGTTCTGTCTGCCAGGCCTTGAGCGCGTCCTGGCCATTGTCGACGGCCCGCACCTGGTGACCGAGAAACTCGAGCTGCTGGCTGAGCACCAGGCGACTGGCTGAAAGATCGTCGACCACCAGGATCCGTCGCGCATTGCCGGCGGGCCGAGTGGTTTGCATCGACGGCGGCGAAGGCTCTGCCTGGGTATCGGCCTCCAGCGCCAGCATCACCCGGACCTGCGTGCCTTCACCTGGCGTACTGTGCAACTCGATGGTGCCGCCCATCAGTTCCACCAGTTGCCGGCAGATACTCAGGCCCAGGCCAGACCCACCGTAGGTTGCGGCCGAGTCGGCGCTGGCCTGGACGAACGGCGTGAACAGTTCACGCTGGCGCTGGGCATCGATGCCGATACCGGTATCGCGCACACTCAGGCACAGCCCGGTGCCCAGCGGCGTTTGCTGGCCGGTGCGGCTGACCTGGACGCTCACCTGCCCCAGGTGGGTGAACTTGAGGGCATTGCCCAGCAGGTTGACCAACACCTGGCGCAGCCGCAACGGATCGAACCAGTACACGCCCTGCGCGTCATCGCTGACCCGCAGCTGCAGGGCCAGCCCCTGGGCCAGGGCCTGGGCGCGAAATTGCGCGACCACACCCTCGACAAAAGGCCCGAGCGCCATAGGCTGAGGGGCCAACTGCAGGCTGCCCGCCTCGATCCGCGCCAGATCGAGGCTGTCGCCGATCAGTGCGATCAGGTCGCGGGCCGCTTGATGGGCGGTTTCAAGGCTCGCAGACGGCACCGATCCGTTGGACAGTGCGGTTTCGCGCTCCAACTCCAGCAGGCCGATGATCACCGCCATGGGCGTACGGATCTCATGGCTCATGGTGGCCAGGAATGCGCTCTTGGCCCGGTTGGCCTGTTCGGCATGCTGACGCGCTTCCACCAGGTCCGCTTCCAGTTGCTTGCGTTCGGTGATATCGATCCAGCCGCCCAGCAACCCTTGCAACTGGCCGTCGGCGCGGTAGAACGGCACCGTCCACTGATAGGCATCGGTCCGCTGTCCGAGGAACTCGATACGCCGGTCATTGAACTCCGGCTTGGGGTCTTCGAGCAGGCGCAGGTAGTCGGCGTGCATCTGCGCCGCCAGTTGCGCGGGGATCGCCTCGATTTCGGTCAGGCGCCGGCCCTTGATGTCCTCCTGGCGCAAGGAAAACGCCTGCTCGTAACTCTTGTTACAGCTGATCAGCCGCCCCTCCAGGTCACGCACATAGATCGGGTTGGGAATGCCATCGAGCAGCGCGCGCTTGAAGGCCAACTGGTCGTTCAAGGCCTCCTCGGCTCGTTCGCGCTGGTTGATCTGCGCCCGCAACCGGCTGCTCCAGACCAGCGAGAGCAAACCGAAGAGCGCGACTGCGGCGGCCGTCCAGTACATCCACGGTTCGATACGCTGCCAGGCCGGTGCCGGTGGCGCCAGTGCCCCCAGCCACCGCATCCGAATGGCGCGCAACTCGGCGACCGGGAAGGCTTCCAGCGACTTGTTCAGAATGCTCTCCAGCTCCGGGGCGCTGCGCCTGACGGAAAACCGGTCCGGTGCCCACTTGCCTTCGACCCCGCGCCCGACGAAAAGGGTCGGATCGTTACCGAGCATGCTGTAGGCGCCGATCTCACTGTCGATGGTCGCAACCGCCTCGCCGCTGCGCACTTTCTCCCGGGCCTGCTCCAGGGAGTCCACCCGCAACAGATTGATCGTCGGATGGTCCCGGCGAATGCTGCTTTCCAGGGCGTGCTGAGCAGGCAGGGACAAGGTCTGCCCGGCCAGCTCGTCCAGCGAAGCCAACCCCAGGTGCGGCTTGCGCACGATAAATACCCAGCTCTGCCCGCCCAGGGAATGGGTGAAGTCGAGAAACGCCCGCCGTTCGACGGTTTCACTGAGGGTCGTGCTCATGTCGGCCTGGCCGCTCTTGAGCAGTTCCAGGCTCTGGGCGATGGACGAGGACGGCGCGTAGTCGAACTTGAGGCCGGTCATCTGCGCGATGGTGGCCAGCACGTCATGGTTCAGGCCCACCCAGGCGCCCTGGCGATTGCGAAACAGATAGGGCGGGTACTGGCTGCCCACGACGGTCACGGTGGGGTGACCGGCAATCCATTGACGCTCCTGCGCAGTCAGCGCGACCCGATGATGCGCCACATCCGAGCCCAGCCCGGAGGTCCAGCGCCCGAGGATTTCACGCCGGGTCGAATCGTCGAGGCTGTCCAGGGCGCGATCGAACATGTCCCGCAGCGGGCCATCCTCGGCGCGCAGGGCGAAGGCGAACCCTATCGGTGGCAGGCGACTGGAGCCGACCAGCTGCAAGCCCAGGTAGGGGCGCAAGGCGTTATAGGCCCTGACGATGACTTCATTGCCGATGAACGCATCCACGTCCCCCTGGTTGAGCGCCTCCAGTGCACTGCTGAGGTTGGGGGCGAGCATCACCTGGCTGTCGGGATAGACCTGGTGCACCACACGGGTATCGGCATAGCCATCGAGCAGCACGACCTTCAGGCCGGCCAGCGATGGCGGCGGTGTCCTGGCGCCACCGCGTATCACCACCATCGAGCGGTCGGGCACGTAATCGTCGGTGAACAGCAGGCCCGGCACGCTGCGCTCGAAACCATTGGCGCTGGTCAATACATCGATAGCGCCCTGGTGCAGGGCCTCGATCGCCTCCTCGCGCCGGGCGAAGGCCAGCACCTGGGTCCTGACCCCGAGACGTGCGGCCACCAGGCTCAGGTAGTCGGCGCTGATGCCCTGGTAGCGGTTGCGGTCGATGGTGATATCGACCGGCTCGTAGTCAGCGAAGGAAATGCCCACGCGCAACACCCGGGACGGCCCGAGCCATTGCTGCTCCGCCGGGCTCAGCGCCAGGGGCTCAAGCGCAGTGAACGGTGGCGCCAGGGTGAAGGGCAGGCTCTGTGCGGCTTGGGTCAAACCACCAGTGCAGACCCATAACAGGCAGGCCAAAGCAATTGCTCGGCAGCGTCCTGTGCTCATTCATTCTCCTTGAAACCTCTGTAGGAGCTGGCGAAGCCTGCGATCGACTGCGCAGCAGTCGCAATCCAGGCGCCTCGGTGGGCCTGATGCACCGGGTCGTCAGATTCTACGACCGCTACGCGGCCGATCGCAGCCTGGCGGCAGCTCCCACAGATACCCTGCAATCGCATGACGCCGTTCCTACATGTAAAAAACAAAGCCCGTCAGGGACGGGCTTTGTCACAGGCCGGGCGCTCGATCAGAGCGGCTTGCCGCGGTTGCCGTGCTGGCTGACGAAGGCCTGGACGGCTTTCAGGTCATTGGCCAGGACCGTGCACTTCTCTTCCCGGGCGAACAGGTCGCTCAGGTGCGCAGGCAGCTCCAGGGCCTTGCCGACACCGGCCTTCTCCACCGCTTCGGGGAACTTGACCGGGTGCGCGGTACCCAGCACCACCATCGGGGTGTCCAGGCTGCGACGGCATTCGCGTGCGGCCTTGACGCCGATCGCGGTATGCGGGTCGAGCACTTCGCCGGTCTGGGCGAAGACTTCGGCGATGGTTTCGCAGGTTTGCGCGTCATCGACGGCCAGCGAGTCGAACAGCTTGCGCGCTTCGGTCCAGCGGTCCTGTTCGACGCTGAAACCACCGCCCTGCTTGAAGTTCTCCATCAGCCCGGCGATGGCCGCGCCGTTGCGACCGTGCAGGTCGAACAGCAGGCGCTCGAAGTTCGACGAGACCATGATGTACATCGACGGCGACAGGGTGGCGTGCAGGGTTTCCTTGACGTACTGGTTGCCGCTCATGAAGCGGTGCAGGATGTCGTTGCGGTTGGTGGCGACGATCAACTGGCTGACCGGCAGGCCCATGTTGCGGGCCAGGTAGCCGGCGAAGATATCGCCGAAGTTGCCGGTCGGCACCGAGAACGCCACCGAACGCGCCGGGCCGCCCAGCTGCAGGGCTGCATGGAAGTAGTAGACGATCTGGGCCATGATCCGCGCCCAGTTGATCGAGTTCACCGCCACCAGGCGAGTGCCCTTGAGGAAGCCCTGGTCAGCGAAGCTGGCCTTGACCATTTCCTGGCAGTCGTCGAAGTTGCCTTCGATGGCGATGTTGTGGATGTTGTCACCGAAGATGGTGGTCATCTGCCGGCGCTGGACTTCCGACACCCGCTGGTGCGGGTGCAGGATGAAGATGTCGACGTTGTCGCAACGGCGGCAGCCTTCGATGGCCGCAGAACCGGTGTCGCCACTGGTGGCGCCGATGATCACCACGCGCTCGCCACGCTTGGCCAGCACATGGTCGAGCAGGCGGCCGAGCAGTTGCAGGGCGAAGTCCTTGAACGCCAGGGTCGGGCCGTGGAACAGCTCCAGCACCCATTCGTTGCTGTTCAGCTGACGCAGCGGGGCGACCGCGGCGTGGGCGAACTCACCGTAGGTTTCTTCGAGGATCTTCTTGAAATCGGCATCGGCAATGCTGCCGGTGACGAACGGGCGCATCACCCGGAACGCCAGCTCGTGGTACGGCAGGCCGGCCCAGGAAGCGATCTCTTCCTGGGTGAAACGCGGCAGGTTTTCCGGCACGTACAGGCCGCCGTCACTGGCGAGGCCCGCCAGCAGGACGTCTTCGAAATTCAGGGCCGGTGCCTGGCCGCGGGTACTGATGTAACGCATGACCTATTCCTCTAACGCAAAGACTGCTCAGTTCAGTTGTTCGACGCGGATACGCACCACGCTGCCAACCACGTCCTGCAAGGCTTCCAGGGCGGTGATGGCATCGTTCATGCGTTGCTCGAGCACACGGTGGGTGAGCAGGATCATTGGCACCAGGCCGTCCTGTTCCTCGACTTCCTTCTGCATGATCGACTCGATGTTGATGCCACGCTCCGACAGGATGCTTGCCACCTGGGCCAGCACGCCCGGGTGATCCTTGGCCTGGATGCGCAGGTAGTAGGCGCTTTCGCACGCTTCGATCGGCAGGATCGGGTGCGCCGACAGCGAGTCGGGCTGGAAGGCCAGGTGCGGTACGCGGTTTTCCGGGTCGGAGGTCATGGCCCGGACCACGTCCACCAGGTCGGCCACCACCGACGAAGCGGTAGGTTCCATGCCGGCGCCCGCGCCGTAGAACAGGGTGGAACCGGCGGCGTCGCCGTTGACCATGACCGCGTTCATCACGCCGTTGACATTGGCCAGCAGGCGATCGGCCGGAATCAGGGTCGGGTGCACGCGCAGCTCGATGCCATTGGCGGTGCTGCGGGCCACGCCCAAGTGCTTGATGCGGTAGCCCAGGGCCTCGGCGTAGTTCACGTCGGCGGTGGTCAGCTGGGTGATGCCTTCGGTGTAGGCCTTGTCGAACTGCAGCGGGATACCGAAGGCGATGGACGCCAGGATGGTCAGCTTGTGCGCGGCATCGATGCCTTCGACGTCGAAGGTCGGGTCGGCTTCGGCATAGCCCAGGGCCTGGGCTTCGGCCAGCACGTCGGGGAAGGCCCGGCCTTTGTCACGCATCTCGGTGAGGATGAAGTTGCCGGTGCCGTTGATGATCCCGGCCAGCCAGTTGATGCGGTTGGCCGAGAGGCCTTCGCGAATCGCCTTGATCACCGGGATGCCGCCGGCCACGGCCGCTTCGAAGGCGACGATGACGCCCTTCTCGCGGGCCTTGGCGAAGATTTCGTTGCCGTGCACGGCAATCAGCGCCTTGTTGGCGGTGACCACGTGCTTGCCGTTGTCGATGGCCTTGAGCACCAGCTCGCGGGCGATGGTGTAGCCGCCGATCAGCTCGATGACAATGTCGATTTCCGGGTTCGTTGCGACCTCGAACACATCAGCGGTAATGGGGGTACCGGTAATCTGGCAATTCGGGTTTGGCGAACGCATGGCAATCTGTGCCACTTCAATACCACGCCCGGCACGGCGGGCGATCTCCTCGGCGTTACGCTGAAGTACATTGAAGGTACCGCCACCGACGGTCCCCAACCCACAGATGCCTACTTTGACCGGTTTCACTGTGAACTCCCCATGAAACGACCGACCTTGGGCCGATCGTGAAAACAGCCGCCACCGGCAGTGGCGGCTTGCGATTGAATTACTTGGCCAGGGCCAGCTTGGCCACTTGCGGCGCCGGCTGGTAGCCCGGAATCACCTGACCGTTCTCCAGAACGATGGCCGGCGTGCCATTGACGCCGATCGACTGACCCAGCGCGAACTGCTTGCTGACCGGGTTGGCGCACTTGGCGGCCTTGATTTCCTTGCCGTCGATCATCTTGTCCAGGGCCGCCTTGCGGTCGCTGGAGCACCAGACTGCCTGCAACTGCTCGTCACCCGACGACCCCAGGCCCTGGCGCGGGAAGGCGACGTAGCGCACTTCGATACCGCGACGGTTGAGCTCAGGCACTTCGGCGTGCAGCTTGTGGCAGTACGGGCAGGTGGTGTCGGTAAACACGGTGATGTGCGACTTGGTTTCGCCCTTGGCAGGATAAACCACCATCTCCGCCGCCGGAATGGCATTGATGGTCTTGGCGATGGCTTGACGCTCGGTTTTTTCAGTCAGGTTGACCGGCTTGCCGTCCTGGATCTGGAACAGGTAGCCCTGTACGACGAACTGGCCATCGGCGCTGGCGTACAGCACGCGGCCGCCTTCGAGCTTGACTTCGTACAGGCCGTTCAAGGGGCTGGAGGCGACACTGTCGACCGGTACGCCCAGTTCCAGGGACTGCAGGGTCTTGCGGATCGCCTGCTCGGCAGTGTCGGCGGCAGCGGCAAAAGTGCTGACCAACGCCAGGGCGGCGGTGGCGATAATCTGGGTCACGCGCATGGGAACTCCTGAAGGCGGGCAAAGGGCCGGTCGTGACGCGCACGCCCTGAAATGGCGGCGATCGACGGTCCTCGATGCAAACCGTCCAAGCCTACCACATCATGTCGGCGCAGACCGCCCCCGGGCGACACATGCAACGGCGATATCCACTCAACCCCTGGGATGATGCCGGGCATGCAGCTCCTGCAGGCGCGCGCGGGCCACATGGGTGTAGATCTGGGTGGTCGACAGGTCGCTGTGGCCGAGCAGCATCTGCACCACCCGCAGGTCGGCGCCATGATTGAGCAGGTGCGTGGCGAAGGCATGGCGCAAGGTGTGCGGTGACAGGCTCTTGTCGATGCCGGCGACCACGGCCTGGTGCTTGATCCGGTGCCAGAAGGTCTGGCGGGTCATCTGCTCGCCACGCTGGCTGGGGAACAGCACATCGCTGGGGCGCCCGCCCAACAGCTCGTTGCGCCCGTCACGCAGGTAGCGCTCCAGCCACACCACTGCTTCCTCGCCCATGGGCACCAGGCGCTCCTTGCTGCCCTTGCCCATCACCCGCAGCACACCCTGGCGCAGGTTGACCTGGTCGAGGGTCAGGCTCACCAGTTCGGTGACCCGCAAGCCGCAGGCATATAACACTTCGAGCATGGCCCGGTCGCGCTGGCCGATCGGCTCGCCCAGGTCCGGTGCCTGCAACAGCGCTTCGACATCAGCTTCCGACAGGGACTTGGGCAATGGCCGCCCCAGTTGCGGCATCTCGACCTGCAAGGTCGGATCGACGCCGATCAGCTTTTCCCGCAGCAGGTAGCGATAGAAGCCACGCACGCCGGAGAGAAAACGTGCGGTGGAGCGTGGCTTGTAGCCCTGCTCCAGGCGCCAGGCCAGGTGATCGAGGATCAGCTCGCGCCCGGCAGCGGGCAATGCGATGTCCCGCTCCTGCAGCCAGCCATTGAACAGCGCCAGGTCACTGCGGTAGGACTCGCGGGTGTTGTCGGCCAGGCCTTTTTCCAGCCACAGGGCATCGAGAAACTGGTCGATCAGGGGGTGTTCCAGGGCAGGCATGAGAACTCGGCAGTAAACGGCGAAAATACAAAGAATTGCCGCTAGTCTTCCACAACACGGACGTCCTAGGGAGCCTGAATGAACGAACAACAGATTTTACTGACCGTCGCCGGCATTGGCGCGGCCGCCCTCGCCTGCCAGTGGCTGGCCTGGCGCCTTAAACTGCCGGCGATCCTGTTCCTGCTGCTCGGTGGCATTGTCGCCGGCCCCGTCTTGGGCTGGCTCGACCCGCAGGACATGTTCGGCCCCCTGCTGATGCCGCTAGTGTCGCTGGCTGTAGCGTTGATCCTGTTCGAAGGCAGCCTGACCCTGCACCTGTCGCAATGGCGCGAGATCGGCAGCGTGGTGCAGCGCATGGTGACTCTCGGCGCGCTGTCGACCTGGATCATCATCACCCTGGCCACCCACTGGTTGCTCGGCTTCGACTGGTTGCTGGCGAGCCTGTTCGGCACCCTGACCCTGGTGACCGGCCCGACCGTGATCGTGCCTATGCTGCGGGTGGTGCGGCCAAAAGCGACGATCGCCAACATCCTGCGCTGGGAAGGCATCGCCATCGACCCCATTGGCGCCCTGCTGGCGGTGGTGGTGTACAGCTTCATCATCGCCAGTGCCGAGGGCAATGGCCTAAGCCAGAGCCTGATCACCTTTGCCGGCGTGCTGCTGTGCGGCAGCATCTTCGGGATTGTCGGCGGCTGGGTCCTGGGCCAGGTCATGCGTCGACAGTGGCTGCCGGAATACCTGCACAACCTGGCGTCGCTGGCGGCGGTGCTGGGGATTTTTGTCGCCTCCAACGAGGTGATGAATGAGTCCGGCCTGCTGGCGGTGACCCTGATGGGCATGTGCCTGGCCAACATGAAGGGCGTAGACGTGCGGCAAATCCTGCACTTCAAGGAAAACCTCAGCGTCTTGCTGATTTCCGGGCTGTTCATTCTCCTCGCCGCACGCCTGGACCTGCACGCCCTGCTCGGCCTGGGACCGGCGGTGCTGGCGTTGCTGCTGGTGATCCAGTTGATCGCCAGGCCGCTGAACGTCGCGCTGTCGACCTGGGGCTCGCAGTTGAACTGGCGCGAGCGCGCGCTGCTGAGCTGGATTGCTCCCCGAGGCATCGTGGCCGCGGCGGTGTCGGCGATTTTCGCCATTCGCCTGCACGAGGCCGGCCATGTGGGTGCCTTGCTACTGGTCCCCCTGACCTTTGCCGTGATCATCGGCACCGTGGTGCTGCAAAGCGCCACGGCGCGCCCGCTGGCTCGCCTGCTGAAGGTTGCGGAGCCGGCGCCCAGCGGCTTTCTCATCGTCGGCGCCAACCCACCGGCTCGGGCCGTGGCCAAGGCACTGCAACAAGTCGATTGCCGGGTGCTGCTGGCCGATTCCAGCTGGGAAAATATCCGCGCCGCACGCATGGAGGGCTTGCCGACCTACTTTGGCCACCCGGCCTCGCAACATGCCGATGCGCATCTGGACCTGGTCGGCCTGGGGCACCTGCTGGGGCTGTCCCCGGCCGGTGAACTCAACACCCTGGCCTGCACCCGCTTTCGTCATGATTTCGGCCATGCGCGCCTGTTCGTCCTGGCCAGCGGCCTGGAAGCCCGGCGCAGCGACAAGCACCGGGCCAGTGACGAACACCGCGGCCATGTGCTGGGCAGCCAGGCCCTGACCTATACGCAACTGGCCAACCAGATGACCGACGGCGCCGAACTGTACAGCACCCACCTGACCGACACCTTTGGTTGGGAGGACTACCAGGCCCTGCATGGTGAACGGGCTAACCTGCTGTTTGCCCGCGACAGCAGTGGCTGGGTGCATGTGTTCGGGCCTGACACTGCGTTGAAGCCCGGGCCCGGGTGGACCCTGGTGGCATTGATCCAGCCGGAACAAGGCTAGCCTGCGATGAGGCCAAACCTGCCCTGCTCAGAACCCGGGCAGCACCGGCACCGGGCGCTTGTCGTCATCGATGGCGACAAAGCTGAACAAACCATGCATGGCCTTTTCACGGCTGTCGCAGCTCATGCTTTCGACAAATACTTCCACCTCGACCTTGAGACTGGTATTGCCAACGCTGGCCACCCGCGCCACCAACTCGACGATGGAGCCGGCGGCAATCGGGTGCTTGAAGTCGATCCGGTCGGTGGACACGGTCACCAGGGGCAAGCGGCAGAAGCGCGTGGCGGCGATGAACGACACTTCGTCCATCCAGGCCAGGGCGGTGCCGCCGAACAAGGTGTTGTGGTGGTTGGTGGTGGACGGGAACACCGCCTTGGTCACGCGGGTGACCGACAGCTCGGTACGGCGTTCGATTTCCTGCTCTCTGGGGCTCATAAACTTCACATCGGGTACAAATGACAGACAACAAAAAAGCAGCCCGAAGGCTGCTTTTTTTCGCATGGCGGCCGCAGCCGCCGGTCAAACTGTCATCAGGACAGTTTTTCCTTGATGCGAGCGGCTTTACCGGACAGGTCGCGCAGGTAGTACAGCTTGGCTTTACGCACGTCACCACGA
>Ga0247821_10000181_pt1 | contig 37150 bp, 34 predicted proteins | sample 13C_Glycerol_Day_FD_192481 | JGI IMG/M metagenome (GOLD analysis project Ga0247821, IMG submission 192481) | Soil microbial communities from agricultural site in Penn Yan, New York, United States - 13C_Glycerol_Day14 | ecosystem: Environmental > Terrestrial > Soil > Agricultural land | place... | reverse complement strand
ACGCTCCTAAGGAGTAGTCTGAATGAATGACTTGCTGGTATTGGTTAAACTGCTGTCGGCAATTTACCAGGCCAAGAAACTGGATGATACAAATCTTCTAAAGGAACTCGAGGAAACTTTAGACGAGCTGCCAGCTCCTCCTCCGGATGTGTTCGCACAGGACAAGGAGGCTCGGGATAGCATCAGAGCAACTATCTCGTGGCTGATTGACCAGCCTTCCGACGATGTCGTGCTTATAAAATCAAACTTGATGATGCGTGTGCGGTTGTTCTGTAAGGGCGACGAAGATCTGAAGGCAGCAATTGAAGATGGGTTGGAGGATCTCGAGAAGGAAGAGATGACCCGTCGACTGATCTACAAGCACATCAGCGAGATCCGTCTGAGCCTCGAAGGCAAAGAATTTGGTAACCGTTGGCGTAAGGCGGTTAAGAGTCTGTTCTACAAAGATCACTCCGAAGTATCCAAAGAAGAATGGGTACAACTGGCGGACATGATCAACGAACGGATGACAGTAGCTTATGAAGAACGTCAATCGGAAATCGTCTACACGGTAACGTCGGATGATCCTGAATCCTTCCACGGCATCATTGAGATGGCAAAGAAGGAGAACAGTAAGGAAGGTATCCTCAAGTCTGGTCTGCAAGGTCTCAACGAAGCCTTAGAGCCGGATGGTGGATTCCGTCGCAGCAAGTTCTACCTGTTGAACGCACTGACCAACCGTGGTAAGTCTCTGACCATGGCTCACATCACTGCGTCGATTGGTTTGTACAACAAGCCTATGCTGCGTAACCCGACGAAGATCCCTACTATCCTCCAAGAGTCTGCTGAGGATACCATGGATCTGATTATCATGCGGATGTACAAGTTGGCATTGACTGTCCGTCATGACATCGAAGCTGACTTCCAGATCGCTGACCGTGATGAGATCGTTAACGCTATTGTCAACTGCTTCAAAGACAATGGCTGGTTCCTGATCATCAACCAGATCGAATCGAGCAAAGACGACTGCAACGCTATGTTCAACCGTGTTCGTCGTCTGGAGATGAAAGGCCACGAGATCATCTTCTACGGTTACGACTACTGCGGTCTGCAGAACTACGACAAACTGCCAGGTGAATCGAAGTCTGACAAACTCCAGTTGCACTTCCGCAAGATCCGTGCGTTCATCATTGCGCGTGGTATTTGTTTCGCTACACCGCATCAGCTGTCTCCAGATGCGAAGAAGAAGTTGCAAGAATCCGATGAAGAGTCGGAAGTTTATTTCGCACGGGAAGTAGCGGGTAAATCCCTCACTGAAACGTCGACGAAGATTACCAACGAAGTGGACGTCGAGATCACGTTCCACGTTGCTAAGACTTCGTTCAAGAACTACTGGACGTACTGTGTGGGTAAACAACGGGGTGAGGGGTGTGCTCCGGAGAAACGCTTTGGTATCTACGATATCGATCCGGTTAAGGGGTTGAAGCACGATATCAATGGCAAGCCAATGTTCCGCCGAAGTCTGACTTACAAATTTGATGAGAACGGAAATCAAGTGAAGGATTGGGATGCCCTCTGAGGCATAAGCGAACCTATACTCCAGGGAGCCGCAAGGCTCCCTGGAGTATATGGATTATGTTTGCTTAGTAGGATTGCTGCTGGGCGTAAAGGGTGTAGGCTTTGGCTGCCTTCTCAGCACGGTACTCTTGTAAAAGCCTTAACCGTATAAGCCCATGGCAATTACACGGTTCTCGACAAGAGCAACTGACATGGAGGATGCCAGGCGGTCCCATATCCGGTACGGTATTACGGAGGTTGGGTTTCTCCCAGACACGGACAGGGGGATGGTTTTCTTTACGCATGTTAGCTCTCCTTACGAAGCGAGCACCGCAACGCCTGGCTGGGCGATCTTCTCGAAGTAGCCGTTACTATTGCCAGGCACGAGGTCGAGGAGTTCGTGGATGATGAAAGCATTCCACTTGTTCATGTCTTCCTTGCGTTGGTGGAGAAGCACTACCAGACAGCTTACCGCGCTCCGAGGACCCTGTGGATAATCAGACAGCTTGTCGACGCCAATCAGTGCTTTCATCTCAGCGCGTTTGGTGCGTCGGAACTCTTCTGCTTCGCGGAAAATATCAGCAGCCCAGGCAAACTTGTTTTCATCGGATGTTGCAGGTTGTTCAGAAACCAGGGATTCCAAAGTGTCTTCTTGTTGCATAGTTAACTCCTTTTCCAATTGTTGGACCTTACGGCCGATCCTGTGGTAGTTGATAATACCTTGAGGTGTCATCATTCCCATACCTCCTCTAAGGATGTCGCTATAGCTCCGCTTAGCCTATAGCAAAAATAACCCAACCGTTCCCTCCACCCGGTTTCCCAGACAGATTAATACATTAAGATAGTTGGGCTACTAGGAAACTACTTGACCGAATATTCCTCCATCCCGATCTGGATCGAGATAGCACTGTGTTCCCGGAAGATGGGTTGAGCACTCTGAGTGTCCATCTGGTAATCTGAACGGATACCTGCCACACTACCTTCACGATACATCAGCGATTCACCGCCACTCATGTAGTAGTAACGCACAGGCATGCACGGATCAATCAGAGTTGCCATGGAGTTATGCCAGGTCAGTGTCGTGATCGACACGTCATTCAAGGCACTTTCCGTCAGGTGCTTACAGATGTTGCCAGTAGGGGTGACAACCGTAGGCACCCATTCCTCACCACTTTGACGGTTGACGGTCTTATACTCAGACAGGGAGTCACCACGGGTAGTGGCGGCTTGACCTTTACTGTAGTAACGACCAGTTTCACCCATCACAGCGTCGGCAGAGATAATGCGTTTACCCACACCCTTGTTTTGACGATCGATGTCGGTATCGTCTTCGTTGACCGCACCCCCACCTGTAGACAGAATGGTCAAGGACTTGTCGTCCATGATCCAAGTGTTCTTCAAGGTAGGGAATACGTTCTCAGGTAGACGGTAGATGTTGAGGACCCGACGAGCTTTCTCGTAACGCCCCATCCTTACCAACGGATAGATGCGCCACAAACCTTTTCGGTAATACATCCCCAACCCGGTGTTGTAGATACCAAACTGGTCGTCGTTCTGGAGGAAAGACCCCAGGTCAATCAGCCGAGTACCAAAAGGCACCACGATCTGTTTAAACGTCCGGTCGTTATCGATCGGGTATTCGATATCCACACCTTTCCAGGCATCCGGACCCGATAGACCTAATTGCTCACCTGGTTCGCACAACAGATCATGCATGGCGTTGTCCAGTGTCGACATCACCAGGATATCAGACACTGGTTCATTACGCAGTTTGCCAAAGCCCGGTTCATACAACTGGAACTGGACAGTGATCATGTTGACAGCGTCTTTCGACTCCAGGTTAGCCGTTGCAGTGTTGTTACCTTCCATGGCCGGGTCATCTGCATCAATCGGGGTAGCCCGGTAACGTGTCATTACCCGATCCATACCCGTTTGTTCCACTACCTCAATGTAGAGGTTGTCGCGATGTGGGACAATACGGTTCTGGTAAACACCTGGTTGAATCTGCACACGAATGCGGCAATCGTCCGAACGCCCTGTGTTAAAACGACACAACCGAGCAAAGCCGTTAGGGATCAACAGTTCTATCTGCTCGGTGGGGGTGATAGCCATGGCGGTCATGGTGAACAACCGCTCATTCTTCTGTGTGTCGTTAACGAAGTTAGCGTAGGAGATTAAGTTCTGTAAGGAACGAGGAGCTTCCATGATTAACCTTCCTGAAAGATCCAGTTAGGGTTAGCGCCACCTGCAGGATCCACCGACCCCAAACCATCGAACTGGTTAGGTCCGCCAAAGAAGCTGTCTTGTGCCAAAGACTCTGGCAACATGAACTGCTCACCATCTGGACAGATCTCGTCCAGATAACTGACGAAGCTAAAGTCATCTTTCCGCTTGTGGTGCATGTTGGTTGCAGTGAACAGTGCAGCCAAGCCTAACAGCCCTCGTTGATTAAGGGCTGAATCGTCTTGTGCCAGTTTACGCTGTTCAGCACGACGGTCATAAGGCTTGATCTGACGCCAATCCCTGTAGAGGACGTATGCCAACTTCTCGATAGCTCGCAACTCCCAGAGTGGGGGGTGTTGAAACTCCGGGACGTTCTTGATGATCTCTACCCACAGGCGGTTGTATTCCTGGATATTCTCGTAGATCTCAACAATCACCTTGGAGGAGTTTTCAAAACCCAACTCCTTGGCGTTGTTGATGTTCGGCAAGAACTCCAGGATCATTGGAATGGTGAAGCGTCGCATCTGCGGCTGGGTGTAGTAGTCCTTGTCGTTGGCGTAGCCTTCCTTGTGCAAGGTAGGACGGTCACGGATCTCTTCCAACGACATCAGTTTCTCAGGGGCAACCCACATGCCATATTTACGGTGTTGCAGGCGCATGCGGAGTTCGATCAAGCGCTTACGAACTTCCTCGTAGCGCGTTGCAACCATTGTCATGACGGTACTCCAAATCGACGGCTTACTTGGATCATCATCATCAGGATAGGACCGTAGTAGATCTGTTCCCGAGGAGTCAGGGCAAAGTAGCCTTTGCAATATTCGAGGAGACGTTTACGAGGGACGATACGATCGCGTACAACGTCCACAATGAGCTTTTCGAACTCACCCTGTGGGTTGCCCTGGTAAAACTCCTCACTGAACAGATAGGTAATCCCAAACTCCTTGCTAGGACGCAAGATTGGGTACCCATCCATGTTGTAATATGCCTTGTACAACTTGTACTGTTCTGGGTCAGTCGCCACGAAGTAATCGATGGAACTGGAACGCAAGTTACCGTACAGACGGGTATCCACCAGTCGGTCTACCGAAATGATGGTCGCCTTGTTCTCACACTGAGACAACAGGTTCCAATCACCGCGGAGTAATACTTCCCAGATGTTGATCGTACCGTACATTCCGTAGTCACGCCCACCGTACTGCGTGGAGAACTGGTTAATGAACGGATACATGTTGCGGGTATCGGGATCCATGGTGGAAATGATGAAGTTCACCAGGTACTGGTCATACACCGTGCGACCCGATTCGATTTCCCAGACGATGGTCTTTTCTGGGTTATACCAGAACTTACGCATGATCCAGTTGCCGATGGTTGCTCGCCACTTGAACAGTTCACCTTCCAGGTCAAAGTCTTCAGGGGAGATAACACCCACACCACCCGACAGAGCCGAATCACGGCTGTAGACCATTTCCTGAACAACACGACGCTCCAGTTCTTCTGCCCAGTAGCGCTGGAGGATACCGACCATCACAAAAGTAATGCGGTACACCTTGTTCGCAGTAAAGGCTGGCGGCTCAATCTGCTCGGTGATTTGGAACAGACCGGCGTTACCATCACCGATATCACGGATGAACACGTCACCACGGATAGGTGGGATTTCCATAACCACAGAACCGGTGTAGTTGGTACCGGCTTCTGCCTTGGTAGGGTCGAAGTTGTAGGCTCCGTCACCGTCATCTTTGATGATCAGCTTACGGATGCGTACATACGACTGGTAAGTAGCCGAGTCGTCTGGGTTGAACGGACCAGGTTCTTCATCCCCTTCCAAACGTTGGCGATAGTACTCGTTGATTGTCGGAGTACCTGGCACCAGGCTGAGCATGGAGGTTTCAGGCGGGACTACCGATTCCACGATCGAGTGGCGGTACTGGTCACTGTAGATCTTGGGGGCTTCTGGTTCTGGGGCTACTTCATGCCCCAACGGGTTAATAGCAGCTTTAGCCATTGCGGCGATCCTCGATTAGTACGTGAGCGTGTAAGCCCAACGCAGCCATGTAACGGTTGAAGTCCATCTCTGGAAGACCACGACCTTTGTCGATGCCTTTACGGATTTCATCGGCGTGGTTAGCCCACGGTTTAGGCAAGTTAGCCCAGTCAAACCCAGGGAAGATTACCGGGAGTAATTCCTCGTCATCTGGGTTATTGCGTAGGTCCTCCCAGAAGTGCTCCATATAGTCTCTTACTGCGTAGTCAAGGGTTACCAAGACTCGGTAAGTATTTCGCATGTCAGGGGCCCCAGAGAGCCTTATAAGGCCATTCTCATCCATGCTCAAGCGTCCAGGTAAGACACGGATGTCATTGCTGTACACAGTGATCAGGAAAGGGGTAATGAATTGGAAGAACGCCACGTCACGTCGACGCAGGATGTACTGCTTGACTTTCTCGCTCCAAACAAACCCTGGGATCTCAAAGATGTTGATGAGATCTTGCTCAGGTTCATCATCCATCGCTAAGCGTACCTGGATGATAGGTTGTACCCACGGCATCTTCGGCATGGCCCAGTTGTCGTGGTTGGGGAGTTTCAGGTAATAAGGTGTCTGCTGCTTGCGGGTATCGGTCAGCGAACGACCAAACGACATCTCCGGGTTAACACGTACCGTGAACGGCTTGTTTGCGTAATCCGTAGGACGAGGGATCCAGTCTTGGCTGATCTCGTCTTGGAAGATGTTCAACGGGTATTGGATTTCCCAGTGACTGAACTCCTGGAAGTAGAAGGAATAACCCAACTCCACTTCGAACTTGCCATAGACGTCGGCGTTTCTTACTTGTGCCACAGTAGGTTCCCGGAACTGGATACCGATCTCATCCAGTTTCATGGGTACTACCAATCGAGCATTCTTCCCTGCCACGTTGGAAATGTACTTAAACGGCACACAACGGTATTGAGCAAACCAGGTGCCAAAGTCAGGGGTAGTTGGGTCGTTCTTCAGGTACAGCCCGTGCATGTGTTCCAACAACGCCAAGATACCGTTATTCACGCCGAGGTGAACAGTGGCGCTGAAGTTCATGTCGGTAACCTGGTTAGCCTGCGCTCGGTTAATACGACGACGGAACTGAGTAGCCGACTTCTCACTGTTGAAGTGGGCAATTACCGACACGTTCACTTTGATCCCAGAGAAGCCTGGGTAGAACATGGTCGGTTCGGTTTCGTGGCCGGGTAACAACCACACAGGACGTTCAGTCATTTCCCGACGCTGGTTAGACTGTCCGGTATTGAACTGGGTATCTTCATACTCAGCCACAACAAAAATCTTGTTACGGAACATACCGTCTGTGTAACGACTGGTTCCGATTTGGTCACTGGCATTACTACCGACCAACTTGGCAATTTGGTTCTTGCCGTTGAAGTAGATCTCAGCAGTAGATTCCAGGCCGTAAAACTTCAACATCTGCCGTAATGAATCAAACACGGCAGGCCGCATAAAGGACTTATAATCCTCCTCGGCTGGGACGGTAGTTTTCAGCATGATTTACCTCAAACAAAATAAACAGTAATGGGAGGGTTGCCCTCCCATTACTGTACAAGTGGGTTACTGCGCGAGGATCACAGTGATATTGCCGGTGAACAGAACACTGGTCTTGGCCATCGGCAGGATCTCCGTACGGCGGTCCTGACCTTCGAAGGTAACAAACATGTCCTTCAAATCGAAGTCGAGCTCATGCACCATTGGAATACGGTACTTGAACGCCACACGTTTGAGAACGGTGTTGAGGTCTTCGCCTTCGGTTGCATCGATCAGCAACTGTTGGTTGAAGGTGAACTGGTCAACCCACACCTTTTCCAGGGGGAGTTCGTGAACAGTGCCGGCAATCTCAACCTCGAAAATACTGCGAGCAGCATCCGAAGCATCCACACTCTTAATGACCGCGCCATCAGGCAAGCCACTCTGGATGCGCTTGAGAGTAGTGGGGTGAAGTTTTTCCAGGCTCATTTCTTCTTACCTTTGGCTGGGGCAGCAGGAGGTGTTGCTGCTGGCTTGGCGACTTTAGCGGGTTTCTCTTCGGATTTAGGTGCTGCTGCACCTTCGGTCGCCTTGGTGAAGATCGCAGGGGTAATGCCACGGATAGCCTTTTCAATGGCTTTCATCCGGGCACCGTGACCTTTAGCTTCAGCCTTGATACCTTTGATGGCTTCACGGGCAGCTTTGATCTTTTCGTTGACGTTAGCTTTGACGTTGGCGTTAACTTCTTTGTTATCGCCTTTGGTCGAAGAAGCTTTGTTGTTAGCCGTTTTAAGCTCATCCAAGGCTGTCTGAGCCTTTTTCAGCTTTTCCTGCACCTTGGTGTCAGCAGTACCGGCTTTCTTCAACAGAGCCATCAATCCGTCGATTACACGGCTACCGTCGTTACTGGTATTCAAACCACCTACCACGCGACCCATACCACCCGAAGGATCCGCTTTAGCCGCCAGAGCCAAGATACCTTTCTTGGCGGCATCATTGATAGCCGAGCCTTTCTTCTCCATGGCCTGCAGAGCTTTCTTGTTGGTCTCTGCAACGTCAGCCATGGTCTCAGCTACTTCCTTGGCCTTCTCCGTGTTCGAAGTGAACAAGTCGAAGAACGACGCCAGGACATCTTTGCACCACTCGTAAGCCTTAATACCGGCTTCCTTGATGGAATCCAGTACCCCTTCTTCGTTACCTGCCAATGCACGCAGTTTCATGTCATTGGCAAAGAACACACCTTCAGCGTATTTAGCTGCAGGAGTCTCTACGCCGTTGAGCAAGTCTTCCAAGCCCTGGAGCAACTGGATAGGGTGGTCGAGGATTTCGGTCTCGTCCTCTTCCGGTTCCTGACAACCGCACTCACACTCGTTGGTGTCGTTGCACTCCAACCCTGCATGCCAGTCCACTACCTGAACAGGCTGGACGTCGTTGAAGTCCACAGGAGCAAATTCTTCCACACCCGCCAACATACCCAGGTGACTGGTGACAAACACGTCGACGATACCGAGCACTTTCTCGATATACATCAACTCGTCGATCACTACACGGAAACCATTGAACCCCGTACCTTCTTCGAACTTCTCGCAGAGGTCTTCAATGATCTCCTTAGCACGATCCAGGAACTGTTCTACCCCGTCAGTGCAACCTTCACTATCAGCTTTGTTGCCCAGGGCACAAACACTGATGGAGATTACGCGGGTGTTTTCCCGGTAGTGGTTACCAAGTTGATCAAACAACTCTTTCAAGTAGTTGTCGGTCAAACGGTTAACTTTCAGCTCAGATGCATCGAAGTACTCAAACTGGGTATCGATGACATCCAGAAGACGCAGGCCGTGTTGGACCAGCTCTTCTTTACTTTCGTTCCAGTAGGCGTTAAAGCCCATGTCACGAAGTACAGCAAACAGTTGAGGGTTTTGTTCCTCAGTAGGACGGTCGTCACCGCTAAGCAGTAATCCAACCAGCCCCAACTCCATATAAGCCCGCATGGATTACTCCTTAGTAGGTTTTTCTTGATCGCCAGGAGACTTCACCGTGGCACGCAGAATGTTCATACTCACCGTCATCAGACGGAAGTACATCCCCTGAAGACTCTTCAGGGCGGCCATCATGTTGTTGATCGACTTCTTGGCTTTCTCGATCAAGGCATTCATTTGTTTCTGTTTACCGGCTTCTTTAGCCGCATTGGCAAACTGACCAACGTGCTCCAGCAAAGCAGTAGCTTTGGTTTCAGCTGTACAGATATCGACTACCAGTTTACCGAAGTCATCGACAGCCACATCGACCTTGTCGAGGATATCGAGAACAACTTTCTCACTGGTTTTGAACTTCAGGGTCTTGGTGGCCTTGATCTTAGGATCAGGGCGCATCAGGACTTTACCTTCTTTGATCTCCAGGGTTTGGCCGCCGATCCAAGGACCAGGCTTGAAGATCGAACGAATCTGTTTATCGAGGGCTTCTGCGACGTTCTCAAACGTGCTCTTACCTTTCTCGATATTGCCTTCGTTGTTGATGGAGATCTGTGAAACGTCAGTGCAATACTTCTTGACTGCCTCGACGTACTCTTTACATTTCTTCATCGACTCGACATAACCGTCGATACTCTTTGACATCCAGCCGAGGTCGTTACCTGGATTACCCGGTTTACCCCAGAGCACCCAGTAGTCTTTAGGGTATTCAATCTCCCACGGTTTAACTCCGTGCTTATGGATAGATTGACGCAGGGTATCAGACGTCTTCTCTGCGGCGCGCTTCTTACTGGTGAAGAAACCAAACACCCATTTAAAGAAGCGTTTGACTTGATCGATAACGTAACTAATCCCTTTACCGATCTCTTCAAAGAACCCTTCGTTACCGTCTACAAAAACAGCACGGTGTGGACTTTGCAGGTGTTGGAAGCACAGTTGGTAATAACCTTCCATCCCAGACGAGCGATCATACTCATCAGAAAGTTTATCGACCTCTTCGTCCGCGACTTCCGTTTCAGTAGCGCTGTGTTCTTGTTCCCAAATTTCTTTCAGCGTGGGCGTATTAACAAAGCGCCTCGCCAGGACAGTATCGGTCATGACCAATGCCTCAGTGGATAATTAGGTTAACCTATAGCATCTCAATAAAAATGCAAAAAAAAATAAAGGAATAACTACCGGAGACCCGAAGGCCCCCGGTAGTTACTAGTGACGCAGTGCTACTTAGTTGCTGCCGAAGCTCAGGTGAGCTGCGACGGCATCCAGGTGGGCGCCGGCCGAGTTGATGCGCTGCTTGTTGGTGTTCGAAGCAACCTGAGCAGCCAGGGAGCAAGCAGCCTTCACGACGTTGACCTGACCATCGATTTCGGCGGACTTGTCGCTGTTGCCCGCTTTCATGTTGTTCAGGGTGCCGACCAGCTGATCACGCGCAGAAGCGGTCATCAGTTTGGCGGTTTCGTCGCTGCGGATTTCGGCGATGGTGCCCTTGACGCCGTCGAGGACGGTAACCAGAGCAGCCTTGTCGGCCTTGGCCTTGACTTCGCCGGTGGACATCTTCTTGGCTTCCGGAGCCTTGACCATCTGCAGCTTGATCGAACGGATGGCCGCGGCAGCTTCGGCGAAGTTGTTGATGGTCGGCTCGGAGAAGTTGGCCATTGCACGGATACCAGCCGCTTGCGACAGGATCACGTCTTTGGAACCGTTCTTCTTCTCGTTGTACTTGCCGAACTCTTTGGCGTCCGCTTTGATCGCGGTGACAACGGCAGCGTGCTTCGACTTGATGTCGGCCACGGTCATGCTGGAGCCCTTCTGGGCGGCCTTGACCAGATCGGCAACAGCCTTGGTGGTCTTGTCGAAGTTGCCTTTGTCTTTCTTCGAGCCTTTGCTCAGGCCGTCGGTGGCGTAGTCGATGTAGACGTTCCAGCCGCCCATCTTGACTTTGTCACGGATCTTGGCGCCGTCGTTCAGACGCTTACGCAGCTGAGCTTCGCGGCGGGTCAGACCATCGGCCTTGTTGAACAGGCTGACGAAGAAGTTGATGACCTGGTTGAAGATGTGCTTGATGAACTCGACGGCCTTCTTGCCGTATTCCTTCACGCGCTCGACGAAGGATTCGATACCGGCACGGGCGAACAGCTGTGCGGTAGCGGCGTCGGTCATGTTCTCGGCACCAACGCGGTCGCCCAGCATGATCTGGCCTTCCGGAGCAGGCAGCTTTTCAGCCAGCTTCAGCGCACGGTTGTACATGTTGGCGAAGGAGACCGAGTGGAAGTTGCCGGAGTTCAGCATGGATTCCATGCCTTCAACAGCTTCTTCGACTTCTTCGACGGCGTCTTCCAGGTCATCGACCTTGTCGACCAGCTTTTCGATCTCGGCGGTTTGCTCTTCGAGCGCCGCGGTCACTTCGCCGATTTCGGCGGATACAGCAGCTTCAGCAGCGTCGCCTGCAGCTTCGGCCACGGAGGCAGCGCCTTCATCCAGACCCAGTTCTTCGGCGCCAGCGTATTGGTTGAAAATGTCCATTGACAGATCCTTATTTCGTTAACGAAGGAATTGTGTGTTTGAAACGTTTCACACGAAAACACCGAGTACACCATGAATGTACCGGTCAGTATAGCTGACTACCCGAGGGGTGAATCCGCTATAAAATGCGAGAGCGGCAGGTTCACCACCTAACAGTTTCTCAGCATCGTTCAACGCGCTCTTGCTAACCCGCTGCAACTTGCTTAAGTTTTCCTCCACCGACTTGACCATTTCGCCCCAAGTCTTGATGAAGCTCAAGTAAGAATCGTAGGTGTACTTCACGCGTTTGTGCATGCTGTTCACTTTGTCCAGTTTGGAGAGCACACTGCTCACGTCGGATTTGGACATAGTGACACTGCCCCCTGAGGACTCAGGAGCATCTCCGTTCATAAGATACTTGAAACTCTTATGATCGAATTCAATCACTTTACCGCCAGGCAGGGTATCCGACTTGGAAATGTCACCGCTGGTATGCGCCAGAGGAGGAGCTGGGTATTGCAGCTTCTCGTTCTCGTCAATCACAGCGAACAGATCTTCCGTGGTCTTTACCCCTTTCAGCTTACGGGCAATTGCCATACGCTTGTCGAGGAACGTCAGGAGATCCTTACCGTGCTTGTCAAGTTGCTCCAGCGTGCGCAGCAGGGTGTCCATGTCTTTGCTGAATTCATCCGCATCGCCATCAGCAGTAAGCATGGCCAGTTTCTCTTTCGAGAACTTGATCTCATGCTCATCACCTTTAGAGAACTGTTGGACGAGTTTCTTGATGAGGACGTCGTTATCAGCGAACGCCCTTACCAGCAAGTTACCAGTGCCTCCGAGGGCCTTGGCGAAGATACCTACCGTTTTACCGGTAACCCAGGCAGCCGAAGTGAACAATCCCGAGCCTAACGACTTCAGCCCGTCACCCAGGCCGCTCAAGACTTCCTGGTAATCCTCGTTGCCAACGATCTGACCTTGGAGGACTTCTGACAGCTTCGTCAGCTGATGGTTGGCTTCTACCAACTCGACATGGTGTTCCATACCGGTGGCGTACAGCCATTTGGTCTCGTTCATGTCCGACTCCTACTTACGGTTCGTTAGCACGAATCGAGGTATTGGCGAGCTCGATAATGCCGTTGAAGACCAGAACCAGGTAGTTGTTTACCGCCGCACGGATGGTCAGCAGCTCCAGCTGGTTCTTGCGTACGATGGTGCTGAAAGCATCACGCACACGACTTTTCATCTCTTCCGACATGGCCGACTCATAGATGCCTTTGACGACATCGTTGTAGTCGCTATCTTCGAGCTTGTAGCGGTGATCACCCTCGAATGCCTTACGCCAGTTTTTGATGATGTCACGCAGCTGTTTGCAGATGACCTTAATGGACTCAGCGGACAGCGTAGCAACGTCAGTACCGACTTTCGGATACTCTACGGTGGATTTGTTCTCAAAGCCCGTGAAATCGAAATCTACGTAGCCCTGGATGTAACCTTCTACCTGCTCGACCGTTTTCGGTTCCAGGTTGACTTTCTCGCGACGACCGTCAACGAAGTAAGCGCCGCCCATCAACTCTACCGATTGCTTCGCCAACACAGTGTTAGTGCTGTTGTCGCGGTTCGGGTAGGTGCACTCCTTAAAGCGAGTCGAAGGGATAGCCTTCGGCAGCAACAAGAAGCGTTCCTTACCTGCCACATCATCAACGTCAGCGAAACCACCGAAGTAACTCAGGGTGGCGTTGAGGTTGTTTTTGCTGTTCAGGTAATAGTTGGTGCTCAGGCCCTGGATAGAGCTGTGCAGCTTACTGATGTTGCTGACCCAGTCTTCACTGATCTTGCCGTTTACCTTGAGCAGGTTGTACAGACGCACGCCAAGGGCAATACGGTCAGTACCAGCTTTGAAGTTGGGTGCCGCCTGGATTTGTTTCTCCAGGAGATCCACTTGCTTCTCGAGGCTGTCGACACTTTCGGTGAGGACCAGGTAGACTTCTTTGAAGTTTGCGCCGATCAACTGGGTGATCTGACGTGCTTGCTGGTAGAAGTTAGCCAGGAAGTTCTCACAGCCCATCAGACGGGTAGTGAAGAAATCGTTGACCATCAGACTACGGCCCAGGCATTCGGCTCCAAGAACCCCTTCTGCTTCACTCACAGCAGGGATCTCTACCTCAGCCCGTTCCAGACGCTGGTCGATGCGTTCTGCTTCCGCCATGTCCAACTGATGAGGTTGGGTGGCGGTCAGGATACGCTTCACGATTTCCACGTTGTCTTTGCGGTCGTCGAGGTCCTCCTGAATGCGCTGCAGGCGGTCGGTACTCCCAGCCAGCTCCACCAGTTCGGCAGACTTAGCTGTGGAGATAACCGCCATCTCGGCAGCCAGTTGAAGTTCGCTTGCGTCAGGCATAGTAGCTCTCCCCGCCTAAGAGTAAGAAGATCCGGGCGATGTCCACCGCACCGATGCCTGCCATGAGTCGATAGAAGTCATAGTCATGCAAAGACATGCCTTGCTTCAACAGCGGCTCCAAGGAACTTTCCTGACGGGTAGTCGGGGTATAAACAGCCGAGTGGAAATGATCGACCTGGGTCAATCGGGATTCCTGAATGGCAATGGAAGAGTGTACCGTGTGGTAACCCACCTTGCCATTCAAGTAGTTGAGGAGGTCGCGGACCAGCGGGCCGATCGGACCATCACTGTTGGCTTTCATCCAATCGCGGAAGGAATCGCCAGTAAGACGACGAACGCAACGAATAACTTCAACGGCCATATGACCTTTGAGCACAACAGTGAAGTCAACATAACTGTCTTTCTTGAGGGCTTTGAGATTCTTGAAAATACCGGTCAGTTCGGCATCAGGAATCCCACTCGCCACGAAACCATTGGATACCAGCGCGAACTCGGTCATCAGTCGTAGCTCTTGATGATTTGTTCGATGGTGTATTCGTTCCGCGCGATCTTCTCTTGGTAGATCTCGATCTGACGATCGATCTGCGGATCGTTGACACCGTCGCGACGGTTGATCGCCTGGGAGATCTTCATTGCGTAGGTCTGGTTCTTGTCACGCATGTTGTCGATACGTGCCAGGTTGATGTTCTTCATCCCCAGGCCAATCCAGAACACCGGGTTGATGTTGTGGATACCGAAGCCACGGCCGACCAGGTCGATGTTGGCTTTACCCGAAGTGGATTCCAGGACATCCAAGGAAACTTCCGAGACTTCAACATCCGGGATCTTTTCCAGGGTTTGCAGCATGACACGGGAACCTTTCATCAGGTCCACGGTGAACTGCTTGTAGAAGTCCAGGGTACCGTTCATCCACTTGCTGTCGTGAGCCGACAGGTACTTGGCTGGATCGACCTTGTTCAGGTTGATGGTCAGCAGTACATCGAACACGTTCCGGGTGTAGTTCAGCCAGAAGTCCATGTGTTCGATCAGGTTGAGGATGTTGATCTGACGTAGGGTAGCCAGCTTGCCGTCCCAGATCTTGGTGTTGTAGCTACGCACCAACTTTTCCACACCAGGGATCATGGTGTTGATAGCCTGGACACCGAACTGCAGGTTGGCCAGCAGGGTCGAGCTACGGAAGCCTTTGGATTCCAGGTGCTTGTCGAGTGCCTTGGTCAACACCCAGCTGTTGGCAGCTGCTTCGATCTCCGCATCCAGGTTGTTCGCCTTGATGTTTTCGATGTTGGCCAGGAGGTCTTTACAGCTCACCTGGAAGTTAACCAGCAGGGTTTGCAGTTCAGACTCGGAGAAAGTCTTCACCTTGCTGGTGTAAGTCAAAATATCCATCAAACACCTCCGTTGAGCAGTTTGACCAGGTCAGCCATCGAGTTGGAACCTACGTCCTTCTTCGATTTGACTGCGAGGTCTTTACGAGTGTATACCGCTGGCATGGTTTCGCCGTGGGTGTAGAAGGTGAACATACCGCGGTCTTCGTTGCAGACGACGATGGTGTTGGCCTTGACCGCCTTGAAGATGTCAGCGCGGGCAGACGGGCTGGAGAAACGTTTACCGACTTCCAGTTCCAGCTGGGTAGCACCGTCCTGGGTAAACACGAACGAGTTCGCCAGGTTGTTCACACTGATCACACCGGTACGCACAGCAGCGATACGGTTGTTAGTTTCACGGGCCATGGCTTCACGGTAGTAACCGGACATGTCCTCGTTCTTGATCTTGAAGCGTTCCTTGATGATGTCCTTGCCGGAGATCAGATCAGGTACGGTGATCTCACCGGTCTTGACCATCAGCATACGGGCAAACATGCCATCTTCCGACTTGGCCGCACTGAACACCAACTTCAGGTCCTTCATGCTCATCGGCACAGGGATCTGACGGAAGGTCAGTGGGAAGTCGTACTTGTTGCCGTTCTCGGCTTGTACCGAAGCCAGCACAGTTTTGCCGACAGCCAGCGGAACGTATTCGGCCAGGTCAGGCATCGACTTGCCACCGACGTTGACGTATTCGACGCCGTCGTCAGCTTTAAGGACTTCAGGAACTTTGGCTTCTTCGTTACCGGCACGGATGTTGGTATCCATGGCTTCGATACCGGCCAGCGCCAGCAGACCAGCACGCTTTGGGTTGATCGAACCGATGAGGTTTTCAACCTTGACACCCATGCCCAGGCTACCCTGGAGCGACAGGTGGGTGAGGGTGGCGACGATGTCACGCAACATGATGATCTGGATGAGATCGCTCATGTATTCCTGGTGTACCGCACCGGCCTCGATCGCCACCATTGGGGCGATTACAGAGCGTTGTGCGCTCTCGTGAACAGAGGTGGTGGATACCACATTGTATGAATGCGCGACCCGGTCTGCGACGTTTGCGGCAGACGTTATGTCTTTGCTATCTGGGTAAAACTTGCTTACGACACCCAGCAGTAAAGAACCAAAGTTCAGAACTGGTCCAATCATGAAAGAATACCTCTATATTTAGGAAGTAGCGAAATGGCCGACGATCCGAGAAGAGTCAATGGATGGTTTGACAGTACACCTGGCAACCAAGCTCCCAGTAATCCACTGACCGGGCAAACGGTAGAAGATTATCTGGATTACGCCTTTCGGGAAAACGGCGGACCTGGGTATCGGAGTGCGCTCATTAACCTGCTGAGGGGCGTGAGAATTTTAGGTCCGGGGCAGCAGATGACCCCCATCCCTGACGACACCATAGGATTGGTGTTCATGAACCGCCCAAACCTCAATTTATCTGATGCAAACGTGGAGTTGCACCCCCAATTACAGACCTTAGTGTCGCCTCCGGCAAACACCTTACAGGCCTACGTAAAGGGAGTGTTAGATCCAGTTTGGGCTCGGGGTAACAGTGCTACGGTGGATTTCCTCGATCCGTTCTATCCGTGGATTGCTCCCGTTACCAACCTGGTTAAAGTGTGCAGCGGATTCCCGGATGTCAGTCTGAACGTCGCACGTTCCACGCCAGGTATCCGTAAAGAAGTCTACCAGTACGTCGACGGCATCTTGAAAGTCAACTACGACTTCGACATGCGCATGAGCTTCCAGCCGTGCAAACCCAACATCCTGCCGTTTATGTTTGATGTGTGGAACCACTACATCGACGGGGTGTCTTTGGGTGACGAAGGGATGGAACCTTACGACGACGCCTTGATCCAAAACTACCGTGACTTTGATGCGACTATCTTCACGGTTATCCTCAACAAGAACATGCGTAACGTTGAGGGTATTTTCAACAACGGTTATTGCTGGCCTAACACCTACCCGTCAGGTGCCTTTGCCACTATCGACCGAACCCAGGATCACTTACGTGGTCAAGGTCAAGACGAGCTGGAGATCACCTTCCCCAGTGTTGGCTTCCGTTATAACAACTTGCGGGTAGTGGATCGCTTCAATCGGATTACCATCGCCTTCAACCCGAACATGCACCCAAGCGTACGCGAGCAGCACTACAAGCGTTTGGACTTCAGCGAATACTTCGTTGGCAACTATCACGCCTACCCATGGATCAATCCGAATACCATGGAGATGGAATACTGGAGTCGTGTTTAATGGCTATTACCACGCAACAAGAACTTATCAGTTTGGCAGATAACCCTGAACGGGGTATCGACCAATGCATTAACAGTATCGAGACCGCTTGGTTCGATCGTCGTGTAGGCCTCAACAGCAAGACTCACCCAGCAGTCTTCTGTGCCGACTTGATCATCGGTACCACCTATGGCTTTTTGTCTCGGGTAGATGACGGTATCGCTAAGGTGTTTGGTGCGCATGCTCGAAACATCGCGGATTTGTCCAAACACATGGGTGACGAAGAGAAGGTCGGTTTGTTTGGTACCCCTTCTAACGTAACCCTGTTGCTGGGTATTCAGTACGAAGCTTTCACCGCTTTGGCCAAGACCGTGACTGCTACTGTGGGACGCAGCACAGTTACCTACCAAATGTTGCTGATTCCGAAAGACACCGAAGTTACGTTCAACGGTTTCACCTTTGCCATTGAAAACGGTATCGAGATCCGTTACCGCCAGGCCACAGGTTTCCAAGTGGTGTATGACGATACCACTAGCAACCCCGTTACCCCGATCTCGGACAACATCCTGAAACGAGGTCAACGAAATATCAATGGTAAGAACTATTTGACCATTGATGTCCCAGCACGTCAGTTGGTGTGCAAGGTAGATGAAGGGATCACGTCTAACCTGTCATCGGGTTGCCGTGGCACCATTGCTTATAGCGACAACCTGTACAACGTAAGGGCTTTCCTGCGTCGCGCTAACAGCACTACCCTGGTAGAACTCCCAGTGGCTTACAACCAGGACGTGTTCGACCAGAACGCAGTGACTCTGTCTTTGGATGTGGATTCCACTACCAAGCAGTTTGTCTACGAGATCCCCGACGTTTATATCGTCAACGGCACAGGTGTTGGGACAATCAACATCTATACCTACACCACCAAAGGGGCGATGACCAAAGACCTGCGAGACGTGCCACTGGCTGAGGCTGAGGTCAACTACCAGGACTACCGTTATGGTGCTGGTCGTCTGGGTCCTTACTCAGAAGGTATTCGTAACTCGGGTGGTATTGCTTGGGGCGTTAAAGACGTCACCACTGGCGGTAGTGCTCCTCCTACCTTCGTGGAGATCAAGGAATCCTTCCTGCAAGGTCGGCGTGTGCGCAGTCTGCCTGTTACTGACAGCAACCTGGTGGGTACTGTCCAGACTTATGGTTACGGTGCGGTCAAAGCGATCGACTACTTGACCGGTCGACAGTACGCGGTTACCAAGGAACTGCAACAGCAAGCTAACAAGAAGTTCTTTGCTCCGATGTCGTGCTTCGTGGGCAGTTACCTGGGTTCGGCTAACGACTTGGTCGCCAGTGGTGTGGTGCTGGATAACGGTAAACGTATTACCATTCCACACAACGTGTTGTTTAACGTGACTGATTACACCACCCAGCTGGTCAACCAAATGACCAAGAATGCTTACGCGGGTTATACCGGTGAGCAATTGGTGGAATTGATCGCTACCCAGACGTTGGTGTACCTGCCGTTCTACTACGTGCTGGACACTACCAACAACCAAGCTGTGTTGCGTACCTACCACCTGGATGCTCCAGCATTCAAACACCAGACCTTCATTGCTGAGAACTCAGCGTTGGGGATCGAGGTAGGCATCGGGTCTATCGACATCGAACACCAGGATGACGGTTACCTGATCACCATCGTCACGGAATCCACTCAGAGCTATAAAGAGCTGGATAACGACAGTCTGAACATGCAGTTGTCGATCAACATCGTGGACTCCAGCACCCTGGCGAACATGAAAGCGACGTTGTATGGAATGACTGAAGACGGCGAACGTATCTGGCAGTTCAAGCTGGACACCCGCTTCGACGTGGATGTCAACGACATTCTCTACTTCAACAACTTCAGTATGTACGGCAACGTGCAGAATAGTGTGGGTAGTGCGCTGAACCTGGACATGACGTTCCTGTTCTTGTTCCAGGGTGATCCTCGTTTGACCGATACTGCGTCTGATGCGAAGATCGATCAGAGTCTGTATGCCAACACCCAGGTAGCACTGATTGAAACCAGCTACAACGTAGTGCTGGGTAGCCGCTTGCAGAATCTGTATAGCCGTGTGCGGCCTCTGGTGGGTGAAGCCCAATACCAGAAGTACACCGTGGATGTCCCCGACGTTTACACTGAAGATAAGCTGAAGCGTGACGACGAAGGTTTCCTGGTTCTGGATGACAACGGTGATGTGATCGTAGAACATCGGGCTGGTGAGCCGATGAAGAACTCGCAAGGGTTCCCGGTGTACAAGTATGTGAAGGGTGACTACGTAAAGGACGAGAACAACAAATACGTTCAACTCGCCCCACGTGACCTTAAGTACCATTTGGACTTCATCGGCTTTGATGGTGCGTACTACTTCTCCTCCGACGACTACGATGCAGAGTTCGCTAAGGAGACCAAAGATTACTTCGTCGATGTCATCAGCAAAGACTTGGCATTCTTCTCCTCGGTGTCCTTGGACCGTACGGGCCTGTTCTTCCAACCCCGTAGCAAGATCGGCAGCAAACAGGTTATCATCAACAGCAACTTCCAGTCTTACCTCAAGCAAGACTTGCAGTTCGTTGTTATCTACTACCTCGACCAGTCCGGGTATAAGAACGCTAACCTCAAGCAATCGTTGTTGGACACTACGCCGCAAGTCCTCAACGAGATTCTGCTCGATGCGACGACGATTTCTACCGCTGAGATCATTGAAGCATTGCGTCAACATGCACCAGCCGAAGTTAAAGGTATTAACCTGAACGCTCTGGCGGGTGATAGCACCGTGGACATCATCAGTAACGATAACGACCTGACCGGCTTCAGTATCCGTAAGGTACTGCGTCTGTCGAGCGATCGTCTGGTGTCGGTGCAGGAAGCTATTGACGTATCGTTCATGCCGCACGACCGCAACATGGTTGTACTGAAACAAAACTAAGTGCAGCTATATACCCTCCTGCCCTTAACGGGGCAGGAGGGTATAGTCGCTTATTCAGCCGCTGGTGGTTTTACCAGGTTGTGCAAGTATTCCGCGAACAGGTACACCAGTTTGATTTGGTGCAAGTGATCCTCTTCGTGGTACTCGATCGAACTGATGGCCGTCCAGTTATCGCCGTAGGTGTGCATACGACGTAGAACGTCATCTTGGGCACGTCCTACTTCTTCCTGGAACTCGGTCATGAACATGTAGTCACCGTCATCAACACGGATCGACGACAGGTTCAGATCAGCCCATTTGGTAGCCGCCTGGATAGTGGCAAAGTTCACCGAATCGTAAAGCACGATGTCGACATACTTCAACACGTTCTTGCGGATCTCGTTGAAATGCCGCTGAGCCAGTTGGTCGTTGGCGTCTGCACGTTGACACAGTTCCAGGATCTCTTTGATCAGCTCATTGATATACTCAAAGGCGACCCTGTAGAAAGCCTGGCAAGGCTCGACGTGACCCACCAACTTGGGGATGGCTTCTTTGGGCAGGTTCTCGTAACGAATGACTTCTACGTTACGCTCAGGGAAACTGGCAGACAACTGCGCCACCATCTTGCGACCCTGTACACCCATGCCCCAGATCTTTTCAATGATCCGTTTGGCCACCGCAAGCTTCAGACCACCTTGCACTTCTTTCATGAAGGCTTTGGTGTTCTCGCAGGTTTGACGGACACTCTCTTCCGCCTTGACCTTCTCTTCGAGGACTTGTTCCCAGGTCATATCTGTTTACCCCATCCGATTTGTTTGGAGAAATTGTTGATCGACGTCTTAACACCCGCCACATCATTCTCGATAGCGAAGTTAAGGTTAGAAGACAGTTTCTCCATCAGGGTCAGCGCATCAGCTTCCTTGATGAACAAGAGCTGTTGCGGCAAGCCGTGTTTGTTGAGGAGGGGACTGTGACCTTTGGACTTGGCATCTTCTACCATGGCGATCAAGGTATCGATGTCTTCCATCACGCCAGCGTAGAAGTAGGTGTGGGTACGGTTGTACCAGCCTACCAAGTTCTCGACTTGCTTCTGCACGGTCATCAACGAGTTCGACACGTTGAAGCAGTACTGAACGAAGTTACGAACTTCCACAGTCATCCCCTGGTAGTTAGCCAGGAGTGCAGGATAACCGTAGTAGTCAGCCATGGCTTTGATCTTGTCGGAATCCGTCTTATCGACCACATCGCCCAAAGCTTTCCAGTTGATGCTCGACAGGTCCACTTCGTTATCCGAGATTTCCAGATAACGCTTGTTCAGGTATTGAATACCGGTGAGCAAGTGAGTAACGTTTTGCGGGGCGATCTTGACTGTTTCGGTCTTGATGCTGTTCCGCAGTTGAGTACGAACCTTATCGAAACCGTTACTGAGCTCTTCGTTGCTGAACTTGATCTTGTACAGGGTCTCGAAGACCTTGCCCAGGATATCAACGATAGGATCAGTGTCCAGGGCAGTCTTCACTTCCTGGATAGCCTTGGTGATGCGGTTGGCTTCGGTAGAGTTCTGGCTGTCCACACGTTGGTTGGTAGACTTGCGTACCCGCGTACGGGTGTACTCTTCGTTGATGACCCTCTTCAGGCCTTTGGTAGCCGCCATGGCTTTGTCATTTGACTGACGCAGCTTACCGACTGCCTGCGCCAACAGAGGAAGGGCAGCACTGATACCGTCGATGCTTTCCTGGTCAGTTTCGAACTTGCTCTTTAACAGCAGCAATTGGAACTTGACGTTCTTACCAGCAGGCAACGTACCGAGGAAGTTCTCAACGTTGTAATGGTCTTTCGGGAAACCCAGACCGAGCATGGTTTCTTCGAACTGTTCCTTGAGTTCCGCAAGCTTCCCATCAATCTCCCGAGTGATACGCGCACTCTTACGGAAACCGAAGAAACTCTTAACGGTGTCAATGATCCAGTTGATCGCCATTTTGATGTACTTGATGATTCCTTCGATCATCTCCTTGAACTTCTCGGAGATTGTGTGGAAGAAACCTTCTTGCCCGGCGACAGTGTTGCGTTCGGAAGGGAAGGGATCGAAGGCCTCAGCCCCCTGCAGCTTGATAAGCATTGCAATACGCTTGGACAGACGTCCGAGGCTGATCTCTTCGTAACCCTGCATCATTACAGTGCCTTCAGCCTGACCGGTCTCTTTGTAGTACTCGGTCAGGTCGATACGCTGTTCGCCGTCGCCAGGTTTTACACCATCGGTGGGGTTGGCATGGTCGATCTGTTTATAAGAATCGAGTTGGGCGCCAGCCTCATCACTCATGGCAAGCCTCCATCTCTTTTACCAGGTAATCCACCAGGTCTTGGAACCAGGCTTGTTTGCCGACGTCGAGGGAACGTTCTTCCGGCAGTTCAGCCACCGCAGTGAACGCTTTCGGGCAAGGCAGTGCGCCGAAGTTGGCCAGAGCACCTTGGAGCAGGTTCAGACGCTGAATGATCGACTGGTTGATGAAGGGAGCGTTGATCGGGGAAACCGAGTTCCACTTGTCCAGCATCTTCCAGATACGTTTCTCGATGTCCTGGGTGAGGACGTTACCGTGACGGTGGATGTAGGCGATCCCTGCACGGATGTAAGCTTCGCTCAGCAGCTCGGATTGCTGAACGGCGCACAGAACACCAGCTTCTGCCAGTTCTTGCTTGCATTTGATAACGAGGGCCAGATGCGACATGTGCGCGACTCCTTAGGCGAGGGTTTTGAGTTTTTCAGCCAATACGTTCATTTCGTTGTTGGCGAGAGCTTGGGTGTAGTGTTCTACTTCTTGACGCTTGAAGTCACGACCGTTGAACAGCCAGCCATAGAAACGATGGGTGATGGTCTGGTCGTACCAAGGACGCAGGGTCTTGTTGATCTGGATGAACTTCTCAAGGTCTTGCAGCAGCTGTGCTTTCTCCTTGCTGTCCATCTTGACTTCTTTCAACTTGTGGATCATTTGACGCATGGCATCTTCGAAACGACGGTGACCGGCGTTGTAGATCCCAGAATACCCTTTAAAGAAGTAATCGAGGATCATCGCGATACCAAAGGTGAATACACCCGTGATCAGTAGGATAGCCAACGGCGCTCCCGCTACGATCATCTCCAGGACGATAGGTAACAGCATGGCACCTGCAAACAAGGTGTAGAAGCACGCTGCCATGAAGGATTCCATTACGACCTGGATACAACCTTTATCGACGAAGGTACCGATAGCCGCCAGGATAGCCTTGTCGCAACCCATACGGATCGCGTAGGCATCAGCCATGACCTCAGAGGACATGGTTTCAACACCCAGGGACAGAGCGCGGGTTTGATTGCGCTGTACCACAAGTTTGTTGAAATACATAATAGCGGTCGATTCGTCTTCATCTTGTGCGAGCGCTTGCAGTTCACTTTGCTTCGCTGGTTTGAGATCCAGGAGGCTATTCATGTCCTGCAACACCACCACACGGTCTTCGATGTTGGTGCGCGTTTTATAGAACGTCAACGCAGCTTTGGCGAGGAAGTTATCCTTCACCGCAGTGGCCATCAATGCGCAAGCGCCGAAGCAATGGCCTTTCTCGTGAGCGATCCCTCCGGCCAACAGACCGTGTATCGGGACACCGTATTTGTCACGGTGTTCGGCTGGGAAGGAGGCGTCGAGGTTGACGTTGATATAGAGATCAATGGGTACGTCGCGGAAGGCACCTTCCACTTTACCTGTCCGGTAGTTAACCGAACCTTTGAAGACTTTTTCTTTGTTCTGGGTGAACCACTGGTACAACGACGACTGCGTAGGCTTGAGCAGGGCTTCAGCCATGTCGCTGTTGAACACGTGGTTAGGCGAGAAGTACGCCACGTTTACTGCCAGGTTACCGGTCTCGGTGAAGTGGATCTTGACGTTCCTGAATCCGGTGAACTCCTCAACAATTTTCAGTATACCTTCTGCAGAGTCTTTCGACAGCACGTTTGCAGAGTTGATATTGGATTCGAGGAACCCAGAAAGTTTGTCGTAGAAGTCCGCGGACTGGAAATCAATAAATTCCATCCCCTCCCGTGGGCCGGTCAGGAAGTCCATTGAAATCATATCGCGATACTCCTTTTTAGTTTAACTGGGGCGCCATGAGTATAGCGCTAAAAGTCGGCATAAAATGCAGGTAGTCCAATGATCAAGAACACTTCGCCTGTCGTTGCACGGGTTTGTAAGAGTGCCGCTTACAGTAAGCACAAATTTGACCGTAATAAAGACCTGTTGTGTGCCAAGATCACCAACATCCATGAAGACGGTACCCGCAGTAATTCTTTTATTGCGATGGAGAATTATAAACAGCCGATGTGGATCGTTAAAGAACCGCATCGGAAGTTCAAGCAACACAAAGATTACATTCGTAACTCGATGGTGCGCGAGTATAACCTGCCCCGTTGTAAGATCCCATTTGAAGTCAAGAAGCAACTGTACGGAGCTGCCGACTATAAAGCGACTATTCGCGACGTTAGCAGTGAACAGTATGTATTCGGTTTGGACCAAACACCACCGGTACACTTTAAACGTAAGTTCTTCGAGAAGTATGGGGAGATCCAGGAGAAGGAACCGTACACGTTAGCAGCGTTTGACGTTGAAGCGGATATGTTCCATCCGGACAAACCTATTATGATGGCTTCGGTCACCATGAAGACCAAAGCATACTGGGCGGGGGTACGGAGTTGGTTCAAAGAAGAAGACGATGAAACGATCCTACGCAAGTTAAAAGAATCGGAAGACAAGTACCTTAAAGAACACGTCGACCGTCGTCAATGTAAGATCGTCTACGAACTGTTTGACACACCGGGTCAAGTAGTAGCAGCCTGTATCGGTAAGTTCCATGAGTGGGAACCGGACTGGGTGGCGTCGTGGAATGCCAGCTATGACATGACTGCATGTGACGAAGCTTTGCGTCGTGAAGGTTATGATCTCGAAGAGGTCTATTGCGACAAGAGCATTCCGAAAGACTTCCGTTACTACAAACTGGACCTGGGTCGTACCCACAAGGTTAAAGAGAACGGTGACCGTACGCCACTGGAACCACAAGAGAAATTCCCAACAGTACGGACCATGGCGAAATGGCAGTGGGCAGATGCAATGTCTGTTTACGCTATTAAACGTTTCCCGTTCGGTAAGTTGGAAAGCTATTCGTTGGAAGCAATCTCCAACCGCGAAGAAGTACCAGGCAAGCTGTACACCGACGAAGGACGTCATTGGGGTAATGGCACACCACAGTGGCACCGTGGTATGCAGACCGACTACAAGTATCTGTATGCGTCTTACAACATCGCTGACAACTGGCCTATCGAAGAGATCAATGAAAAGACCTTCGACTTCACCTTGTCGTTGCCGATGCTGTTGCGTTATTCCGAATACTTCAACTTCGTGTCGCAGCCTAAGCTTATCTCGGACACCCTTAGCTTCATTGCACGTGACCACGGTTATGTGTGGGGTTCGACTCCTTCGCAACGCGATACTCGTTTCACCAGCCGTCTCCCTGGTTTGGGCGATTGGATTGCTTTGCTCGATACCGAGAAGAACGCCAGCCAAGGTATGTTTATCTTCGGTGGTCTGTTCGATGTTCAAAGCCAAGGTCGAGCAGCTACTTCCGACTTGGACGTGGAGGGTGCATACCCAACCGGTACACTGACCGAAAACGTCAGCAACCATACAACCATGATGGAAGTGTATCAGATCCAAGGTGCAGACGAGATGCAGCTGCGTGAGATTGCAGTGAACTACGCCAGCAGTCCTGCAGCTAATGCTATCAACCTGTCGCACAAACTGTTCCGCTTCCCAGAAGTAGATCAGATGGCAGCAGTGTTCGAAGAGCGTCTGGGCGAAATGGGAATGGTCGATGAATTGGCAGAACTGCGTCGTCGTCGTGAAATCCTGATGAACCCAGTAGAAGGTGAAGTAATGCTTCCAATGGCGGCATAACAGCTATAACCCCTACCCAGGCCCTTCGGGAGCCTGGGTAGGGGTTATATATGCTTTGGTACTTACAGACCCAGCATCTCCACCAGTTCTGTGTGAGCAACCAGCAGACGGTGGTTAGAAGCTTCGATCAGCTTGGACACTTTGACAGCCTGGTTAACCAGGACACGCAGGGCAGCAAGTTCTTGCTTCAGTGCGGCTTTGTCTTTGGCGTCTTTTGCTTTAGCAGCACGCTTCTCGGTTTCGGCCATAACCGATTGCATTTTGGATTTGCGTTGATTGAACGCACGACCCAGACCACGCATCGATTCGACGTTGGAGTCGATATCTTTGCCGAACTGGACGATGTCGTTGACTTCCTTCAGGTCCATGGCCTTTTGCAGCTTGGGCATGAAGGTGTGGTCACGAGTGATCGCCTTGTTGATTTCTGCTTCCATCTCGATGAGCAGGTGGGCGGCCGGGTGGTCGCTTTCCATCATCTTGTCGTTGGCATCATTCAACTTGGTGTTTTTGTCGTCGCTGACGATCTTGAGGAAGGAGCTCTTAGCAGTGATGGCGTTCTTCACTGCGTTCTTGGCTTTGGCCAGGCCCTTCTCGTTGAGGTGAGCCATCTTCTTCAGAGCTTTCTTGATCGAAGCTTTGAGTTCTTTCGGACTCTTCGCTTCGCGCAGCTCTTTGGCCAGTTCTGCATCACCGCCTTCGGCGGCAATGGAAGCCATCTTGCTTGCTTGCTTCTTGGCGTCTTCGTCGGACTGGGTGCCGTTGGCGGCATCCTGGGCGTCCTTGTTGTTACCGTCGATTCCTGCTTTGGTCTCGTCAGCGATCTTGTCGTTGTCGCGAGCAAAGAAGAAGTTCCAGATCGCTTTGAAGGTCTTCACGATGAAGTCCCACACAGCGCCCAGACCATCACCGATGGCGGAGAACACACCTTCGTTACCGGTCAATGCCGAAGCACGAACGATACCGTTGGCAAACAGCACACCCTCAGCATAACGCTGAGCGGCAGTCAGGTTCAGGCGCTCGGTGCCGTCGATGACGTCAGGGTCGTCGCTCATCTGGTCAACCGAGTCATCCATCGCGTCCATCATGACGTTGACGTGTGGCAGGTCAGGCAGTTCGAAGGTGGCTTCGTCTACCTCGAAGTTGCTGGAGTCGATCATGACGGGTTCCTTAACGGTTGGCGACTTTGGTGTAGTACTGTTGGATGTTTTCCTTCGCTACACGAGTCAGACCGTCAGCAACATACGCCAGGTCGACGTGGGTTTTGAGGCGGGCAGGGGTCTTGTAGTGCTGGATGATCTTGGTGAGGTACGTGATGTACCGCTGGTAGAAGCGGATCGATTCCATTGGGTAACGGATCTTCTCCAGCTCACGCATGAACTTGAAGGCGTCACCGCTGGCGAACACTTCCAGGTTTTCGCGGATCTGGTTCAGCAGCAGGTCGGTGACCAGAGCGTGCTGAGGGAAATCCAGCTGCAGCGAGTTGCCGACGGTTTCCATGAAGGAAGCCTGTTCCTGCAGACGCTGCTTGTCGTCTTTGAAGGAACGCTTGTCGGTCAGGTACAGCATGTGGCGCGCAATGCGGTCGGCGATGACGTCAGTGGTCAGGTCGCCTTTGGCATTGATCATCTGCGCTACGTTTACCACGTCAGGGGTCTTCTCGTAGGAAGCCTCGTCCTTGGTACCGTTCTCGCCCTGGGTGTTGATCTTGACCGGTTCGGTAGGCTTGGCAGCAGGAGCAGCAGCCGGTACCGACAGGTTACCCAGGTTGGTGCCTACGTTCTGGGTGGTCGGGGCGACGTATTCACCGCCGTTGTCTTTCTGTTTGGTTTCACCGGCTTCGTTCGGGATCTCGATCGGATCCTTGGCGGTTTCGGTGTTGGTGTTTTCCTGGCCTTCAGTTTTCTGAAGTTCCTGGGAGGTAGGTTCTTTGGCCATCTGAGGAGTCCTCTTCTGTACGCGTAATAAATCAGTGCTGATCAGCATAAGATGACCCCTGCCCGCCAGCGGCGGACAGAGGCCACAAAGGGATCAAGGCTTACCCAATTTACCCACATCCAGTCCTGCAGCCTTAAGCAATTCCAATTGGTCTTTGCTGAAGCCTCCAGGATTCTGTTCGCGTCGTCGCTCCTTCTCTACTTTGTCGCGTTTGTCTAAGCCATTACTCACAGCCTTGACGAATTCATCAACAATGCAGTTAGGGAGCAACAGGTAGTCACGCACTGGTATAACTTCACTCAGTTTGTGGTACCCGTAGTACTCGCCAACAGATTCAATCGACCACTGATGGTAGAACTCATTTTCAGCGGGGTGGTATGCAATCGAAGAGAACGGAGTGCGGGTCTTGGGGTTGTAATACTCCATGTTCAGATCATGCATCATCGATTCGTTGAGCATGAGAGCCTCGGGTGTGAGGTGATCGATCGGTTTACCTAACAGGCTCCGTGTCACACCTTCATGCACCCGACTGAACTGGATCTTCCCGTCTGTGCCGACTGGCTCTATTCGGAGAGGGCTTCTACCCGTGCTTCCATGGCCTCCGTGGTGTCCACCACCATCAGAAGCTGGATATGGATAAAAAAACTCATGATCGGGTCGATTGGGGTGTAGCCCAACTTACGTTCCAGAACACGCTGACTGTCGTGGAATTCTTCCATGTTCTTCTTGCACTTCGGACATTCGAAGTTCTGCAAACCAACGAAAGTCTTCGACAGGAACGGCGTCTTGGAGAACACCGCTTTGGTCAAGTGCTTGTTGAAGAACGGACTGTCCTTGATCACGTCCAGGAGACCCTGGTTGTAATCGTTCTGGTCGTCCTGTTGCGAACGCTCCAATGCGATGTCTTTCTCATCGCTACCCGGCTCACCTACCAACACGTAGTTGGAGATCCAGTGCATGTACTCGGAAGCACCTACACCTTGCAGCAGCATGTTGCGTTGGGTCTCGAACTCTTCCGGGTCCAGGACCTTGCTGCGCAGTTCACCCAGTTTCGGGTTGATCTGACCAACGAAGTAGTCGAAGGTCTGGAAAGCTTCCGACAGCGACGGCGAGCCCAGTTCCATGTAGATGGAGTTGTTCTCGTTGTAGACGCGGTTAGAATCCAGGCCGAAGTTTGCGTTCTTGATCAACGCCAAGGTTTCCTGGGTGGACAGGGTGGCCTTGTTGTTGAAGATGTTCGCATACACCGCTGCTTCTGCATCAGTGGTGTGGTGGTGACGGCAGTGGACCATGCGCTCCGGGTCAACCTGGGCGAACTCGTTCCAGTCGCACTTAGGCGACAAGCAACGCAGGTGCATGTTCACGCTTTTCGGCGAGAAGGCATGCAGGAGACCCATGGCGATGTGCTCCATGTCGCTCCAACGAATGATCGCAGTCAGCTGGCTGAAGTCTGCAATGTCGTTGACGCTGGAGTAGGTCATCTTCTTGACGATGTACGACCAGATCACTCGAGCTGCCGCAACACGGGCCAAGGTGCCCGAGTTGTTGTTCACCTGACGGACAAAACCTTTGATGGTTGCGCGGATGTCGTTGATGATGTTACCCATCTCGAGTTTGTTCGGACGGGTGAAGGTGATCTTGGTGAAGGAGTTACGCAACTCCAGGTCGTAGGTCAGTACCCCGTCTTCAGCAGCAATGCTGCTACGACGCATGACTTCCGAAGACTTCATGCCCTTACCTACCGAACGAGTAGGCTTACGACCGACGATGTCACCGGTGATCAGGTGACCAGTACCCGACACACCGCGGTTGGACACGTTGGAGATGTCTTCTTCGCGGATAGCGTTACTGCGCACACGCAGCTCGTCGAGCAGTTCCGACTTGAACTCCATCAGCGAAGCTGCGTAGTCGGTCATTTCTTCGACGGTCTTGCCTGGGTAGTTCTCTTCGACGTAACGAGCCCAGTCTTCTTCCTTCTTCGCCAGCACCGACGGTTCCACATCTTGTGCTTCGACCATACGACGGATGGTGAGCAGTTCGATGTATGGGGTCAGCAGCTGGTTAGCCAGGTCGTGCGACTCTTTGCTGTTACCCAGGAAGATGGTGATGAAGCCATCACTCTTTTCCTTTTCGGTCAGGGCACGAACGATAGTCGCCTGCGGCGGCACCGGGATGGCCATGGTGGTATTGGCCGGAGTGTGAACCTCGTTGACCTTGGCGGTGCGCTTGACAGGTTCTTGCACGGGGATACCTTTGGGCTCATCGACAACCAGACGTTCTTCGGCTGGAGCCTTGCTGGCGTCTTCGTTGGGCAGGTGGATATCTTCCATCTATTTATTCCTTAGTTCAGGTCTTTGATCACAGGAGCGGGTTCGGTAGCCGGGTGCAGTTCAGCCATGGAGACTTCACCGGCTTCGATGAATTCGCCTTCAGCCGCTTCTTCCGCCAGATCTTCCGGTACTTCCGGCTGGGCGATGGTGCGGTACTTCGGCGCAACGCGCTGGAGGCGTTCGTGGTGGATGCGCATGGAGAACTGCATTTCGTTCTCTTCAGGCAGGGTGTGTTCCTGGACGTACTGGTTGATTACCGGGGAACGAGGACGCATGACTTCCATCATTTCCGGGATACGGAACTGGAACATGTCGGCCAGCTTGTCGATGTACTCGACATGCAGTTCCCAGAAGTCTTCGAAGGTCTGTTCGGCTTCGATGAGGATCTGCAGGGCCTGGATGTCTTCAGCGATCTTGACGATGGCTTCGTCGAACTTGGCGATGGCGTCGTAGTCAGCCTGTTCCAGCTGCAGTTTGCCTTCGGCTACCAGAATGGTCGCTACTTCGATACCGGCGTGGACTGGGCACATCATTTCGATGGCCTGGCTCTGGCTCTGCAGGATTTCCAGGTTGGTCGGTGCTTTGCCATTGTGGGCGTCTTTCGCACGCTTGGCTTTTCTATAGCGGCGAGCAGTAGCGATGATACCCTTGGTGGCGATCTGGTACTGGAGCTGGGAGCCAGTAGGTTGTGCGGTGGCTGGGCGTTGAGCGCCCTTGGCTTTGTCAGCACGACCCTTGGCTTTAGCCTTTTGGCGTTGGGCTTTACGTGCTTGCATGCTTTGCTGTTTGTTAGCCATGAATGCTATGTTCCTTTATAAACCAAAGGTAGAATGAATTATGCTGGTTGAAGCCAACGACACGGTAATAATGCAGGAAGGAGAAGATCTCGCTTCCAGCGTGATTGGTGGTCTCTGGGATGAGTTCAAAGTAAACATACCTGAACCACAGGCCAAAGTATTAGTTGAGGCGTTTAATTTAATCTTGTTGGCTGACCCCGATCAGCTCGGCGAGGAACCTGGTGAGATCGACATGGATACCTTGATGGGTAGGCCGCAGTCGTTACTGCCAGGTATTGTCCAAGATATCCTACTGGATCCTAACTTGGACCTGCCAAATAAGAAGTTAGCTGTCTATGAACAGCTAATTAACAATACAATTAACTTGCTCAAGAAAATCGGATTTACGTTGGACGAAGATTACGTCACAGCGGAATATCTCCCTGAGCTCTGTAAGATAGGACAGTTCTTTTTCGAGATGGATGGTTACGAAGACCTGATTGGTTTGCGTGATAGCCTCGAGGCAATGGACATTCCTCCTGTCGATCGCTTCCTGTTAGTGTTCGGTAAATACGTGGGTGATGAAGTCCCATTGGACACTTACGAGCTGCTGATCCAGGATGTGTCTGAAGTTACTCTCACTACCATCCGTAATAACCTGGCGGGTGAAGACCTTTCGGTTAGTCTCCCGGATAACATCGTCAAGCGGGTGAAAGGTAACCTGGTGACTATCCAGGACACCCTGGCGTACCACCACATCAAGAATAACGGTCAACTAGGGGGATCGGTAGAGTCGTTCATCAACTTCTTCCAGGACGAGCTTGTAGGGCTTCTGGAGAACGATCCTGAAGACCCCATGCCTATTCAGTACATCCGTGAGCTGATTGGCATCTATTTGATCAGCGATCTCAACAACAACCAGGTTCGTGATCAGCTGCTGGGTCGTGTGCACGAGGTGTACACCAATCACTTAGCGTTGATCAAGGCCGAGGAACTGGTTAATCACCTGGTACTCGAGAATGAATAAACTTACTTTCTATAAACACTGGCTAGCCAACCAAGGTTACGCCGAGAAAGCTGCTGTGCAGTCTATTATCTCGATTCAGTTCGAAGACGAAGACTCCAGCGGTCAGTTCAAGAACATCCCTTATGCGGTGTGGGTAGAAGATGGCATGTACTACACCAACATCGATGGGGGTAAGGTATCCATTGAAGGGGACGTGGAACGCCCTCTGTTCGAGATGGATGACTTCTACGAGTTCCCTGCAGACTTCCACCCAGTCCTCCAGGGTAAAGCAGTCGGGTCTACCTTTGGTCTGATGTTGTTTAACATCATTCTGTTCTGGGAAGTCTTCGGTGCCAAAGTTCAGTATGTTAACCAGGATTTCACCAAGGATCTGATCCAGGGTCTGTTGAAAGACTTGATGGTGGATAACCCGGAAGAAGGACAAGAAGTCCCTGAAGGGAAAGCCTCGGTAGACGACTGCATGAAGTTTACCCGCCACTGCTACTTCCTGGAAGGCCTGGGGACTTACTTCGTTAAGCCTGGTGGGTTGGATACACTGTCCCTCAGCCCAACCATCCTCAAACGTAAGGAAGAACTCCTCAAGCAACTGGAAGCCGATGGCAAGGTAAACGATCCAGTAGCCTTCACCAATATGCTCGAAGAGCTGGTGGAGATGGACCGTAAGGAACAGCTGAGCGGTCCTAGCGCTAATTTCTACATCAACGACAAGTTCATCAGTAACGCCCGGAAGCGTATGTTCCTCGCCTTCGGTATCGAACCGAACCCGACGGGTGATGGTTGGGTAGGCTTGACGCGTTCTCTGGATGAGGGTGTAGATCCTGAACAACTGGTTACCTACATCAACACCGCTGTGGCGGGTGCGTACAGCCGTTCCATGGCAACTGGTGAGGGTGGTGCTCAGGTTAAAGACATCCTGAAGCTGGTAGGGCGTCGTCGCATTGCTGATATCGACTGCAACACCAAACTCGGCGAGATTGTTTACATGCTGGAACAAACCCATAAGGGTTGGATCGGTATGTACTACATCAACGAGAAGGGTGTGTCTGAACTGATTACCCCTGAAGTGGCTAAAGCCAATATCGGTAAAGTCCTGACGGTACGTTCGGTAGACCTTTGTGCTACAGCCGAAGGTAACTATTGCCAGATGTGCTCGGGTAACGGCTTGGGTAAATACGGCAACCGTCTGAGTGCTGAAGTAGTACGTGTGCCTACTGAGTCCATGCTGCGTCGAATGAAGGCGGCTCACACCGCTGGTAGTAAGACAGGCCGAATGAACTTGGCGACTGCTATCAAGTAAAAGCAAAAAAAAAACCCTAATACTAACCTGCCTCCTTGCGGAGGCAGGTTAGTAGAAATCTAGGGCTCAATCGCTGTTATACGTGCGCATGAAGTTATCAAGTTGCTGTTGCAATGAAAGCTCCTGGTCATTGGTACCTGGTGGATCAAAGATCAGGTCAGCCAGGGAAGCTTGTCGCACTGCGCTCGAAGCAGGGTATACCAAGAACAACACACGATCAGGGTAATGATAGGCCGTGAACTTAAAGCCTTTCACAATTTCGGGATCACTGAACGTAGGTTGCAATGCCATGATCTCGGTGAAGTCATTAGATTCTTCGATCGAAACAATAGCGTCGGCCAGCTTAGTGGCAAACTGATCGTGGTAGTCGGAGTTGAAGCGGTAATACTCGTCAGTCAGCAAAATGCCGTTTGCTTCGTTATACTCCTGAACAATGTCGATGAGGTAATCCACAGAAACATCGAACTGTGATTCATTGGTCTTGTGTTCACGTGTGAGATCGTCCTCGATCTCCAAGACGCCAGGTTGGCCTGCGACGAGGATATTGTGAATAGCCTCAATGAGGATGAACCCCATAAACTCTATGCCGATATCGGCATAGAGCTCTTCGCGGGTCTCTGCGTTCAGTTTTAGGATAAAACTGTGCATGGTTAGCCCTTAGATATAAATCAGCACCATGATCCCTTTAGAGGTGGTAGAGCTGATGCTGAATTGCTTGCCTTTATACGGCACCAGGACTTGCAGCCCTTCCTGGAACTTGGGCGAAGCTTCGTACGTGGCATAGGCCGAGTACAGTTCAGTAGCGCGCTCATCCAACCACTTCTCGACTTGGGCAGGCGTGTCGATGTTGTTGGGTGGAGTAAGGAATTGGTAGGCCAGTTGCCGGGAGATGTCTTGGAAACCTTCCTCGGTCATCAGGTTACGAATACGCTGCTCCAACATTTTCAGAACCAGCCAGTAGTTGCTGCACTCTTCCACCCCTGGAGTCGGGACGAAGTGAGTACCAATCGAACCCGGCTGGTCGAACGAATGGTTAATGGAGAAAGCGGTTGCGTTCATATCTTCTTTCCTCTGATGTCCAACACGATGGTGTTGCGGTAGATGATCGCATCGATCGTCTTCAAGTTGTAGGACTCGTAGAGCGTCTCGATGTTGTAGTGGTTGAGATCAATGATCGTTTCAAACTGAACTTTGATCACTTGCAAATAGTCATTGAATTGGCCTATTTCGTCCCTTAAGAAAGATCTCCAAGCTCCCTCAGATAAGAAATTAGCAACCTTGACTTCGCCATCATCGTCGTACAGGCACTCTTTAAGCGCTCCGTAGTACCACCTGTCGTCGACTGCCTCTTCGGGCTCGGCGTAGTTCAAGAGAAATTCAACCAGTGCATCCCGCACTACTGATACAACTACGTTATCAAAGTTTTGAAGTGAAGGAGCCTCCAAGATCAGAAATCCCTTAGTTGGTTTTTCTGGTTGTGCCATGGTGCGTTCCTCCCGTATGTGAGCGAAACTGCGACAGCGGTGAATAATGCTCATGCGAGGAACCTGAATGAAAGAGAGGCAGCTTACGCCGCCTCGAGGTTAGATTGCATTGTGCGCCACGTCTTCTGCTTACCAGCCAAGGCCAGCTTGCGTTTCTTGAAGCATTCGCCGTGTTTCGGAATGTCGACACAAACAGGAAAGACGAACCGTGGAGTAATCCGTCCGCCAAACTTACCGAACAATTGTCGCAGTCGTCCGATGATCTGTTTGTTACGTTGAATGGAGAACACAGTGTGAAAACACAGCAAAGTCACGGATCCCGGGATGTCTTTCCCCGTACCGGTACTGCCAGGTGTCGTTACTAAGTTCTCATGCTCCAGGTATTTCGTCGGAGTCTTCTTATCCAACGTCCCCAAGAAAGAGTCGAAGTCTTCCCCAGGGTATCGCTCCCTGAACCGTTTGACCATGTACTGGCACATTTCAATCAAGGTGAAGAACAGCAGACACTTAGTCCCTTCCTCCTTGATATCCAAGTAGAACGTCCTGTACATCTCATCAGCAAGCTCGAAGTAGAAGTCCAGCAGCTTGGGATTGCGCAGGATTGACTTCTCAAAGGCGATGTCACTGTAGCTACCGAACTGCATGGTCGATACCCGATGCTTACGGGTATTGATGCTGTACAGCCAGGCTACAATGTCGATGTAGTTTTCTGGATCGGGTTCCTTCAGCCACACACTTGTAGGTGCTACGGCTTTGTACATCCGATTCATGAACGGGTCGTCACCCTTGAGGGTGGCGGATAGCAGGAAGAACTTGGGCAGGTTGCCGTACAACAGCGACATGCAGACTTCGTGGAACGATTCGTGACTTTCGTCGATGATGCGCAAGCCTGGGTTGATATCAGCGATGATCTGATCCAGGCTAGGAAGACTTGGGTCGAGTTTACATTGCTTCAGATACGCAGTAATGCGCGTTGTAGGCAGGATGATAATCTTCGGATCGATCGTACCTTCTCGACAGAGTTGAGCCAACCGTGGTAAGTCTGCGAACTCCCACTTCAACACGTCCTTAGGTTCAACCTGCATCATCTTGGCAATGTCGTTTTCCCACGTCGTGATATACCGTGGCTGAATGGTCACCAGCGTGCGCTTGGAGATCTTAGCCATAGAGAACAACGACATGTACGTCTTACCACCACCCGTGTTCTGGTTGTTCACCTTTAACGGACCAGGACCCAACTGATAATCGATCCATTCCTTTTGGTCTGGTCGAGGGGTCTGGTACTCGGGTTGGATATTGAAGGTCACGTCATGACCAGTAATCTCTGGTTCTTCCAACATGACCACCCGGGCTTTGTTGTAGCCCCGGTACTCTGCAAAGTCTAAAAACTCCTTGAGCATGCTCGATGGCATGCGGTATTCGGTCTTCTCGTTGTTGGACTTCGCGAAGACATGAGTAGGTACGCGGATCTTTTTACGGGTTCCTGGTATTGCCTGCAAACCGAACCTGGTTAACTCAGCTTTACAGAAAGGCTTGATCACTGTAGCCAGGAACTCACCGTAGAACCCGAAGATCCTGATGTAGTTATGCGCGACACTGATTGTAGCAACAGAACGCATGCATCAACCTCGGTAAGCTGTAAGGGGGAACGAGCCCCCTTACAGC
>Ga0247821_10000177_pt1 | contig 37436 bp, 55 predicted proteins | sample 13C_Glycerol_Day_FD_192481 | JGI IMG/M metagenome (GOLD analysis project Ga0247821, IMG submission 192481) | Soil microbial communities from agricultural site in Penn Yan, New York, United States - 13C_Glycerol_Day14 | ecosystem: Environmental > Terrestrial > Soil > Agricultural land | place... | reverse complement strand
CCCGCGTTCATCGCGAACCAGCTCGGCCATAGCGTCGAGATGTTGCTCTCTACTTACGCAAAATGGATCAGCTCCTCCTCGGATTGGAGGGAGCTGGAGAAGCTGCCGGCTAGCGTCTGATTGGCCAAAAATTGGCCCAAAACAGACGACGGCACCTAAACACACCTCTGGAACCCCCGCAGGATAAGCACTTGATTTCTACCGCTAACATCACCATGCTGTCTAGCACGGGCGTTTGCGGGTGCCGAAGCGTTGGATTCATTGGGCTAAATCCCCCATAGCCACCCACCAAAACGCATGCATTGGTATCAAAATTGGTATCACTTGCCGCGCTCTTTTTCGGCGTTCTGCCGACCGAACACATTCCCCCTCCTCCTACAGCTCGTCACCCCGAGCTGGTCAGCATTGGCTTGCCTCGATTACTGTATATACAAACAGTATTGGTAGGTGGCACCGTGATCATCGACGACGACAGCTTTTCGCTGGGCATGCCCACACCCATGGAGATGCTCGAGCAACACGCTCTTCTGCTCCAGGGAGAGAACGAGCAGCTGCAGCACGACCTTTCCCAGGCGCGGAAGAACATCGAGAAGCTGGTGGTGATCAACCAGGGCCAGGCCGATCAGATCACTCAGCTGAACAGCAGGATCGAGCGGCTGAACTCGGATGTGTCCAGGCTTCACGTAGAAAACACTGCGCTGATGAACAAGCAGCTGGGCGGCTGCTCACCGACATGGGGCGGGAAACCGCCCTAGCCATGGGGATGTATAGGCCCGCCAAACATCCGTAGCTGATACTCCTGAGCCTCAGTCATGAGCGAAACCGCCCGAATCCCAAGGCGCTCCACCTCCTCCGGTGAAGCGTGACCTTTAGCCTCGTTGTATCGGCGAAGCGCATCCAGCGCTTGCTCCATCAACAGTTCCGCCGTCGTTGTCTCCCTGGTCGAACCCTTCATTTCCCTGACCTCTGATGGCACTGCTTACGCGGAGTTGCGAGATTGTCAGTGAAGTGGATGCGCAGGCCTGCCAAGAGCACGGCGCTGATATTCGTGAACTGCCTCGAACAGAGACTCAGCCTCCAGCCGTAAGCGCTCTACCTCCTGGGGTGCGGCGTGGCCTTTGGCTTCGTTGTACTGCCGAAGCGCATCCATTGCCTGCTGCATCAGTGGCTCGCCGGCAGCGATCTTCTCTTCCAGGTCATCCATGATCCAGCTCCCTGCTATTTGGTCAGGGCAGTATAGGATTCAAGTTATTGGAGTGCCCGTTCCTTCCTGCAAACGGTCAACTCAGCTCCAGCTCCCAACGGCAGCTATCGGCCAAAAGCAGACGCTCAAAACCTCTAGAGAAGCAGGCAAGGTTCACCGTCCCCTCATTAAGTGGCTAACATGATCGGTAAACATCGGGATGCGTTCCGCTTGAACCACACTAGGAGAGCAAAGTGACCGCACAGCGATATCTTTTTGCACTTTCCGTCTTGTTCTTCGTCTCCAGCGGACAGGCCATTGCGCAGTCGAGTACCGAATCTCGAGTGGAGAAGCTTGAGGAAACCGTTCGAACCCTGGAGCGTCGCGTAGCCTCACTTGAGGATCAACTGCGCCAGCGAAACGCTGCTCCCTCCATTCCACCAGACAAAGTCAACTGGCGAAGACTTCAAAGGGGGCTATCGGAGGCCGATGTGGAGAGGTTGCTCGGTAGCCCGACGAAGGTAGATGTGTTTGGCACATTCACGATTTGGAACTACGGCGAGGATGGCGGGCGGGTGCAATTCGATGCCAACAGCCGCACTGTCAAGGAATGGCACGAACCGTGATAGGAATCGTAGAAGGCGTAACTCCCCATTCAACGGAACGGCTGTGAGCGGCTGCAATGGGTCGATTGCTGCCGCTGGAGCGATCCACTGACCTTCAGTGCTCGCCGTGATCTGCTTCGAAGGATATGACGAGCACAGTACACGGACGCACCTGCACCATTGGATGGCTCGCCCGCCGCTCTCAGACAACAGCAACAGTTCGCAACGTAACCGCTCAACGTCGAAAGCAACGAGCATCCGGTGTCTTATGTGTGAAATTATTGCTGGGCTTATGGCTTGGCGTTTCTAGAATATTTCTCCCAGAAATAGAAAAATAAGAGCCTGCGAAAGAATTAAAGAAATTCAAGGCGCCGCCGATAACAATAATGGTTTTCAAATCATTTTTAAGGAAGAAAAATGCGCGACGATAGCCATAAGCCTGGCGGTGAAAATTATAACCCTTTCGGTGAAGAAATTTGCCCTTACTGTAAAGAGGATACAACTTTTAGGGAGTGGACTTTTGGCGAAAACATGGGCAGCATATTTAGTGTTGGGGCATCATTCTTAGCAGGTGGCCTTTTTAGCAAGGCTAAAACAGCAGCTGACTTTGCCGTAGACGCAGTTTCTGGCGGCAAGTGGAAGAACTTCATTTGCAATTCGTGCGACAATAAAGTGCATACTTGTGGTGGCTGTGGTTCATATGAACGATATCAGGACTTTGGGGCGAAATGTTCAAAGTGCGGATATACGTGATTTTAAAGCCGAATGACTATTAAACTAATTATGGTTATCACGTTGATCAATCTTTCGCGTGATTGCCCGCGGTCGGATATATTTTTCTCGGCAGATCCTTGCCGTTGACCGAGTTCGGCGGATGGCAGCTTTGGGTCGAAAGCGGCCGGTGGTGGATATCGACAAGGACTGCAAACTTCAACTCACCGCATAACTTCATGCACATAGGCCTGGCAGGCCTGAAGCGCTTTCAATCCTTCGTCACCGTCACCGGTGATGGCGACAATTCGTTGAGCAGCCGCTGGGTCAAGTTCGCCTCGCGAGGCTCCATGAACCACGCCGCCGGCGCCGGTGGTGGCTGGCAACCCACAGCCACCACCCGGGGCGGCGAGTAGGACTGACAGCCGGAGATCAGAAGTAGCGAGGCGATCGCGCAGGCGAGCCTGGTCTTTTTGAGCATTCGTCAGCTCCTGGTAGTAGATTTTGTCGTTGGCCTGCAACTGGTCCTCAAGGGCTCGGCGCCGGGACTGCTCGGCTTCTTGCCAGTCGATCACCGCTACGGCAGTAGCCTCTCGCTCTTGCTCATATGCGCCGGCCTGCTCGGCGCTCTTCACCTGCCACTGGGCATCCATAGTCGAGCGCCCGTGTTGGTAGGTACCCCAGAAAGCTGCGAGCACCAGGGCCAGCGACACGGCAGCGCCGGCTGTGCGAGCGCTGATCACGCCAGCCTCCCGCCTGCGGCGATGTAGTGCGCCAGCAAGTCGTCCAGCTTGCGCTCATGCTGGCCGTACCCGGCCCCGGGCAGGCTGGCCCAGATATTCCGGCACTTCTCGATCGCGGACTGGATGCGGCCGGCGTGCACGTCAGGCAGCGCGCCGCGCTCCTTGATCAGCTGCAGCGCCAGCTTGTCCTGGCTAACGGGCCCGAAGTCGGGAAGCTTCAGCAGGTCGCGGTAATGCGGCCAGTAGCGCTGCAGCTGCTGGTACCGCCCCGCTGCCGTCGATTTGAGGCCTTTGCTGTTCACCGTGACCAGCACGCCCGGGTGATCGGCGTAGTTCTTGAAGGTGTTCGGGCTGTTGATGCCGCCTACGACAACGTCGTAACCGTCGTCGCGACTGTGCTTGCTGGTGGATGTACCCTCCGACCAGGCCAGCATGTCGAGGAAGGCGAGCGCATTCTTGCTGCCCGCCAGTGAGTCAGAAATACGAGCCATGATTTTCTCCAGGCAAAAATAAACCCGCTCAATGGCGGGTGCTGTGGGTGCGGTAGATGTCAGGCCGGAGGCGCTGGCCAGTCGATTGTTGCGGGATAGCCCGGCTGGTCCGGCACGCGATTCAGTGCGATGCGGTATTTCTTCCAGCCTGTGAGTTCGACAGCTTCGGCTTCGGTGGCCACATCGAAATCGACAGCATCCTGCAGCGGTGCAATGGCGGAGTCGGCGACCGCGCGACGCGTGGCAGTCTCGGCGACCACGGCAACCAACAACTGCTCGGCGGATGCCTGGTCTTTCATTTCGCGAGTGACGACCTGCGCCCAGTCGATAACACCTTCGACAGACTGCGAAACAGTAGACGGCTCAAGGCCTGGCAATCTAACCGGGCCGTCAGCGGGGCTGACAATATCGACGGGAAAGCGTGCAGATTCTGGAGCGTCGGCGCGGCAAGGCAACGTGAGCGTGAGGACCAACTCCCCGCCAATACGCTCGACTGGGCTACCGATCCAGTCGGACCATACGGCTTCAGCGGGCAATGTGGCGCCATTCTCCAATCTGCTGAAATCGAACTGGACACCATTTAAGGTGATCGCTTCGCCTTGCTTTGAAACGATCAGGGTCGCGGTTGGCGAAAGCGGAGAATTCGGTGAAAGCTTGATAATCATTAGAACCACCTCCCGATGGCGAGATAGTGGATGTTGTATGACGTTGCAGCGCGCGCAATGGAATCCACGAAGTAAAACCCGCCCCACGCACTGACCCCTGCTGCCCCCATGCCGGCCGGCCAGGTCATATGAGTCCCGCCACTGACTATCTCAATCGAGATCCTTGGAGTGGATGCGAAGGTGGCAGGCATCGCAACTGGCCCCATTGCAACGGTGAAAACATTACCGTTGGCTACGAATGGCCCCTTTGTTGTGTTTTCGCTTCTGGTGCAAATCAACAGCCCATCAGCGAACTTGACGTATTCCCCATTGGCATTGCTGCCGCGCTCGATGATAGATCCGGTCGGGATCCCGCCCGATTGGCTTACCGTGCCAAGTATTGCCGCCACTGCGGCGGCCCCCAGGCCGAGCCCGTTACGCGCGGCGTCCGGCGTCGTGCCACCGGTACCACCCTTTGCCACCGGCACTACGTCCTCGGTCGAGACCGCGCCCAAACCAGCCAGCGTGCTCCCCCAGTCGTTGACGATCTGCCGCAGGCGATCAGCTGACTCCTTCACATAGCCCTGCATAGGTGCCAGGCCGTAGGAGCCATTGGCTACAGTGGCACCCTGGTAGGCCGGGAGAATGCTGAGCACCGCAGCGCTCGTGATGTTGGTGACTTCATACCAGCGGCCATCAGGCCCTTGAAACGCATCGCCCACTCGGGAGTTTGCAGAAAAGTTGGTGCCGTTACCGGTCACCGTGGTTTGGCCGGCCGTGATCGCGACCGTCCCTTGTCTGTACCAGGGCATCGATTGCTCCAATCAATTGAATGGGAAGGGGAGGTTTTCTGTGCGAATAATGAGCGCCGTTGGCCGGACGCTGGGAATGTCGAAGTACAGGTTTACTGTTGCGTTGCCGGCTAGCTGGGTTGTCCTGGTCGCAACGGAAAACATGAACCTCACGCCGCCGGACACGCCACCAGCACCTTCAGATGCTGCAACCGTGTACGGGTAGTAGTTCGAGCCCCAGATGCCACAGCCGCGGGTAAACGTAATAGCTGCGGCAAACTCGCCCGCCGAGATAGGGACAGTGACCCTAGATACGATATTCGCTGGGGCGCCCGAGATAAGCGCACCGTTCGTTGTCACTCCACCGTTGTAGGGCGAGGTCCAATAACCCGGCGTGTAGGGCGTCCCCGGGGCGGGAGGCTGGACCGCTGCGACGATGTTGAGCGGATACTGGAGCGAGTTGAAGGTAAGCACCCCATCCGACTCCCTGAATGTCTTCAGCCCCGCGCCGCTCAGCGTGTCCCGCATCGTGTCGAAGTAGTAGTACTTGGTCGTGGTGGAGCAGCCAACAAAGTAGAAGGTTGTTGTGCTCCCACTCCTTGACGAGCCCGCCGGGCAGCCGTCCCCGCTGATAAAAACTATCGGAGCGACCGCGCCGGTCACCGAGAAGCCAAGAACCGGCTCCATCCGCGAGGTGTCCTCCGTCCAGTTGCCGCCATCGTTAGGATCCAGCTGCCCAGACTTCAAGAGCAGGCGTGGCCACGAAGTTTGCAAGGACAAATATCCGCTCTTCAGCAACCCATAGGTGATCTTCTCGGTATCAAAAAGCTGACTTCCGTCCTCCTTGTAGACCTGCAAGCCTGCCGCCATCAGTAATACCCGTAATGAATGCGGCAGTTCATCGAGTAGAACCCCCAACCGGATTGATAGGAGTATGCCCAGCTGAGGGTTGCGCTCGATGCGCCAATGGTCAGGGTCACCCCCGGACGTTTGCCCAGGGATTTGTTTTGAGCGCTCAAGTCTGAAACCGCGTGAAACAAGGTCTTTCCGGCAGGTGCCAGCGGTATCGTCGCCGAACCATTTGCAGCATTGGTGTCGACATATCCGATCATCTGGCTGATAGAGCTGGTCATGTCGAGCAACAGCAGCTCGCTCGGGTCATAGACCTTCATCCCTGCACTCATACGTTTACCCCCAGATCGATCGCCAGGTTTCCGTTGGCGTGATAGATCCGCACTCTCTGGTTGGTAATCGTCAGCCGCCCTTGGCCTGGGACCGTTCCGTTGATCTCAAGGGTGCCGTTCTTGTTGAGGATCCAGCCCTGCTGGCCGGCCACATAGTTGGTGGAGCTGATGTAGCTACCGATCTTGGCGTTGGTGATCGTGCCGTCCATGATGAACGCGGAGTTCATAAACACCTGACCATCCTGCACCGCAAAGGGCGATGCCAGCGTGCCGTTGATGTCGTTCACTACAGCGAACCGGTCAGCGCTCACCAGAAACTGACTCTGCAAACCAGCGGGCCCGTTCTCGATCCCCAGACCAATTCCCGCAGCCACATACTGCCCCTGGGCATTGAGCTGCATCTTGACCGCCCACATCGTGCTGGTCTTACCGTCCAGCGCGACCTGGGCCTGGCTGATGGTTTGCACCGCCGCATTCGTATCCCCTACGGATGCTTCGAGCGTTTCCTGCTTGCGCACAATGGCTGCATCACGGGAAGCGCTCGCCTTCACCTCCACAGCAAAAGCGGCAGTCGTGTCCCACTGTTTCAGTGCGCCCGCAAGATCGCCCTCAGCGTCGTCATCACGGTAGGACGCACGCAAGGCCTGAAGACTTTCAGCGGTAGCTGTGACCTCTCCGTCGATTTCACTGATCATCGTCGTATTGGTCGATACCTGCTGAGCCAGGCCGTTTGCCGATTCGATCGATTGACCAACGTCGATCCAGAAATCCGCATTCGGGGGGGCATTGCCACCGCCCGGATCCGCTGGGACGTCGTGCATGGCCTGGTAGATCCGGCCGTCAACCACCACCATCTCGCCCTGCTCGTACGCCAGCTCAGGGTCATACGCCTTGAGCCCATCCAGTGCATCAATCTGGCCCTGAAGGCCGTCGATCTTGTCCTTGAGTTCCTGGCCCAGCATGGACTCGTCGATCTCCCCGGAGATCATGTCGAGGATCAAGCTTGCGTCAGAACTAGACAGCCCCAGCACGCCATTGGTAACTGGGTAGAACGGCCCGATGTTGCCAGTGCGATCCACCAGACGCGCCCAGAAGAAGAACGACACGCCTGCAGCCAGACCCTGCAGCTTGTAGTCACTCTGCGGATAGGCCAGATCGGTGAGCTTGGTGGCGGTCTCCAGACTGTTGCTCGGGCTGTACCAAATTTCCGTGCGCTGGGTGTCCTCGGCGCCAGCAGGGAAGCCCCACTTCAGACCAATAGCGAAAAGCTCGCTGGAGGCCGTCAGGTGGGTGACCGCGGGCGGCGCTCCTTCCTTGCCCTTCAACTCTGTCAGGTTGGAGCTCTTCCAGATTGACGAGATATCAAAGGCACTCACCGCCCGAACGCGAGCTAGGTAGGCGCCGGCATAGATGCCAGTCACATCGACCGACATTGAGCCGGTGCGCTGCACCTTGATCCAGTTGCCGTTGTCCTTACGCCACTCCACGTCGTAGGCCACAGCCCCGTTCACGGCGGGCCAAGCGATGGTCATGGTGCTGACCGCGATGCCCTGGTCCACGGCGTAGTTCGAAGTTAGGGTCACGCTCGCCGGCGGCGGAACGACGGTGATCGGGATCACGCTGATCGGCCGCTCTTCCAGGCGGGCGCCGGTATCGATGTGGGCGAACTTGCTTGGGTCGTACTGGACGGCGCTGATCTCAAATACACCGGGCTCCGGCCGGCTGACACTGGTCACGCGATACAGCGGTACGGCCAGGTCATCAGCGTCGAGCGCCCAAACCAGCTCCGATTCAGGCACCGCTGAGTAGGCGGTAGTGACCGTCACCTTGCGACCGGCAACGGATTGCACGGTACGACCCTGGCATGTGCCGTCGGGCAGGTTCAGGATCAACCGGTCACCCGACTTGGCCTGAGTGTCCCGATCCAGGGTGATGGTGCGCCCGCTCACCGCCGAAATTCGCCCGCCAATCGGCCGGCCTGCCAGCAACTCATCCGCCACCGGGATCACATAACCAGGTAGTGGAATACGACCATCAAGACCAACACGAAATGTCACGGCGCGGTCACGGGAATTGGTCAGCAACGCCCACTTGCCGCGGCGCTGCGCCTCGGACTCCCGCGTGCAGCCGATCGCACTGATCTCCAGTACGTTGTCGCCGTAACGACGCTGTAGCTTCTGATCGGTCACCGACGTGACATCGGTGTCATAGCTGATCTGCGGGTTGTCGTAGCTGATAAGGGCGCGACTATAGCGAGTGCGTTCAGATGCACTGGAGTAGGTGAACTTGCCGTCGATGACGTTCGCCCGGGTATAGGCGAAGTCGAAATCGGTAGCCCGTGGCATGTCGGCCAAGCTGATGACCTGACCCTGGGCCCAATAGGTCATGCCGCGGTAAATCGCGCTGATGTCTCGAAGTAGGCTCCAGGCATCGGCCTTGCTCTGCAGGTTCAAGTTGCAGATGAAGCGAGGTTCCTGGCCACCCTTTCCGTTCGACACCAACTGGTCGCAATACTGGGCAATCCGGTACAGCTCCCACTTGTCGACCTGCCAGGCTTTGATGCGCTTACCCAGGCCGAAACGGTCGTTCACTGTGATGCCGTAGGTGTGCCAGGCTGGGTTGTCGGTCCAGGCCTCTTTGAAGGTGCCATCCCACACGCCGGTGTAAGTTCGGGTGCGCGGGTCGTAGTTGCTCGGCACCTGCCACTTGCGAGCATCACACTCCACGGTGACGGCTGGAATATTGCGGAACTGCTCGGACGAGAACTCGATATATAGGAGCGCAGTGTTCGGGTAGCGGATCTTGGCGTCGATCACCTCCGTACGACCAGCAATCTGCATGGTGTCAGCGATCTTGTTGTTGTTTTGGTTCGGCGTCAGCCGGCGAACACGCAACAGCCAGCCCGACGTGGCCTTCGGTAAATCAATGCGCCGTGTACGCTCGTAGACGCTGGTGTTCTTGCCATCGACAGCCTCGCGCAGCACCTCTTGATAAGCCCCACCATCAGTGGCCAGGTCCACCGCATACTCAATGCGGTAACCCTTGACGTTACCGCCGGAATCGATGGACTGCAGCATTGGCCACGCGAAGCGCAAGCGGATGGCATCGAGCTCCAGGCGGTCAATCGCTCGGACATAGGGCGTATCGCTGCGAAGCTCCACACCTTCACTGATCTCGTTCTCGATCGACGGAATGCCCTGAATGTAACCCTGTTCTACTGACCCGCTGCGCCACTCCCATTTCACATTGGGGAAGTTCAGATTTCCGCTCGGGTCGGCCAGAGGGGTGTTATCCAGGTAAATGTCCCGAGCAGTTGGCGTACCCTCAAACTCACCCTCCCCTACGGCGATCAGCATCTTGGCCACGGCAATCGAGCGCAGACTGTCAGGTGCCTCGGTTGGCTGCTTGGGCTTGCTGCTACCACTCTTCGCGCCATGAATGTCCATTTGCAGTGCTGCGCCCATCCTTTCCTCCAGGCGTAAAAAAACCGCCAGGCGGCGGTCGGTGTTCTGTCTGCGGGCTACATCTGGTCTTCGGCGTAGATCGCAGCGCTGATGATCGCGCCGCCCCAACGTCGGCGGCCCAGGCAAAGCGGTACGGGGTTGCCGCTGGCAGTGGTGTTCTTGGCACTACCGAAGGCATAGCCCGGAGTGTTCTCAGGGGCGGCGCTGGTCTTCAGGCCCTTGGCTTGGGGGCTGAGCATCTGGATGACGCCGCCAGCTGCCAGCGCAATTCCCCCTGCCATTAAGCCGTTTGCTGCTGCAAGGGCGGCAGGCGTGCTGCCTGGAACGAAAAAGGATGCAGCGATCATGGCTACACCTATAACTGTCTGGAGTAGGCCGGCACGCTTGCTACCAACAACGACAGGGGCGATCCGTATATCCCCTGCCCCCTGATAGGTGAGCTCACCTTCTCCTATGTTCCTTTTCCCTCGGAATACCGCAAACTCAAGACCACGAGACTTTGCATTTGAAAGGAAGCGCTCGAAGCCAGGAATCTGTACGCACAGGGCTTTGATTGCCTCGGCTGGCGAGCTGACAGCCAATCGATAGCTCTTGCCAAACTGCCGCAATTGGCCGAACAGACGGATAGTAGTAAGAGGCTGATAAAAAATGGCCAGAGCCGACATGCTTTTCTCCAGGAACAAAAAAGCCGCCTTGATGGCGGCTTAGTAGGAATTTCTGCCTTACAGGCAGGTCTTTACCGCCTCAGATACAGTGCCGCGGCCAAGTTGCTGCCAAGCAATCCTCTGGAAATGGGTAACCCTAGCCCCGTCGGCGGTCGTTGTTACTTCGAGCAGTTCGTCGGTTTGCCCGGTTGCCGAACTCCCCATCACCAGACGGTAGCCGTTCTCAGTTTCCGACATAGTCGAACCCAGGTTCAGATCTTGCCACTTGGGGTAAACGCACAGGGCATACTGCTTGCTCGTTTTATTCGTGCTACCCACAAAGACTGGATCGCTGGACTTCAAGTCAGAGGCGGTTGTGCACCCCGCCAGCAACGCCACCGCCAGCATCCCAATCAGAATTCGCATGTGATCCCTCCTTGTTGATAGCAGGAATCTAACACCATCTGTAGGAAGCGCCAAAACCCCGCATAGGCGGGGTTCGTGGGTAGTGCTAGCGTTATTGCGACAACCGATGCGTGACAGTTCAGCCGCCCGCCGCACCAGCCCTCCGAGTAAGGAACATGGCCCTCGCTTTGAGGTTAGCCAGACCGGCTTCCATGAATCTGAACATGTCCATATGGGAAACTGGGATATCTCCGGGTGTAGCCACCATCCCAGTGATCAGATCATGTTGCGAGAGCACGTAGGCATTATCCGGAACCTCTTCAACACTCTGTTCGCCCTTGTGGTTGAAGGCGACGAGGTAGCGCTTGAACGGCTCGCCGATGATCTGGGCCTGTTCACGCTTCGGCAGCAGCTCCCCTTCAATGGTGTAGGCTGCGACGAAATTTCGGGCTGAGTCCAAATTGTCCGCCGGAATGTCAGCAGCGGAGCGCACACCGAACGCAGCATGAACCTGAGACCAAATCTTCGAGATGGCGCGCCGTTGGACCGGCGCGGGTAATCCGGAGACCTTTCCTTTTACGATGGCGCCGAGCATGTGAAAGCCATCTGTACCAATGGTCTGCCCAAGAACTGTCATGGACTGATTTGAGTCACGGTGATTCACGGCACGGCCATCGTTCCAATAGGCCCAAAGCACATCGTCGCACTCGTCCTGATACGCAAGCACGTTTTCACGAAGAGGTTGCTTGACCTTGCTTGCGTGGATCGACATTAGCCAGCCCGGGAGCTTTTTCAGTGGAAGGCAAGCCATTTCATACTGCTTACCATCCAAACCAGTTGTCACCATCATGGTGATAACTGGAGCAAACCTGCCAGCCATTAATTTGCGATGCTGGGTCTGCCAAGCAAGCCCCATTCCCTCAACCACTGGCTTCATTGGAACGAATGGCTGCCCGTCTCGCTCAACGAGCAAAAGCTTGCTTGTACGGAACGGGATGACACTAGATACAGCTGTGCTACTATTCGCCATGACGATTTCTTCCTCGAAGTTGATCTCGTTTCTCGAAGCCTCAGTGTTCCCGCACTGGGGCTTCTTCGTTTTCAGGCTGCCGCCTGCTCTTGCCGTCTTTTCTCCTCCGAAATCAGATAGACCAACTCTGCTGTTTGAGATCGATGGTTCTTCTGCGCCTGTGTTTCGACCCACTGTTTGAGCTCCTCTGGTAAGCGCAGATTGAACTGCGGATCTTTCCTGGCCATGCCTCCCTCCTGATGCATCACCGTTGTACATTTACCGAATGTATAACCGTGATGCATTGCTGTCAATACCACCGTGGTGCATCCTTGCGAATACCTGTCAACCAAACTTTGCGTGGTATTCGTGAGCCGCACCGACCCCCAATTCAATCTGCGCATACCGGAAGAACTAAAGGATCTCGTGGTTGCTGCCGCAAGGGAAAACAAGCGGTCGGCCACTGCCGAGATCCTCGCAAGGCTTGAGCGCAGCTTCTCCGAGCCAAACGAAATGGGCTGGAGTGATAGCGAGCGGCTGAAAGGTCAGGGTATCTTCAAGTCCGAAGCTCAAGAGCAAGCTATGGATGGAATGGTCATCATTGGCGACGAAGCGCATAGAACCTCTGCTCCCGAACTGGCCGAAACAGATAATGAGTCGTTGAAACGAGCATTCAAGGCTTTGAAGGAGCTAAATCAGGTGTTTGGACTTACGGCTGTCCCTGTCCAAAAGGAGCGACCAAAGAGTTGAGTTCGCTGCCGGAGAGGTATGTACCCGAGCAATTCAACACACCTGACCAGGCATCCAGCATGGATGGAAAGCCAGTACCACGCCATCATTCCACCATAGTAGCGTTGCACCTCCAACGAACTGCCCCAGTCCGTTGCTGGAAAGCCCATGGACTGGGGCATTGATGACCTAGGAGGTCGATGTGAACCCAGGACAGACGATTTTCCCTTACGTGATTGTGACCACGAAGGAAGAATACATCCCCGTTGCCGAGAAACATGCCTACCGTGGAGTAGCGGTTGGATGCGGAGCTATTACCTTTCTTTCCGAATCTGACTTCGCCACCATTTACGATGAACTCAAGGCCATTGGCTCTGGGTTCGCGCTGATTCTTGCCGACAACCTCAACTTCTTCGGAGATGGAAACTTCGCTCGAGTGTTCGGCAGCCTCAGGTGACCTTGAAGCTGCCCCCAGTGAAGAGCAGCTTGCCGTTGATGACCTCGATTTTTCCCCCTTCACCCAAGGTATATGGGCCGTTGAGCAAGTACTCGGCGCGCCCATCCTGCACATCCACCTCGATTGGTGCGCGATCAGGAGGGTTGCTAAGGTGCCGACGCCAGGCGATGGTAGTCTGATACGGGCCAGCTTCATCCACGGCCCAGGCGAAACTGGCCCCATCTGGGCCAGATAGCAACTGCGCGGTAAGGCCAGGCTTACCGGTGTAGCCGCGTCGGTACCCGTTCGGATTTTGGCACTTGCCGCTGATGGTGAAACGGTCGACCTCCTGCTCACCATCTATGATCGCAACCACGGCCTGGGCGCTGCACGCGTCGCTCCCGTTCATCGTGAACAGGTCAAAAATCGTCAGCATGTAACGCTGCATGTTCTTCTCCTGCGGCCTTGCCGCTTCACTTCGCGTCTCGATGGCGCAACACAAGGCGCGTCCGGTCGAGCCATGGCCCGCCGAACACGATAATTTCTGATGGCCTGCCGTACAGGTGGTGCAGCAGGAATGGCCCCTGGCCAAACACCTGGACCTGCTCGCCCGGTAGTTGCGGGTCAGTGCCCAGGTAAATCCCGGCATGGTTCGGGTGCGCCGTGCGCCCCACCTCCATGACGATCATGTCGCCGCGCTGCGGCCGGTCGACCTGGTAGAACCCCGCCGCCTCGTAGGCTTGCTCGTACAAACTTGGCCCGGCTGCCCGCTCCCACCACCCGTCCTCCCGGGCATAGGCCGGGAACTCCAGCCCCCACTCCCGCTGGTACCAGTCCGCGCAGGCCTGCCAACAGTCCCAGGCACCGTGCACGAATGGCCGGCCAAGCAGCGGCACGCTGCCACTTGGGGTGATAGTCCGAAGGTCACCCTCCGGCCAAGACAAGATATGCCAAGGCAGCGCTGTGGCTTCGCACATCGCCAGGTCGCGCGGTGACGGCCTGCTGGTAGCGTCAGGGTGAGAATGCACAATGCCGATCACTTCGCCCTGGTCTTCCGCGGCAGCGTACTCCTCCGGCGCGATCCGGAACTCTTCGCCCGGGTCGCTCGCAGTGTTGGTGCACGGCACATAGATCTGCTTGCGGCCTACGGCCAGGATCAGACCGCAGCACTCGCGTGGGTACTCAGCCGCGGCGTGCGCTTGCACGGCGGTCAGGATGTGTTTGCGCATGGTCAGCTCCGTGCGATCAGGGATACGGCCGGGAAGCCGCCGAAGGAAAGCTCGTTGGTTTCGCCGAAGCGCAACTTGCAGGAGCTGAGGCAGCCCTTGCACTGGTCCTTCGAAGGGTCGTCCGTGGGGTTGTCCTCGTCGTCGAACATTGCGGCGCCGGTGTAGTTGCAGTCAGGGCCCCGATAGCCATTGGTCATGGCCCAGTGGCAGAAGGTGGTCATCTGCCGGCCCGGCAGACCAAAGCCGTCGATTTCGCCCGGTGAAGAGAGCTCCCACACGACCATCTCGCCGTCTTCGCCGGTCTTCTGGTCGATATACCAGATCTCGAGCGCTTCCTGGGTCGGGTCCGCTTCGGGATTACCGCCCGGGAAGTTCTCAGCATCCAGGTACTGGGCAAGGGTCTCGCGCACGGTCAGCTGGAACTTCAGCAGGTCGTCGAACGCCAGGCACAGCGCAGTGATACGGCCGTTGACGTTGCCGGCTGACAATGTCGGCCGGGTTGCAGAGCCGTTGCTGTCCGCCCCAATACCTTCGATCTGCACTGGCCAGGCCGCATACTCGTTGCCCTGCCAGAAGATCGACTTGGCCGGCAGTTGATCGGCATCAGCCCCAGCTGCAGCCAACTCTTCCGGCGAGTGTGGGATCGCATGACCGTGGAAACGCAGCACGTCGGCACCGTATTCGGAGCCGTCTATTTCGAAGAGGATCACCTCGTCGCCGGGCTCCAGCTTCTGGATATCTCTGATCAGGGGCATGGGTCGGCCTTACGGATGGAATGTCTGAGTGAAGGTTGCGGTCAGGGCGTAGATCAGGCCGCCGCGATTGCTGAGCTGATAGCCGGCACACTTGTATAGGCCCAACTCTCCCAGCGGCGGCGTCCACAGAAAGGCCTTGGCACCCTTGTGGCGATCGAGGAAGGCCTTAACGACCTTCACTCGCTCCTTGGTGCCGGTGTACGTGATAGGCCAGGACTGCGAACGATTGTTCAAGCTTTCGCCCACTGACTGCTCGTATCCATCCGCGAAGCGTTTGGTCCGAACCGCAAAGGTGAACTCGCCCTGATCGCCGGACTGCAGCCGCCAGGTGTATGTCTCGATCGCCATCAGCGCCCCTTCAATGCAGTGTTGATGCGGCCACCCTGCCTGAGATCCTTGGCCATCATCTGGTTGTACTTTTGCTCGACAAAAGTCGCGAGCTCGCTGCCGAACTGCTCGTATCCAGCGGTATCGGTCGACGAAGCGGCGTTTCCTTCGCCATCAATGCTCACCGACACATGGATCACCGTTCCACCTCCCCCACCAGCAGCTGCGGCCGAAAAAGGCCCGGTTCCGAGCGGCGTGATCGTGCCGCCCTCAGCCCCCATCATCAGGTAGGTCTTCCCTCCCTGATTCAGCAGCTCCGGACCCAGTTCGTTGACCTGGTAGAGCGAGTTCGCCGCTACCGGGCCGCCGACGGCACGTTGACCAGAGACAAAGCTGTCCATGATCTGCGGGCTGTAACCGGCCTGAGTGGAGCCTGCTGACGCCGGTGTACCGCCGCCACCGAACCAAGCACTCAGCGCGCTACCGCCGATGCTCGACAGCAGGCTGGAAGAAGCCTGTCGGGTAGCAATCCGAGCCATATCCGCAAGGATCGACTTGGTGAAGTCCCCGAACGAGAACTTGCCGGATATGGCGAAATTCGCGACAGCATCTTCCATCGAGCTGAAGGCGTTGGTGAACAGGCTCTTGGTCTGGCCGGCAACATCCCGTGCCGACTCCAGGTAGTTCTGAAAGGCCGACGACGCGCCAGCGCTCCAGCTGCCCTGGGCAGCGGTCATGTCGTTGTAGTTGGCGATCGCAGTTTCCTGCATGTCCCGCTGGGTCTTGTCGAGCGCCGCCAGCTTCTGGTTGTACTCGTCGAGGCTCATGCCGCGGGAGCCATCACCGTACTGGTTGGCCAAGTCCAGTTTCTGCTGGTTGATCCGGTCGGTGATACCGTTCTGCTGGTCCTGTAAGCCGCGCTGGCGGTCACCCAGGCCAAGGCCTTCAGCAGATCGCTGCCCCTGTGAGCGCAGCGCCTCCACCTGCTGGCCCAGCGCGCTGGTGTAGGTCTGCACCGCCTGGGCCTGCTTGCGCAGTCGCCCTTCCTCGTTCGTGGCCAGTACCGCCAGTTCCGAATCGGCGTCCTTCTGCGCCTTGACCATGTTGGCCCGGGCATCGGCAATCTTCTGGTCCAACTGGACCCGCTGGGCGGCGGAGGTGTCTGCCTTGCCCTTTACAGCTTCTAGCGCCGCAATCTCCGCCTGGTAGGCGTTGGTTACCTCGCCCTTCTGCTGCTCGATGATCGCCGCGCGCTGTGCCGCGTACGACTCCTGGGAGATGATGCCGGCCTTCTGGGCTGCATCCAGCTCCTTCTGGTGGTTCTTGTACTCGGCGAGAATCGAGGTGAGCGAGTTCTTGGAGTCGTTGAAACCGGCCAGGTTGACCGATCCGCCGCTGACAGGTTTATCGGCAAACTGCTTTTTGGCGGCTTCACGGAGCTGATTCAACTCAGCCTCGGTATAAATCCTGCCACCATTCCCGGAAGCCGAATCCTTGGCCAGTTTGCCGATCTCTACCAATCGTACCTTCAGCTTCACCGCATTGCTGTCGCTGGCCTTCAGCTGACCGTTCAGCGCGTCCTGGGCGAGAATCGACTTCCTTTGGCTTTCCCGGTACTCCTCAACGAACTTGACCCTGTTCTGCTCTGCCTCAATCTGCATCTCCAGAAAGGCAAGCTGCTTCTGGTCGTTCTCGGTGTCCCGGGTTTCGATTCCCATGGCAGCGGCGCGCCCACCACGGCCCTGGTTGGTCTGCAGCCGCTGGCGAATCACCTCCGCCTGCTGCTCCAAGGTCTGCGCCCGACCAACACCCAGCGTGGCGTCGAGAGCCTCAGCAGCGGCACTCTTGATTCCTTTCCAGGCGCTTTCGATCAGGCCGAGGTTTTGCGTGACCTCTCCAGTTCTGGTCCTGATGGCGTCGGCGTAGCTGTCGGTCAGCAGTCTGGTTGCGCCGATGGTGTCGCCCTGCTCCTTCAAGGCCACGATCTGCGAGTAGACGGATGCCGTCAGGAAGTTGTACTGGTCGTTCAGCTCTTTGGCGGCCGCGACTGGGTCTTTGGCGATCTTGGCGAACTCGGCAACAGTTTCATCGATGGAACGGCCTGTGGCCTTTTCCATACTGATTGCGGCTTCGGTGATCGCTTCGAAGCTAACGGTAGCGATTTTCCCATTACCGGCGAGCTTGGTCAGTACTTCGGCCGCGGCGCCAGTTGTGCCGATAGTGGCACTCACCTGCTGGGCCATGGATGCCAGCTGATCGGCGCTAGTACCCGCGGCGTTTCCGGTGAAAATGATCGCTTTGTTGTACTCGTCGGCCTCCTGGCTGCCCTTGTGGTAGGCCAAGGCCAGCGCACCGGCGGCAGCGGCAGCGACGGTGAACGGGTTGACCAGGCCAAGCACGTAGCCGCCCAAGGCCTTCGCCGCCGGCCCGATGCCGCCGAACATATCCTTGAGCTGGCCGCCCTGCTGCAGCAGTACGGTCAGCGGTTCCTGGCCGCCCTGCAGCGAGACAAAGATGTCGGTGAACTGCGCCGGCACACCACGGAGCGCCGCGGCGTTTTGTTTGGCGGTATTACCGGTGCGAGTCAGCGAATCGTCAAAACGGGTCAGCACCTCTCGGGACTGCTGGATCTTGCCCTGGTACTCGCTGAAGATCTCGGGGTCGAGGAACTTCTTCTGCTTGGCCAAGCGGCTTTCCAGCTCGTCCAGGCGGCCCAGCGCTTTAACCGTCGGATCGATCTCGCCGAGCAGCTGGCCAAGGTCATCAGCCTGCCCGCGAAGGGCCTGGCCAGCCTTCTTCGCACTCTGCTCGACACCAGCAGCAGCCTTTTCGGCGCGACCACCAGCCTCAACCAGCTTGTCCAGGTCCGTCGCGGCGTGCGCGGCATCGCCGGAATCAACCCGGATGCCCAGTTCGGCAATGGTGGTCATGCTCTACTCCACTGATTCAGCCATGACGGCCAAGGCCTCGGCCTCCATAACGCGGAGGTCGGGAAAAATGTCGGGAAGGTCGCGACGCTTGATACCGAGCATCGAGGCGATGGCCGGGATGATTGAGTAATCAAGACCCGAAGCACCGCCCATACCCGTCCGCCACTGGGTGGACATTGCCTCGAACAGGCGAAAGGCTGGCCAGGCGTCCGGCCAGACCTCTACCGCTTCCTCATCGATGTCGTCCGGCGTAAGCCCCAAGACCGCTAGCTGCTCGGCAGACGGGCCACGCTCATAGCAGGCTCGGGCCGCCGCCCTCAGTTTCCCAAGCGAGCCGGGCTGTATGCATTCTGGAACACCTCGATGACAGTCCTTGGCGCACTCGTGCAGGTACGCACCAGGTCGAGGATGGCATCGTCACTGAACGCGTCGTCGAGATCCCAGCCGACCAAGATATCCTTGAGCTGTTCGGCCTGAAGCTGGATCTCGGCAGCCGTGGCCTCCTTCCAACTGATGCCCTCTTCCTTTGCCTTGTCGGCCCAGGCGTCGCGGGCTGTGTTCCAGCGATCAAACATCTCGGCCAGAGCGACACGGTCCAGATAGCGGAAATCGAAGCTGACCGTTACCGGGTCGGAGCCAACACGAGGAATCTGCACATCAGCCTTGAAGGTTGGGTCTTGGGCAATCTTGATCTTGGCCATGGGATTCCTTAGGCGCCAGCGAGGTAACGGAGGGAGCGAGCAGACAGGCCGACACTGATGGTGCGCGTCATGACGTTGTTACGTTCCATGGTCGGATCGGGAGTGATGCTCACGTAACCCGGATAGAGGATCTGGTCGCCATTGCGCAACTTCATGCGGATCACCGCGAGCTCTTTGGAAGCGTCGTAACCCTCGACGGCCTGCACGTATGGGGCGGCTGGCTGGTCTTCGACCACGATCGACAAGGTGGTCGGGCTTCGGTTGGTGGGGAACTGCTTGTCGTCGTCATCTTCCAGATAACCAACGGTCGCGTACTGCTGCTCGCCACCGGCCGAATTGAACGACGTGACCTTCGAGATCTGAACCCAGTCGGAAAGCGGGTACACGGACCCCGCACCAGCGCCTGCGGTGAATTTTTCTGCGTCGCTGGTATCGAGGCCGGCCAGGGAGAAAGCGTCATCGGCGACGTTGGACGCTTTGACGGCGCGGTCGCTGATGAGCGCCCAACCGGAATTAACAAGCAGTACGTCGCCGTTCTGGATAGTGTGACCGGCAGCGGTCGCCACCGGCGGCTTTGCGTTGGTGAGTGCCGAGAACGCTACGGCGGCGCCAATGACTCTGGCGATCTCGAGCGTAGCTCCGTTCGGCAGCGGGAAGCGTGCGGCCATGGTGTATTTCCTCATTGATGCCCGCCGGGCGGCGGTTGGTTATGCCCCAGCGGGCGGTTGGTCTGCGACACCCTGGTAGGTGACGCTGGCCGGGACCGTGTAGATCGCCGGCTCGGTGATGGTGGGCCCCTGCTCTAGCGGCTCGACGATCAGTCCTTCGAAGCCGTTGCGGCTGAGCTCAGTGTCGACGCGAAACAGCGTGCTGAGCTCATCGACCAGAGTCTCGGCAGTGGCCAGGGCCTGGCCCGCCGGGCAGACGATGCTGATCTGGTAGATGCCCCGGTACTCATAGGCCTCTGCAGCCAAGTAGCGGGTGATGGTGCTGGCCGGCAGTAGGAAAGCCCGGAGGTAGGTTTCGCCCGGAGCGGCCTCGAAGCCCTCCTCCATGTGCGCAACCCGGATCGGGCGAGCGGCTGCCCAGGCGACCAGTTTGATCTCAATCGCCTGGCGTGCGCGCGCGTGGCTCATACCTGGTTGCTCCTGACGGCTTCTTCGACGATGGCCTTGAAGCGTGCCAGTGTTACGCGGACCATCCCGCCTGGCGCCTGGGTCGAATGGCCGTATTCGAGAGGGATTGCGTACGGCAGGTTATTCACGATGTAGGCGGTCTGGCCGACCGTAAGCGCCGCGACCTGCGCCTTCAGTTCGGCGATGGTCTCATTACCAGATCGGTCGATCCGATCGAGCTCGCCAGTTACCGGAGCATCGATGGAGAATTGCCAGTTGCCACGGAAGCGCCCGCCGACATACCCCTGGCCCGCCACAAAACCATTCACAGAGAAGTTCTGCTCGCGCTCTGCCTTGGTCAGCGGCCTGGCGTACCTGACGCTCTTGCGCAGCATACCGGCCTTGGTGAAGTTGTCCTGGTTCAGGTTGATCAGGGTGTTGCGCACCGCGACCTTGAAGTCGTACTCATCAGCGGCTTTGTTGGCCCTGGCCCGGTGGGCCACGTTGGCCGCCCATAGCTCAGGATTACCTACAGGCGACATGCGGATAACGCTGCTCCCGATCTCGATCACGATCTCGCGGAAGGTAGCGTCCAGGGCTTGCTCCGCCTGCTCGGCGAATGCCCGTATGGCTTCAGCGAAGCCGCCCTGCTGCCCGCCGTACCGCTGGGCCATGTGTGAGCCGCGCGCCATTTCACTTCCTCAACTGAATGGTCCAGGTCGCCTGGGCCGGGTCCTCGGAAACGTTGAGCGCGCGGAACCCGCTCACCTGGTCGCCGATCTTGGGCGCCGCCGTAACGTCGGTGACGGCGCCAACCTGCACCTCGAAAAGCTCGTTCTGGAGCACCAGCAGCCTCACGTCCTCGGTTAGGATGCGTGTGCCGTCGATCTCCTTGGCCAGATAGCTGCCGAACACGCCACGACCGGCGTAGTGGAAAGTCGAGGCAGGCACCGTCCCACCGATATCCGGGTCGTAACCGCCCTTCACCGTGCGGGATCCAGCAACGGGCTTTACCGTGTCGGCCAGCCCATCAGGATCATCAAACGCTTCCGCCAGGTCTGCCTGGATTTCATCGCGCATGCCCATAGGTCATGTCCTCTTGAGCATCACGGTGCCAGAGCGGCGGATCCATGGAGCGATGAGGTCAAGGGCGAAGTTTTCGCCAGCTGAGCGGTCGACGGAGCCCGCGACATAGGTCTTGCTGGTCGAGGTGCCAGATTGGGCCGACACCGACTTGCTCTGCACCTCGCGCTGGGTGTCCTTGTAGAGCTTGCCGGCCGCAGCAAGCTTGGCCACTTGCGCGCCAGCGGTAACGATCGCGTTCGGCACCGGATCTGGCACCGCCCGCTTGATCTTGGCCGTGAGCCAGCCATTGGCCATGGAGACGGCGAGAACTGCATCACCGTCGCCTGACCAGCCCTGCCCGAGCGCCTGGTCGACGTCAGCAACGGTGATGAAGTCGGTCATGGCTTATTCCTTCGACGGGATGAGGGCCTGCAGCTCGGGCTTATTGAGGGCGGCGTCGAAGGTGATGCCCTGGGCCGTCAGCCAGGCTTTCAACTGCGGGACCTTCATCTTGTGCGGGTCGGTCTCATCGTCGCCGCCGCCCTCGTCGTCGATCGCTTTGTCGATCTCCGCTTGGCTACTGACCGAGGCATAGCCGTTCGGCGGGTAGGCCGACGCCTTGTAGCCCTCCGCTACCCACTGGGCGATGGTCGGTCCGTCCAGCCGCAGTCCTTCTTCGATCTCGCTGACGCTGATGCCCTGTCGCTGGTAGGCCTCGCCAATATGCGGAGCCTCGCCTTGCACAGACACCGAGGTCGCCCCGTCGATCACGCCGAAGAACTGATCCAGGCGGCGATAGCAGGTGCCGCGCTCGCTGCCCGGGGTGTTGGTGTAGATGACTTTCATGCTGATCTCCTGCGCAGGGCGCCAGGTCGTCGCCCCGCATCATGGGGTCAAAGGGTGGCGGTGCCGCTGATGACTGCGGCGAACGGAACCTGCTTGCGGTCGAAGACGCGCTTCCAGTTCGCTGCTGCGGCGTACTGGGCTGCGGTCGGGCTGAGGTTGCGGTTCTCGCTGCCCTGCCAGCTGAAGCCGGCCGGCTGCAGGATGAAGGTCTTGCGCTCCCACAGGACCTCGGCGCCACCACCGTTGCCGCCGCTGGGCTTGCGCTCCAGCTCGACCGGCTTGGTCGGGTCACCTTCGCCGTAGCCGAAAGCCCCCTGGCCGAAGAACAGCGACAGGTACTGGCCCGGTGCGTAGGTGAGGCCGTCGTCCATGAACACCGGCTTACCCAGGTAGGTCGCCAGGATGATCTTGCCCTGCGAGTCGCGCAGGTACTCGATCATGTCCTGCTTCACCATCTGGTTCATGACGACCGAGTGCACGCCGATGGCGGCGAACATGTCGGCGGCATCGCCAGCGGTGAAGGCGGCGTCCTGGAAGGCATTGGCGCTGATCGAGGCGCCCGAGTCCTTGACCATGTCGCCGCCGTTCTGGGCGATGTTGGCCGCGATGATGCCGCGGCCGGCACCCATCAGGTAGCGCTGCCACTGGCGGGTCCAGTAGGTGCCGAAGCGGTTGCGGATGTGCTGCATCGGCTCGGAGTTGGCCAGCTCGGCAGCGAGATCGGAGACGCCGTAGCCTTTGTTGAGGTACAGGGTCCGGGCACGCATGCTGCCCTGCTCGGCCTTGCCAACCGCGCCCTGGTCGTCAGGGTCGTCGTTGGAGATGTTCGGCGCCTCGTCGGCGTCGAGATCCTGCCAATAGCTGATCTCGGAGGTGCCCTGGCCGTTCTTGGCGATGTCGTCCAGGGTGGCCGAGCGGGTGATGATGCCCGATTCGAAGACGGCGGTCTTCTCGGGGGAGTTTACCGGCTCCAGGGTGCCGTAGTAGTCGGAGACAAAGATGTCCGACAGTTGGGTGGTTGGCATGAGTTAGGTTCCTCGGGTGGCTTGGAGTTTTTTGAACGCTTCGGGGTTGTCGCGAGCGATCGCGGCGCGCTCGGTCTCGGTGTACTCACCCCATTTCTTCGTGGCCTTGCCACCGTTGTCGCCGGTCTGCCCGGCACCCTGAGCCCTTGGCCACAGGTGGGTTGCGGTCTCGCGCAGCGATTCCGCCCATTCGAGCGGAGACAGCGGGGTCTTGCCGTCCTTCCCATACACGACTTCGCCGGCACGGTCGGTGGCAACGGGCTCGCCGTCTTCGCTCAGTTTGAAGGTGCCTCGGGCGCGGAGGATGATGTCCTCGGCAGCCTCAGGCAGCGCACCGGCCTTGATGGCGGCAGCGCGAATGGAGTCAGCCAGCACCTTGTCGCTGTACTTGGCAGCGAAGGCTTCGGCCTTGTCCGCACGCTCGTTGGCGGCCTTGACCTGCTTGTCCAAGTCGGTGCGCAGGCGCTCGGTGCGGCGGCTGATGACTTCGTCCAGCTTGCCCTCGGCGATCAACTTGGTCTCTTCGTCCTGACCAGCCTTGGCCAGCAGGCCCTTGACCGCTTCGAGGTCCAGGCCGTCGAACTGGCCTTTCAGCTTGTCCAGTTCGCTCTTGATGGCCTTGTTGGAGCCGATCAGCTCGGTGTTTTTGGACTTGAGGCCCGAGACCTCGCCGTCTAGGAATTTCTGCACCTCGCCGCCCAGCGCTGCCTTCAGCGCAGCAGTTTGGTTTTCGTCGAGGGTGAGGCCGTGGGCGGCCGGGTCGAAGTCAAAAGGCATGTGGCTATCCCCTTGGGATTGGATGGGCCCGCCTTGCGGGCATAAAAAAACCCGCTATAAACGGGCTGTAACTGAAACGGATGAGGGTTAAAAAATGCCGCGCTTGGATACGCGACTCGAGAGCGAAGGCGCCGAGTTCCTAGTACTAGGGCATCTGCTTTTAAACCGGATAGCGGCTTACAAGACGTACACGAACATGCCCGGATACGACTTAATTGCCACCAACGCCGAAAACCACACGTCTGCAAGGATCCAGATCAAGAGTCGCTGGAGAACTGGAGCAAGCGGCTTTCCGATTAAAAACTTCGACTGCGACTTCGTTGTGGCTGCGTTCTTGAATCGCGGCTCAAAGGACCAGGCGAAAGAGGTTTTGGCACCGGAGTTCTACGTTTTCCCCGTGGCCGTGATCAGCGCACTTCCACGATCAGCTGACTGGGGCAAGGTTTCTGTGCGTGGCTTGCCAGGTCTTGGCGACTACAAAGAAGCCTGGCACCTCATTCGGGATTTTCTCAACCAGCCAATCACAATCCGGCCCGCTCAAACGCCAACGGTTCCAGCTCCTTGAGCTGATCGAGAGTCAGCGGCTTGAAGCTCTTGTCCAGTTGCAACGCGGCGAAGCGTTCGGCCGTCAGGCCGCCATCGCGGAACAGCTTGGCGCGCACCGGCCCCAGCGCCGCATCCTGAAACGCTGCTGGCTGCGTTTTGAGCCACTGGTAGTAGCTGAGCTCTGCCGAGACCTGAGCACCTCCACCGGCGCCCACCGATGCGCGCGTGGCACCTTCAGCGAACAACCCGGACAGTCTGGTCACAGGCACTGTGGTTGATCGACAGTTGACGTGCGCCGGCGGCAGCGGCCCCTTCCCTACCTCGAACACTCGACCGTCCATGCTCTTGCAAAGGGTGCTGGTCTTGCGGTCAAGCGTCGACACCCAGCGATAGCCCGGTATGACATCGGCGTTTGCCTTGAGCGTCTCCATGCGCGCCGTGGTGGCCACATGCTGGACTGCGGTCTGAACAATTGAACGAGCATTCCGGTTGCTGACTGCTAGGACGCCATCAGTGAAGTTCTGTGCCGCGGTACCGCGAATGGTCTGGGTGATCTCGGCGTTAGTCTGCCCCTGCACCACGCCAAGCCTGATGGCGTTCGTTACCCTGTTCGACTCGGTGCGCGTCCAGCCGTTGAGGAACGATTTGAGCATTGTGCCGCCGTCGATCCCCGACACCTGCAGCGGCTGCGTGTTGATGGCCGCCCTGATCAGGGAGTCCGCTGGCATCGCCGCGTCGATCAGCAGCGCCTTCGCCAGGCTGCGACCCTCGAAGGCGGCCTCATACAGGGCGATGTCCACCAGGTCGGCCTGCATTCGGTCGCCGAACGCCTTGTAGATCTCCAGCAGCTTGCCGCCTACCCGCCCCAGGAACTCTTCAAGTCGACTGCGACTGTAGGTCGTCAGCTCCTTGCGGGTGAGCTGGTCACGAACGTGGGTGTCCACCTTCCGCAGAACAGTCTCGAACTTCTTGACCTCGCCCACCTTGAGCCGCTCAAGCAGAACCGAGTGGCGGCTTACCTGCTCCAGCAGCTTCTCGTCCGCCGTCTGCTCCAGTTTCGTCGCCATTGTCTTTGTCCAGGTTGATGCCGGCCGACTCGCGCTCGTCGCTGATCAGCTCTGCCTCTTCGTCGTAGGGTCGCTCCGGCAGCTTGCCGGTGGTGAGGTACTGCCAGTAGGTTTCAGCGCTGATGGTGCCGGCCATGACGCTCTTCTGCAGCTCGGCCAGCACCTGGGCGTTGACCTCTGGGATCACAAACTCCGGCTTGACCGTGAAGACGACGTCATCCGGGTCGTAGCCTGTCCACTCCGCCGCGTACCGCAGTGCCTGTTCAATGGCTGCCGCCGCGGTGATGACGATACTGTGCAGCGTTGCGTGCTGGTCGTTCTGGCGCGTCTTGCGCGCTTCGCCGGACTCAGTACCGGACACGTCCATAACCTTGGCGCCAGCTTCCAGAGCGGCATTCTTCTGATCCTCCATAGCAGTCCGAACTGCCTGGATGCCGGCGCCCTGAAACTCCAAGTAGCCGCATTGACCATTCGGACCTAGGTCCCAAGCCGCAGAGGGGCCGGTGACGCTTAGCTCGACACTTTCATCGAGCCCCGCCACCCACGGCTGCGGGTGGCTGGTCTGGTGTAGCGCGGTGAAGTAGTCGGCGCTGAGCTGATAGGACTTCTTCGCGGCCCGTGCCATGGTCAGGAGCGGGATCTCGTCCACATCCGGGGAGTTGTCGGTCGATCCGCAATAGATGACCGGGATGTACTCCAGGCCGCGCACCAGTTGGTTGTCGGTGCCGACAGTACCCAGAGGACGCGCGCCCTCAATCAGCTCGCCGGCCTCATTGCGCACGGCGGTGAAGCAGACCTCACCATCCATGTAGAACTCGCGGAAAACCGTCACGCACTCATGGCTGTAGCGGTCCTCTACATCCTTCTTCCGAAACTCACGGAACACCGACAGAACCAGATCCTGGCGACCACCCTGATCGGCGGTGTCCCAGTTGATAGCGTTGCGCACGGCGTAGGTGGAGAAATACGGCTGCCCCGCGTCGTCGACGTTGACCACCAGCGGTACCCGGCCGTGGGAGATGGCCTGGCGCACGATACGCAGGAACAGCTGGGTCAGACCAAACCCGTCGGCCGTGGCGTTCTCCTCCAGCTGCTTCAGTCCGGTGGGTAGCTTCACCTCGGGAATCAATCGTGAGACCAAGCCCATCATCGATCGTAACGAGTCGCGTACCCAGTGCTCGTACTGCGCGCGATCGGTGTAGTTGCGGTAGAGGTAGGTATTGCCTTGTCCGTCCAGTTTCTCGGCCTCGACCATGCCGCTCGGCTTGGGCAGATTGCGCGGACTGCGCTTGATAGCGCCCTCGCCCTCCAGGGCGTCATCCATCATCCGCCACTCTTCGATGTGAGCGTCGTAGTCTGGGTTGGTAGATTGAACAGGCATTACGCCAAACCTCCGATACGGCGGACACCGCCTGTGCGTTTACGTCGCGCCATGGCAACGGCGAAATAGCGGAAACCGTCGGCCGGGTGGGATGACCAGTCGTGCAGTGGCTTGTCCTTCCAACACCCGCGCTTGTCGTCCCATTCCTTGCGATAGCTCTCCAGGGCGGTAATGCCCTCTCCGCATTTGGCTTCGTCGAAGGCGCAGTTCGGTAACACTTCTCGCGCCTGCTCGATGCCTTCATCGATGCCGAGCTTGGGCACGACCAGGAATGTCATCCGGTACTTTTCTCCGTCGATCTCATAACCCTCGCGGGCCAGCTCTCGGCGGGTCTTGCCATCGCTGCCAAACTCGCGATTGTCGATGTCGTGCGGCCCCCAGTGCTCACCGTAGGTGTAGCCGCGGTCCTTTAGCACCTTCATGTAGTGCCGTAGGCCTTCGCCGCTGTTCTGATAGAAGTCGACGACGTGGTATTCCTCGCCAACGATCCGGACAAACCAGATAGCGGTCGAGTCCCCCACGCCGATATCCCAAAATGTGTGCACCGGCAGGTGGCTGTTGTCGGGCAGCTTGCCGATGCGCTGGGCGGCGTAGAGCTTGGTGAATTGCTTGGCGTAGTACGCGCCTTCGATCGTCTGCTGGAATGCTTCAGCAGGGATCGACGGGTACTCACGCTTCATGTCATCGCCGAGCGTCTTTTCCTTGGCGCTGTACCAGGCACGCTGGCCTGGGTTGGTGACGATGCCGTGCTTGGCGGCCAGGTCGTCGAAATACTTTGTCAGCCGATCCGGGATGGTGACATCGGTCGGGTCAAGCCAGTACAGCGGGTTCCGCCACCAGCTGAAGAAGAAGAACTTCCAGTCCAACAGGCCAAGGGGCACGCCGGCCAATTGCTGCTTCTCGGCAGACTGGCTGTAGTCGAAGAAGTACCCGGCCCGGCCTTCTGCCGTCGACTCGATGGTGACGAAACACTCAGCGGCCACAGCCTCAAACGCACCGGTGACGATCTCCCGCGCCTTGTGCGGGAACTTGGCGCAGATCTTCCCGAACTCGGACACATGCAGGTAACGCAGTGTGCCGCCCCGGAACGAGGTGGAGACGTAGAGCGATCCGCCCTTGCTGAACACCAGCTCACCCGCGGCGTCGTTGCGTGCCGGATTGGCCGCCTTGATCTCCTTGGGCAGGTGGTCGTAGGCGTACTTCACCTTCTCCCTGAACAGGCGCTTTGCGTCGTTCAGTGTGTGGGCGATCAGCGCGCACTTTGCCGCCTCGAACAGCGCTGCATCCAACTGGACGATGCACACCAGGGTGGTGAACCCCAACTGCCGCGCCTTCAGGATGATGTTGCGGGTATGCATCCCCTGGAAGTAATCGACCTGCTCCTGCGTCATGCGGAAGCAGACCTTCTTCCCCTGCTTGTCGGTGATGAAGTACAGGTTGTTCAGCCGCCAGAACCGGTCCCGGAGCAGTTTCAGGTGCTCGGGCTTCATGGGTCAGGCTTCCTTCGATAGTTCATCCATCAGCTTGGACAGTTCGTCCGCTTCGTCCGTCTTCTCCTTCTCGTCCAGGCCGAATGCCTGGCGCTCGAGCACCTGGAGGTTCTTCATTGCAGCTGACAGCTGGAACAGGGTCTTGGAGTTACTTGGGAGGGCCACCGCGGCAAGCATCGAGGCGCGGCGCATGCCGTTGCTGTCCTCGGCGGTCTCTTCGTCGATTGCCTCCTCAATTTCCTCCCGGCGCTTGATCGTTGTGAGCAAGTCATCCATGAGCAGGTTCGCAAGGTTCGTGGCCTTGCGAATATCACGGCGGTGGCTGCGAACTACTGTCGCGCCCTCTTCTGCCGCCTCTTCGATGATCTCGGCGTCGAGTTCGCGGTTCGCGCCTTGGCCGTTGCGAACCTCTCCGCGAACCAGCTTGCTGCGAACCTCTTTGCGCACCTGGCCGGAAAGGTCCCGCGTCCAGTTCAAGGCCTTGGCCTTCTTCCTGATCGCGGTGTCACTCACGCCTTGGCGCTCAGCGATGGTTCTGATGGAAAGCGCCCCGGCCCGGTAGGCTCGTTCGATCGCCTCCCAGTCGGGTTGCTTTGACATACTTACCCTTTAAAATCACTGTTCTCATCTACCCAGTAGCCTTCATGCGTTGCCGCCGCGTACAGGGCCGAAAGCGCAACAGTTACTGCGCCTCGATCTCGCTCGTTTTCTGACATGGCATGCAGGCTGAAGATTTCTTCAGCGCCATCGTCCGTTACCACGGCACCGTTGGAGTTGATGCGGACGGCCCAAACAGGAACGTACATCCGAGTCCCTTGCTCAGAAGCCGTTAGCTTCTCGAAAACAAATCGAGCCTCTGCGCCACTTCGCCCCAACATAGGCACTGTCACTGCCCGGATTTGCCCATATGGGCTGTCAATTAATGCCGACCGACCATCCTCCCTCACAACCAATGAGGTTCCCCACGCTTCCACTGGATACTCACTGTTCAGAAGCTTCTCGAGCACTTTGGTCAGCCGCTCGGCGTAGCGGGAGACCCTATCCGTGCCAGCCTTGGCGTCACGAACTTTGTCGAACTCATTAGTAAGCACTTTTTCAAATTGCATGGCATCCTCCTGATTGACTGAGCCAGAAGTATGCCGTCAGCTATCTAGTGCGGATAGATCCTGATGCGTTTATCCAAACCAGCCAGTGGCCTCTAAACCACAACTGCGGCAGTAGGCAGCGCCGCTGGGTTGCCCAGTCTTGCGCATGATGAAGAACGTCTCGGACCCGCAGTTGCAGTGATATGCCTCATCACCTGGCTGCGGGCCGAATGGATACTTGAAGGCGCCGCGATGCGTGCTACATGCTGGGCATTCCAGTTGCGTGGTACCCGCCGGAGCTGCACCTACCCACTCATGCCGGCAGTTCGCACAGATGCATTCGCCTGCGGCGTACGGTTCGCCACGATCCCGCGCCTTCAGCTCAACCACGTTCATCTGGTCACCATCTTGTGAGTTTCGGCATGGGCATGGCCGTGCAGCAGGCCAACGATCAGGCCATGCGGCAGCCCAGCAGTCTTGGCAGCGTCAATCGCCTGGGCGATGGTGGCATCAAGCTCGCCCACTGCCTTGCTGATGCCGTGACCGATGGTGGTCGGCCCATGCATTGGAGTGACGTTTCCACCTGAAGCCGTTTCCTTGCATCGCTCGCACCTGCCGCAGGCTGAGCCGAGCGCCCAGCTACCACGGCAAACTGGGTTCTTGTAATCACTCATACTCACTCCCGCGCCACGAAACGGCGCACTTTGAATTTGTGGCGCAATCTGGATGGCCGCGATTCTGTAGCCGGCAATCCGCCCCACTACCTGGGCCCAACTCAAGCAAAAAGATTCTTCTGGGGAGTTTTACTTAGTCGAACACACCAATCACAGGTATCGACAATGCCCCGTTTTACCCGCAGAACAACACTAAAAGCTGTGGCTGTAGCTTTCACACTGCTTTATCCAAACCACATCGATGACTCAGCCTTGACGGCGCCGCTCAATCCCGCCTGGACCGAACCGGCAATCTTTCAGGCAGTGCTCGCAGTGAAGGGTGTGGCAAAGCCAAACCTTGACCCGCTGCCACCAAATGACCATGAAGATGTGCCTGGCACCCGCCAAGGCCAGCGTGACGTGCAGGGTGAGAACAGCGGTGCCCTCACCAAAGAAGATGCTCTGGTTCCTAGCCATCACCACAAACCCGCTGATAGCGATCGTCGAATAAATCAGCTTGCCGATGATCCCGTCTCGCACCTTCCCGCTCAGCACGCACCAGGTCGCCCAGAAAGCGATTAGGCCGCAGGCGATGGAGTTGATCAGTTCAAGGTTCATGGCTGGTTGCCTCCCCCGAACCTCTGGCGGATGAGCGCCCAAAGGTCAGCGGCTCTGATAGCGCGATTGATGGCAGCCAGCAGAGATCCGCCGAAGGTGCCGAGCAGGAACCCTACCCCGGCAACAATGTTCGGTTCAGTGACGCCGAGGTACGCACTGACCATACCTGTCAGGTACAGGGCGCAGGCGACACCTGTAATTAGGAAGATCAGCCAGGCGCGCCAGTCGGTCAGGTCGTCCTTGTGCCACCAACTGGCAACGATCACGCCGAACAGACCAGCAATCAGCAGATCAAGCCTGTCGAGCAGGCGGTGCAGATACTCCATGCGCTCGACTCCGATGGCACGACTGGAATTAGAACGGCTCACACAGCACTCCCAGCTCGGAGCAATGGGTGTGGCGGAGCCGAAAACAGAAAGGCCCCGATCAATGTCGAGGCCCTGAATAGGTGCGCGGTCTTTCCCGCCGTCTGCCAAAGACCATCACGACGCTGGCACCCTACTGCACCAGTCTCGCCGACCCGATCTCGCGCCACCCATGAAGCGGACAAGGCATGAATGCGCGGGCTGCCGGTGTTTTTCCGTAGCACTGTACTACCGGCTTATCAGTGTCCAGACTTTCATAGAGAATGTCCCATCTGCCCTGAGTTAAAGGACTCTCACAGAATGAATCTCAGCAACTTGCAAACCAAAGACCTGCTCAGGCTTCAGTCTGATGTGATAAGCGAGCTTAGAAATCGAGGGATCTTGAGAACCATGAATAATCCCACCGGCGACTACGCTGAGTGGCTGGTTGCATCAGCTCTAGATTTGAAGCTCGCCAAAAACTCAGTAGCAGGTCACGACGCGGAATCTGAAACAGGCAAAAAAATACAAATAAAAGCGCGCCGGATGAGCCCCGGAAACAAATCAAGGCAGCTGAGTGTTATACGAAATCTGGAAAAGAACGATTTCGACGAACTAGTTGCAGTGATTTTCAATGAGTCATACGAAGTAGTTGAAGCTGTAGCAATTCCTCACTCAGTCATAGCCGAGTACAGCTCATATAGACAGCACGTGAATGGCCACATTTTGCACCTTCGCGGCGCATTGCTTTCCGACAAGCGTGTTAGGAGTATCCGCGCGGAGTTAAGCCGGGAGATTTCTGAGCAACCTCGGCAAACAAGCGAGATGTTCCCGTAACAGCCTTACCTGCTTTCCATCTGCTGAAAACAAAAAAACCCGACACAATGGCCGGGTTTTTTAGATCTTCGCCAAAGGCGAAATTATCACGATGGGGAAACTATGCCATCAGCCGCACGGGAACGCAATAGGCCCTCAAGCGGCACTCTTCATTTCGTAGATTGCGGCAGCCACGGGACTCAGCGCCATCCTGTCCACGTCCTCGCAGCAGTCGAACGCCGAGCGCACAAAACCACCCCAATCGCGCTCCCAGTTCGCCGAATCCAACCTGACCCCGTAGTGAGCATTCAGCCAGGCCCTGAACCCCTCTGGCGACTCCAGCGGATCGTCATTGGCCGACTGCCCGCCCTGGTGCATGTACCGGTATCGGGTCATTACCCCCTTCACCACATACTCGAGCTTTTCGCGCTTGGCCGATGTCATGCGTGGCGACTTGCGCTGCACCAGGTTGAAGATCAGCTCCTCGGCGATCTCACGGGTGTCGTCGCCTAAGTTCGGGCTGTACATAAAGTTGCCGAAGGCACGGACCTGGCTGTGCAGCTTTCCGATTGCTGACTGCACTCGCCCGGCCAGTGCCTGGTGAACGGCATGGCTCGCACTGCGCTGCTTGTCGGTGGTCTGCACCATGGCGCCCAGAAGGCCCAACTGCTCGATGAAGGCACCCTGGCTATCCCAGGCCGTGTATAGGCAGTCGTGCCATGCTTGGCGAGCACTGTTCAGTTGCATGGGCCGCCCTCCTCACGCTTGCGCTTGGCCGCAATGGCAAAGCCGCGCACGATGCAGTAGGCCCCCAGGATGGTCATGCCCAAGAGAAGCAGCTGGGCGGTGTCGAGTGGTGTCCAGGTCATGCTGCAGCTCCCTTTAGGTCTTTGATCTTTGCCCGGCACTCGGCCTTGATGGTCTTCAGGTCTTCGATGGTGTACTTGCGGGGCTGATGAGGCCCTTCCAGCCATGTCACCCGGTCAGCGCCGATGCGGTGAACCAGACGGATGCGGTACTCGACCGCGTTGCCGGACAGGTTGCGGTTGCACTTCACGCACTGCCGGTGGACATTGAGCGGTTCAAAGCGCAGCTCCGGGCAGGCACCCACGGAACGGTAATGGCCGGCGTCCCAGCGGCTGCCGGTGATCAGATCGTGATCGCTGGGCAACGAATCGCAGCTGATGCATGGTTGACCGCTATCGCGCAGGCGAATGTATTCGTTGAACAGCACCTGGGCCTCGCGCATGTGGTCGCCCCGGGTCTTCAGCTTCTCCTTGCGCACCTGGATCTCGCGGCGCTCGCGCTGGTCGATCGCTTTCCGGGCTACCTTCAGGTTCGCCGGCTGCTTTGCCAGGACCATGGCGCACTTCACGCTGCAGGCCTTCTGCGTCGACAGCGATGGCCGAAACTTGCCGCCACAACCCTTGCAAGTCTTCTGCTTCACTTCCTTGAGAGCTGTCCTCACGCGGCCTCCTCCCCCAGCAGATCACCGAAGAACACACCCTTGGCCGAGAACTCAGCCACGATGCGATCGGTGTAGGCGATGCCCTGGGAGCGGTTGAACAGGCTGGTCACCGGAAAGCCGTCCGGCCCGAACAGCTTGCAGTTGCCCATCATCGCCAGCTTCTCCTCGTACGGCAGGTGGCGCATGACGCGATACCAGGCCTTCTGAAATTCCGGGTCATCGTTGAGCAGAATCTGCACGCCGAAGTGCAGCTTGCAGTAGCGCCGGGCATCGGCCGGGTCGCCGACCTGGGTCATCTCGGCAATGCGCTTGTAGAACGCGAACCACAGGGCGTTCTGATCCAGGGTACGGTCCTTGCCCGGGCGCAGGCTTACCACCACGAACTTCTTGTCGCGGTACATGGTGGTCAGGCAGGTGATTGCCTCGGACAGCCTGGCCTGGCAGTTGACGCTGATGCGGTCAGCCATGGGCCACCTCCTGCCGCTCTTGCTCCGCCGCGCGCACCCGGCTAGTCAGCTGCCGGATCTCTTCGAGCAGTTCCAGAGCGACCTCCTCCACCGTCTGCTCGCCGAGGAACTCGTCAAGGGCGTCGGTGTGCTTCTGCAGTTCTGCGTCCCCACCCTTCCAAGCGGCCACCACGGACCAAAGCAACGGTTGCAACTTCGATTTGTCGATGTTCATCAGAACCCCTCCTTGCCGCGTTGAGATTCCCAGGTAAACGGAAGGACGATTACCCCGCCTTCACGCAGGCGATCGGCGCAACGTTCGCCAATGGCGGCTGGCAGTTCCTGGGCGCCCAGGTTGGACACGATGATGGTCGGTAGCTGCTGTTCGTAGCGGCCGTTGATGATCGAGAACAGGGTCGACAGTTCGAAGTCACTGGGCTTCTCCTTCGATGCACCGATCTCGTCGAGGACCAACAGAGACGGTTCGATCAGACTGGCGAATATCTGCGCTTCGGTCTGCTCGCTGGCTCGGTCGTAGGTGGCACGGATGGCCTGCAGGACAGTGCCGATGGTGCGATACACCGCAGTAGCCGAGCTGGTGGCCATGATGGCGTTGGCGATCGCAACGGACAGATGGGTTTTGCCGGTACCGGGCTTACCCAACAACAACATGCAGCGACCGGCCTTCAGGTGTTCAGGGAAGCTATCCGCGTAGGCCTTGCACTTGGCCAGGGCCTTGGTCTGCCCCGGGTTCTCTGCGCGGTACGTCGCGAAAGTCTTGGTGGCAAAGCGCTTTGGAATCAACGCGGCACCCAGCTTGCGCGCCATAGCCTGACGGACAAGTGCGGCCTCGGCCTGACGCTCCAGTTCTTCACGCTGTTTGCGGGAAATACGGGAACACTCCGGGCAGCCAGCCTTGAACTCTCGGCCCAGCACCAGGGTGACCTTCTGGTCGTAAGCCCCGTGGGTTTCGCACTCAGCGGGCTGAATGCGCGTGCCCGGCGGCAGGTCGTTGCTTGAAGGGATCGGCTCAGAACGCATAGGAACCGTCCTCTCGCTGGATCAGGCCAGCGTGGTAATCACGTTGATCGAAACCAGTGTGACGGGATGGCAAGGCTGCCGGAGGGGCCGATTCGTTCAGGCGCTTGATCACCCAGGACGCCTTGAAGCCCTGCCAGCCAGCGGTGAGCGCTTCGGTGATCGCGGTGGCAGCGTCAATGTCATGGGTGGCGCACTTGGCCAGCTCGGCGTTCACAGTTGACCAGACGGTGGCAGTCACTGCTGCGCGCTTGGCCTTGCGCTGTGCCAGCCAGTCAGCCAGCAGCTGCTCGGGCACCTGGTGCGGATTGTCGGCCAGCAACTGGGTCATTCCGTACGGAGCTTTGCGATCAGCCTTGGCCGGTGCCGGTTGCTCTGGGGGGGAAGTAATCTCTTCCGAAGGAAGAGTTACTAAGGGGGGTTCTTTCTTGGAATAGAGAAGGGAGTCGTCGGTTTTGGTCTGTTTCATGATGGAGCCGATTCGGACGATTTGAGCCGAGTCAGACGATTTGGTCTGTTTCGGCTCTTCAACAAATACCCATTCTTTCGGGTCGCACAGGCCGATGTCACCACGCGCCCCGCCCTCACGGAACAGGACGCGGCGGCGCAGCAGGCTAGAGATGGCCTTGGACACAGTATCGGGGTGAATGTGGGTGGCTCTGGCGATCGCCGTGGCCGGGATACGCTGTGCGCCTTCGTTGAAGTTCAGAGTGGCCTTGGCCACGTACAGCACGATCTTTATCTCGCGCGCCGACAAGTCGATAGCCATCAGGCCATCCATCAGCTGGTTGTCCATACGGGTAAACCCCCTGGACTTGTCTATTGGGATGATGTTTGTCATGATTCCTCACACAACTTGCTGTAACGAAATCGCCGACCTCGTCCGTCGGCTTTTTTGTGCCCGTCTTCCGGGCTTATCAGGGCCTGCTCAGGCCCTCCGGTGAAACGGTGTTACGGTTCCCCGTGGATTCCGGGGTTTGGTGCGGTTGGCCAGTTCTCGACGAATCAACTCTGCTGCAAGCGCCTCAGGGGTTACCCCCCTCCGTTCCGCCTCCCGCTCAAGCTGCTCCAGCCCTCCCTGGTCCAACCCGACCTGTTCAGTAGGCATGGGCCCTCCTCCGGGCCTTCAGGCCACGTGCTGATCGCCGGTATTCTCCGAAGCCAAGGCAGCCAGCTGCGCTTCCAGCAACTCACGGCACAGAACCGCACGCTGAGTGCGATGAAACTTGGCCAGAGCCTGAATCAGTTCAAATGTGTCCTCGTCGACCCGGACCTTGATCTCGCGGTCATGCAGGTGCTTCGGATTGGCGTACATGCGGGGATTGCTCCTTGCTGTTGGAATTGGTTAGGCGGCGTTTTTCTGGGACGGGAACGGACGCTGCTCTTGAGCCGACAAGCTGCCGTCCTCTTCGAGGGTCACGAAAACATCTCGGCCCACGCGGATGGCCTTGCTTAGCGCCCCTTGCGTGCAGCCAAGCATTTGAGCTGCCTTGGTGTGGCCGTGCTCTTTTGCAAATTCGGAAAGCGGGATACGGCGCATAGCGACGTCCTCTTCATAGGTTTCTCATCTCAAGTATGACCGCCGGTATTGTTTGCAGTCAATACCGGCGATATTGGAAGCGCGAATACCTCAGGTAATACTATTCATAAATGACTAAAGACTCCCGAAGACTCCCGCTTGCCGACTGGCAATTGGAAGACAGCGACCGCCTGAAAGAGATTTTTCAGAGGAAACGCGCACTCCTAAAGCTGACCCAAGAAAAGATCGCTTCCGAGCTAGGGGATGGAGTGACCCAGGGTGCGGTCAGTCATTTCATGAATCGCAGGACCGCTCTCAGCCTGAAAGCTGCGGCAGTGTTCGCCAGGATGCTTGAGGTTCCAGTTTCCGAATTCAGCCCAACGCTTGCCGCAGAGCTAGAGCAATTAAGCTCTTCGCTTTCACCGGGGAATGAAGATACGCGCAAGAGATTCGTCAGTGACGGAGTTGCTGCCAATACACCATTCCCCGCTGGCGATGAGGCCAATGCAACCCTTGACGACCGTTATGCGTTCATTCCGCAGTACGACGCGAAGGCGGCCGCTGGCCTCGGGAGCGAGAACCCGCATGTCGAGGTCAGGTCTACGCTTGCATTCAAGCGTGAATGGCTGAGGGTTAAGGGCGCCAAAGCAGATCACCTGATCGTCATTTACGCCGAGGGCGAAAGCATGTGGCCGACGATCAATGATCGCGACGTGCTGTTGATTGATAGATCCAAGGTCGAACCAGTGGACGGGCAGATTTTCGTCCTCGCACATGGTGAGAAGACCATCGTTAAGCGTCTCGTAAAGACCTCTCTCGACGGCTGGTACTTACGCAGTGACAACGAAAACAAAGAAGACCATCCAGATCGCTCCTTCCTGCGTAGCGATACGAACGAGCACCGGATCATCGGCAAGGTAATATGGCGAGGAGGAGATCTCTAGCCATGCCCCCAACCAACCCCACCATATTCCCGGCACTGCTCCTGACCGCCCTCCTCACTGGCTGCACCACGCAGCTAACGAATGAAGGTGCCAGGGTGAACCTTGTCACCGCCCCTAAAGCTTCTGCTTGCGATGTGATTGACGTGTTTAAGGTTCAAGGAGGCTCGGCTGACGATGCCCTAAACCTTGCCCTCAACCAAGCCGCGGAAATG
>Ga0247821_10000174_pt1 | contig 37882 bp, 56 predicted proteins | sample 13C_Glycerol_Day_FD_192481 | JGI IMG/M metagenome (GOLD analysis project Ga0247821, IMG submission 192481) | Soil microbial communities from agricultural site in Penn Yan, New York, United States - 13C_Glycerol_Day14 | ecosystem: Environmental > Terrestrial > Soil > Agricultural land | place... | reverse complement strand
GAGTGTAATTTTGAGCGAGCATGTCGAATATCGAGATGGTTTTCTTTACTGGAAGAAGACAATTAGCAACAAGGCAAAAGCCGGAGGGAAGATTGGAAGCAAAGACGGAAAAGGATATCTCCGATTCTGGATGTTCAAGCGTCAGTACTCAGTTCACAGAGTAATTTTCCTACTTGCTAATGGATATATGCCGGCATGTATAGATCACATTAAAGGAATTAGTGGTGACAACCGAATTGAAAATCTGAGGGAGGCCACGGTTGCTCAGAACCTATACAACCAAAAGGGCAGGCTAACCAGTAAGTCTGGCTTTAAAGGGGTTCACTGGCATTCCACCAACAAAAAGTGGACGGCAAGCGTTAGGCATCAAGGAAGGCTTATTCATCTTGGAAGCTTTGATTCTGTAGAGCTTGCATCGAAAGCAAGGGCATCGGCGGCAATGAGACTGCACGGTGAGTTTTATAACCAGGGCTTAGCGGTGACCAAATGACCAACATCGAGAAGATCAAGCAGGCGCGCGCCGAAATGGAAGCAGCCTTTGAAGCCATGCGCGACTGCGGCGACAGCATGGGTTTCGCGGGCGCATTCGAACTGAACCTTGAATCTCTGAGGCAGAAGGTATCTGCGCTTGTATGGCTCCAGGCCGAATCTATCGTCCAAGCCACCGAGGTGGCCGACGAGAACTTCGCCCGGGCGCAGAAGCTCAGCGAGCAGGTTCAGGAGAATGTGCGGCACATTGAGCGGCTGGCGGGTGAGCGGGGTGAGGTGTTCACGGCATTGGTCGATGCCCTCACCGGAATGATGAAGTGCTTCGACGATGGCGTAGGCGTGGAGTGGAACGAGAAAGAGCTCGCCGCCGCACGCGCAGCACTGGCTCTGGCCAAGGGGGAGGCGGTATGAGGCGCTTCATGTGTTTCTCAGGAATGGCTATGTGTGTTGCTGGCGCAGTTCTAGGAATCAGCGGGCAGAACGGTCCTGCTCTGATTGTGCTTCTTCTCGCTGGCGCCAATCTTTTAACCATCCGGAGTCTTTGGCCATGAACTACGAACCAATGACCAAGCCACCACGCGGCATGAATCCGAATTTCAGGACGGCGATGCATGGCCGGTGCGATGTGTGTGGCTTTGCTCGCGGCATGGGAAAGCACGACAAGTGCTCCCAGATCCGCAAGGCGGCTGGTTTCAATTTCATCGGCGGAACAGATCCGAGCACCAAGGTGAAGTGCAAGGACTGCAAGCAGGAGCATAAGCACGGCGAGATGATGGGCAACGTTTGCCGGGAGTGCCATGTGAAGACGCTGGCGCGGGCGGCGGGGTTTGGGGGTGAGGTATGAGCTGCGAAATGTGCACAGATCCTGACGGGTTCCCATGCTTTCCGATCTACGGCGTAGGTCCGCACAAATGCTTCTGGAAAATTCCAGGGGCGGTAATGGGTGAAAGCCAGCCTTTGCCAAAAGAGGAATGGCCATCGAACTACCAGGAAGATGAGGATAATCCTGGCCTGGGTATTTGGTGGTGCCCATCATGCGGAGATGGAAAACCATGACCGCCCTACGCCGCACCACCACAATCCGTGGCTTTCCGATGAAGGCGCTTGATCTCAAAACGACCTGCGATGTATGCGGGCGTCCACGGTCCTTCGGCCTCAACACCTACAAGCACACCAAATGCTCCAAGATTCGGCAGGAGCGGAACAGGGGGAAGAACGGATGAGTGACCACAACCCAGTAACCAACCCCAAACACTACGACCTATTCCCAGGCCAGCAATCCATCGACGTGATACGCGCCGCGCTGACGCCGGAAGAATTCTCAGGGTTCTGCAAGGGGAATGCTCTCAAGTACCGGTTGCGCGCAGGCGAGAAGGGCGATGCAGCTGAGGATCTGGCGAAGGCAAATTGGTACAGGGATCTGGTCTGGAAGGAGTTCACATGACCGAAGTGTTTATTCTCGTACCGGGCGAGCCTGTCGCCAAAGGAAGACCCCGGTTCGCCAAGCGCGGCAATTTCGTCAGCACGTACACCCCGGAGAAGACCCGCGATTACGAGCTGAAGGTGTCGTGTGAGGCCCGGCGCTCGATGGGAGCAAGAGCGCCGATTGTTGGCCCAGTGGCGCTCAAGATCGAGCTGAGCATGGGCATACCCATGTCATGGAGCAAAAAGAAGCGATTACAGGCGTTTTCAGGTGAGATCCGACCGACGAGTAAGCCGGACTGGGAAAACGTCTGTAAAGCGCTGTGTGACGCTTTAAACGGTATTGCATGGATGGATGACTCGCAGGTGGTTGAGGCAACAGTATCGAAGCGGTATGCAGAAGAGGCCTGCGCAATCATCAAGGTGCGACCGCTTGACCTGGGCCTGCCGCTGGAGGCATGATCGCTTCACGCCTCCATCGGTGCGCTTCACGCCTAAGGCATGTGCGTTGGTCACGCGGGGAAAGCCCAGATCTCAAAAGGATCTGGGCTTTTTCTTTGGGCGCGATGTATGCTGGCCACTCGGGAATCCCTGGACCGTCCACTAGAAAAGTCGCAAATACATGCGGTGGGGTTAAAGCGGGGCTTTCCAACCATCACACCCAAAGGGCCCACAGCAGTGGGTCTTTCTGCATCTGGCTCCGTGCCATCACCTTTCGGGTCGCGTGATACACTCCTGAAACACCTTCCCAAGCCACGGAAAGCAATCAATGGCCGAGCCGTCATCAGCGATCCCCTACCTGGTCCTCGGTGGATCGTCCGTTGCAGCGGCATTCCCAGGCCTTGACCCTCTCACCGTGATCGGATCTGGAGGGGGCGCCGGCATGTTCTGCATGATGGCCTACTGGATCCCCAACTTCTGGGTGAAGTTCGCCTACTTCTTCATCGCTTGGGCATTCGGCTACATTTACGCTGTCCAAGGCCCTATGCCCGCCATATTCGATAACGCGCCAGGCATCCGGGGCTTCATTGCTTCGTTCCTGATCGTGATCCTGTGCACGGCCGTCATCGAGTTCGTGCGCACCAACAAACTGCCGGGGTGGATCGGCGAGCTTGGCAAGCTCCGGCTCTCCCGCAAAGGTGACCCCGATGCATGAGTGGGCCCACTTCTTCGACAGGCTCTTCGAGTTCGCCGCGTACCTCTGGGAGGTGAGTTACACCCCCATGTGGAACCTGATAAAGTCAAGCGCGTGCGGCTGGATAGCCCTTAGCATCATGCGCTTCAAGCCTGACGATGAAACCCGCTTCAAGCCCCGCGTTACGCTGACCGCCACAGCGCTGTTCATGCTCTGTATCATGGAGCTCTCCAGGGTGATGACAGGCATCGCCACCGGCGTATCGCCATTTGTCTCCCTGATCCTGCTCATGCTCGCGTACCGACTCCATGTCGCGAAGGGCAACGTTTCCCACATCACAGCCGCATAGGAAATTACCATGTCACGTAAAGCCCCATCCTCTACCGGTCGCAATGGCGGCCAGGTGTATGCCGAGAAGATGCCCCGCCAAAGCCCGCCAGCCGCACCTGGCAAGCGCGCAGTGCCAAAGCCGGCCAAGGGTAAGGCCTGATGCTTCGCGCCCTCGCCATCCACTTCATCGGGTTCTACGCGATCAACTCGCTGATGCCGGCCTGGGCGCAGAGCGCTGACGCTGACCTGCTGTCGGTCTGGTACGCCAGCTTTGCCCTGGTTGATCTGATCGGCTTGATTCTTCTGGGTCGTGCAAGCGGCATACTTGAGTCGGTCGCCCAATGCGCGCTGGTGGTGTCCATGCTCTGGTCGGCCGCGCTCTCGGTTGAAATGGCCATGCTCCAGGATCTGCTGCAGCAGGCCGATACCAGCATGCAGGGCTATTTCGACATGGTCATGGGTGTCACGATGATCATCGGTGTGATTCAGCAGCACCGGCAGCGAACACCGGCCATCCGGCCAATCAGGCGATGAAGCACCGAATTGCACAAAGCCCGGCATAACGCCGGGTTTTTTGTGCCTGAAACACCTATGGCGCTATGATTCACCAATATTCACCAACCAGACGAGATATCGACATGATCCGAAACTACAAGGAAAAAGCGCCGCAGTTCCAGGCGGTGGAAGTGACCGATGCGCTGAACCAGCTGGCCGAGGTGGCCAACATGATCGGCGCCAAGGAAGTGGGCACCACGTTCAATGGCGATGGCAAGCGCTCGCAGGTGCTCAAGGTTGGGGAAGGCGAGGAGGCTATTACCTACACCGTGATCGAAGGCCAGGTCATCACGCTGAGCAGTGAAGGCGCTGTAGCCGTGCTCGATGCAGCGGACTTCTACTCGAAATACGAGGTGATCTAAATGGCAGGCGGTCGCCCTACGAAGTACAAGCCGGAATTCTGCAAGATCGGCGTAGCCATGGCCAAGCTGGGGGCGACCGATGCTGACCTTGCGTCTGAATTCGCTGTATCCATCGCAACCATCAACCTGTGGAAGGTCAAGCATCCCGAGTTTTCCGAGTCCGTAAAGGTCGACAAGGCTGTCGCTGACCAAAAGGTGGTTGAGTCACTGTTCAAGCGCGCCATGGGCTACACGGTCACCGAGGAGGAAATCAAGGTAATCGACGGCAAGATCGAGAGAGTGGAGGTGACTAAGCATTACCCGCCTGACCCCACATCGATGATCTTCTGGTTGAAGAACCGGGATAAGGCCAACTGGCGCGACAAGCACGAGTTCGAGCACTCTGGCGGCATCAGTGTTGTTCAGGCCAACGAACTGGACGAGAAGCTGTGAAGCTGAACCCGAAGCAGGCAGAGGCCCAAATTCTGCTGGCGGGAGACGCCACCCACGCCATGCTGTTTGGCGGTTCACGTTCGGGCAAGACGTTCCTGCATGTGCGCAACACCATCATGCGCGCCGTGAAGGCACCCAAGAGCCGGCATGCGATGCTGCGCCTCAGCTTCAAGTCGATCAAGAATTCCATTGTTCTCGATACCTTCCCCAAGGTGATGGACATCTGCTTCCCTGGCGTGGCCTACAACATCAGCAAGACGGACTGGTACGCCACGTTTGCCAACGGCTCAGAGATCTGGTTTGCCGGCCTGGACGACAAGGACCGGATCGAGAAGATCCTGGGCATGGAGTTCGTCACCGTGTACCTGAACGAGTGCAGCCAGATCCCGTGGGCGTCCGTCGGCATCGTCATGACCCGACTGGCGCAGAAGGTTCACCAGGTGGTTGCCGGCAATGAGCAGCTGATGAAGCCGCGCGCCTACTACGACTGCAACCCGCCGAGCAAATCACACTGGTCGTACCGCCTGTTCATCGAGAAGCGCGACCCCGAGACGAAGCTTCCCCTCGCCAGGCCAGACAACTACACCAGCTACCAGATCAACCCAGAGGCCAACCAGGACAACCTTTCGCCTGAATACCTGGAGAGCCTGCGCGCACTCAGCCCGAGACTGCAGAAGCGATTCCTCAAAGGCGAGTTCACCGACGCCAACCCAAGCCAGCTGTTCAGCGAGGAAACCATAGAGACGCACCGCACAGACGGCACAGACCTGCCGGAAATGGTGCGCGTGGTGGTGTCGGTTGACCCATCAGGCTCGGGTGATGCCGACAACGCGGACAATGACGAGATCGGCATCATGGTGGCTGGCCTGGGCACCGACGGTAATGCCTATCTGCTGGAGGACTGCACCGTCAAGGCCGGGCCAGCTACCTGGGGTCGCGTGGCTACCGACGCATTCGACCGGCACGCAGCAGATGTCGTGGTGGGCGAGCAGAACTATGGCGGCGCCATGGTCAAGCATGTGATCGACACCAGCCGCCCGCGCACGCCGTATAAGCAGGTCACCGCGACCCGTGGCAAAGCCGTGCGCGCCGAACCCTTCTCAGCGCTGTATGAGCAGGGAAAGGTCAAGCACGTCGGTCAGTTCCAGAAGCTGGAAGACGAGCTAGTTGGCTTCACCACCTTCGGCTATGTCGGCGAATCATCGCCAAACCGAGCAGACGCACTGATATGGGCCCTGGCCGAGCTGTTCCCCGGCATGGTCAGAGCCAAGAAAGAACCGAAAGAACCCCCTAAAACGCGCCCACGCCTGGGCAATCACAGCTGGATGGGCTGACAGATGGCTGACACCAAGAAAGACGACGAGATTGTGCGCATTGCCAAGGAACGCTTTCAGCGCGCCATGGACTTCGAGGGCGACTTCCGCAAGCTGTTCACCGATGACCTCAAGTTCTGCCATGCCGACAGCGACAACGGCTACCAGTGGCCTGAGACGATGCGCAACCGGCGCACAGAGGACGCAAAGCCCTGCCTGACGATCAACAAGACCCGCCAGCACGCGCTGATGGTTATCAACGAGGCCAAGGAGAACAAGCCATCGGTGCGCGTTTCTGCCGTGGGCGGTGAAGCCTCATACGAGAGCGCCCAGGTGTTAGAAGGGGTCATCCGCCACATCGAGTACCAGTCCAACGCGGCCGACGCCTACGACACCGCGCTGGAGTTCCAGGTAGAGGGCGGCATTGGCTACTGGCGCGTCGTCACCGACTACGTGAACGACAACAGCTTCGACCAAGAACTGTTCATCCGCCGCATCCGCAACCCGCTGTCCGTGGTGCTGGACTGCGATTCGCGCGAGACGGACGGCAGCGATTCGAAGTGGGGCTTCGTCTTCGACGACATGCCGCGCGCTGACTTCAACCGCAAGCATGCAGAGTGGAAGGACCGGGTAGGCGACGCCTCGTTCGGTGACAGCAACGGTTGGCTTGGCGAGGACACCGTGCGCGTCGCCGAGTACTACTACGTCGACTACAAGAAAGACACGCTCATCGCCCTGCCGACCCCGGGCGCAGATGGTCAGCCGGTGATCAGCGAGGTCATGCTCTCGGTGCTGCGCGAGTCGATGCCTGATCTGGCCAAGATCGCCATGGAAGACAGCAGCATCCGCAAGCGCGAGGTGCAGCAGCCAGCCTGGAAGTGGTGCAAGATCGCCGGCGACCAGATCATCGAGCGCGGAGAGTGGGTCGGCACCACCATTCCGATCGTGCGCGTGGTCGGTGAGGAAATGATCATCGACGGCAAGCTTGACCGTAAGGGCCATGTGCGCAACCTGAAAGACCCGCAGCGCATGTACAACTACTGGTCATCCTCGGCGGTTGAGCACGTCGCGTTGCAGACCAAGACGCCATACGTGGCTGGCGCCCGGTCCATCGAGGGCTATGAGTCGTACTGGGAGACCGCCAACACCGAGAACCACGCGTACCTGCCATTCAACGATGTGGACGACCAGGGCAACCCGCTACCAGTCCCGCAGCGCATTGAGCCGCCCGTGATGAGCCAGGCCTACATCCAAGGCCAGATGTCCGCCGCCGAAGAATTCAAGATGGCCAGCGGGCAGAACGATCCGCTCATGGGCGCCCCGTCCAACGAGATCAGCGGCGTGGCCATCAGCCGGCGCGCGAAGCAGTCCGACCGCAGTACCATGCACTTCCGCGACAACCTGGCCAAGGCCGTGCGCTACACCGGCAAGATCCTGGTTGACGTGATCCCGAAGATCTACGACACCCCGCGCGTGATCCGCATCCTGGCCGAAGATGGCAGCGATGACACCGTGCAAATCGACCCCGGCCTGGATCAGGCCATGACCGAGCAGCCGAAGCCACAGGGCGAAGGGGTTGACCGCATCTTCAACCCGGCCGTTGGCCAATATGAGGTGGTCGCGGACACCGGCCCCAGCTATGTCAGCAAGCGTGACGAGGCCTTCGAAGCCCTCTCCATGCTCGCGGCAGCTGACCCCAGCTTCATGGCGACTGCCGGTGACCTCTACTTCAAAACCGCGCCATTCCCGATGGCTGACGAGCTGGCCGAGCGCTTCCGCAACGTCATCCCGGCGAATGTGCGTGGCGAAGGTCCGTCCCCTGAGGTTCAGCAGGCCACCCAGCAGATCGAGCAGCTGCAGGCACAGCTTGCCGCCGCGCTGCAGGCCGCCGCCGACAACGAGCAGAAGTACCACGACAAGGAGAAAGAGAACGAAATCAAGGCGTTCGAGGCCACCACCAAGCGTCTCGATGCGTTCATGGACCGTCTCGGCCCATTGGAAGCCGCCATGGTGGCGCTCAACTCGGTGCAGGCGGCGAACGACCAGCCATCGCCGCTTCCAGAGCAAGAAATGCCCCTTGATCTGCCTTCGTTGCAGCAGGAACTTGCGCCTCAGCAGGAAATTCAGCAATTTGTGCAGTAGAATTTGCGACATACCGACTCCGGGCGGTTCCCCGGTGCTGATAACTTGGAATCCAAGGCCATGAGTGAAGAGACATTGCAGGTGCATTCGACCGGGCAGGAAGCCGAACCGACGCAGCCGGACGTTACTGATCAGCTGGACCAGTCCACCAGCGAAACCGACAGCCAATCGAACGATGCGCAACAGCCGGACAATCAGGAAGGGAAGGATCCCACCGCCTGGGCGCGCAAACGTATTGATCAGCTGACGGCGCAGAAACACGAAACCGCTCGCGAGCTGGAATCGGCCAAGAACGAGGCCGCCCGGTACCGCATGCTGGTTGAGCAGTTGCAGCAAGGTGGCGATAACGCCGACAAGCCGAAGGTGCCAGGCCAAGAGCCGAACATTGATGAGCTGGTTGAGCGTCGAGCCAGTGAGAAAGCCCAGCAGCAAGCCATGGTCGAGCGCGGCCAATCGGTAGCCAAGACCGGTGCCGAGCAGTTCACCGACTTCCAGGACGCGGTACAGACCCTGGATGCCTTGGGGATCACCAGCGAGCAGGTGCAGAGCCTGCTCGGAATGGATGACGCGCACGCCGTGATCTACAACCTGGGCAAAAACCCTGAGGAAGCCGCCCGCATCCTCGCCATGTCGCCACTGCAGCAAGGCCGGGAGCTTGAGCGCCTGGCAGCGAAAGCCGCCAAGGGCCCTGCCCCAAAGGCTGTGTCAAATGCACCTGCACCAGTCCGCCCGCTTGACAGCGCATCGGCCGGGGAGAAAGACCCGAGCAAGATGAGCGCTGCCGAGTGGATGGCCTGGCGCGAAAAAACCTCAAAAGTCCGAATCTAAGGAATCAGCACCATGGCTAACCAACTCCTCACGCCCCAGATGATCACCCGCGAGGCGCTGCGCATCTTCAAGAACAGCAACCTGTTCCTGCGCAACATCGACTCGCAGTACGACGACAGCTTCGCCAAGTCCGGCGCCAAGATCGGCGACACCCTGCGCATCCGCCTGCCGAACGAATACACCGTCCGTACCGGCAAGGTGGCGGCCCCGCAAGACACCGTCGAACGCTCCATCCCGCTGACCGTTGCCACCCAGAAGGGTGTTGACGTCAAGTTCAGCTCTGCCGAGCGCGCCCTGTCCCTGGACGACTACAGCCAGCGCATCCTGCTGCCGGCGATGAACACCCTGGCGGGCTCCATCGCGGTCGACATCATGCAGACCGTGGAAAGCGCGTCGAACCTGACGTTCAAGGGTCGCAACGCTGACGGCACCGGCACCATCGCCTCGCCAGATGCCAGCACCTGGTTGGATGCCGGCGCCCTGCTGGACATGACCAGCACCCCGCGCGCCAACCCCAAAGGCATGCGCAAGGTGATCCTCGACCCACGCACCCAGGCCCGCACCGTCGACAGCCTGAAAGGCCTGTTCAACAACCAGCAGAAGGTTGGCCAGCAGTACAAGACCGGCGAAATGGGCATCGACACACTTGGCTTCGATTGGGGTATGGACCAGACCGTCATCAAGCACACCAACGGCACCTACTCGGCCGGTGCGGTGAACGGTGCAGGCCAGACTGGTTCGGCGCTGACCGTTACCGCCATCACCGGTACCTTCGTCAAGGGCGACGTTATCAGCATCGCCGGCGTGTTCGGCGTCAACCCAGTGACCAAGCAATCTACCGGCGAGCTGCGCCAGTTCGTGGTCACTGCCAACGTCGCGGCAGGCGCCACCACCATCCCGATCTACCCTGCGATCATCCCGGGCAACGTGGCCTACGGCACCGTCACCGCATCGCCTGCCAACGGCGCGTTGATCACCCTGGTGGGTGGCGCTGGCGTGACCTACCGGAAGAACTTCGCGTTCGACCCGATGGCCATGACCATGGCAACCGCTGACCTGGAGCTGCCGCGCGGCGTGCACGAGGCCTACCGCGAAACATACGATGGCGTGTCCATGCGCTTGGTGACCGCGTATGACGTCTACAACGACGATTTCATCACTCGTCTGGACGTGCTGTACGGCTATGCATCGATCCGCCCAGAGTGGATCGTCGGCGTGGCAGACGTGCTGTAAACCGGGCACCATCGCCGACAGGCTAGTGTCAACCAAAGGGGCCTACTGGGCCCCTTTCCCTATCAAGAGGATTCACCCATGAGCAACTACCCACGCTGGAAGTACCACGCAAGCAAACCTGCTGTGATCGTCGAAGACGCCGAGGCCGAAAAGAACCTGGGCAGCGGCTGGCACAACGCGCCGGTCAAGGGCAATACCGATGTCGATCCATCGCAGGGCATCCAGGGCGAAGGCCAAGAGGTCAGCACCCTCACCGGTGATGACGTGTTCGACCAGTTCCTGGCTGACAACGGGCTGGACAAGGTATCCAACACCGTCAAGGCGCAGATCCGCATCGGCTACGACCATGTGCCCACCAGCACCGGCACCATCCCAGCAATCGAGTACGGCCATCCGGTCGGCCCGCAGGATTCGGTGACCATGGTGGACAGCGAGACGGCCCGCAAGGCGCTGCTGAAACAGGCCAAGGAAATGGGCGTTGAGGTGCACCACGCCTCCAGCTCGAAAACCATCCAGGCCGCCATCGATGCGTTCGTGGCTACCAAGTCGGCTACCCCTGCAGCGGCCACCGCCCTGCCGAAAGACACCGATGTCACCGACAGCAAGGACACCACCAAGGAGTAACACCCCATGACGACGCCGGTCGAGCTGATCAATCTGGCACTGAAACAGGTGGGGGTGCTGGGGGTCGGCCAGACCGCCGCCGCCGAAGACATCGAAGACGCGTTCAGCATGCTCAACATGATGCTGTCGCAGTGGTCGGTAAAACGGAACGTGGTGCACCAGATCCTTGATGCGCCACTGGTTGCAACAGGCGCCGCCACCTATACGGTTGGGGTTGGTGGTGATTTCGATATCGCCCGACCAGCCCGGGTGGTTGGCGCCTACATCCGACAGATGAACCCGATGCCCGTCGATACGCCGCTCAAGCTTCTGCAATCGCAGACCGACTGGGGTAGGATCAGCACCAAGACCATCGGATCAATGCCATCCCTCGTCTACTACGACCCTCAGTACCCACTGGGGGTTTTGCACGTCTGGCCCATCCCCGACAGCATCTACGAGATCCACCTGCAGGCACTGGTGCCCCTGCAGCGCTTTGAGACGCCCTTTGACGACATCGAGCTGCCGCCAGAGTACCAAGAGGCGCTGATGTACAACCTGGCCGGGCGCCTGTACCCCATGTACGGCATGCCACCCGATCAGGTGGTCATCCAGTTGGCCCAGGCCTCTCTGGCGACGGTGCGAATGGCCAACGCGCAGATTGGCAAGCTGTACATGCCAGCCGACTTGGTGCGCGGCGCCAACTACAACGTCTACACGGATCGCTGACATGAAAATCCCATTGCTCACTGGGGCCTACCAGGCGCGCAGCGTGATTGCCTCGGCGCAGCGCTGCGTAAACCTGTTCCCTGAGAAGAACAACGAAGGCGAGACGTTCCCCACTACGCACTACCCGACCCCAGGCTTGCGCCGCTTGCTGCAGGCTGAGGTTGAGCCCTGGCGATGCCTGTTCGTCTCATCCGACAACCGTCTGTTTGGCGTGTGCGGGGTCAAGGTTTACCAGATCCGCGAGGACTGGACGTTGAACCACCTTGGCGACATTGAGACGCGCCTGACGCCGTGCAGCATGGAGGACAACGGCGTTCAGATCCTGCTGGTGGATGGCTCGGTGAACGGCTACACCATCACCCTTGGCGACCTCAAGTTTGCCCGGGTGAGCAACGATGCTTTCTACGGATCTACGCGCATCGCCGAGGTGGACGGTTACCTGGTGCTGAACCGGCCAGGTACCAACCAGTGGTACATCACCCTGTTTAGCGACGTGGACTTCGATTCTCTGGACTTTGCGTCGAAGATTGGCCACGCCGACAAGATCGTGTGCATTGGCGTGACGCGGCGAAACATCTTCATCTTCGGTGACGAGACAACCGAGGTATGGACCAACACGGGCGGCGCCGACTTCACCTTCTCGCGCATCCCGGGCGCGTTCATCCAGTTTGGGTGCGCCGCGCCATACAGCCTGACCGAGGCGGACGGCAGCCTGTACTGGGTCAGCAAGGCGCCACAGGGCGATTGCATGGTGCTGCGCACATCCAACTACGACAGGGAGCGAATCAGCACCTTCGCCATCGAGAACGAGCTGCAGGGCTATGAACGCGTGGATGACGCCATCGGCTATGTGCAGCAGATGGCCGGCCACTACTGGTACGTGCTGACCTTTCCGACTGCCAACAAGACCTGGGTTTACGACCTGTCCACCAACCAATGGCATGAGCGCGCCTACCTTGCCGAGACTGGTGTGTTCGAGCGGCACCGGGCCAACTGCTTTGCCTTCTGGAATGGCCGGCACGTCGTCGGCGATTACAAGAACGGTCGCCTCTATGAGATGGACCTGGACACCTACAACGACGACGGCAACGAGATTCGGCGAATCCGCTCTTTCCCGCACATGGTCGAGGACGGCAACCGGATTGCTTACCGGATGTTCCAGGCGGACATGGAGGCAGGCCATCCATCCAGCATGGAGCCTGAAACGCCGCCAGAGATCCGCTTGCGATTCAGCGACACCAAGGGCAACAGCTGGTCGCAGCACATCAGCACAACGCTAGGGTTTCGCGGCCAATACGGATCGATTGCGCGCTGGCACCGGCTCGGCCAGGCCCGCGACCGGGTATTTGAGATCTCCTGGTCTGCAGACTGCCGAACTGCCCTCAACGGCGCATTCATTGACGCCCAGTCGGGGAAACGATAATGGCTGACGTGGCAATTGACCTGCCGATCTACAACACGCCGATCATCGACGCGCGCGGCAACATCAGTGAGGTTTGGTGGCGGTTCTTCCAGACCCTGCTGACCCGCACTGGCGGCTCTTCTGGCGTCGATATCTCCAACATCCTGGAGCTGATCCGGCAGATCTTCCTTGACCTGAACGAGCTCTCGATAGGCGCCGGCACGGCAGAGAACAAGGCCATCCAGGCCAACGACGCAATCAGCCAGCTGTCACTGCTGCTCGACACGCTGGCGCAAGCGCCGCCACAAGACCAATCGCGCATCGATTCCATGGAGTCGGCAGTGCGCGCCATTGACGAGCTATCGGGTACAGCTGTCGCCAAGGCCAACCAGGCGCTGGCATCCATCGCGGAAGTCCTTCGGCTATTCCTGACCGATGCAGGCTCAGCGCTGGCCAAGGCCAACCAGGTCGGCGACTCGCTGCAGGGCATCGCCAGGATCCTCGAGCTTGATGGCGGGAATGCCATGACGGCAGCTGGGCGGGTTGCGGATGCGCTGCAGGTGCTGTCTCGAAACATCGAGCTTGCCACCAGCAATCCACAGGTGCAGACGCAAAGGTCGCTATCCCTTGACTACATCGACTGGGACCAGCAGCCGGCATACTTCCAGCAAACGGCGCGCATGGCCTGGAATACGGCCGATGACACCCTGAACCTGCACCACAGTGACGGCGTTACCCAGCAGATGGGACAGGAGCTGTACGGGCGCATCACCAACAACACCGGCGCCATCATCCCCAATGGCGTATGCCTGGGCATCAACCCGGCCACCAACAGCTACGTTCTTTTCATCGCTAATGGCTCGCTCTCACCCATCACCATTGTCGGCGTAACCACCCAGGCCATCGCCATTGGCGCTCAGGGACGAATCACCGTATGGGGCCGCGTGCGCGACATCGACACGACAGGGGCGCCCTATGGTGAGACATGGACTGCCGGCCAGGTGCTGTACGTGTCTCCGACGATTGCCGGTGGCTTCACCAACGTCAAGCCTACGGCGCCAAGGCTGAGCCTGCCGATTGCCCAAGTTATGACGGTGAGCGCCACCACCGGGCAAATCGCTGTACGCCCAACGGTCGAGCAGCAGCTGTTCTACGGGCAGTTCGTCAAGACGACCGACCAGGTGCCGTCAGCCATCAACACCGCCCAGGCCCTGACCTGGGATTCTGCATTGATCGCCAATGGCGTGAGCATCGGGGCGCCGACCTCGCGCATCGTGGTGGCCAATGCCGGGCTCTACAAGTTCAGCGTGTCCCTTCAGCTGACCTCCAGCAGCGCCAGCGTGAAGAACGTTTACCTATGGTTCAGGAAAAACGGCGTGGACGTACCCAACAGTACGCTGATTTCTTCGCTGGACAGCGCCACCGCCATTCGCGCGCCATCGCGTAGCCTGTTCTTCTCCATGGCGGCGGGCGATTACATCGAAATTATGTTCGCCTGCGACAGCACCGCCATGACCGTGGACAATATCGCCGCGACCGCCTTCTCGCCGGCCGCACCAGCAGCCACCCTATCCGTAAACCAGGAGCAACAATAATGACCGTCACCACCCGCACGCTTGTGCCAGCCAAGCAAGCCGAGAGCGCCCAAACTACTCAGTACACGGCGAACAACTGCAAGGCGATCATCGACAAAGCGACGATCACCAACACCACCAACAACAACGTCACGTTCAGCGCCAACGTGGTCACTGCAGCGGCAACGGCCGGCGCATCCAACCTGGTGGTCAACCTTCGCCAGATCGCGCCCAAAGAGTGCTACCCACTGCCCGAGCTGATCGGCCAGGTACTGGAGCCCGGCGACTTCCTGTCTACGATTGCTGGCGCTGCCGCATCGCTGACCTTGCGGGTATCTGGCCGAGAGATCACCAACTGATTCATGGCGTAGAATAAGGGCAGCACACAATATCCGAGGCTTCAAAATGCTGATAATCGACGATTTCTTGCGCAATTTCGAAGAACTGCGCAATCACTGCGACAAGGCCAAGTTTGGCAGCGTGGTCAATCCCGTTGACGGCGTCTCGTATCCCTACATCTGTAGCGATATCCCTGAGCACATTGCGCAAGAGATCTTCGAGCTTCTTGGCGAGATCAAGGGCGCCCCCATCGTCAAGCCCACCATGTTCCTGCGCCTGTCTCCTGCCGGCGTCTATTGCCCGCATGAGGTCCATTCCGATGCAAGCATGGGTGCTTTCAGCCTCATGCTGTACCTGAACCGAGAGGAAGACTGTCAGGGCGGCACCAGCCTGGTCTCGCACCGCGATACCGGCATCGCCTACCACCCAGGCATCGAGCCATTCGAGAAGATCGTGCGGGACGCGCAGAACATCCGGTCAGCTTGGGACATCCGCAGCATGATAGACATGAAGCCCAACCGGGCTTTTGTCTTTGATGCGTCCGCCCTGCACAGGGCCGAGCCACCAGGTGGATTTGGCGTGGGTAACGAGCATGCCCGCCTGGTTCTGACCTGCTTTTTCAGCTGAGGCAATCGCGATGACCAGAGACGGCACAGCAGCAGACATCCCGGCCATCGTCGACATGGCTCGGGAGTTCTGGAAGCACACCATGTACACCGAGGAATTCGACGGCGAGCATGTGGCATTCATGACTGGCCTGGCGCTCGATCATGGCCTGCTGGCCGTGCTTGAGATTGACGGCAGGCTTGAGGGCTTCACCGCTGGGATCAGCGGGCCACTGCTGGGCAACGCATCCACGAAGACCGCCACGGAGATCGCCTGGTGGGTCAATCCTGATGCACGCAAGGGTAGGCACAGCCTTGATCTTCTCCGTCACATAGAGCGCCAGGCAAAGGCCGTGGGCGTCAAATACTGGACCATGGTAAGCATGCAGTCGTCGGCGCCGGATGTGGCCGAGCGTATCTACCTGCGCCACGGCTATAAACATTCCGAAACTTCATTCACGAGGATTCTTTAAATGGCAGCCACTACCGCTGTAGTCGCTGGGGCGGCTGCGTCCGCCTACGCGGCGAACAAGGCGTCAAAGGCTCAATCCAGCGCTGCAAAAGACGCTGCAGCGCAGCAGGGCGATGCCGCCGCAGCAATGCGCGAGGATCTTGCGCCATACCGCGACCTGGGGGAGCAGGCGATAAACCCCTTGTGGGCGGCGATGGGCTACAAACTCGCGCCAGATGCCAAGGCCGTGTCGGCCGCCCAAGCCAAGCTTGACACCCTGATCAAGCAGGTTGCAGAAAACCCACAGTGGAACCAGGCAAAGGCGCAGGAGAAGATCGCGGCATACCGCAGCGAGCTCGAGGCTGCCCAGAACAACCTGATCCCATCGGTAGACCCCAACTCTGCGCTGCAGAAGAAATTCGCCTTCGATGCCAAAGACCTGGCCAACACGCCGGGTTACCAGTTCGCGCTTGGCCAAGGCCTCAAGTCCACCGGCAACATGCTTGCATCGCAGGGGCTTGGCCTTTCTGGTGCGCAGGCGAAGGGTCTGTCCCGCTACGCTACTGGCCTGGCCGACCAGACCTACGGCGAGCAGTACAACCGCGCCCTGTCGAGCTACAACACGAACTATCAGGTGGCCGCCAACAACGTCAACAACCTGCAGAACCTGCTTAACGTCGGGCAAAACTCGGCCGCGCAGACCGGGCAGGCGCAGATCACGGCGGCGAACAATGCGGGCAACTACCTGACCCAGGCCGGCAATGCCCAGGCCGCAGGCGTGACCGGGGTGGCGAATGCGCTAAACAACGGCGCCAACAACTACCTTCTTTACAACGCCCTCTACAAGTGAGGCCTGAGCAATGGCTATCGATCCAAGCATTCCGCTGAGCGTCAACAACAACGGGAATTTCATCAACACCCTGGGCAGCGTCTTGCAGTTGCGCCAGCTGCAGGATCAGCGGCAGGCAAACAAGGCTGTCTCAGAGGCCTACAAGGCCAACACCGGTGAAGACGGCAGGATCAACTATGGGGCCCTGACGGCGGCGCTTGCGCAGGGCCCGGCTGCCTACAACATTCCGCAGATTCAGCAGCAGATCAACGAGGCACAGACCAACCAGCTGAACCTGGATGCGAAGCAGCTTGAGCTGGCCGCCAAGCGAACCAGCTATGTGTCCAATGGCCTGGGCGGCCTGCTTGCCTCTGGGAACATCAGCCAGCCTGAGATCATGAAGCTGGCAGCAAGCGGTATCAGGCAAGGCCTGTTCAGCGACAAGGACGTTATGAACGTGCTGGGCGACATGCCGGCAGACCCTGCGCAGCTGCAGGCCTGGGCAAAGCAAAAGTACATCGGCTTCACGGAAGACACCGACCGCCTCAAGGCGCTACTGCCGACCACCCAGACCATCAACACCGGTGCCCAGCAGGTGCTGGCGTCTATTGACCCGCTCACCGGCCAGCCAACTGGGCAGAGCACGGTGTTCAACAACCAGCTTTCGCCGGAAGCCGCGAGCCAGCCAACCCAGGTCTTCGATCCTGCGACCGGCACCATGCGCAACATCACCCGAGAGCAATTCGCCGGCATGGCTGCTGGTGGTGGCCAGGGTGCGCAACAGCCCTACATCCCCGATACCTCTGGCGGAAGCCTGGGCTCTGGCCGCCTGACGCCGATAACCGGGGGGGCACCTGGCCTGCAGGCTGGCCCGGCGCTTGGCTCTGCCGAGGCTGCCCAGGTCGTCGGAAAAGGCGCTGCCGAGGCCAGCCTTGCCCTGCAGCGACAGGCCGATGCCGCGCCGCAGTCGATCTACCAGTTCCAGAACATGCGCGAGAAGCTGGCCGACATCAACACCGGCCCCGGCACCGATTGGCGCAACACGGCTCAGGCCTTCATCACCGGGTTGAGCCCTGACGTGGCCGCCAAGATCGGCATCGACCCGCAGAAGATCGCCAGCGCCGAAGAGTTCAAGAAGTACGCGACCCAGGCTACCCAGGCCACCCTGGCCAGCCTTGGCGAAGGTACCGACTCCAAGCTAGCCAGCGCCGCCGCCGCCAACCCTGGGACGCAGCTTTCGAAGCTGGGCAACCAGCAGCTGATCGACGTTCTGATTGCTGGCCAGCGGGCTATCAGCGCGAAGAACAGCGCGTGGCAGGCCAGCGGGCTTCCGCCTGAGCAGTTCAACAAGTTCTCCACCCAGTGGAACAAGGAGATCGATCCTCGAGTGTTCGCCGCCCAGGACATGAGCAACGATCAGGTGTGGAAGATGGTTGACAGCCTGACCAAGCGCGAGCAGGACGAGTTCATGCGCTCGTGGGATAGGGCGCAGCGCCTGGGGTATGTCCAATGAGCCAATGGGACCAGCTGATTCAGGCCGCAGGCCAGCGCTACAACGTCGATCCGCAGCTGATCGCTGCCCTTGTTCACGTCGAGTCGAGCGGCAACCCCAAGGCCTACAACGCCATCACCGGCGCAACCGGCCTTGGCCAGCAGATCCCGGCTACAGCCAAGTCGCTCGGCATCGACCCGAAAGACCCTGCGCAGTCCATCGAAGGGGTCGCCAAGCTGCTGAACGAAAATCTCAACCGCTACGGAAACCCCGAGCAGGCGGTGCTGGCCTACCACGGAGGCACCGACCAATCCAACTGGGGGCCGAAGACGCAGGATTACCTGCGTAAGGTCACCGCCCGATATGGAGCGCCAGCAGTGGCTAGCACATCTCAAGACAGCGCCTTCGAGGCGAGATTCGGCCCACGACCGACGGCCAATAGAGCAGCGCAACAGCCTGCAGACAATGCGCAGGCCGCGTTCTCTGCGCGCTTTGGCGCACGCCCAGAGAAGGCCGCGATGGCAGCGGAAGCTGCAGCACCTGCAGCGCCTGCAGCTCAGGCGCCGGAAAGCTCATCCAGCCTGCTGGACCTGGTCGGCCGTGGCCTTGAGTACCTGGGCGAAACCGGCCTGAGCAACGCCAATGCAATCGGCCGAGGGATCAGCGACGCCCTGGACGCACCAGCCGAGTGGCTGGCGTATGGCGCCGAGAAGTCCGGGCTCACTGGCGCCCTGAACTCTGCCGGCCTACCTTTCCCCACCTACGAAGGCCAGGTCGAGCTTAACCGCGCCAGCCGGGCCGCGTATGACCAGGCCAACCCCGAGCCTGGCATTCAAGGCACGCTTGGGCGCGTTGCGGGCAACATCGGCGGGGTGCTGGTGCCGATCGCCGGCGCAGAGGCAGCTATCACCCAGGGCGCACAGGCGGCATCGCGTGCCCTCGGCAACCCCCAGGCCTTGGCCCGTGCCGGCGAGTTCCTGCGCGGCAACGGCGGCCTGCTGTCGCGCATGACCTACGGCGCCGGGCAAGGCGCTGCAGGTGGCGCACTGCTGAGCGGCGGTGGCCAGGAGTCGAGCACCGGCGAGCAGGCGGCGCTAGGGGCCGCGCTGGGCGCTGCAGCACCAGTAGCAGGCGCAGGCATTCGCTACATCGGCAACGCCGGCCGGGCGCTGGCGGCACCGTTCACCGAGGCGGGCCGCGCCGGCATCGCTCAGCGGGCAGTGCAGGCCGAAGCAGCAAAAGACCCACTGAACCAAGCCCAGAACGTCTTGGGTGCATCAAGCCGAGGGGCGCCAGGCCAGTCTGTCGCGGCTGCTCCAGCGGCACAGGCAGCCGAGCGCGCGGCGGCCGACGATGCGGTAAATCGCGCAGCAGCCTCTGGGCGCATCGATGCGAACTTTGACGAGATCGTGCCAGGCAGCCAGCCGACCCTGGCACAGGCCACGGGAAACGCCGGCCTGGCAGCGCTTGAGCGGGCCGCCATGAGTCGCCAGCCGAATGCCTTCGCAGAACGCCAGCTGTCCAACTACGCCGCTCGCAACGCCTACCTGTCCGAGATCAAGGGGACGCCAGAGACGCTTGCAGCGGCCGTAGCGAAGCGCGACGAAGAGGCGTTGCCATTCCTGCGTGACGCCCTTGCAGGTGCCCGCCCGGCCAACGCCAACCCGGTTATGGACGAGATCACCACCATACTTGAGGGGCGCGCCGGCCAGCGTGACGAAGTGGTCAAGGCGCTCGGCCGCGTTCGTGACAAGCTCGACCTGGGAGAAGGCAAAGGCCTGCAGTCTGACGTTGAGCAGCTGTATGGCATCCGCCAGAGCATCAACGACCAGCTGGCCACCGTAGCGGGGCGGGACAACTCGGCATCGCAGCTGGCATCCCGCGAGTTGATCCAGGTGCGCGACAAACTCGATGATCAGATTCAGCAGGCTGCCCCGGGATTCAAGGAGTTTCTGAGCACGTATGCCAGCCTGTCTCGCCCTGTGGATGCGCAGCGCTACCTGCAGGGCCTTGACCTGACCGACCAGACTAGCCAGCGCATCACGCTTAACAAGGTGAAGAGCGCGCTTACGCGCATCGAGAAGCAGCGCGCGGCGAGTGGAGCAAACGAGGCCAAGTCGATCAGCGATGAGCAGCTTTCCATGCTGAGAAACCTGCAGTCGGACCTGCAGCGAGAGGCTCACAGCTCGCGCGGTATGGCTATCGGGTCAAACACTTTCCAGAACTTCGCCACCAACCAGCTGATTGACTCGATGCTTCCAGGGAAGCTTGGCGCAGTGGCACCGGTCACCCCTGGCGCAATTGGCGGCGCGCTGGGCTATGCGTTGGGCGGCCCGGTTGGCGCGGGCATTGGCGCCGTGGGCGGGCAGCAGGTTGGCGGCATAGCCAGCCGCGCCATGAATGCGCAAGCCCCGGAAATCGAGGCTCGCCTGATTGACTACCTGCTGAACCCGAGCGGCGGCGAGTTGCTGCGACGCTCAGCTGATCCGGGTGCCGCGAACCTCCTTCTCCGTAGGGCAGCGCCTATCGCGCCAACCGGGCTGTCGACCAGCGGACAAAACAACCGATAACCACCACAGCCAGAACCCCGGCTTCGTGTAGTCGGTGACGAACGAGAAAAACGAAATGGCCACAACACTCAAGAAATCCAAAGGAAACCTCTCATGACTCAGCTATTGCCCAACGGAAGGCAGCATTTTGATGACTTGCTTGGTCGCCCGCTGGTTGGTGGCCGGGTTTACTTCTACTCGGTGGGCACCAACACGCCCAAGAACACCTACCAGGACCCTGGCGAGACTATCCTTCACACCAACCCGGTGATCCTTGATGCGCGAGGCGAGGCCACCATCTACGGGTCTGGTAATTATCGCCAGGTGGTGCGTAACGCGCTTGGTGCTCTGATCTGGGACCAGGTTGTACTTGACCCGGCGATGGACGCAAACAACTTCATCGAGGGCCTTGGAGACCCTAACGACATCACCAAGGGCGATGCCCTCATCGCGGTGAAACAGCCGTTCGCCGGCGCCGCAGCGAGAACCCAGCACGACAAGAACGCTGACGAGCTGAGCTCTGCGGACTTCGGATTGCTGGGCGACGGATCCGACGAATGGGAAAAGATCCAAGCGTTCTGCACCGCTGGCGCCGGTCGCCGTATCAGGTTTGTGATGACGCAGGGCGGCGGCGTTTACGGAAAAAGCCAGCCGACGCGCCTTTTCGCCAATACCGAAGTGATCTCGGATCCTGGCGTTGTCATCCGTCGGTTGGGCACGGGGCAATCCTGGATGTTCGTGAACGGCGTTATCGGCGACGTGAACTACGCCACCGCCTACAACGGCGATAGCAACATCCGCGTATACGGAAATACCTTCGACCTGAATGGCTTCCCAGGCCAGACGGCAGCGGCTTTCGTTCTCGGTCACTCGCGCGGCATCAAGATCATCGGCAACACCTTCAAGAACGGGTACAACAGCCACAACATCGAGATCAACGCCAGCGCCGACGCAGTGATCGCGGAAAACCTCTTCCAGGACCAGGCCTACAGCGACACTGCCAGCTCCTTCGAAGTGATCAATATCGACTACGCCAGTCCGGCAGGATTCCCGGGGTGGGGCGTGTACGACAACACTCCGGACAACGGGATTGTGGTTCGCGACAACGTGTTCAGGAACGTGCAGGGCGGCGTCTCGTCTCACTCGGTTCCGGCCGGCACAGAAATGCACAACAACATCCAGGTCAAGGGGAACACCTTCCAGAACATTGGCGGAAGGGCTGTGCGTGCCCAGGGCTGGAACAACTCCAAGATCACTGGGAACCTGTTCATCAACATCGGCCAGGAGGCGATCACCGTCCTGACCGGCAATCGCAACATCATCACCGGAAACATCATCCTTGGCGCCAGCACGCTCACCAACGGCCAGTACTCGGCGATCCGCCTGGCGGGCGATGACAACATGGCCGGCGACAACATCATCGACAACACCGGGTACGCCAACCTGTACCCATACCCCTACGGCGTCGCATCTGGCAGCCGCAACATCGTCAACACCAAGGGCGCCAAGGCAGGCTCAAGCTTTGCGGCTGGCGGCATGATCGCCGACAGCGGAACACTGACCAACCGCAACGGCCGGACCCTGATCTTCTCGGGTGATGCCATTCCGCCGGTGACAATCACGCTGCTGGACAACATCAACAACTACGATCACCTGGAAGTGATCACCGGCCAGGTCTCAGCCTACACCGCTCAGTCGCACATCTTGCGCCCGTTCGCCCAGGGCCGCTGGACCACCAGCGACAAGATCGTAATCCAGACGGTGGGTGGCATTACCACCGGTGACATTCTGAGCATGACCTCTTTCAGCATGCTCGCAGACGCACAGCACATTCGGCAGATCTACGGCGTGATCTGCTGATCAAGGAAAACATCGGGGGCACTATGACCATCAGCAATGACATCAAGGCAGGCCTGGCACTGCTTCCAGAAAAAATGAACAGCCGCCCGGCCCGGGTGATGCTGCATGCCATCAACCTGCAGGAGAATCCAAAGCGCCTGGCCCAGCAGGTCAATGGCCCAGCCCGGGGTGACTACCAGTTTGAGAAGGGCGGAGGGGTTAAGGGGGTTATGACTCATGCCTCTGTCAGAAAGCACGCTGAGGCCGTCTGCTCTGCGCGTGGCGCTGCGTTCGACGCTGAGTCGATCTACCAGGCCATTGGCCGCGATTCGATCCTTGCAGCCGCTCTTGCGCGCCTCCTGCTATGGACTGATCCAAAGCCACTGCCTGACACCAGCGATGAGCAAGGCGCCTGGGAGTTGTACCTACGCGTCTGGCGGCCTGGCGCCTACGAGCGGCAGCCTGCCGAGCTGCGCGCCAAATTCCGCAAGAACTACGCGGCCGCGCTGCTGGCGGTGAAGGCCTGATGCAGGCCATGGCGCTGGTCCGCCTGGTTCCGCTTTGGGCATGGCTAGCCCTGGTGGCTGCCGGCGTGATCCTCTGGCAGCGCGAGCAGATCAACGACGAGCGCCAGGCCACACAGAATGCCCGAGCCGAGGCCAGCCAGGCCGCCGCCCGGGCCGACTCCCTCAGCAAAACCCTGCAGCTTCAGCGTGCGCTGCAGGCTGACCAAGACAAGGTGGTTACCGATGCCCGCGCACAAGCTGAAATGGACCGCACCAATGCTGCTGGTACTGGCGCTCTCGTTGACGGGCTGCGCGACCAGGTCCGCGCCCTGCAGCGATCCGCCGAGCGTTCCGCCGCTTCCGGCCGAGGCCCTGCAGCCGAGCCGGGCCAAGGAGTGCTTGCCGGACTGCTCGACGAATCTCTTGAACGCAACAAGGCGCTGGCAGCAGAAGCTGAGCGCTACCGCACCGCTGGACTGACGTGCCAAGCTCTATACCAAGGCCTTGCAGATAGGCTGCAGGGCCACCCAAAGGAGATTTAGGAAATGATTCCAGACATACGCCCGGACACAGGCCAATGGCTCAACCTGTACACCCTGAGCGGCTTTACCGTGGGCACCCGGCTGCTGGTGCAGAACAAGACCGACATGGAGCTGCTGGTGTGGGAAGGCGCCGCCAAGCCAGTCAGCGATGGAACCGACGACCTGCAGGGCTACATCATCCTCAAGCGTGGCGACACGGCCAAGACCAACCCAAGCCCGGCTGGCGTCTGGGTGCGCTATCCGCAGTTCGGCTCTGCCGCAAAAGGCAGGCTCTGCGTGCAGGAGTACCTGCCATGATGCCGGCCAATACCCCGGACCTGACCCAGGCGCAGGTCCAGCAGATGATCACCGATGCGATGGCCTCTGGCGCACCGATGGTCCTCGTGAATCAGGCGGTGGTCGAAGGGCAGACCGTCACGCTGCCCAACACCAATAACGACATCACCCTAAATCTCGAAACCGGTGGTGCCTCGCTGAACGCCGTCACCGTCAACCTGCCAGGCAACACTGACGGCCGGGTCGGCCAGAGGGTTTTCGTCAACGCCGACGGCAACATCGCCCTGGCGCACTTCCAGGCGGCGGCCGGCGTCACGGTCAACGGATCGGATTATATGTTCAACCCAGGCGACAACTGCGTGTTCTACCGGAACAAGCCCGCCATCATGTCGAGGATCACCGCATGAAGCGCCTCCTTACCGCGCTGGCGTTGTTGCCGGCCCTGGCCTTTGCCGGGCCAAGCGACATCGTCACCAACCAGCGCAACGCCACGGACACCAGCAGCATCCCGCGCACGGTGGCCAAACCGCCCGGCACGCAGAACGGGATCATGGGCTATCGAGGTGACCCCGTAGATCCGCGCCCAGCGCACTGGACTATCGGAGCGGGTCTGGCCATAGCCTCTGATGCGCTCGTGGCGCTGCCGCAGTCATGGTCGACCATCACCGACAAGCCGGCCACGTTCGCTCCCTCGGCCCACACCCACGCAGCGGCGGATATCGTCAGTGGCACGCTGGCCCTGGCCCGGCTGCCCGCGCTGCCGATCAGCCAGACCACCGGCCTGCAGACTGCGCTAGATGGCAAGTTCCCCACCCCCACAGGGACGACGGCGCAATACCTGCGCGGTGACGGCAGCCTGGCGCCATTCCCAGCCCTGAACGCCGGCACGGTTACCAGCATCACGGCCGGTACCGGGTTATCCGGGGGCACCATCACCACGTCCGGCACGATCAGCCTGCCGAACACCGGCACGGCTGGCTCCTACGCTAACGTCACCACCGACGCGCAGGGCCGGGTAACCGCTGGTACCAATCGCAGCCAGGCCGCAGCCACCAGGGCACTGAACGCCGCGTTCCAGGTAAGCGCCACCCGTGACGCCGAAGTGCGCTACACCGTGCAGATCACGGTGACTGCCAGCATCGCCGGGGGCCAGAACGGTGAAGTGGTACTTGAGATCGCCAGCGACAGCGGCTTCACCACGAACGTGCAAACGCTGGGCATCGCCGGGTTAGGCCAGACGTACACCTTGGCCATCGCGCTGCAGGGCGTGCAACCGCAGACGCAGCAGGTCGTGGGGTATGTCCCGGCCGGCTATTACGCACGGCTCAGGACGGTGAACGTTACGGGTACTCCTGCCTTCGCATATCGCGCCGGCCAGGAGGTGTTGCAGTAGGGGATTTTCGAGAAGCTGAAACAGGGCCCGCATTGCGCGGGCCTTTCTCGTTTAAGCACTGGCGCCGATCGCCAGCAGCAGGAGGCAGAGGGCGAGGCGGGTCATGGCTGCACCTTGTGGCGAACCCACACGCAGATTGGGCCATCCTCGGTGTCATGGATGGAGAAGATGAACCAGCCATCACCCGCCGGTTGCGTAGGGTTCCAGCTGGTGCAATCTGCCGTTCCGTCGTGGTACCAGGCTGCCTGCAGGGTTTCGGGGGCGTCGTACTCGAACTCAACCTGCTTTACGTCCAGGCCGCGATCATAGAACCAGGCATAGGGAATCAACTCCTCGTCCGTGGATGGCCACGCAGGGTGAGTCCAGAAGCCGTGCTCATCACGCTCAATGGCTACCGGCTGAATCAGTTGCTTTTCTTCAGGCATGACTTCGTCCTTGGCCGCGATATGGCGGCAGTAAATAGATTGGAGAGGTGTTATTTCTTCACCCTATAAACCGGCTCAATCCGCTGCTCGCCATTGGCCACGGCCGCTTGCTTGCTGTAGTAGAGTCCGGCCGAGCCTTCGTAGCCGGCAACCTCAAGGTCTGATGGCTTGCTCTCCAGGGCGGCGCGGGCTTGCCAGCCTAGCCAAGCGCCATCATCAAATGCGTTACCGTACGCCTCCGGGTCGTAGTCCGCGCGGGTCAACGGCCGACCTTTCTTTCTGAGTTCCGACTCAAACTCCGCCCGCTCATCGCGCTCAACCGGCGCGCTCGGCCCTTCGCATTCAGGGCATGCCGCCATGATTGGCTCGGGCTCTGTCTGCATCCCGTAATGGACATCACCCTTGCGGACGAATACTTCGCCCTGATCGTGACAGGTGCTGCACTTCGGTGAGCTCGGCTCTGCGCTGGCGGATAGGACGGCTTCCTCCAGGCGGTCACCAAGAGGGAGGCCGAGGGGCTTCAGCGCTTCGCGATGCCGGTCTATTGCCGTGAGCAGTTCGTTCAGCTGGGCGCGCAGGGTATCGCGCTCTTTTTCGTGCTTCAACTCTACGCCCACATGAAGATTCAACTCTTCCTCAAGCCTTGTACGCAGCCGCTCAACCTCGCCAGGGTCGGCGTGGGCGTAGAGGGGTTTCCACAACTCGGGACAAGGGGAATTGGGGCGCTCAGAACCCCAGCAATAGTCAGCGTACTTCCCGCTCCAGTGGGGCTGACACCACGCCACCGGCTCTTGCTGAACTGCTGGCGCAGGATGCGTGAACAGCGGCCCCAGCTTGGCGATTTCGTCGAGGCAGGCGTTCCAGCCGCGAAGCCATCCACGCTCAAAACTGCCGGTATCGGTGTTCTCGCCCTCCGGAGGAAGTTTCAACTCACGTCGCTCAGGCAGCGCCACTGGCTCGCCATGGTGCTTCTCGGCAGGCTTGCTCAGTCGCGCTATCTCCTCATCCCGCGCATTCAGCAGCTGCTGGAGGGCGTCGCGCTCGGCCTCAAGCCTTGCAACCGTCTCGTACGCCATGCGTTCACGCTGATTCAGCTTACGTTGCATATTCATCAAATCTTCCTCCCCGGAAGGTAAGTGCGAGGCACGAAAAAGAAGTCTTTGCCGATGGCGGCGACGGCCCAGTCAGGGTGGTTCAGCCGCTGCATCAGGTCGCGGAAGGTGTAGACGCGTTGCTTGATCATGGCGGTGCCCTACTTGAAATTGAGGACCAGCTGCGCCCGCTGGTGAGCCTCGGTCACTGTGTCGATGTGCTGCTTTCGGACACGCTTCCATTTGGCAAGTGCTCGGGCGCTGGCGCTTGCTATGTCCTTGTCTTTCTCCATGTGTGCAATAGCTTCTGATAGCGAAGCCATAACGCCTTTCTGCTGCTCAAGCAATGCAGCCTCCATGGCATCAAAGGCGTCTATGAATGCCTCTTTCCATTTGGCTGCTTTTTTCCCGGTAAATCCCATCATGACCATGCAAAACCCATTGCGAGTCATGCTTATGCAAGGAAGCTTCTTGCCCTGCTCCGACGTGTAGAAGGAGTGCGCAAAATTGCGCGCTCTAAATTCGTCTGAGAATTCAGTGTTTTCGATGGCGCGAAGTACGTCGCGGTGGATCTTCCCGAATGAGTCGGCAACGGTTTTGGAGTCGACTCGAATGGTTCCGCCATCGATGGATACGAGATCTGTCATTGCATTTGCCTCTGTAGGTGATGTGTTCAATTTACACATCACCTATAGGAGATGCAACAACCACACGTCATCCCTTTGCCTTAACAGCTGCAATGTCCCGCGCATCCATCAGCTTGTTGATCCATGCCTGCACTCCATCAGCGTAGCTCTTTGGCTTATCCTGCTTACCGCGCTCCACGACCTTGATCAGTTCGTCATAGCCTCCGTCCTTGATGGTCAGCGCGAGAAGGTCACGCGTCACATCCATCGCCCACATGTACCCGCTACGAAACAGTACTTTGCACATTGGCTGCCTCCTTCTTCTCTTTGGCTTGGCGCTGTTCTTCGGCGCGCACTGCAACCAGGCGCACGGATTCGAGTTCCATGGCCTTGATATCGTCGCAGTGGAAGACCTGCATGCAGCGCTCCGCAGACTTCTTGCGGCTAATGCGGATGTGGTTTCCCTTCTCGCGGCGCATCTTGCGTAGGTCATGCGGGCTCACCCACCCGGCAGGTTTCATGCGGCCTTCTGCGCGCTCCTTTGCAAGGCCTGATTCTATGTAGGGAAGCAGCTCGAGCATGTCCTTGATGTTCAGCTCGACGCTGCGTGATCCTTCGCTTTCGGCGCGCTGGACCGCTGCGCGCACGTATACGGCAGTCATGTTCATTGGTCACTCCAGGGGAAGAAGCCCCGACGAATGCCGGGGCAGGATGGTTAGAACGGAAGGTCGAGATCGGCCAGGGTGGCGATGACCTTGTAGGTGACAAGCGGAGGCTCACCTTCGACAACATCCGATTGCTCGGCCTGGATCACTCCATCATCCAGCAGCCGCAGGGCCAGGTGCTCGGCCTGCTCGCCCTCAATGTTGAAGCGGTCGCTCAACCATGGCAGGTAGAAGCTCTTGGCGTGCAATACAACGGTTTGCTGCACCTCGCTGTAGGTCAGCTCGCCATAGTGCGTCGGAAGGCCGTCAGCGTCCTTTGGCGAGGCCTCAGCACCAGGTTTATCGCGAACCAGCTCGAACTGATCATTCGGCGAATCGCCGGTGCGCTTCACAATGCCTTCCTCGGCCAGCTTGTCGAGCACGGCTACAGCCTTGTCGAAGCCGCAGCGCATTTGGTTCTGCAGGCCGGCCACCGTGCAGTTCTGCTGGATGGTCACGAAGTCGCGGGCGTCATCGAGGAACTTCTTCGGGATCTCGATGGCCTTTGGCTCATCGATCGCCTTCTTGGTGCGTGGCTTGCGAGCTGGCTTTTCGTCGTCCAGCGGCAAGGATCGCTGATCTTTTTCCGACTGGATGTCTGCCATGCCGGCGCTGAACTCGCGCGGGTACAGGACAATCAGAACTTCGCCCTTGTCCTGAACTTTGCTGATCAGGTCGTTGTAGTAGTCCTCGTCGGCCTTGACCATGCCGGTTACCTGGCCATTCGAAACCTTGAGGTCTTTCAAGGTCATGTTCACGGTCTGACTGCCAGCCGAATGGATCATGCGCGCCACGGTGTGCGCGATGCCTTCGGCCGCGTGCTGCAGCTCGGCCAAGACAGTGTCCTGCTGCTGCTGAGACAGCTTCTTGTAGCCGACCTCATAGCGCACCATCTGGTTGCGCATGGTGTCGACCATGCCGTGGACGATGAATTCGGGCGAATACTCCATTGCCAGCTTGCCTTCGGCGCGGGCTTGGTCCAGCAGTGCTTTTTGTTCGCGGGTCATATCTCTTCCTTAGGTTTAGGCGAAAGCGCCAAGTTGTTCGGCCGCTGCCATTGCGTCGGCCTCGTTGTTGAAATGGGATTGCAGGACGGTGCGCCAGCAGGCGTTGAAAACGTCCTTGTAGAGCGCAGAGAACGCTACGTCATCCATCCTCGACCAGCTGATTGACTTGGCCTTCTTGCGGATGCCGTCAGGCGTCTGGATGATTTCGCACCATCCGGCCTCAATGGTGATGAACTCGCGGAACGCCTCGCGGCTTTTCTCGACAGCCGGGAATCTCTCAGAGCGTTCGGCGTGCAGCTTGTCGATGTAGGCCTGTACGGCCTTGTTAAGCTGGCCGGGCCGGTCGTTGAGCTCTTCGAAGTACTTTTGCAGTCCGATGATGCCGCGCATTTCCTGGCGAGGTATCAGGCCGCCAGTTGGCTCCCAGTACTGATAGGCCAGGTCGATCAGCGCGAAGAACTTCCCGTGCAGCGCTGCGTTGCGCATCTTGCGGAAGTCGCCGTGGATCGCTGATCCGTACTTGAGCTTGTTGATAAATTCCCGGTCGGCTTCGGTGGCGCCGACCAGGCCCGTAGCAGTTCTGATCAGGGCCAGGTCAGCCATGGTCAGGTCGCCAGCTCGATGATCTGCTGCGTGCGCTTTTCCATGATCTCGTAGAAGACCTTCACCTTCTCCTCCAGCTTCTTGATCATGTCCTCATCGCGGTAGGCGCGTTTGTGAAACAGCGGCATACCAGGCCAGAAGGATGCAAAGTCGATGTGGTCACGCTCGCTGACCCAAAGGCCAACCTGGCACTGAACAACGTGCTCGGCCGGGATGGTGCCGCCCAGGATCACATCGATCTGAAAATTTGGGAGTTTGGTTTTTATCTCGACTAGGCCTTTATCACCTACGAGGCCGTCTGGCGAGTACCCAACCCCGTGATTCAGGATCAGTCCGCAGTTCACGATCTGGATTCCCAGGCGTTCGCTGACGAACGACCGGGCGACCGGCTCCCACTCATGCCCGCGCTCGGTGTGCTTGTTGCCGCCGAAGGTATCGCAGGATTCGCCGGTGAAGCGCTCGCCGATCAGCTCGTTCATCAGGGTGAATGCACCGGCGCCCAAGCCGCCCTCACCCTTGCCGTTGACCAGTAGGCAATGCATGACAGAGGCAGTCATGATCCCTCGGCGCGCCTCGCGCCATTCAGGCGTGCCCTGGGCGCAGTCGAGAACGATCATTGGCCAGGGTCCTTCTGCACGTTGTTCTGCGCCGATTTGGTAAGGCCATTCAGCAGGCCATCGAACTGGCTACGCGGGATGGCGTAGATGTCCGGGCAGACCTTTTCAAAGTTGGTCTTGGCCCTGGGGCTGACCTTGTCGAGCAGGGCCTTGAGCTGGCGCACCTGGATCTCGGTTATGGTCGGTTCCTGAGTGGATGGCGCTGCGCTGTAGGCGTCGTCGTCCTCGCCACGGGTGGTGATGTTCAGCAGCGCACACATGACATAGCGCTTGCCGTAGCTGGTGGTCGAGCCAACGGCCTGAACGGCGTTCTTGCTGCCGCTGGTGTCGAGCGGCAGAAGCATGGTCGTCTCTTCGCGGTGGCCGGCGCGGTGCATCAGGATGCCGGTCACGCTGAGGCCCGCCTGGGCGTGCTCGACCTTGAAGCTGATGGCGAACCCATGGGCTTTCATGATCGGCTTCACCACATCGCTGATGTCCTCCAGCGTTGCGTAGCGGATGGTTCCGTGACCCTTTGCGCGCTCAGCTATGGTCGGGATCTCGCACTGCATTTCTGCCATCGCGGCGTTGAACTGCTCTTGAGCGCTTCGTGCCTGCATGCGCTCATGCATCTGCATCAGGCGCTCAAGCTTGTCGATATCGACGCTCGGGTCGCTGGCGGCCTTGCTTATGATCGACAGCACGGTGGTTGATTCAGGTTGCACGGAAGGCAGCTGCTCTGCCTTGTGTTCAATTACTCGGCTCATTGGTCACTCCAAGATCTTTCAGAAGGTTGAAGACGCCGCGCTTGTACTTGCCGGTGCCGCGCACTTGGTACTTGCCTGTGCCTGGCCAGAAGTCGGCTGTCTTGCTGTTGTGGGTGACGATCAGGTGAGCGCCCCCGTTGTTGGTGGTGAAAGAGATACCGCGCTGAGACAGGATGTCTGCGCTGTTCTCACGGTTACCGGCACGCTTGGCCTTGGATTCTTCTTTGAACCAGCTTCCCATGGTTACCCCAGTGTTCTCTGTTTGGTATGCGTGCAATGCCGGCACTTCCACTGGTAGCCGACAAAGATCATCGGCTTCATGTGGCAGCGCGGCGGCTCAGGTTGTTTGGCGTTGGTCAGTGCTACGGTCTTGTCGAGCATTTCGAAGACTGCCGTCAGAACGGCGCTGTCGGCCGCCCTGGCGATCTTTGCAAGCTTCGGCTGGTGCTCGTATGGAACCTTGCTGCGAATGCGCATGGCGGTGCGCCTGACGGCCTCAGCGGTCTTGTTCATGGCCAGGGAAAGGCTCAGGCACAAGACCACGTCAAGGCTGTTCATCGGTGCGCTGGTGGTGCGGCCGTGGATCATTGGTCACCCCTTGAAGTTGTACCCAGGCCCAACGCGGTCAGCCTCGGCCTTGGTGTTGAACATCAGCAGCTTCTCGAAGTTTTCGCCGAAGGCCTGCTTGACCTCGGCGAGCACCCAGAACTGCTGGAATCGTTTGTGCGCCGGCTTCACGACGCGGATTACGGTGAGGTCAGCCATGAAGGCCGGCGCCGTAGTAGACCCACATGCCCAGCAAGAACATGCAGAAGACGATCACGAACAGGCCGACCAGCGCATCAGCAACCGGGCAGCGCGTTGCCAGGCTCGGCGGCGTATGCGTTGACGCGGGCGGCTTCTCGCCGGCCTTGAACTTGTGGCCCTTGCAGGTCCAGTAGTCGAACATTGCGCGCTGCTCTTCGGTCAAGCGTGTGGCCTGCGATTTCATGGTCGCCTCCTTGGTCTATTTGTTTGGTTCCTGCTTGCGGTAGCCGGCGTCGTAGATGGCGACAGCAGCATGGAAGTCGTCGCAAGCCACATTGCTCAGCAATTCACGGATCACTTCAATGCCCTTGTCTCGCTCTTCCGCCGCGATCTGCTCGGGCGTGCGGATGGGGCGGAATATCGGATTTCCGGATGAATCTCCTTCACCCTGAGAATCAGCCTGAACCTCTCCTTTGCGCCGATCTTCAATAAATCGATAAATTGCCTGCCCGCTATCGTGAGCGATAACCCTGACAGGCGTGTAGCTTGCTGGGCCAGACATCCACATTCGTTCGCACACCATGCCAACCGGCGGCAGGCCTTCGCCGTTCCATTGGTTCGGCCGTGGGGCTAAACGCAAGGGTCGATCATCGTGCAGATCATCAAGCCGGAATGTGTACTCGCCCTCCCGGGACAAGTCGCGCATCTTGTTCCCGTCTGCCTGATACCAGCCTGATGGGATGCGCGCTTCTGCGCTGATTACGAAGTGCGTTGCGTCTTCTGGCGCCTTTCTCCAATCAATTTCCATTACCCAATCCTCGCAAGCTGTTCTTTCCATTGTTCGTGATTGCGCGCTTCGAGCTTGCTCAGCCGCTCCTTGTAGTGCCGCTGCTCTTCGATCTCGATGGCACCGCACAGGCCGGCCATGTCCACGGCGGTTTCAATCTCCCGCTGCAGGCAACAGGTCAGGCCCTTATCGGCTACGGCCAGGAAGCGCGCCTCGATCAGGTCGCGCACTTGGTTGCTGAGTTCTCGGTTCATTTGGCGCGCGCCTCAATCATGGCGTCGGCTTGACGATATGCCCATGCAGCAACCTCTTGAATTGAGGAGTCTTGGGGGATCGGATTTGCCGACCAGCCCTGCATTGCCTTTGCCGCGAAGTAATCTCGGATCGAAAGTCCAAGCACCGGCCCATATTCGTGGGAAGCGCTTGGGAATGCAGGTTCGCTATGGTCTTTGCTCATTGGTCACTCTCCGTATTCGGCTCAGGGTCCAGGTCAGTGTTCATCGGGCAGCGCATGACGTGCTGCCGATATGAGTTTGGGCCGCCGCACTGCTGCTTGCAGAAGGGGCATTTGTAGGTTTCGTCGGGTGGGTCTAGGGGTAGGTCGGTCATTGCTTGTCCGCTTCGTCAGCCATCTTCCGTAGCTGATCTGAGCTAATGAAGATCGGCGCTTCTGCGTCGCAGATTTCGATGCAGATACCTGTTACACGCCCAGGCATCTCAATTGCCGGCTCTACCTCAATGCTGTGGCAGGTCCAGGCGTTGTCTTGCATCACTTTTTGGAAGATATCGGTCACGGCATTTCTCCATTCGTTCGATTCACACGCTGCGCCTGTCGCCAAGCGCAGCTAGTCAATCATTTGTGTGCATCAGGGTCTTTGATGTGCTTGTCGAATAGCTTCTTGTGGCGCCGCGCGAAGCGGGTGATATGGGCAAGCGCAAATGCGCAGGCTATTCCGATCGCCAGCGGGTAGAAAACCAGGATTGTCAGCGCCAGGCACGGCGTGAACAGAAGCGCCAGAAGTGGATAGAAAAATGCAGCCTCCCCATCTGAACCACGGCCACTCTTTGAGTAGCCATAAAGCCAATTCCCTTCCTTCCAGCCCATCAGCTTCATCGTTTTGCTGAGCAATGGGTTGTTCCTCGGGCTTTTCGAATCGTCAATCCAAGCCCAAGTCCAAGCCCAAACCCAGCTGAGAATGTAGCAAGCCACCCAAGCCACGCTAAGAAGCAGGCCGATAGCAACAGCAAAGTCGTACAAGCAGCCCAAGTTTTCAAATTGCATACCTCTTTCCTCGTTGGTTGATTTCCCCCTGATGCCACTCATGGAATGGCACCGAGGAAAGCAATCACGTACACGGGAATTCCCGTGCACCTACTCCCGCCTACCGAGGCCGATACGGCCAGCCCCAGGGAGCCGCATGGCTATGTGGGTTGCTAACTGCCTTTCCCGGTCGGGAGGGTTGTTGCGTCGAGTTGTGTAAAGAGCGGGTGAAGCTGCGTTTGGTGTGTTGCGTTGTTGAGCGAATAATGGATCAGGCAGAAAAACATTGCAACCCCCATTGCAAAATAAAATTACCAACGTATATTGGTTGCATCGACAGACGGAGATGCACATGAAAACCCAAGACGTAATAGACCACTTTGGTGGTGTTCGACAGGCAGCAGAGGCTTTGGGCGTGACAACCCAAGCGATCTACCGTTGGGGCGATGAGGTTCCTGCCATGCGCCAGCCACACATCCAGATCGTGACCAAAGGCAAGCTCAAAATGAGTAAGGGGAAGAAATGAGGATTGTCAGCAATAAGCGACAAGCAGACCTGGTTACGTTGAAAAAGTCAGATGGCTTCGGCTTTGTCGGGCCAGTGGTCCGTCGTTTTGACGATTTCACCGCGTCCTTTACGGACGAGTTCAAGGACTGGCTTTTTTCGATTCAGGATGGGAAGTGCGGCTATTGCGGCTGCGTTCTAGGTGAAGACTGGAGTGGCAATCCAAATGCTCACGTCGAACACATCAAGCCACGTCGCCTTGGTGGCGAGGATCGTCCGCCAAATCTCATGTATGCGTGCCGGTCGTGCAATACCTCAAAGAGCAATGAGCACTACAGCTCACTTCATGTGAAGTGGGCGCTTAAGGAGTCTCCCGTTGGCGAGGTGATCTCGTCGAAGGTAGCAACACGTCTTCTGCACATGGGAGTCCTGATTTTGAAGACGACTGACACCTACCATTTTGAGCGAATGGGGTGGACCCATGTTTTGCCTCTTCCATGCCCGGTAGAGCATTCGACTCTTGCCGCGGCACTGGCTGAAGCAAAGAAGAACGCCCTAACCAAGGAGTCGGACGATGAATCCGAATCGTGATTTCAGAGGGATCTGGATTCCTGCGGATCTCTGGCTTACCAAGGAACTGACCGTCGGCGAAAAGCTCATGTACGTCGAGATCGAGAGCCTTTCAAGGCTTGGGCGTGGCTGCTTTGCCAGCAACGCTCACTTTGCCGACATGTTCAGCATTTCGACATCCAGGGTGTCCGAGATCATCAGCTCTCTGGCAAGCAAGGGGTTCGTTACGGTTGATCAGAAGCGTGAAGGCGTCAGGACGGTTCAGCGCATCATCAAGATCATTCCGCGCTATGCGACTTCTTCGGAAAATACGAAGAACCCCTTCGGAAAAGGCGATGAAGGTTCTTCGGAAAACACGCAAGGGAAGAATACAGGTTTAAGTAATACAGAGAAGGAAGATAAAAACCCTTGTCATCAGCAAGCTGACGACGTCCCTGTCGATGAAATCTTCGAGGTCTACGAGCGAGTATTGCCAACGAAGCCAAGGGTTCGGATCCGTGACGACGCAAGGCGCAAGGCTATCCGGTCTCTGTGGCGGAAGGACAAGAAATTCCAGAGTGTTGAATTCTGGGAGAGGTACTTCACGGTGGTGCGCGACAGCACCTTCCTTATGAGCCAAAAGACATTCGCCTTCGATTGGCTCATGAAGCCAGCCAATTTCAAAAAGGTAGCCGAGGGAAATTACGACAATGCATGAACCATGGAGCCAGGAGGCAGAGCAGGGTGTGTTGGGCTCGATGCTGATCAACCCTGAGTTGATCGACATCCTGGCCATGGACTTGAAGCCGTCGGATTTCTTTTTCTCGTACAACCAGGCGGTGTACAAGGCGATCACGGATTTGCGGGCCAAGGAGCGTTCGGTTGATGTGCTGACCGTGTCTGACGAGATCGGCACGCTGGACAACGGGGAGCCTGCACTGCCCTACGTTGTCGACCTGCACCGGAACACGCCCAGCGCGGCGAACGCCAAGGAGTATGTTCGGATCGTTCAGGCGCGCTCTGTTGACCGCGACCTGATCAAGGTCTCGCGAATCATCGAAGAGATCGCGGCGTCTGCCGGTGACGCGCAGGACAAGATTGGCAGGGCTCAGGCAGAGATCATGGGCGTACAAGGCCAAACGATGAGCGCTGAGACGCTGAACGCCTGCGAGGCCTTACGCGAGCACATGGAAGAGCTTGAGCGCCGTGAGAGCCTCGCTGGAGCCATGGACGGGCTATCGACTGGGATCAAGGCGCTGGACGATCACCTGCATGGACTCAAGGAAGAGCAGCTGATCATCATCGCCGGCCGGCCGAAGATGGGTAAGACCACTCTGGCGCAGAACATCTGCGACCACATCGGGGTCACGCTCAACGAGCAGGTCCTGGCTGTAAGCCTGGAGATGAGCACGCGACAGCTGATGGACAAGTCGATAGCGCACCTGGGCAGCATTCCGCTTGACGCGCTGAAGTCCGGCTCCGTGTTCAAGAGCCACGCCAAGGAGCTGAGCGAGACTACGGCCAAGATCGCGGCATCTGGACTGACGTTCTACAAGCGCAAGAGCGCGACGATCAACCAGATTCGTGCAGCGGCGCGCCGGCACAAGTTGAAGCATGGCCTGAAGGTGCTGCTGGTAGACCACATCGGCTTGGTGGACATCGACGACCACAAGGCCAGCCCAGTGCAGCGGATATCCGAGATCACCCGTGCGCTGAAGCTACTAGCCAAGGAGCTTGGATGCGTAGTTATCGCACTGTCGCAGCTGAGCCGTGCGCTTGAGCAGCGCCCGAACAAGCGCCCAATCCCGAGCGACCTGCGCGACTCAGGGTCCATCGAGCAGGACGCCGACGTAATCCTCTTCGTTTACCGCGACGAGGTTTACAACGAGCACACAGAGTGCCGCGGCGTTGCCGAGATCATCATCGGCGCGATCCGTGACGGCGAGCCCGGCACAGTCCGCGCCCGCTACCAGGGCAAGTACAGCTCGTTCAGCGACATGCTGAGCGAAGACGAATACCGCGAGTTGAGCCCGAAGCCGACTCGCTCGTATGCCAAGAAATCACTGTTGGACTGAGAGAGGCGTGACCAATGAGCAAGATTGAACCATCCGTAATCATTACCGAAATGCCGAACCCTTCGCCTGCAGAACTGCTGCTGCCTCAGTTTGAAGCGCTTTGGCAGGTCGTTAAGCACTGGGATATCAATGTGCACACTCACTACCGCGGCTACTGTGGCGGGAACGGATCGCACGTCAAGATGCTGCTCGATGCACTGGCTATTTACCGTGGAGAATTCAGAACCAGAGAAAACCTGTTGATCAAGGTTATGCACACCGCCGGCGACGATCCATTCATCATCGGCGTGAACGGTGAATGCACGACTGAAGGCTTGCACGGAATCGAAGAGCAGATTTCCGGAGAGGAACATGAGTTTGAGCATGGCCCAGGTATTTACACCTACGAGGCCTACTTCATGCAGGGCGAGTCCGATGAATTTGGCCGATCTATGTTCCTGTCTTGCTGGGAACTGACCCAGATAGCTTTCGAGCAGCCCGAATGGGCAAAGCCAGTCGACCCGAACGACCCCAAGAAGCCATGCCCGACCTGCGGCCTTGTCGACTGCGGCGGCAAAGACTTTTTTGATCAATGCATTCCGTTCTGAGGAGAACCACCGTGACCAACAACGAAAACGAAATGGACGAAAATGCCTTGAGAGGATTTTTGAGCGAGCATGTCGAATATCGAGATGGTTTTCTTTACTGGAAGAAGACAATTAGCAACAAGGCAAAAGCCGGAGGGAAGATTGGAAGCAAAGACGGAAAAGGATATCTCCGATTCTGGATGT
>Ga0247821_10000173_pt1 | contig 37896 bp, 55 predicted proteins | sample 13C_Glycerol_Day_FD_192481 | JGI IMG/M metagenome (GOLD analysis project Ga0247821, IMG submission 192481) | Soil microbial communities from agricultural site in Penn Yan, New York, United States - 13C_Glycerol_Day14 | ecosystem: Environmental > Terrestrial > Soil > Agricultural land | place... | reverse complement strand
CCTTCATGCCCTGGAACTTCTCCAGCGCGCCGCCATTGATTCGCAGCTGCTCGCCACAGCATGGCATGAGAAGGTCGCTGCAGAAGTCGAGAAGGGACAGAGGTACGTCGGGGGCTTGGAGGCAAAACGCGAGGCATCTGCCAGCTACGTGCATCGTAAGCAGGCCGTGGAAGATCTTGCGGGTCAGATCACCCGGCGCAAGGCCAAGCAAGCCGCGACAGAGAAAGACCTGAAGGCGCGCGAGGCTGAGTTGCCGGCGCTGACCTTGGAGCTTTCAACCCTGCAAGCCGGATCTGTTCCGGTTACCTGCCCATGCTGTGGCGAGCAGCTGCGAATCAATGGCGGCGCGCTGGAGAAGTTCCAGGGCATGAAGGCCGACACCAAGCTGGTGACCGACTTGGCATTGCGCGTGCGCAACATGAAGGACGCCATCGAGCTGCTGAAGCGCACACTATCCAACGATATCGCGTCGGTCGCCGAGGCCGTTTCTGCGGGCAAGCAGCTTGAATCGATTTTGGCTGAGCAGGTTGAGGTGATCGACGAAGTAAAAATCCAACAGGGCAAAGATGCGCTCGCAGGGCAGAAGGCCAAGGCCGATACGCTGCGCTCCCAGTTCAATGACAAGCAACAGGCCCGCATCGATTTCTCTAAAGTCGCCGAGAAGACCGAGCAGGCTGCCAAGGCTCACATCGAGGTGAAGACTTGGCTTGCCGTTGGTGATGCGCTGTCGCCAGACGGGATTCCTGCCGATCTTCTCTCTGACGCGATCGCCCCCTTCAACCAGTCGCTGGCAGCTCACGCCAGCCTGTGTGGGTGGAAATCTCCAGAAGTCCAGGCAGACATGGCCATCACCTACGGCGGTCGCCTGTATGGGCTTTGCAGCGCCTCCGAGAAGTGGCGCGCCGATGCGCTGTTTGCGCTGGCGATTGCGCAGATCAGCCAGCTCAAAATGGTGGTGCTGGATGGCTTCGACATTCTGCACGCGGCCGCTCGCCAGGAACTGCTGGGCATGTGCTGCCAGCTTGAGCAGATGAAGTCGATGGAAACCATCATCCTTTGCGGAACGATGAAAGAGCTGCCGCCGGCTTCGGCGCTGGCCAAACGAGGCGTAACAGGCGTATGGATTGCCAAAGGCATTGCGGAGAACCAAGCATGAGCACCAAACCGAAAACAATCACCACCACTTTGCGGATCCCTGAAGACATGCACGGGCGCGCTGCCAGTGCATCCGATGAACTCCACATCCCGCTCAACTCTTTCGTGCTGCAGGCCATCAGCGAAAAGCTGAAGCGCGGCGAATGGCTGGAACTTCGGGAGACAGACGATGGCAAATGATCGCTACCAGTTCATGCAGGGCAAACGCTATGCCTGCGAGATGATCGAGACGCTGCGCAATCTTGCCAACGATCCAAAGTTCGCGCTTCCGGTCGTTGATCGCCTTGAGCAGTCTTGTGCCAACAAGCCGCCGAGCTTTACCGCTGGCGTTCTGCTGATCACCCGAAACGTGCGCCGATTCTTCGGCGGCATGAAGACCAATTTCAAAGGAGGTGTTTGATGGATATCGATTGGAGTAAGGCGCCGGAAGGATTTCCATTGTGGCTTGAGGGAACAACCGAAGAGCATCGCAAGCACAGTGGCTGGTACCGCCGAGTCGACGGAGTTTTTGAAGGCGCATTCGGCGGCCAGTGGCACGGTTTTCGTGAAGGCCAGTTTTTTACTGTGCATCGTAAGCCGGACGATCATTGCGAACACAGCCACGGCAATGATCAAGGCTGCCCAGAGTGCGGCGAGGAATTCGCGCCAGCATGGACTGGCGAAGGCCGGCCGCCGGTTGGGACGGTGTGTGAGGCCAAGATGCCGCCAGGCTTGTCACGTGAAGTAGCTTTGGGTTGGGAATGGCGCAAGGTTGAAGTTGTAAAAAGCGGAATGGATGGCGCCGAGAACGAATGCCTTGTTTTTGACCTTGAGACGACACGGCCTGCTTGGGTGGATGAGTTCCGCCCCATCCGCACGCCCGAGCAGATCGCGGCGGAAGAGCGTGAAACCGTAGTTGCTCAAATGCTCAGCGAAATCAATTATGCGTCTTTTGAGGCATCACATTATCTGGTAATGGCTGAACGACTCTACGACGCCGGCTACCGCAAGCAGCCAGACAAATGACCGCCGGCAAAATGAACTACGCGCTGGAACTGCCGAACCGGTGCGAGTATTGCGGGAATGACCGGTCACACTGCAAGAGCAGGGCCTGTTCAAATAAGCGGCAGAAAGCATGGGCGGAGGTGAAGAAGAATGAAAAGAGCGCGGCGTTACGACTTCAAGAACCTGATGGACCGATTGACCTCTGATGCTTGGTTCGTGATCAAGGAGAAGGACAAAGAGGTCTATTTTTTTGCACAGATGGTGATATGAAAATCCTTTGCAGGCTAGGCCTGCATAAACCGTCACATACGATTAATGTCTATATAACTCAAAGGGGTTGGTTCACATCAATATGCCTTGGTGACGAAGAGCACCAATATGTTGTTTGTGGCAGATGCGGCGGGAAGATAAAAAAATGCAATGATCATTTGCCTCTTGTGGAAATTGGATTGGAGTAACAAAAAGGCCGGCGCAATGCCGGCCTTCCTTCATCTGCCGATTACCAAAACCTCCACGATATCTCCGGACGCAGCCGGCTCAAACGGCCCGCTTGTGAGCAGCAGCGTTCCACGGCTTCGCTTGCCTGTGAGCGTCACCTGTGTGGCCGTGACAGATCCTACAACCGCAACGAACTCCTGATCAGATGCATACCGCGACACCGGCACGATGACCGGCGCAACGGTCTTGCCATGGGCAATTGTGACTGTGCCGCCGGCGCCGAGCGTTGCCGTGAGCCGAGTTGCCGATACGCCAGCGGTTGCCAGGGCAGAGGTGAGTGCCGAGGTAGTCACGTAGGATGCCAGCGCCACCGAGAGATCCGCTGCAGTGATGCCGGCCGGCGGGATAACGGGCTTGTTTGACAGGCTCGCGTAGTCGCCGGTTGTGGCCACAGCAGCCAACGTCGAGGACTTCGCCCGGGTGTTGATATCGGCCTGCATGGTGTTGATGGCTGTCTCTGCCTCAGCTCTTGGCATGAACACGGAAAGATCCGCGCCTACGTCAGTTACCGGGCCGATCATGGCAGATACTCCTGCACGCAGAGACGTCCGTTGGCGACGTAGCCCGACTCGTAATACAGAACCCAGCACCCGGCGATGCCGGCAGTGGACTTGGAAGTGTCGCCGTTGTTGGTGAGTTCGAAGCCGTGCCGACTGTCGCCGCCGATGATTGGCGGTGGCGATGCCCCCTCCCATACCAGCGCCTTGATCGGGCTTTTGTTTTGAATCAGCAGGCGGGTGCCGGGGGTGATGCCGGTGGCCAGGTAAACGTCAGTCCACACCCCAATGGGCGGCGAGATGTCAGGAATCATTTATCGAACTCCAGATACAACGAAGGCCGCCCCCTTGGCTGCCTTTTCGGTTGTTATTTGTTGACGCATTTAAGGTCGTAGAGTTCGTTGTGGGCGGCAATTTCTTCCTTGGTCTGCCGGTTCATGGCCTTGCGGTCTGCCGCGGTCGTGGTGATCGGCTTCACCCATGAGCAAGCGGTGTCAATCGGAACGATTGTATTTTGACAGCCGCTGATCAAGATCAGCATCAGAAACATCGGAAATTTTTGCATCGACATGTGCTCGCTCCTGCACGGCCTGGACCGTTGCTTTCGCCTGGGTGATTTGCTGCTGTGCCTGGGCTTGCTCGGCGCCCTCCGCCTTGCCCACGGACTTCCCGCGCGCGTGCCCGAGAAGCCCCCCCACGATCGCGCCGACAAGGCCGACAACGGCAAGCAGGATAGTGCCGAGGCTCACAGCCAGCTCCCCGTGCGCATGGCCTTCACCAGGCGCACGCCGCGGCCTTTTACTTGACCGAACCATTTCGAGTCCTGAAGCTCTGCCGCGGCATCGTCGAAGTCGCTGGAGTTCAGCGCCGATAAGAAGCGCTTGAAACCGGCCAGGCGCGAATAGCCAAGGTTGAACGAAAGGTTGACCACCACCTCTTGCCTTACATCGTTCAGGTGATCGAAGCCTGGGACCAGCGCCCGGGCATCGCTCTCGGCCTGCTTGATGTCGTTGGCATACATCAGGTCGATCTCGTCATCCGAGAATCCTCGATCTGTGAGGTTTCGACCGATACCGCCGGAGATCTTCCCGACGCTATCGGTGTAGATCTTCTTGCTGCGCATTTCGTCCACTTCGAGCTGCCGCTTCAATCGCGCCTGGTTCATGGCTTGTCTCCGGAAACCTTGTTCTGATGGATGTTGGTGGCAATCACAATGGCGAACCCGAGCGCGCCGATGATCAGCTTGTACTGTGCCAGCGGGATAAGCTCCTGAAGGCTCGGGAGTGCGTCACGCAGGGCTGTCATCGCCGGCAGCGAAAGAGCGAGCCAGGTGCTGTACCGGCGCCACCAGCGGCGCCATTGTGGGATTGGTTTCATAATCGTTATCCGATGTAGTCCAGCGATTGAGTGGTTGCTGTTGCGCTGGTAATGCTCCCCGGCGCGGTGGCGGTGGTTCGAATGGCGATCTGGAACCAATCGCCGGGGGTGCCTCGTACTGGAAACGACAGGGTTGCCTTTGGCGCTTCGCCAGAAGGCAAGTTAAGAAGCTGGCTTGCCACCGTTACACTGGAAGAGTTCTGAAGCATCAGCTCAAAAATGCCGCCGTTGAAGCTGCTGTTCCCGATCACCGTTACCGAGATTTGCATGCGAGTTGCGCCCAGAGGCAATACCAGCCTATTTGGGTTGGCCACTGCCCAGCCGCCCTGGGAGTCTTCAACAAGCGCATCGAAGTTGATGAGCGTTGTTCCCGTGGACAATCCTAGTGAGGCGGTGCGCTGAGCCGTGGTAGTGCGCAGGTTTTGCGAGTAGATCCGCATGCCGCTCGGGATCCTCGCGCTGTACACCGACCCGTCAGGGTTAAGTGAGTCATCCGTGACAAAGTTGAACCGGAACTGGGTGTACGCAGGCTGGCCAGATGTGGCTGCATAGTTGGCGAAGTAGGCCGCGAAGTTGGCGATTTGGCCGCCTGCGTTGATCACATACGGAACCTCGATTGGCCCCGCGCAATTCACAATACTGATGCGCTGTGGCACCTGCCCCTGAAGGGAAATGATCGCGGAGTCATTCGCAGCGCCTGGCCCGGCGAAGCACTCGCAGTCAACGAGCGAGACCGTGTTGCCGCGGAACGGGTAGGTAATCACCGGAGGCGCCAGCCAGTAAACGACCGGCATGCCTGCGAACTCACCGCCAAAGCGCGAGCCACGCGCAACAAGCGATCCCTTGAATACGTCAACCCAGCGTGGCGCAGTGATCCGGTCAACGCCAAAAGTCCCCATCACGGGCACGCCGAACATGTTGTTTAGGTAAAGGTTCGGATAACCGTCGCAGCTGATCGAGCCGTTCTCAAAAACCGGCGTGCTTGGGGTGTAGTTTTCCTTCGAAACCAGAACCCAGCAGTCCTCGACGATTGCCGAGTCGCAATAGTTGAGCAGCACCCGGCGCGGCTTGTAAAAGGCGCACTGCTTGATTGTCAGGTTTGCCGACAGGTGAGAGTTTGCGCCACCGGTTGGAAATGTCTTGATCGCAAAGTCAGAGCTGAGACTGAATGTGCAACGGTCAAACGTCCAGCGCGTTACGTCAATGTTGGCGTTCTGCAGCTTCGCATGGTGACGCCCCCCGACAAAGTTGATCCCGCGAATCTCCCACTGGTACGCCTCATTCACACCATTCAGGATGTCCTTGTTGGTGTCCGTCTGGATAAAGAAAGCATTGTCGCCAACGAGCTTGAGATAAGAGCCGGCCGGGATGTCATCAGTCAGCTTGTACTTGCCTTTTGGGGCGCCAAGCTCGACCGACTGGCTTACGTATCCGCCAGTGATAGCGCCCACCAAGGTCTGATACCCGCCAAAAGAGCACGCATATGTGACTGCGTTTCGGATCGCCGCAGTGTCATCGGTGGAGTTGTCACCTTTTGCGCCGAACTGGCGGATGTTGCATTCGAATGGGTTGATGAACTTCCAGCGCCCACCATCTGCGCCGACCAGGATTGAGCCCCCGTTATCCACGCTGGTGGTGTCCGCCAGGTCGAGGTAATACTGCGCCGACCCGTCATCGCCGGCGACGTAATAACCCAGTGTCTGCGCGTTCTTGTAGACCGTTTTGTCGAGCGCCCGAACGGCGGCAACGTTCGGAACCTGGATTGATGCGCGGCTATACAGATCGGTGATCGCGCTCTGCAGCGAGCCGGCCAGGTCCGGAAGATATGCATCCCAGATCTGAACCAGCGAAGCATCCTTTAACACTTGGCGATAGCTGCCGGACCCGTAAATGGAGGCCTCTCCCCTGGCATCCAGGATGATTGGATTGGTGTTGAGGATGGTTTGCGCTGCGTCTTGCCATGTATCCTTGGGCGTACTGGTGTTTGGTGAATAGAAAAACACCCGACCACCGGCCAGTGGATGCCCATTTGCATCTGTGAAAGCCTGCTTCCCGTTTTGCAGCAAGATGCCTGACATGGCCGTTCTCCATAGAGGTTTTAAAGTGCGCCTACTTGACGCTGTTTTGCATGTGGTAACCGAGTACCAACAGCCATATTTCTGGATGTTCTGGCTATCTGTTGTTTCCAGCGCCAGACGTAGCGGCTGCTGGAGTAGCGCCCCCCGTCCGGCGAAGAATCTGCCCAAGTCCCTGCGGATCCGCTGACCGCATCTGTTTCAAAACCTCTGCACCTTTAGGGTTCAGCAAGAAGTCAATGAGCTGAGACTCAATGGCCGGGCTTTGAGCATTCAGAGATCGACCAACAAGTCCGGCGGCATTTTGCCCCGCCAAGCCTCCAATCGCAGCGCCTGCTGGCCCACCCAAGGCGAAGCCAAGTGCGCCGCCAACTGCACCAGGGGTGACAGGCGCGGCAATGCTCAGCGGGCCGGGCATCATTGCGCCAATCAGCTGATTTGTTGCCAGGTTCTGGAACGTGTCCGAACCCCGTACTTTCCCGGCGGCCGTACCAGATTCGCGCTGCAGATCTTTGTGCAAATTGCGCAGCATCTGCATCTGCTCGTCGCTGATCGACTTCGCTTCATTTGCACCAGGTGCCTTGCGCATCTTCTCGATTTTCAGCAGCGCGTTTTTCATGGATGGCAGCGTGATTCGCTGCGATGATGCATCCGTGAGATTCAGGCCTTGCAGGTAGTTCTGCGCGTCGATCGGCTTTGACATTTCGGCATAGGTCTGCCGGTATTGCGCGAAACCCGGGGCTGCCTTTTCCATCGCGTCATCAAGCGCATCTCGCACTTGGATCAGCTCACGGGATGCGAGCTGCGCCTCTGAGTTATCCTTGCCGGCAACCTTTTCGAGCTGATCGCCAATCGACTTGCGCAAGCCATAGAGCTGGGCTACATCCGATTGTGCGCCATTTCCGCCAAGGTCCAACTTGTTGCGAACCTTGGTCAGCGCCGAAACTACTGCATCACGCTGGCCCTCTGGGCCTTTGAGGATGCTGTCGATTTCTTCGATGACTGGATTGGTATTAGCAGGCCGGGCGCCTTGCAGTGAAGCCTCGCGCAATGGGGCAGTGGCTGCATCACGCGCCTTGATCGCATCGTCAAGCGTCTGCTGAGTGCCGCGGATCTGATCAAGGAACGCATTGCGAGCTTGGTAATTGGCCATGTCGCGCTCAGCAAAGAGGTTTGGCGCACGACTCTTGGCTGCGTTCTCAAGGGCGAGGATCCCAGGGTTCTGCGCGGCCTGCCCGAGGGTTGGTGTTGAGCCGGGAACATATTCAGTGAGGTCTGTTGCAAGCTTTCCGTTTGCCCCAGCGCGGCCGGCTGCTTGAGGCGCAGTGAGAGCAGCAGCGAGCGCTCCGGTATCAGCAGCCGGTGTGCCGCCAACAGCCGCCTCCTGGCGGATCACGTTTCCAGCAATGCCAGCTCGGCCTGCCTCGGTGAATGGTGCGACCAGCGATTTAACGGCACCGACTGGATATTTCAGTGCGCCACCAATCACCGGAACCGCGGCGCCAAGCGCAGCCCCAAGGGCCGCTGAGTCACCAAGGTTTTGATCCTCTTGCCCACCCGAAAGAAGAGCACCACCGGCGGCGCCTTGCGCTGCGTTGTAGCCCATTCGCGAGAGAAGACCGCCATTGCCACGCAGAAAAGTCCCGATGGCGCTGGCCGTCTCTGGGGCGATGTTCGCGGCCTTGGCCAGTGCATTGCCACCCTGAACAAGACCGGCTTCAGCGGCTGAAATTGGAGTCATCACGCCGAGCAAGTTTCCGCCGATGCGGCTGGCGGTTCCTTGGATACCAGGCTCTGGGTTACGCGCATCGTAGTCCGTGCGGCTTTGGATGTTGAGCTGCTTCTGCTGTTCGGCGGTTGGCATGTTGATACCAGCCTGCCCTAGCAGCCCGGTCAGCCCGGAAGCCTCTGCGCCAGAGGCGAGCCATTCGGATGGTGCATCAAGCGCGTCGCTGATCCCACGGCCTACAGCGTTGGCATTCTTGATGCCCTGCGAACCAAGCATCTGCAGCACTTCCCAGGCTTGTCCCGGGATTGTCGAGGGCTGGGCAGGCTGCGGGATGTTGTCCACGGTCGATGGGGGCTGCACGGCCGGCTCACGGCGAACCTCTGGCGAAGATGGCCGAGGACCGAACATCGCTTCGAACGGGTCTTCTGCTGGGGCAGGCGCAGCGGTAGCGGTAGATGCACTCGGTCGTGGGCCGAACATTTCTTCGAATGCGCCAGGACCGGCTTGCTGTGCGGGTTGTTTGGCCACTGTAGGCGCTCCGTAGTTGGCTGAAACCTTGCGCAGATAATCCTGCGTCTTCGGCCCCCAGTTGCTTTGATCAGTGCCGCCGTGATAGGCCAACACCGCCTGCTCTGGCGAACCATAACGCCTCAGGTTCTCATCGAGCAGCTTTGCAACCCCTTCAATCGATTGCGCTGGATCTTTTGGGTCAATGCCAAGCGCTTTTGCCGTTGCCGGGATTTGCTGGCCAAGGCCGGTCGCCCCGTATTCGGCGTTGTAGGCGTTCGGGTTGCCGCTGCTTTCCGTCTTCACGATGGAGGCAATCAGCTGCGGGTCGACGTTGTATTTCTGGCCGGCGCTGGCGATCAGCGAATCCCATTGGTTCATTGCAGCAACCCCTGTGCGCGTGCTTTGCCGAGAGAAAGCTTGAACTCAGCCTGTTCACGCGGCGTCAGGCTGTCGAGCATCTTGTAGGCCTGTTCTGGCGTCATGTCCCGCACAGCGAAGACGCGCGGGTCAATGTCTTTGTTGAACTGGGTGCTGAATTTGTTGTACTGCTCCGGCGGCAGGCCGCTTTGCTGCCAAGCCAGGTTTTTTGCCTGGATACCGCGCTGGGTGGCGATCAGCACGTCAATGATTTGCTGGTTGCCGAGCTTCGAAAGCCCAGCACTTGGATTTGCGGCCACCGCAGAGGCGAGTTTTTCATTGGTGCCTTGTCCCAGTTGGGCTGCCAAGTTCTGCGCCAGCTGAGTGCTGTACTTCTTGAACTCTTCCAGGCTCGCAACCTTCTGCGGATCGATACCGATTTTTTTGGCCATCTCTGGCGACACCTGCAGCGCGAGCGCGGCGGCCTTGCCCTGCCAGTCGGCATTGGGTCCCGTGTTGATGTCAGTCAGCGCGCCGCGCATGTTCTGAAGCTGGTAGATAGCCGGAGTTGCAGCATCCGCGGCGCCCTGGAGGGCCAGAGCGGCGTCTGCCGAACCTTTCCCCGTAACCTCTGCCGCGGCCTGCGCGCCGAGCGCTGGAGCGATCTGTAGGCCTGGGGCGCCGGTGGGCGCGAGATTGATCCTGCCAGTGCCCAAACCCCCGGATTGCGGGACTGCACCGGTGGGCGCGATCCCTCCTTGATCGCCCTGCATCTGGAGCTGCTGGGCCTTGGTGATGGTGCGCATGGTCTGCGTTGCTGGGTCGTAGACCTGCACGTTCTCGACCTGCTGGCCTGGCGTCAGGGTGTTTGGCACTACGCCGGTGAGCCTTGGTTGCCCGGTCAATGGGTCAATGGCCATGATCTGCTGAGAGCCACCATTGTTGATCACTTGGGTTTGAGGCATCAGCGTCTTCAGGCGATCCGCGTCCGTGCTGAACCCGACATACTTCTGTTTGACCCAGTTTTGCAGCTGAGCAGGATCGGTAGGCATGTCAGCCATGAAGTTCACGGCGTCGTCGGAGGTGAAAAGACCGGACTTGATGCCGTTGATGGCGATGGATTGAACGGCTTGAGGGGTCACATTGCCGGAAGCCAAAAGACCACCAAACCCGCCGGAAAGCAGGTCGGTACGTTTCTGCGCTAGCTCGAGCTTTCCCTTGTCGAAGTTCAGCGCCGAGTTGCGTGCCTCGTTTACCTGCGCCTGGATCTGAGGCAGGTTGTATGCTGCTGGGCCCTGAGACAGAGCGGCTGTGAGGGCGCCGTAGTCGATCTGGCCGGTATTTGGGTCTGTCGCCTGCTTGTAGGCCTGAGATGCGGCAAGATTAGCTTGCTGCTGTGCGATCTGGCCGCGCAGCGCAGTGACACCGCCGAGCGTCTGCAGCAAGTTCGGTTGCTGGCTTGCGCCATATGCAATGCTTGGATCGATGGCCATATCAGAGCCTCACTTGTAGAGCGCGTTGTAGAGCATGTAGTTATTGATCCCGCTGTTGACGGCATTGCCGACACCAGCGATCCCAGCGGCCTGTGCGTTACCTTGTTGCGTCAGATAGTTGCCAGCATTGTTTGCCGCTTGCACGCCAGCCTGACCAGTCTGAGCCGCCGAGTTTTGGCCAACATTGAGCAGGTTCTGGAGGTTGCCGACATTATTCTGTGCGGCAGAGAAATTGGTGTTGTAGGTGCTCAAGGCGCGGTTGTACTGATTGCCATAAGTCTGATCGGCAAGGCCCGTCGCATACTGGCTGAGCCCCTTTGCCTGGGCTCCAGAAAGGCCAAGGCCCTGGGCGGCCAGGGCGTTATTCGTGCTTTTCAGGCCCTGGGTCAGTGCGAACTGATAGCCAGGCGTGTTTTGCAGATTGCTTGCGTCGAATCTGAACTGCTGCTGCAGAGTCGAGTTCGGGTTGATCGTCGGGTTCCCGAGCTGGTCAACCGTGTAGCCCATGGCATTCCAAAGCGGGTTGACAGCCTTTTCACCGACCGCCGTATAAGGGCTGAGGTCGGCCCGAATCTGTGCTGCGGCCTCCGCAGACTGATCAGCAGCTTTGCCGGCTGCATCTGCCTGCTTGCCTGCCGCCATATTTGAGGCTACACCACCAACAACGGCGCCCCCGACAACTGCTGCTGCGACCATGATTACTCTCCAAGCCAGTGTGTGTATGTGACTTCGCAACGCTCATATCCCAGGCGCTCAAAGAGCCAGGACGCATCGAGATGGCATTTCGAGCCAACGAACATGCGCTGCACGCCGCGGCGTTTTGCCTCTTCCTCGGCGGCCTTGAACAGCTTGAATCCTGTGCTGTTGCCGCGATGATCCGGGTGGACATAGAAGATGTCCATGATCAAAGTAAGGCACGTTTGGTAGTGAAGCCCTGGCGCTACGAAGCCGATGAAATAGCCGATCAGCTCACCGGAATCACGAACAACCATGAACATCAGTTCGCCGCGGCGCTCGCGCTCGATGTAGATCCCATATTGCGGATCGAGCGGCACCTTATCCTTGTTCAGCGCCAGCTCTTCGTAGTGCAGCGGCAGCAGCGGCAGCAGCTCAGGCAGGCGCTCTTCGAACGATTCAAGCATCACAGTAATCATGCGCACCTCACATCAACCACCATGCTGATGCGGTCGGTGGCGCTGTTGTTGATCACCTCATGTTCAAGCGCGTTGTCGAAATACCAGGTTTCGCCCGGGCGCATGAACACTGATTCGTCTTCGCAGCGGAATACGACGCCAGGCTCTGCCTGCAAGCAAAGGTGATGACGCGACCAATATTCGGCGTGGGCCGGCGTGTCCTTGTGTGGAAAGATCACGCCGCCCGGCTTGATGCGGTTGATCATCACGCGTCCCAGGCGAGTGCCGCCGACATAGGACATCAGCCCCATAATCAGGGGGCGCGCTTCAGGCAATAGGGCATACGCCGGTTGATCGATACACTCGTGCTGGTCGTATTCGGAAAAGTGCTTGGCGACTTCCTCTTCCGTCTCCTTCACCGACTTGACCGGGAATCGCAGGATGATCGAATCGACCTCGCCGAACGGGCCTTGCGGGTAATCGCGCAGGTAGGTGTCAGCAGTCCACAGCTCGGGCTTGCGAGCGATAGCCGCCAGCAATGGCATCACGTCTGTTCCATGGCCGATCCGCAAAAAGTTTCTCATGTTGGTCTGTCTCTGGTTATGTGCCTGGCACGTATTCTACGCCGGAAACATTGAGCGTGAGCGCAAGGCCCGAGGCGAAAAGCTGCGTGCCTGGCTCCAACTTGTGGTTGATCGCCTCGTTTGCCTGGATGCATTGGCCGGCAGCCACTGACCTGGTGCAAATGAGCGTGGCAGCAACAGCGGTGAGCCCGGTGGGCACTTTGTAAAGCGCGAATGTGACCGGGGCGCCAGTGGGGTTATAGACCGTTGCCTGTTGGATGGTTTCGTAAGTCAGCGTTGGCGCCGTGAACAACGAAGCCGGCGCTGCCGAGAGTGTTGCGCCAGAGATAATTTCCCGCCATTTCATGGCCATTTTCGATGCCCTATGCAGAGGTGTATTGGATGGTGCCAGACAGATAAACCGTTCCACCCGATGGAAGATCAGTGATCAGCACGGAGGCCCGCGCGACGCCTGAGCCATTTGCGATTACCTGGAGGGTAGTTGCCCCCGAAGGAAGCAGCAGGCACAGCTCGGTAAAAGTGGCTTTGGTAACGCCAGACCAATCGAGCTTTCCCGCAACGGTGGTAATGCCAGACATGGCAACAGGAAGGCCGGAGATAAGCAGGCCGCCGGCCGCAGTTGTCCGCGTAAATGTCGATGTCTGAATCACAAAACTTGCTGAGACGAGCCGCCCAATCTTTGTGTAAACCGCAGCGCGCACTGCGTAGACAACGTTCAAATCACCTGGCGTTGTGCACGTCAGCGTGGGGGTCCATGAGCCTTCTGCATAGTCATCCAGTGTGTTGACATTCGCGGATGGCACCTGGGTTGCAGGGAACACCACTTGACCATTTGTCAGGCTGACCGCAACGAAGGTTGGCGACTGGCTGGCTGCGAGCTGATCAACCCGGAGTTTGTCTGCTGCAGACATGCTGCCAGCGACAAGATTGGTAGCCGGCGTGATGCTGATAGCCGGCGTGGTTCCTCCAGAGCTGACAATCGGGGCCACTCCAGAAACAGAGGCGACTGCAGCCCCTGGGGTGACGCCATCGAGCTTGGCTTTGTCAGCGCTCGACATGAACCCGTTGTCATTGATGGTTGCAATGGCGTGATGCAAGGGGTCGTATTGAGCGCCATGGTTCCACGCGAAACCAGTCTCCACCTCTTCAGCAGGTTTGACGTTTGGCGCCTGAGAATACTCGTAAATTTCCGTTTCGCCGGCGCGGCGCTCAAGAGACTCGATTCTGTTTTCCTGCTCAATCGGGTCTACACCAACGGTTCCGCCAGTCCGTCGCAGAAGACTGAAGAAGAATGAGTGCCAAACGGGATTGATAAAGCCGCGCTCATCAAAGATCGGTGTCCCAGCATCCGGCACCTGGCTTGGAATGCTCACGATGCGGCCCTCTGGAACTGGATGTACGCACCATTCAGCGCTGTCGGACTATCGGAAGCCCATGAGAGCTCAAACACACGGCTGCGGGACATGCCGAGACGAAGGAACCGGCAGTCTTTGAGAAAGTCCCCGCGCTCTCCAAGCGTCGTGCTGATGTAGCCAGACCATGAAGCCCCCTTCGTATCGCTCCACCTCAGGCGCAGCTCAGGCGGCGTCCCGTAGACGCCGTATCCGACCTGCATTGCGGCCTTGAACTCCTTGTACATGATCCGCACGCCTTCATCGGCAAGGTGTGGAAACCCGCGAACACGGCGGATTTCGTTGCCGTTGTCGTTGTAGACGTCGAGGCTCAATTCGTAGAGGTTTCCGTTTTCGTAGTCGCCGACGATGTGGCGGCCATTCCAGCACGCGAAGCAGTTAGCTCGGTGCCGGCTTTCGCTGCCATCTTCGTTGAGATAGGCGCGCTCATGCCACTCGCTGGTGGCGGCATCAAAAACCCAGGTCTTGTTGGCAGTCGGAAAGGTGATCACGTACCAGATGTGCCCGGACATCTGCTGGATGTAGGAAATCGCATCATCCACGCGCTCATAGGTCTGAAATTCGTTCTCAATGGCAAAGGTGCTGATGCGCTCGCGGTCGTAGTTCATCGTGCGCAGGACCATGCATTCCCCTTGCGGCGATCGGCTGAGCCAGTAGATCGAACCATCTGCCTGCGCGAGCGAAGAAACTGCCACGCACCCGAACTGGATGAATGCGCCAGACAATCGACTGAAAGTGAAGTCGGTGCCACCGGTGTTGGTCCAGATCTCAGTTGTTTGCTCGCCGAACAGAAACACATTTCGGCGCGTCGCAATGGCCGCGACCAGCTTGTCCGGCGACCCTGACTTGCTCGCAAAATCCAAAGGATCGAAAGCGACCTGGTTGATCAGCGAAATGTAGAACTGCTGGGTCCCTGGTCGATTGAAGACAAAATACCCATCGACGAGATCGATGCGGTTCGACCCATAAAAGGCCGGGTCCGTGATCGAGGAAACAGCCTCAGTGTCCAAGTCCATTTGATAGCCGGCGGTCGTGCCATCGACGAGAACCAAAGTGTTCCCGTTATCGAGCATGTAGACCGGGCCCAGGTTCGAAGCAATGGTGCCCAGCACGGTAAGACTGAAGTCTTCATTGACGCGAACGAAAGACTGTTCGACCAGACCATAAAGCTTGTTGGTGGTGGTGACATACAGGCCGCGCCAGCGGTTGTGCGTTGACTGCGAAAGCAGGCGCGTCCCTGGCGTCGGGTAGTAGGTCGTTGGGAATTCTTCGTCCTGGGGGTTTTTCTCGGCGAAGAGGTTTGTGCATCGCTGAGCCGACGCGATGACGCTGCGTGCCTGGTAGGCGCCGGTGAGCAATGGAATCTTCATCGGGCATTATCCGTGTAGATGTTGTAGGCGCCACCATTGCCGGCGAGGTTGTCGGGCATGTAGAGCTTGCCAATCTGCATGTTTGCGGCGCGCAGAGTTGCCATGGTTGCTGCAGCAAGCTGCGGAAGGCCTTGCGGCATCGGGATCTGGTAGAAGATGCATAGCCGGCCGGCCAGGTTGTACATGATTGCTTCATCGTATTCGGCGGGCATCAGGATGTTGTCGAACGCCGTCGCCGTCGATGGCAGATCTGCAAGGCACTGGATGTGCACTTCGTAGGAGCTGTCGGGCACTGGCCAGACGTGCAAAACCCCCAGCGGATACTGAGGGTCGTAGTAGACCAGGCTTGGAATCGAGCCCATGGCCTTTGGTGAAACCTTGCCCCAATCGGTCTGTGACATCAACAGGTCAAGCGGGAAGTCAACTTGCAGGCCTGGGTTGTTCAGCTGCCGGCAGTAGGCGCCAATCAGCTTCGATGGCCGAGGGGTATTGAAGTTGCCACCGACACCAACCGTGTAGGTCTGGGCGCCCGTGCCAACGCAGGGCACATCGAGCAGCTGGAACACGATGTTTCGCATCCGCGACCATTGCGCCAGCATCATGTTGTAGAGCTTGAAGCAGTCGGCTAGGTCTTCGGCCGTGGCCGTTTGGCCAACCCCGAGAACGCCCGCCTGTTTCAGCGCTAGGTTGATCAGTTCGACGGGCGTTGTCATCCCGGTTACTCCATGGGTGCGTTACTCGGTTTTGCCTTCAGCGGCCTTGCGGTCGCGCTCTTCCTGGATCAGCGCGAGCAGCTTGTCGGCGCCCAGGCGGTGATGCGGGTTCAGACCCATCGATCGGGCAAGTTCCAGAAGGCCAAGCCGCTCTTCTTCGGTGATCTCGTCGCCGCCTTCGCCGGCCGATGGCTTGGCTTTTTTGTCTTCGGAACGCTCTTTGGCTTCAGCTGGCGTGTCGTACCAGTCATCGCCGAGTGCGTCTTCGGCTTCCTGGCTGTCAACCACCTGCGATGGCAGGGATGCGTGATATTTCCACTTTGGATGCGTGTGCATGGTCTTGCTCCGTAGAAAGAGGTAGGCCCCATCGCTGGGGCCTTGGTTGGATCAGAGGACGTCGGCGATGCCGGTGCCCCATTCTGGGCGGATGGTGGCATAGCCGTAGAGGATATCGAGACGACTGATGAACACGTCGTTGGTGATATCGAAGCCGCGCAGGAAGCGCATCGAGATGCCGTCGTAGGTTTCACGACCGGCCATGTCCATGTTCTTCGGCAGCGGCAGGTCGGCAGTTGCCATGGTGACAGCCATCGGGTCCATGATGAAGTTCTTGCGGAACGTCACGCCGGCACCGCCCACCAGGGTAATCAGCGCGCCGTTGGCTGGCGATGCGGTCACGGTGCCGTATGCCACGTTGCCGACGGTGATGGCTGGGTAGATCGGGATCGAGGTGGCTGCCGCCGAGACGTTGGCCGTTACAACGAACTGACGCAGCTCGCCGGTTGACTGCTTGGTAACCGGGTTCACGCCGAACACGCCAGCAATGACGATGATGTCGCCCTTGTTGAACGTGCCGGTGATCGCCGCGACAGTCAGGGTCGAACCGGTTTGGCCGGCACCAGCCACAGCGCCAGCGGTATAGGAGCCGTTGGTGTGCTTCAGCACGGTCTGATCCATGCCCCAGTCCAGACCCAGGGTGTTCATCCCCATCTCGCCTGACTTGTACTGATCGCCGATCTTCTGCTGGTTATTGAACAGGCCCGCCAGGGAGCCCACGGTGCGAGCCTGGGTGCGCGGATCTAGGATGGCTTTACGCATGCCCTTGGAGTTGACACGCGGCGTGCTGGTCATATCCAGCATGGCGCCGCCATCGAGCCATGCGCCGGCATCAGGCGTTGCAATGGTGCCGGTGCTGTCAGCGGTGTTGCGACCCTTGAAGCTCAGGTTGCTGAAGCTTTCCACGCTCTGCATGACATCGACAGCCACGCCGCCCGCCAGGGCGTTCACCGCCGGCAGAATGTAGCGATTGCTGAAGTCGTCCATCGAGAGTGCCAGCTCGGCGGAGTTGAAGCCCAGATCGACACCCTTCTGGGACGAAACGGTCAAAGGAACTTGACGTTCGTTGGTGTCTTGTGGAACCGCCACGCGGCCGGAGCGAACGGTGTAATCGTTCGGCAGGCGGATACGCAGGGTGTCACCGATCTTGGCGCCTTCACGGGCGAACTGATCGTCGTACTGGGTATCGATGTTGCGCAGAAACAGGTTGGTGTTTTTGAACAGTCGCAGAGCCTCGCGAGTGATCATCGACGCCGTCAAGAATGTGTTAGCCATGATTTTTCACTTCCTTCAGAAACGAGTTTTGGCGGTTTTCTCTCGCCATTTCACCCATTCTTCCATCGACATTTTGCTTGGATCGGCTTCCGCCGAAACGTTGCTGTCGACTGGCGTAATGGGCGCCGGTGCTTTCGACACAGCTTTTGCTGCTGGCTGGGCAGCTTTGAGCGCAAGACGCTCCAGCTCCCGGCCTTGTTGTACTGCTGGCAGAGACAGAATGCGCGCGGCCTCTTCCGGGTTCTTGCCCAGGGTATAAATCACCCGGTGGGCATCATCCATGCCGAGAAGCGCAGAAACCTGGTCGTTACTGATCCCCAAGGCATCGAGTGTTTGCACGGCTGCGCCCCAGTCCGGGTACTCCGTTTCCCCGACCGTTGCGACGGACTTCCCACGCGCCTGGATTTGCTCCTGCTGTGCCTTCTGCGTGGCCCGCTGCTCAACCAATGCTTCGATGTCTTGGGGATCTTGAACCGGCACCTGCTTCAATGCCGGATCAACACCAGATTCCTTGCTCATCTGCTCTACCAATGCGCGATAGCGAGCGGCCTCTCCTGATGCCTCGTTCGCTTTGCGTTCCGCATCGTGTCGCTGACGGGTAAGTTCGCCGATCCGCTTGAGTGCCCAGCCGTTGGGATCCTTCCCTTCCTGCTGCTGGCTGGCCTGCTCTTGCGATTCTGCCTCTTGCCCGTTTTCGCTGGCGGACGATTCCGGCGATTGGTTAACGTCCAGCTGCGTCGCTTCGCCATCTGCCTGGCTGGTGGACTGCACCGTTGTTTCTTCGGTCATGGCCTTGTATTCCAAGTGAGAGCATCAGGAAACCGCCTGAAGTCGGTATGCCGTTATTCTGTACCAAAAATCAACAGTCGTCATTTATTCGTGCGTTTACCGCAAATACTTGACTTGGTAAACACCGGCCAGCGGAGTCAGTGCGCCGGCGGTTGCGTTGACGAAAGTGATCGCCAGGGTATTCAGCGCACTGCAGCGAGCCACCAGCGGCGAAACGCCGGCGGTGATACCTGGAGGACTGACATCCACGAAATCACCGACCTGCAGGCCGGGCACGGTAAAGGTCTGCTCAGCGGCAGTGTTGGCTGCGACGGAAACCGGGGTGAGTGAGATGGAAAGCTTTTCGATCTTCGAAAGCGTTTCCGAAGCGAGGTTGGAGACACCGGTATAAGTTGCCATTTTGAAGCTCCTTTACATGAGTGGTTGTTGCGGTGCCATGCCTTGCGACATGTCTGGTTGCATTGCGGGTTGCATGCTCGGTGGTGGCAGCGTCAGCGCATCATTGGATGGCTGTGCGTCAATCGGGGTCGGCTGGCTGGCGGCAGCGATCATGGTTTGGGCCTCGATGATCCCGATATCCGGCAGTGCGCCTGTGTTCTCGATGTGGGTCAGGAGCTTGTCGAGACGGTCGGTCATAGCCTGGTAGGACTTGACTTCGGTTTGCTTCTGCTTGTCCTCGATTTCCTTTTCCTTGGTGGCCGACAGATCCATTGCCGACGCCAGCTGCGCCTGAAGGTTCTTGATCGTGTCCATGGCCTGCTGCAGCTCTGGGGATGGCCCCTCGCCGAGGATGTTCGCCGGAATCGACCGCTTGAAGCGCTCGGCCAGCTCGTCGGCCAGAGGGAAGTCAGCAGACAGCATGTACAGATCACCTGCCAGACCAAGGAACGAGGGGTTCTGCGCAGCTAGGTCGGTCATTGCGGCAAATGCCTCTTCGCGCTTGGTGGCGTAGGATGGGCCAGTGTCTGCCACGACTTCATATTTGCCGGCACCCGGGTTGAAGATGCGCTCTACCCCCTCGCCGCCTGGCTTCTCCTGCTCGACCATGGCGCCCTGCTGTTGCGGGTCGATCTTCACGGTGTCGTCGCTGCCATCTTCCGCCAGGATGCGCACCACGCGCGGCGTGTCATACACCTTCGGGATGATGTCAATCAGGATCTTGCCGGTGTAGCGGATACCCGTGGCCAGGCCGTCGCGGAAGTGGGAGGTCGAGGTTTCGCCCTGTTTGGCTCGGCGCTTGATGGCTACGCCGGCGATCTCGTTGGATGGAGCGCCCATGAGCGCATCGTTCTGGCCGCTGGCCATCTTCATTTCTTCGGCCGCAATCTGCATGCCCTGCATGTAGCCGGCGCTCATTACCGGCGCTTCGGCGCGCTGCGGCGGTGGAATAGGGTTGCCATTCTGGTCCGTCGACTTGTACGGCAAAACCGCATGGTTCTCCGTGTTGGCCGTTTCCCAGATGGTTTCGTAGCCTTCGATTGAGCGGTCATCGGCGATGTACGGGGTCTTGGTCTGAAGCGCGACGTGCTCAGTCGCCGAGCTGGACCAGTAGTTGTACATGCGCTGCGGGTCTTTGATGTTGCGCACGTGCCCCTTGCGGTCCAACTTCCCGTCAATGATGCACTCTTCGCCCACGATGCGAACGATAGGCACGGTTGTTCCAACCCAGTCGCTGCGCTCCACGATGGCGTCGCCGGCGATCTTGCACCACTTGATGGACGGGGTTTCGATTGGGCGACGCTGAATGCCCTTGTCGGCCAGCACCATTTCGGCCAGCTCTGGGTTCTGCTGCTCGAGCACGGACTTTCGAATGGTCGAGATCTGGACGCCGCCCACGCCATCAGGAACAGGCATCGCGATCAGCTCATCAGTGACATATTCGGTGTAGTAGTACTCGGCCACGCGCACGTTGTCCAGGTTGCACCAATCGTCTACATCGCCGATGGTTCCGCTACCGACTTTATCCTTGAATTTCGGGTACTTACGGTTGAATTCCTTGCGCGGAACGTCGTCATGGACGAAGCCCCATTTGGCGTCAGAGCCGTCAACTTCCTTGATGTTTGGGTCCAGGGTGACGCTCTGTGGGTTGCGAATTCGACGGATGAAGATCTCCTGATCAAACGAATCCTCATCGGCGTACTCGGTGACTACACGCCAGTAGCCGATGCCCGTCCAGACCTGGAACTCGGTGGCGGTCTTGTATGCGTCTGCAGCGTTGGACTGGTACTGAATGTGCCGAGCCATGCCTTCATAGACCTGGGCGCTGTCGTATGATGCTTCGCCGCCCACGGCGCGAATCTTGATCGCCGGAAGGCTTTCCTTGATGTCGTTGATGATCATCAGGCACTGCTGGCGGGTCTTGTTGATCGTCAGACACGGCTTGCGGTCGCTCTGGCGCGAGTTGCGCAGCGTGTCAGGCCACTGATAGCCGTTGTCTGGGTCGGCGCGCACAAACTTCAGATCATCCGTGAACAGGTTGTTGAATTCCCCCTCCCATTCCCTGCCCATCTTGAAGCGTTCTTTCGCCTCGCGGATCAAGTCTTCGTCTTTTTTCTGGCTTGTGCTCGACATTTCAGTTCATCCAAGAAGTTGGGCCGGCTTGACGGCGCGGTGGGGCTTTCGGCGCGGCCTTCTTCTGGCCCACCTTGATTTTCTGAATTGCGAACCGTCGCATCATCAGGGCATAGCGCACAGCGGCAAGTATGTCATCTTTTACCTTGACAATTTTCCCGTTTTCGTCGCGGTGGTAGTTCATTTTCTCTTCAAAGAAGTCCGAAAGGTGGCTGAATACCTTCAATTTCCCCTTTTCGAAGAGAGAATACATCTCGACCAACCCAGCTTCCACGCCGTTTCCGCCGCCCTGCCAAGTGGCCTGATCGGCCAGCATTGACCAGCCGGCGCGTTGATAGGACGCTTTCTGCTCTTCACCGCTGCCTTTTTCGTGCTGGAGGCCGTCATGTGGCCAGGCGGTGGGCACACCTTCTGCCCAGCTTCGCACGGCGGCCCAAGCCACCTCAGGCAGCGTGCGCGACTTCTTCCATGCGTGAGTGACGTAGAGGCAGTCGTCGTCCTTGTCCCACGCGATCTGCACATGCGCCTGGGGGTGATCCCATCCAAAGTCCATGCCGTTGATGACGAACCAATGATCGGGAATGTCGAAGGCTTGGCACTTGATCTCGTTGTCGCCGATGTCGAAGATCAGGCCGGCACCGAGCAATGGCATGCCCTTCGAGCGCATGTCGCGCTGCCATTCTGGATAGAGGGCGAGCAGGTCGCGTTTGGTGCTGGCAGACAGGTGCGGGGCCTCGTCCCACGTCGCGCGCTGCATGTACTGCGCTTCGCTCTCTGGCTGGTCCATGAACTGGACAACCAGGTCGGTACGGCCGTTCTCCGGGGTGAAGGTCAGGATGCCGCGCCCGCCGCGCCCCATGTCGCCGTTCGCGGTCCGCGTCATGACTTGTGGGAAGATCGCTTTGTCCTTCGGCTCTTCGTCGATGTGGAACCAGTCCACAACGTCGCCCATGATCGCGTGCTGGCCCTGACTGTATGACCAGAACTGGCAGATGGCAGTGCCACCTGACCGGTGAGCCACGCGGACTTCGCGCATGGCCTCCGATGTTCCGCCGGCAGCGATGTGACCGAGGATTCGATCCGCCGGCACCAAGCCACCGGTGAACTTGCCGCCCACCAGGTTGCCGAACAGAACCTTCTGCAGCAGGTCGCGGGTCTTCTCCATCGAGAAGCCGAGCAACCACACCATCGGCGGCACTTCGAACTTGTGCCCGGGCCAGATATCTGGGTAGTCGCCGGTCAAATGGAATGCGTCGATAGTCAGGCCGGTACGGGTTTTCCCGACCTGGTTGGCAGCCATGAGCATGCAGGCTTTGTGGTTCGCCGTGGCGCGAATGAATCGGGTCTGCCAGGCGTAGAGGCTTTCGAATTGGACAAAGCAAAGCCGGCTGAGGCGCCGGCGTTCTTTCTCTTGGAGCAGCAGGAACAGCTTTTCCTTATCCGCCCTTTGTTCGTTCGGCAAGGCGCGCGATTTCACGGTCGAGTTCTTCCGGTGTCAGTTGCGTGTAATTCATGTGGCCGGAATGGTCGATTTCCTGCCGGTCACGCCAGTTTGCTTTGTCGCGGTTTTTCAGGAAGAAGATGCAGGCGGTGGTGTCTGGGGCGTAGTGCTTGACGATCTCGGTCTTGACGATTTCGCCTTTCACAACCCGGATGTCCACCTCTGGATGGGAGTAGCCAGTCGCGCGCTTGTACAGGCTTTCGGCGACGGTTGCGTTGGCGAGCATCTTGCCAAGGCGCATCGCCTCGCGCACTTCAGGGTACCTGCGCACCCATTTCTCATAGGTAGAGTTCGCCACACCGAAGAAGTCAGCCAGCTCAACATTGGTCGCGCCCAGCAGGCAGAGCTTCCGGATCTGCTCGGGATATTCGGGCTTGTAGAGTGTCGGTGCGCCGGCCATGGTCAGACCCCCAAAAGCTTTTTCAACGCTTCGCCGGCCAGCGGGGCCAGTGATACCAGGGTGACAAGGCCGCCGCCCACCCAAACGACGCCGCGGATGAATGACTGGTTCTTGGCCTGGTCCATCTGCAGCTTGTCGATCTCAGCCGATAGTGACCGCTCCAGTCCGTTGATCCCAGAGTCAAGCTTTGTGCCAATCCCTCTGGCGATTTCCTTTACCGCAACGACCTCGCCCTGGATCTGGGCGACATTGAATTCGAGCGTGCTCACACGGTGCGGAAGTCGCTCTTCTTCCAGACGTTGCAGTCTGTACTCGATGTTGCTACCCATCGACATGGAATCCATTTGATTTTGCCTCGCTTGTTCAGGGGTTTCGGTCTGGTCATTCATCACGCTCCCTCCGCACGGCTGGCGATGAATCATCAAGTCCTGGTTGGCCCAAGCCTACGCCTTGCGCTGAGCCGAGGTCGAGTTCTTCGCCATAGCGGCTGTCCTCGGCGGCCCACAATTCGATTTCCTGAACGGCGTCTGAAATTCCCATCGCTAATCCTGTGTGCTGGTCGTAAAAAAGCCCGGTACGTTGCCGGGCTATGGTGCTGGCAATCTGATTATGCCTGATGGTAGTCCAGAAATGAAAAAGCCCGGTGCTGGGGAGCGACCGGGCTTGCCGTCTTTCCGGCTGTCATTCTGGCAAAGTCCCTCTTGGCTCAAAGGCCATGATCGAGCGTCCAGACTGCTGGTAGCAGATGGCCGGCGCTGATCTCCGGCGTTACGACAGTGGCACCTATTCGCACTTCTCGCGGTATTGCTCCGCTTGCACTTGCGCATCAGCCTGCGCATTCATCTGCATCAGGCTGCTAACTCAGTAGCGGGCGTGTTGGGCAATGGACTTAGCCACGCGTTCTCATCCCTTCAAGCAAGCAGTCTGATGAAGACGTTCCGCGTGTGCGGGCTGGTTAAGTATCTGGAGCAGTTGCCGAGCGAGTCGGATGCCTTCCAGGCTGAATATCTTGGCGCTGGTTGTTTGGCTGGAACGGGAGGGCTCGAACCTCCGACCGGGCGGTTAACAGCCGCCAGCTCTACCAACTGAGCTACATCCCAATTTGGTGCCTCCTCAAGGATTCGAACCTCGTGTCGTCTCGTTACGAGCGAGCTGCATCACCGTCAATGCTTAGGAGGCGAGGCGGCCCCATTTCGCCGGGGCCTGGCGGCAGGTCGGACGGCGACCAACCGCGTGCAGACCTTTGCACGACCTGCGAGCGGATGGTAGGCGTTGTCAGGCGAACAAATCAATAGGCTCTTCGACTTCCTTTGCAGTGCCGGGCAACTTGTCATTGGTGCCGAGTAGATCTAGGGCCGTGACCTGCACCATGACGCATGGGTTGTCGCTGAAGCGCTTGGTGATGTGGTGGTCAACCACTTGGCAGTCGTCGACCCAGACGGCACCGGTAAAGCCATCCTCGATAGCCTTGAGGCAGTTCGAGCTGTCCGGCTTCTTGGTCGGGACAATCTGGCCCAGGCGCGCGGCCTCCTGCTTCTTCTTGCTCCACGATGCGGGGATTGGAAAGAACAGCTGGATCTTGAGTTCAACCGGCCCTTCCATCAGCGGGCGCCCCTGCATGCTGAGCTTTGCCTCCCAGTGGCAGCGGTCTTCATACTCTACCGTTTCCTTCGGCATATAGGTGATGACCCGCTTGCCGCGCAGGCCGGCGCGCACGGACTGTTTGCCGAACGGATCTCCCGGCACGCACACGAACAGGGTTTCGGTCATTTGGCTGAATCCTTTGCCATGAAATAGTCAACGGATTTATCCAGATCGTCGCAATGTGGATTCTCTACCTCTTCGCGGCTGCCAACGATCCAAAAATCCAGAGCATTAACATCAAAATGGTCACCCCACGTATTGCCAGGCTTTCGCAACCACCGATACCGCTCGGCGTCCTTGCGCAGCTCGGCAACCTCTTCAAAAGCTTTTCGTGTCTCTTCGGCGTATTTGTGCCAGGAATCTTGCTCCTTGAGCAGCGACTCATTCTCAGACCTCAGCCGTGCCAGATCTTCAAGCTGCGCCGGTGGCCAGAAGCAGGTCACGCATTCCTCTAGGCCGTGAATGTGGCAAAGCTTGCGGGCACCTTGGAGTTGTTCGAGTTCGGCGATCAGGGCCAAGACGGCGGCAGGGTTGGCGGCGGCGATGAAAGCCGAGTCTTCTGCCGTCGCCATCTTGCAGATTCTTTCCCCGTGGCCACCATCGGAATAAACATCGTGCTCACCGGCCCATGGCCCTGGCGTTGCAGCCTCAGCCAGCCGCTTCAGTTCGCTGTAATCGTTCATTTGGTCTTTCTCCGGTCTGTTTGGTCTGCGGTCATTGTATCAGTGCGTGGTCACGTACATGAACCAGGTAACGGCCATGAAGCACGAAACGACGAACCAGTGGTAGATGGCTATGCAGAGCTTGCGGATCATGGCTTCACCTTCAGGCCGGCGGACTCGATGGCTTCACGGCATTCGGCCTTCGCGAGCTTGTCACCAACCCAGATGTTCCAGGATGCGACCTCCCCGTCAGAGGCCCCATCGCACGACGGCTCATTGCGAACCGGTGGCAACTCAATCACCAGCGATTCGCGGGAGGATTGCCAGGCGGAAAATAGGTGATGCTTCACATCCTCGTAGCACTCATGCCAAAAGCGTTCTTTGAACCACACCTCAAACTCTTCCCGCATCGTGTCGCTGCTCATACGCCACCCCACGCCATCACGCGCCGTTGAAATTCTTCATCGGTCATCACATCGACCGAAGCCTTCGGAGCAGCCTGCAAAGCCGCACAGAACGTCCTGTAGTGCGATGCCATGCCCGGCAGCCGATACCCGTCCTTCGTCGCATGCCGATACTGGGCAAGCGTTTCCACCGGCAGGTCGTGAACATCTGCCCAATGCGTTTCGAACATCTCCATCGTCTTCATGCTGAACCCTCGATTCTTTTTCGGCCCTTACGATTTGTTATGTTGTTTCACTTCAACCAATAGTACCCGCGCCGCAGTGAGGGCACGGACCCTGATAGTGCTTATGCAACCCTTCATGGCTGCAAATAATCGCCGCATTGCCCCCGCTCTTCGCGCCTACGCCATTTTCTCGATTACTTTGACCCGATGTACTGCCTTTGCTTTTGCGCGCCTTACGCGACGTGTAGAGAGTCCTTATGAATTGGCGCTGACGGCGGATGGTTTCCTGCTGCTCGATGATCAGCTTGTTCTCGCTGCGCTGCTGCTCGTTGTAGGCGTGGTCGATGGCGTGCAGACGAAGCTGGATGTCGTCACGCTCCTGTGTCATCTGCGCCAATCTCTCCTGGAGTTCCAGTAAAAGCGCCGCGTTGAATTCTTTGTCGAATTCCTTGGGGGTAAGCAACCTGTTCATGGTCTTTCTCCGGCATTTGGTGTTTCAGAATGGAATGTCATCCGACAAATCAGGGCTTCGCTCTTTCGTGGCGTAGGCCTTTGGCTCTGTCTCATGCCACTGTTTGCAGGCATCCCACCAAGTTTCGCCGAAGCTGCAGTGGAATACGTTTCCCTTGTAGCCCCGGCATACCCAGCCAAGGAGTAAGGATTTCCGTTCGTATGGCCTGACTTTCGGTTTCATGGTCTTTCTCCGCTGTGGTGATGCCCGCGCTTCTGCGAGTCGTCTTTTTGCTGTTCCTGTTTCGCTTTTTCAGCCTGCTGTTTCGCCCATTCCAGATATCGTTTCGCGATTGCTCCTGCGTGCTCCATTTTTCACCTCAATCGAGCAGTGAGCTGCTCGCGTAAGTGCGCAGCGGTCGCGGCGCGGGCTCTTCGTAGTCGGCTGAGAGATCCGTGAATGAGCTGTATTTGCCCTGGTAACGGGTCTTCACCGTACACGGCTCGATATCCCGAGCAACGCCAATGATCACCTCGGCCACGCCGCGGTACTCCGTATTCTCGTTGTAGACCTCATCCCGGTACACGAACATGATCAGGTCTGCATCCTGTTCAATGCTCCCAGAGTCGCGCAGGTCGGACGGGATCGGGCGCTTGTTCGGCCTAGCCTCCAGTTGTCGGTTGAGCTGGCTCAGCGCGATCACTGGAACGCTCAGTTCCTTTGCCAGAAGCTTCAGCTGACGTGTGATCTCGCTGATGCGCTGTACGGCATTGGCGCGGCTGTCTTCAACGTCGACCAGGCCGATATGATCGACCAGGATCAGATCAAGGCCGTGCTTGAGCTTGTGGCGTCGAGACACGGAGCGGATACGGTTGATGGTTGCGCCTTTGCGGTCATACAGCGCCAGCCCCGAGTCGGCAATCTTGGCGGAAGCACACAGCAGCTCGTTCGAGTGCGTGCGCATGGCTGTGCCGTCCTTCAGCGCCTGCAACGGGATCGAGCCAAGGCTTGCCAGCGATTTGTCCATAAGCTGCTGGTTTGACATCTCAAGGCTGAACACCAGGACTTGTTTGTGGCACTGCACCGCATTGTGGTCGGCAATGTTCATGGCCAGGGTGGTCTTACCCATCTTCGGCCGGCCGGCGATCACAATGAGCGCTTCCGGCTTCAGTCCCATCAGCTTTGCATCAAGTGACGCTATGCCCGTGGTCAGGCCGTCGATTTCACCGCCGAGGCTTTCGCGGCGCTCCAGCTCGTCAACGTGCTTGCTGATCGCTTCCTTGCCGGTGATCGTCTCGCACTCACCAGATCCAGTGGTGATCGAATTGATCTCGGCTTGGGCCTGAGCAATCTTGTCTTCAGCACTGCTGTCAGTGCCGGCGATCTCGCTGATGTTGTAACAGGCCGCGACCAGGGCTCGGTCAATGCTGCGCTCCAGAACCGTACCGACGTAGGACTTGGCGTTTGCAGCGCTCGGCGTGTTCTTGTGCAGCTCCGCGGTATAGGCGAAGGCTGGAGTTCCGTCGTGCAGCGCACCGATGTGTTCGCCAACGGTCAAGAAGTCGACAGGTAAGCTGCTGGCCTTCAGCTCCATGATGGCTTTGAATACTTCGCGGTTAGCACCGAAGAAGAAATCGGATTCCTTTAGCTCTGCCGACAGAACATCGATCAGCTCGGGCTTTATCAGCATTGCACCTAAAACGGCCTGCTCGGCCTCTTGGCTGTATGGGTCACGCACGGTCATTGTAATTTCCCTCTACGATCTTTTTGAAATTGGCCTTGTTCACGAACCAGTCGAAAGCGAATGTCTGCCGCTCCATCAGGAAAGTGCTTTTCGATATCGCGGTAAAATACTGTTCCCACCACGTGACTGACTGAAACTTAGGATTGCTTGCCCATCGCTCACGGAGTTTCTTTTTCCGCTCATCGTCGAAGATCTTCGGTTGAGGCTTGCCTGGGAGAATCCGGGCATACGCAGCCTTGATTTCTTCGTAAGGCACTGGCGGAGCTTTTGCCGCTTTCTGGTCATCGTCAGATGACGAGTGCTTTAGATCTTCTTCTTGTATTTCTTGTACTTCTTTATTGTGGTCACTTGCTGGTCGCTTGCTGGTCAACGTCTGGTCATTTGCTGGCGATGACTCCTGATAGAATGACCACTTAGTTATTGTAATTATTGAGAATTTTGACTCTGATTTGATGGTTATCTGCTGGAGAGATTCGAGCACTTTTAGAGCGCTGCGAACAATACTCTCGCTGACACCAGTTTTCTCAGAGAATTTATGCCGTCCAAATACCAATTGCCCCGGTAATAACCTGACAACCTGCCGCCCGACGAGAATTTCTCCTTCCTTGTAAGACGCCGAAAGCAGAAGGTGAATCCAAACAGCCAGGTACTCGGGCTTTGCCGCAATCGCGCTGGTCGCCAGTTTGCGAGAGAGCTTTACCCAGTTCGACATATCAGAATCCTTCCCGATTCGACTTGAGCGCGCCTTCGATCTTCGCAGCGCACGCCATACCGCCGAAAACGCCGACGAAGAGCAGCCAGGGCAGCGCATCGAACCAGCGCATGGAGACGCAGAACCAGACGATCACGGCCACTGCCGTGAAGACGATCAGACCGGCGATTGCCGTGTGGATGGTGAATCCGTCACTTGCTTTCATGGTCTTCACCCAGGGCTACAAATTCGCTGACCTTCAGGCCGAGTGCGTCGGCGACTTTCTGAAGGCTTTCGCAATTCCAGTTTGTCCGACTGGCCAGACCGCTAACGCTTGGCTGCGTCATGCCGGCCATTGCAGCGAACTTGATCTGGTTCAGACCGCGCTTGGCCAGGGCTATTTTCAGGGACTTCGAAGCATTCATACAGGCGATCCTCTTGGTTGATGCTGGCCACTATAGGCGAGCCAATAATTTCAAGCAAGGGTATTATTTCTCACGAATGCATATTTTTATTGTATTTGTGAGTTGACAGATAGCCACTGGTGATCCTATAGTTCGTCTCAAGCAACACCACCAACGAACAACGGAGCAAGACGAGATGAACGAGACATCGAGTTCCTACTACCCAAAGCTCAGCCGCTACGAGCGACGCCAGTTGGCCAAAGCAAAAAAGGCTGCTGCTCGCAAGAAGCTGATGCGCGAGGCCTTTCCAGGTTAACCAACCCCGCCCACCTCAAGCCCCTTGATTGGGGCTTTGCCAGTACCAGCAACAGGAGACGACCATGAAAGACCGCCGCGCATTCCGAGGCCTACGGGTTGCCAAGATCGCCCAGGGCTACTTGCAGTTCGTCGACCCGGATGCGGAAGGCGAATTCTGGTACATGCTGAGTGAAGACCTTGTTCCGTTTCTGCCAATCGAGTTCCGATAACAACACCAACACCGGAGTATCTGAAATGCTCACCCAATCGAAAGAACTGTTTGCCCCGAGCCTGCACTACCAGCAGGCGATCACCGCTGAAGTCCGGCGCATGCCGAAGCCGGTAGAGGGCGACCCGATGGCGCCGGAAGTTCGCGACCACCTGGAAGCAATGCTGCTGCAAGCGTCAAAGGAGACGGAGCGCCAGCCCTGCAACCTGCTGCTGCAATACGCCTCCGGATTCATCGGGCACGCCGTCTTCACAAAGGACTGCACGATTGCCGAGCGCCTGCACTACTGGGGTGAGATCGACAGGATCCGTCAGCGCGTTGCTGATCGCAATTATTCAGAACGAGGTGTGAGATGAGAAATAAAGATAATGGCGGATCGGCGTTCCCATCTGCTGATGCCGTACTACTCAAGGAATACCACTTAGAATCTATCGGCCGTGACAAATTCCAGTGGATGAAGCTGCGAGATTACTTCGCTGCTAAAGCGATGCAAGGCATCATCTCGGCAGTCCCTCACCTTTCCGAAATAGACCCTCGGGATGCAGCAGAAGAAGCGTATTCCTACGCCGACGCCATGCTTGCGGAGCGTGCCAAATGAAGCGCCAGGCCACGAAAGACAACCGTGCGCAGGTCGAGCTGCACATCCAGCGGCAGCGCGCGCTGGGCGAACGCATGATCGGCGATGACGACCAACCATCGCGCTGGGAGCTGTTGGCCACGCTGGCAATCATCGTTTTGGTGGCTTTCGGCACGGTAAGGGGTTGGTGGTGAAGCCGCGCAACGCGATTTACGTTGGTGGTCCGCTACTTGATGCGCCGGATGATGAAATCATGATTCCGTGCAAGTTTTTGAAATGCGGAAGAAAATTCTCGCATTCGGCATGGGTACGAAACCACTGGCACTGCCCCGGCTGTCACGAAGAAGACGCGGCCGGGATTACTGAAGAGGATTGAGTGATGATTGAAGTCAAGGAAAGGCCGATCCTGTTCTCGGCGCCGATGGTGCGCGCCATTCTGGATGGCCGGAAGACGGTCACGCGTCGGGCGGTGAAAGTTCAGCCCGAAGTGCGCATGGTCGACATGATCGGCCCGATGCTGACCTTTAAAAACAAACGTGGCGGCCACTGGCTTTACCCAAATGCCAAGCAGCAAATAATCGCAGATTGCCCCTATGGTACGCCCGGTGAGCGGCTGTGGGTGCGCGAGACCTTCATGGACTTGATCGGCACCGGTGTCGAGCATCGGCCAACACCCGACAGCCCGTTGCAGCGTTACGCCTATGCGGCTGACTGCCCGGCAGGATCGCACGCCGACGAGGCGAGAAAGGATTACGGCTTGAAGTGGAAGCCTAGCATCCACATGCCGCGCGCCGCCTGCCGCATCCTGCTAGAGATCACCGACGTGCGCGTCGAGCGGTTGCAGGACATCAGCGATGAGCAGGCAATTGCCGAAGGCATCGAGCCTTTTACCGACTTTCAGTCATCCGGCCACTGGCGCCGATATCGCGACGGTGGAACGAACAGCTACGTGGACAACCAGGTCATGTCGTATGCATCACTGTGGAGCGAAATCAACGGTGCTGGCTCATGGGAAGCCAACCCGTGGGTCTGGGTCGTCGAGTTCAAGAGGGTTCAGCCATGATCCTGACCGCCCTCTACGCCGCCGGCACATGGCTGGCAATCATCACCCTCGCCATCTACGGCATCAGCCTTTACGGCGCACACCTGGCCAAGCTTCGAGATCAGCGGGCGAAGGACGGGGTTAACTGGAGTATTGAAGCGTGAGCAAGGTAGCGATTTTCCTGTACGACTACACCGGCCTAATGGCGCAGCCGTGGCTTGATGCCGGATACGAATGTTGGCTATTCGATGGTCAGCACCAGGAAGGCATTACCAGGGAAGGAAATCTGTTCAAGGTCGGCATGTGGTTTCACCATGATCAGATCGAAAAGCACGCAGTGGATATCGCTCGGATGGTCGGGGGCAAGGCTGATTTCGTATTTGGATTTCCTGAGTGCACCGATCTGACAAATGCCGGTTCAAAGCACTGGAAAAAGAAGGCTTTGGACATCCCGGACTTCTTGGATCGAGCGGTTGCTTTGGTGAAGCTGGTTCCTGAAGTTGCAAAAGCTGTCAACTGCGACTGTTGGGGCGCTGAAAATCCTGTTGGGAAACTTTCCACGCTTTGGCGGAAGCCTGACTTCAAGTTCCATCCGTGTGCATATGGGGACTACCTGCCAGATGATGATGTCCACCCTCTGTACCCAGAGGTTTATCCGCCACGTGACGCCTACAACAAGAACACCTGCATCTGGAAAGGCCCTGGGTTCAAAGAGCCAAAGCGCAGGCCGGTTAAGCCACTTCACAAGGACAACCCCGGCTGGAAGAAGTGCGGAGGGAAATCGATACGCACCAAAAACATCCGAAGTGCAACACCGCGCGGCTGGGTTCTTGCCGCATTCGAGGCTAACCACAAATGACCACCTACGCCTACTGCCTTATCGCCCTGGCCTGCAACGGCCTTCCGCAATTTATTCAATGGTGCATGTCATGAGTGAAGTGAAACCGGTTCATCGCTATAAAGCGCAAACGATGTTTTCGTTTGGCGGCTCAAAGATCGAGTACTTCCCGCACGGGCCAGATGTCGTACTTGCTACTGAATTCGACGCCCAAGGCCTGCGAGCCGATACGGCTGAGGCTTTGAGCGTCACCAACCTTCTGATCGATATAGTTCCGGGGCTTGATGGCATGGGTTATGAGGTTTATGCGAAATCGGTGGCCGAAGTTAGTCTGCTGATCAGCAACCTTTACCTAGATGCGGAAACCGCAGGCGAGAAACTTGCCGCCGCCGAGCAGCGCATTGATCGTCTTGCTGTCCTGCTACGCCGTGCTGACGACTTCATTTACATAATGACCGGCTCAGATCCTGAAAGGCATTTGAACAAGAACTGGGAAGCCGCAATTGAAGTTCTTCGCGGTGAAATTGCCGCCGCCCTCAACCCCAAACCCGAGGCAGGAAGTCATGAGTAAGACCGCGTTCCTCAAGGAGAAAACCGACGCCGAATGTCGACAGCTTGCTGCGCATTATTGGCATCGGGCGAACAAGGCCGAGAAAGAGCGCGACGAGATCAAGAAAGAAATCGACAAAATACGCGCCGAAAACCGACGGCTTATCAACCTGGCACACGAAATGATCGAGGACTGACCATGACCAATAACCCAACGATTGACGGCGTGTCGCGTGAGTTGCTGACAAACCTTCTTCACTGTGGAAATTCATCAAGCTTTATTCCGTTGGGTATTACCAAGCAGTTGCGCGCCCTGCTGGATGCCCCTGTCGGCGAACGAGTGCCTGCACCCGGGAAGACGAATACCATGGCGCACATGGGCTGCGACCGCTGCGGATGCTCAACAGTTGAACATTGTGATGAAATCGGTTGCGGCTACTTAGGTGCGGGGAATGGAGAGCCTGGAACAGAAAGTTATCAAGTTGCCCGTGAGTGCCAGTCCCTCAACTTCGACCCCGACGCAATTAGCGCAGGGCCTGGAGGGGTAACTGAAGCTGAAAGATTGCAAGCAACTTGCGACGGGCTTGACTCTCAAAATGACGCGCTTGCTGACGAAGTCGCCGCCCTGCAATCCACCATCGCCCAGCTACAGGCAGAGAGCGCCCGGATCAAAGCGCACCTTTGCGTGTGCCGTGACTGCGGCGGCCAGGGGGAAGTCTATTCCGGTCACAGTTCCTATCAGGGTCACAACCAGCCGCCAGAGCCTGACATGGACGTATGCGGAACTTGTGACGGGGACGGCGTACTCGGGCCGATTGAAGATTTCGAAGCGCTGGCCTCCGAGCGTGACCTGTTACAGGCGCGCATCGCTGAGCTGGAGAGCGGGAGGGGTGAGGCTGATGCATGGGCGCTTTTAAACGGTGGCGGGCTGATTCGCGACCTTACCGACCGATGGGATGTTGCCAAGGACTGGGACGGCATCGTCGAGCCTCTGTACTTTGCCCCGCCAGCGCCGGTCGCGGTGGTGCTGCCTGAGCGCAAACCAGACATTAATCGTTCCTTCGAAGGCACCGACGCAGAGTGGTACGGAAACATCGGCTGGAACGACTGCCTCGACGCCGCCGCTGCGCTGAATGGGGTGAACCCATGATCCTGCTCGCCATCCCTCCTCTCGCCTGGTTCTACTTCGTCTACATCCGCTGAGGTAAATATGAACAAAACAGTCATGTTTTTGCAGGCTGATATGCACCGCGCCATCAACTCCGGGCGTACAAACATCGAGGTTTCTATCCTGGATCTGAAGGAGCTGATCGGCGAGGTCATGCGCGCCGAGGCAAGGGAAAAGCTGGAGCGCTGCGGGCAGGTGCTGGGCTTCATCCGGCCCTCGCAATGCGAAGCCATGGCATCCGGAAAAGCTCTGTACGTGTCAATCCGCCGGAAGAAGGACAAGGCCGGCGAATACTGCCAGCCGATTTATCGCGACATCCTCGATAAATCAGTTGAAGTGATGTCAGAAAGCAGTCAGGATAGCGCCTGAAACACAAAGTCTTGGCGGGCTTTAAATTGGTAGGGATTCGCGAGCAGAGTGCTGGAACCAATTCCAGTCCGCCAACGCCGAAAGGCGACTCTGCTCTCGAATCCCTTTTTAGTTTCTGGAGATAGGCAATGACCATTCAACAATCCGTCGGCGAGCTGGACCGGTCGAGCTATTTCGGCAGCTCCGACATCGCCGCGATCCTCGGCATCAGCCCATGGCGCACGAAGCTTGACGTGTTCCTGGACAAGACCAAAGGGCGTCAGCCAATCGATGACACCAAGGCTGCCATCTTCAAGCGCGGCAAGCGCCTAGAGCCCTACATCCTCGACATGTATGCGGAAGACACGGGCGAAACCCTGATCCATCGTGGCGAACGCTACGTCGATCTGGAATACCCATTCCTGGCCGCAGAGATCGACGCCGAAACCGAGAGCGGGAAGAACGTCGAGGCCAAGTCCGCGCGCGCAGACTGGGGCAAGGTCTGGGGTTCCGAGATGACCGACGAGATCCCGGTCTATTACAACGCCCAGGCCATGTTCGGCATGGGCATCAACGGCGCCGAGTTGGCAGAGTTCCCGGTGCTGATTGGCATCGACGACTTCCGTATTTACCGTGTCGATCGCGACCAGCAGATCATCACCAATCTGAAGAAGGCTGCGGTCGAATTCTGGAATGACCACATCGTTGCCGGAGTTGCGCCGGAGCCAGCCACCGTTGGTGATATCGAGCGCCTTTTCCCGTGGGATGCCGGCAGCGTGATCCAGGCAACCGACCAGATCCGTGATGCCTACCTGGATCTGAAAGACCTGAAGAAACGCATCAAACTGCTTGAGGGTGATGCCGAAGAGGCTGCCAAGCGAATCAAACTGTTCATGGGCGAGCATCAGGTGCTGAAATTCGGCGCTGATACGCTGCTCAGCTGGAAATCGCAGAAAGCCAGGTTGTTCGATGGAAAAGCGTTCACCGCAAAACACCCAACCATTGCGGAGAAATTCCGCTACGACAGCACCAGTCGTGTCATGAGGATCAAATAATGAGCACCACCCAATTGAGACAGGCAGCCAGCGGGCAAGCACCTGCGGCTCAAGCTGCAGACCCGAAATCGATTATGGGGCTGATGAACAGCGATAGCGTCAAAAAGCAAATGGCGCTGGCCATGCCGAAGCACCTGACGGCCGATCGCCTGATGCGCATTGCCATGACAGAAGTTCGCAAAGTCCCGGCGCTGGGCAAGTGCAACGTCCAGTCATTCATGGGTGCCATCATGCAGTGCGCACAGCTCGGCCTTGAGCCTGGCGCTGCGCTCGGCCACGCCTACCTGCTGCCGTTCGGAAATGGCAAGGCCTCTGATGGGCTGGCCAACTGTCAGCTGATCATCGGCTATCGTGGGATGATTGACCTGGCACGGCGCTCCGGGCAAATCATCAGCCTCAACGCGCGCGCCGTGTACAGCAATGACCAGTTCGCCTACACCTACGGGCTCGATGAAACCTTGGAGCACATCCCGGCCACCGGTGATCGCGGCGAATTTACGCATGTTTATGCCGTGGCAAAGCTGAAAGGCGGCGGCATCCAGTTCGAGGTCATGTCGAAGGCTGACGTGCTGAAGGTCAAGGCCACCAGCAAGGCCGGCAACAACGGCCCATGGGTCAGCCATTTCGACGAGATGGCCAAGAAGACCGTGATCCGCCGACTGTTCAAATACCTGCCGGTTTCCATCGAAGTGACCCAGGCAGTGATCCTCGACGAGAAGGCGGACGCCGGCGTCGACCAGGACAACGCCTCAGCCATCACCGGCGAGTTCAGCGTATTCGAAGAGCCACAACAGCTCGGCGTTGACGAATCGCTGGACAAAGAAACCGGTGAGATCACCGAGCCGAAGAAACGCCAGCAAAAACGGCAGGATCCAGAGCCTGAGAAAGAGCCAGAGCCAAGGCTCGACCAGGAAGGCGCCGACGAAGAATTTTCGATGGAATAACACCCGCGGCACGGATGCCGCACCAAACCCTCAATAGACCAAAGGAAATACCTATGAACGCTCAGCAAAAAGCAGTGATCGACAAAGCCGCAAAAGAAGGCAAGCTTCCATCGGAGATTACTGGTGAATTTCTTCTGCATGACTTGGTGCAGGCCTGCATCGGCCAGCTCAGCAAGCACGAAGTAGGCTTCCGCAAGCTGACCGAAAAGCAGCAGGACGCAGCTATCGCCGAGCTGACCGACAACCTCAAGGAAAGCGCATTGCTGGCCGCCCGCATCATCGCCAGCGCCGGCACGCCGACCGTAAGCGGAACATTGAAGAAAATCGCCATCGATGCCAAGTCAGTCCTGACCGTCAGCGTCGACGGCGGAGAGAAATACTTCAACGAGCTGATCAGCAAGACCCAGGACAAGTCTGATGTCCTGATCGTTCTGTACGAACGCGATTATTTCGATGCCCTGGACAACATCCAGTCCGAGAAGGACCAGAAATCTTTGCCGCTGGACGGTGACAAGCCAGCCAAGAAAGCCCCAGCCAAGGGCAAGACCAAGGCAGCTGCCGATGTCGCCGCGTCCATCGTCCTGGAGCCGGCCATGATGGAAAAGGCCAGCAAGTTCATCGCGGACGTGCGCACCCCGACCATCGCCGGCATCCAGAACGTCCTGGGCATCGGCTTCCAGAAGGCCGAAGCTGTTTTGGCCGAGCTGGCGCGCAAGGGCGAGATCGTTGCCGAGGAAGATGGCAGCTACAGCATGCCGAAGGCTGTAAAGACCAGCGAAGACCCTGTAGATGGGCAGGATGGCCCAGCGATTCATGAAGAGCTGACCGAAGACCTCTATCAGGCGATCAAGGCCGGTGTGATCGAAAAGCAAAGCGTGGCCAAGATCGCGATCACGATCAAGCATGGCGTGACCGATGAAGTCGCTGACGACGCAATCGACCGCCTGGAAATGGAAGGTGTCATTTCGGCGGAAGACGAGATGGGCGGGCGCGAAGTTCTGGAGCAAGCCGCTTGACTGTACAGTGACATCTGACTAGTATCACAACGGCGCCACACAAGGCGCCGTTTTCACAACCGGAGAAAGACCAATGAAGCTTCAATCCATCGCGATTTCTGAAGTGCTCGGCCTGTCCAGGGCCGATATCAATTTCGGGGGCGTCACCCTCGTGGCTGGCGATAACGCTGTAGGAAAGTCCACTCTTTCTGACTGCATCAGCATGGCGCTGCTTGGTACGCCATCGCGCGTATCGGCAAAGAAGGATCTGGCGCAGCTCCTGCGCGACGATGCCGCAAAGGGCCGGATCACCATCAGCTACGAAGACGGTGGAGGCACGGCAGAGTTTCGCCTCCCAAAGGGCGAGCATCATGCCAACGAGTTACCCGGGATGCAGTTCCTCCCATTCGTCCTTCGTCCTTCGAAGTTCGCCGAGCTGGATGCCGATCAGCGCCGAACGCTACTTTTCCAGCTGACCAACTGCAAGACCTCCAGCAAGATCATCATCCAGAAACTGGTTGAGCGGGGCATCGACGAGTCGCTGGCGACAGACTTCGCGATCAACTGGAAGACTGGATTCCCGGCGGCGGCAAAAGAGGCTTATGCGCGCGGCACAACTGCCAAGGGTGCATGGGGGCAGATCACTGGGCAGAAGTGGGGATCGATTGTTGCTGAAGACTGGAAAGCACCAATTCCAGAGGGAAAGTGCCCAACAGAAGCCGAATTACAGGCTCTCATGGCTGAGCATGAGAAGGTCGCTGCAGAAGTCGAGAAGGGACAGAGGTACGTCGGGGGCTTGGAGGCAAAACGCGAGGCATCTGCCAGCTACGTGCATCGTAAGCAGGCCGTGGAAGATCTTGCGGGTCAGATC
>Ga0247821_10000172_pt1 | contig 37980 bp, 46 predicted proteins | sample 13C_Glycerol_Day_FD_192481 | JGI IMG/M metagenome (GOLD analysis project Ga0247821, IMG submission 192481) | Soil microbial communities from agricultural site in Penn Yan, New York, United States - 13C_Glycerol_Day14 | ecosystem: Environmental > Terrestrial > Soil > Agricultural land | place... | reverse complement strand
ACCAGGCGGCCGCGGTCTCGGCGGCCCCGTCCGCGTCGCCTGGGCCATCGTCCTCGTCATGATGCTCGCCGCGGCCGCCTGGTCCATCAGCGCCAAGCTCACCGCCTGGGGCATGAACGGCAAGTTGGCGCTCGGCCTGTCGCTCATGTTCGACCTCGCTGGACTCCTCTGTGCCGTCTACGCCCGCCGCGCCATCGAGCGAGGCACCCCGGCCGGCCTCGCCCGCCTCGCCGTCTCCGCCTTCGTCACCGTCTCCGGCCTACTGAACTGGAGCCACGGCCAGCAGGTCGGCGGAACAACCGCCGGCATCGGCCTCGCCAGCATCAGCCTCGCTGTCGAGCTGCTCTTCGAACTGCACCGCCGCGACGTCCGCGACGAGCAGCGCATCGAGCGCGGCCTGGTCGCCGAGCGCATGCCGCACATCCCGCTGCTTGCCTGGCTCATGTTCCCCGGGCAGGCCTGGAAGACGCTGCGGTCCGCGGTCCGCGCCCGCCTGGACAGCCTGGACCCCGTCACGGCACCCGTCATGACGGCCGTGACCAGCGTCGACAGGGTCACCGTGACGCCCCCCGTCACTCCGCCTCGCCCGCCCAGGCGGCCCGTGCCTGCGGCCCCGCCGACTCCCGCGCTTCCGGCCGCGCGCCTACCGCAGCCGGTCGTACCCCCAGGAGTGCGCGCCCTGCCGATCGTCGCCCCGCCCGTCGCCCAAGCCCCGGCCACCCCGCGGACCCCGGCACCGATCCAGTACACCGACCCGCGCTGCGCAGTTATTCGCTCGCTGTACGACACGGTCCCGCCGTCCCGCCCGGGCACCGCCGCTATGCGCCGCGCGCTCGTCGCCGCCGGGTACGAGGCGCCGTCCGACGGGGCGATCCGCGGCACCTTGCGCGCCGAGGTCGAAGTCCACGAGCCGCGCCTTGGCCAGCTGCCGCCCGCGCCCTTCGCCCTCGGTGCCTGAGGCATGCCCGTGACCGTCCTGGGCGGTGTGCTCTGCGCGGCAAGTGCCCTCGGCGCACTCGCCGGCCTGGCCCGAGCGGCCCCCCACGCCGCGCTCCCGGTCATGGGCACCGGCGCCTTCATCGTCACCATCGCCGCCGGTGTGGCGGCCCTCCTCCGCTGAGGACCAGCAATGGCACTGACACCCCTCGACATCCCGACCTACGGCCTCGTCTCTCTCGGAGGCGTCACCACCGGACTCTCCCTGTTCGCCTGGGACTTCACCCGCTGGTGGACCAGCCATAAGAAGAGGCTCGCTCCCAAGGCCCTGGCCAGCCTCGCCCCGCAGATCCTGTGCATGTCGTACGGCGCCCTCCTCATCCTGTCCGTCGGCGGGATCATCGGCGGCGCCGCCGACTGGTCCCTGTGGGGCACCAACACCGTCGGCGACATCGTCCTCGTCTACGGATTCGGGGCGACCACCCCGACCGTGACCCGCGCCAGCCACCTTGCCCTCACCCCTGGTGGGCACGCTGCCGTCGTCGTCATCACTGTCGTCATCCTCGCCGTGTGCAGCCGCCGCGGCTTCCGCTGGGACTTCGTTCGTCAGATCCTCGCCGGACTCAGCCTCGGTCTCGCGTCCAGCATCGCGGGAGTCGTGGGCTGGGCGGTCGCGCCCTCGGTGTCGTGGGCTGGCGACTACGTGGTGGGGCTGCTGTGACGGCGCGCGAGCCGGACGGTCAGCCGACCGAGGTCGACGAGGAGGCGGGGGAGGAGGTCGACGAGCCGAGCGGGCGCGGCCCCATCGTGGTGCTGTCCGTGATCGCCATGGTGGGCGTCTGGCGCACCGTCGTGGCCTTCCCGGAGGTGGCCTACGTCGTGGTTGGAAGCCTCGGCACCGTCGGTGTGCAGAAGGCCCGGGCGCGCTGGGGCAAGCAGGGCGGCGACAGCGAGGAGGGCCAGGAGGAGGTCGCCAAGCCGGACGTCGTCGAGGCCCTGAGGAGGCTCATCGGCGACGACAAGGGTGTCCTCCTCACTCGCCTTCAGAAGGACCTGGGCCTCCCCAACACGAAGGCCGTCAAGGCCCTCCTGGAGGCCGAGGACATCCCTTGGAAGGCGTCGCGCACGCGAGAGGGGAACGGGCCGGCCGTACGTAAGGAGGCCATCCCGCCCGCCCCCTCTCCCGCTGTAGCCGACCCCTATGGCGGCGGTTGTTGTTGCAGGTCAGGCGACAACAACAACGGCAACAACGCTGCCGGGGAAGGGGCGGGAGAGGGGATCCGTGTAGAGGCCATCGGCGACGGGGGCCAGATCCTACGAGGCTCCCCAGTCCAACGCTCCGAAGCGGAGGAGATCTTCGGTCGATTCCTTGCCGAGGCGTTCAAAGGCCTTTCCAGCAAAGGGGAGGTGAACGACGGATGATCCGCTGTATCGTCACCGCCCTCTACGAGTACTGCGCCACCTGCGGCTGGTGGACCAAGAACTGCGGCCACTGACCGCGCCCCGGGCCCCGTCGCGGCTTCCATCCCGCGGCGGGGCCCACGTACGCCACCATGGACCCGTGCCAACATCACTCCGAGCCACCGGCGAAGCCAAGGACATGACCCTCGACGAACTCGCCCAGTTCATCGACGACGCACGCAAGGCCGGCATCCCCGGCGACCGGAACATCCGCGCCGAGCTTTCGATGAGCGGCAAGATCAAGGAAGTCGAGGTCGCCCTCAGCGAGGACGACTGAGGCTTTAGCGAAGCGGCTTGCCGACTCGTCTTCCCTGCCCTGCCACGACCACAAAGGGGCGAATCTGTTCGTGCGTGAAGCCGCCGTCTGCGCAGATCTGATCCACGGCCTCAGCTGCGATGTACCAGCTGCTTTCGGCGTATGGGTCAAGCCGGAATGGGAGCGGCTCAACCCCCGGTAGGGGGGCACTGTTCGACACTGTGGTCCTGTCATCGGGCAACAACAGGCCCCATGACGTGATCGTGGCGGGCGCGCGGCCCCTGTTCGTAGCAGACACCGAGAGGTACTGAGAGCCCCCCATTTCCCCGGCTATTACGGGGATCGCGTAGTGGGTCTTTACGCGGATGACGGGGCCGTTCCGTAGCCAGCTGATGAACTGCCAGACCAACGAGATGATGCTGACCGCGAGAGCGGCAAGGGATATGAGCAGCGTTGCCATGAAGAGATGCTAGGTCGACTGTGAACGGAGCGGAGCCCGTCCCAGGTGACGCCTGTACTCGCCCGTCATGACGGCCCTGACGCCCGTCACCGTCGAACACACCGTCACAGAACCGCCACACCTGCACCACGCCTGAGCAAGCGGCGCAAAACTGCCTCTCCATCACTACGAGGGAGAGCCGTGAGCCAGAGAACCGACGCCACCGCGAAGAAGGTCTTCAAGCTCGGGTGCCTGCCGGTACTCGGCTTGGTCGTCCTGCTGATCATCCTCGGCAGCGCGCTCGACGGCGGAGACGGCGGTACCGAGGACGCGAAGCCCCTGAAGTACAGCGTCGTCGAGCAGGACGACTCCGGCAACAAGCGCAACGTCGTCGTCGAGGTCGACACCACGGCGCACCTCCGCAAGGTCTTCGATGCCGTGGCCGACAGCCTTTCCGACGAGGCCGGCTACTACATCATGATCAATTGCTCCACCGGCGGCACCAAAGACGTCGACAACCGCCTCGCCAATGGCCAGAAGGCCATCGGCCGCATGGGCGCCGTCACCACCGGTCTGGAACCCGGCGACACCGAGTTCTCCACCAACGATGACCGGACATGCCCGGTAGATCCCGCTGACCAAGCCAAGGAGAAGGAGGACCAGGAGGCCGCGGCAAAGGCTGCTGGAATTCCGCCCCGGCCGACCGGCGCCGACCGTCAGTCCCTCCTGGATGCTCTTGCCGAGGCGTCCCCGGACGTCGTGAAGTACGAGGACAAGGCGGTCGATGCCGCGCGGAACCAGTGTTCGGCGATCAACGGCGAGGGTGTCCGGAGGATCGACTGGTTGGCCTCCCAGCGCTTCACGTACAAGGATGTCATCACGACTGAGGAGCAGGGCGCGAAGATCAACGCGGCACTGAAGAAGTCCGGGTTCTGCGAGGTCTGAGCGTGACGTAGTTGCATCCCGGCACCGCATGATCCATCCTGAGGCCAAGTCCGGCGTGCCCGGACACAACAGACTCAGAGAATCCACCAGCGCCCCAGGGCGCACCCGGAGGCCCGCCACCGTGCGGGCCTCCGCCATGTCCAGGGGGTGACCGCCCATGGGCACAGCCAAGCCGGTCACCGACGCCGAGCGACAGCGCGTCCGCGAGCTTCACGCCGAGGGTAAGGGCCGCAACGAGATCGCCGAGATCCTCGGCCGCGGCGGCCGCACCATCAGCACCATCGCCAAGGACCTCGGCATCAGCTTCTCCCGGGCCGCCGAGGTCCGGCAGGCAACCGAGATCCGGTCCGCTGACCTCGCCGCTCGCCGCGCCGCTTTCGCCATCAAGCTGCACGACATCGCCGAGCGCGAGGCCGCGAAGATCAACCAGCCACACGAGTACTGGGACTGGGGCGGCAAGGAGCACGACTTCGACACCCACGTCGCGCCCGAGCCGACACCCGGCGACAAGCGCGCGTACATGTCCCTCGTCGCCACCGCCGTGGACCGCTCGTTGAAGCTTTCCCCGCCGAAGGAGGAGGGCGGCGCGGACGAGGTTGGCTCGCTCCTGGTGGGCCTCTTCGACAAGCTCCGAGCCAAGCATGGCGACCACTGAGCTGGGGCTGTCCGACAAGCAGGAACGGAGCATCGCCCACTCGACAGCCTGGCTGAACGTCTGGGAGGGCAGCGTCCGGTCCGGCAAGACGATCGCCAGCCTCCTGCGCTGGCTGATGTACGTCTGGACAGCCCCCGCCGGCGGGGACCTGGTCGTCGTCGGCAAGACCTACGACACCGTCGCCCGCAACGTCTTCGGTCCGCTCCAGGACCCGAGCATCGTCGGAGTCGACACCGCCAAGCTCGTCTCCTACACCCGCGGCTCCAGCGTCGCGTGGATCCTCGGCAAGCAGATCGAGGTCATCACGGCCAACGACGCCAAGGCCGAAGCCCGGCTCCGCGGCCTCACGGGCGCGGGCGCGTACGTGGACGAGCTGACGCTACTCCCGAAGGAGTTCTTCAAGCGCCTGGTCGACCGCATGAGCGTGGACGGCGCGCTGATCTTCGCGACGACCAACCCAGACAACCCAGGCCACTGGGCGCGCAAGGACTGGCTCAATCGGGCCGACGAGCTGGGGATCCGCACCTGGCACTTCGTCATGGACGACAACCCCGCCCTGTCCGAGGACTACAAGGCCCGGATGCGCCGTAACTTCACCGGCCTCTGGTACCGGCGCTACATCCTCGGCCACTGGGTGCAGTCCGAGGGCGCGATCTACGAATGCTTCGACGCGAAGAAGCACGTCGTGTCGACGCTGCCGCGGATCGATCGATGGCTGTGCGACGCGATCGACTACGGCACCGTCAACCCGTACGCCGATGTGCTGCTCGGGCTCGGGGCGGACCGGAAGCTCTACGTGGTCAGCGAGTACCGCTACGACTCCCGCCGCGAGCGGAAGCAGATGACGGACGCCGAGTACTCGCGGGCCCGCCGGCAGTGGCTCGCGAAGGTCCCTCAGCCCGGCACGACGACGGTAGGCGTGCAGCCGGAGTGGACGGTCGTCGACCCGTCCGCAGCCTCGTACATCGAGCAGCTGCACCGCGACCAGGTCCTTGGCGTCACCCAGGCCGACAACAGCGTTCTGGACGGCATCCGCACGGTGTCCTCCCTGCTGGCCACAGAAGACCTGTACATCCACGAGTCCGCCGTCGGCCTCATCGACGAAATGCCCGGCTACAGCTGGGATGACGAGGCGGCGGAACGCGGCGACGACAAGCCGATCAAGGAAAACGACCACAGCTGTGACGCGCTCCGCTACGGCATCCGCACGACCGAATCCCTGTGGCGGCCCTACCTGTCCACCCGACTGGAGGCCGCGTGACAGAGCATCTCCCCGCGCCACCCCCAGTCACCGTGGACGGCGCGATCGACAACGCGTCACGCCTCCTGCGCATGGCCGAACTGGAGACGAATCTCGCACTCATGGAACGGCTCGACGAACTGGCCGCGACGTGGCTGAGCCTGGCCCATCTGCTCTTGGAACGGGGGCCCTCCTGATGCCACTCCCTACAGGCAACGTCTCCTGGCCCCCGCCGTACCTGAAACCCGCCCTCGACTCGATGGGCGTCTGGGACACCTGGTGGTCCGGCGACCCCGACCGCCTTGAAGCCCTCTACGGTGCTGGCAGCGGAGGCTTCGGCCCAGATCCCAAGCCGATCCAGTACGGCACCGGCGTGATGGGCAAGATCGCACGCTGGTGGTGGGGCACCCCCACCGCCCCGGGCGAACGCCGCACCAAGCTGCACGTCCCGATCGCTGGCGACATCTGCGGCGGCAGCGCCGACCTGCTGTTTTCCGAGCCGCCGAAGCTCACCGTCGAAGGCGCCTCCACGCAGAAGCGGCTCGACCTGCTCACCGACGACGGCATGCTCGCCACCCTCCAGACGGCCGCCGAGGTCGGGGCCGCGCTGGGCGGGATCTACCTGCGGCCGGTGTACGACAAGAAGGTGGCGGACCGGCCGTGGCTGCACGCCACCCACGCCGACCGAGCCATCCCCACCTTCACCTGGAACCGGCTCTCCTCGGTGACCTTCTGGCGAGTCGTCCACGAGGAGGACGGACAGGTCTGGCGGCACTTGGAGCTGCACGAGCCAGGCCGGATCGTCCACGGCCTCTACCAGGGCACGAAGGGCAAACTCGGACGGCCGGTCCCGCTGGAGGATCACCCGGCGACTGCCGGTTACGCGCCCTCCGTGGACGCCGACGGAGCGCTCGCCACCGGGTACGACGGGCTGGACGTCTCGTACATCCCGAACCAGAACTCGCGGCGCTGGCGCTGTAGCGCTGAACTTGCGGATCTCGGCCGGTCCGACCTCGACGGCATCGAGCCGCTGATGGACAGCCTCGACGAGACGTACGCCAGTTGGATGCGCGACATCCGCCTCGGCAAGGGCCGCATCGTCGTCCCGGACGCGTACCTCCAGTCCAACGGGCCCGGGCGCGGCGCCTCGTGGAACCCCGATCAGGAGGCCTTCGCGGGCATCAACGCGTTGGCCCGCGGTGACAGCACGCAGCTCACCGTTGCCCAGTTCGCGATCCGCGTGCAGGAGCATCGTGACACCGCCGAGGACATCGTCAACCAGATTCTCCGGTCGGCCGGCTACAGCGGCCAGACGTTCGGGCTCGGGGGCGATGCCGCGGTCACCGCGACCGAGGTGAAGGCCCGCGAGCGGCGCAGCATGACGACCCGAGGCCGGAAGATCCTCCGCTGGAGGGTTGGCCTCGCGGACGCCATCCACGCGCTGCTGGCGGTCGACCAGGAGGTGTTCCGCAGCGGCATCAGCCCGCAGGCGCCGACGATCGAGTTCGAGGACTCGGTCCAGGAGGACCCGCTCAGTCTCGCGAACACGGCCGACGTGCTGCGGCGGGCGCAGGCCGCGTCTACGGACACGCTGGTGCGAATGCAGCACCCAGAGTGGAACGACCGCCAGGTCTCGGCGGAGGTCGAGCGGATCCAGCGCGAGACAGGCATGACCGTGCCTGACCCGATGCAGTTGGGCGACGTGCCGTAGGAGGTGCGCGATGCCGGTCTCTCCGTGGATGGCCGAGGACCTGTCCACGGGAGTGCGGGACCTGTACGCCGACGCTGAGGAGCGTCTCCTCGCGATGGTCGCCCGGCGCCTGGCCGACGGCATCGACGCACCACAGTGGATGGAGGCCAAGCTCGCCGACATCCAGGCGCTGCGCCGCGGCGCCCAGGCCGTGGTCGACGAGCTCGGCAAGGCGACGTCGCTCGAGGTGCACGACGCCGTGGCCGAGGCGTACAACGTGGGCGCCCGGGCCGGCCTCATCGAGCTCGGCGCCCTCGACGACGGAACTGCCGTACGGCTTGCCGAGCAGACCCCGGGCACACGCCGGGCCGACCGCCTGGCGATGGAGACGATCACGGTTGTCAATGAGTCCCACAGGGGCATCCTGCGGGGCGTGGAGGACGTGTACCGCAACGTCCTGGCCCAGACGGCAGCCACCCCGCTCCTGGGCGTGGAGACGCGCAGGCAGGCCACCCAGACCGCCGTCGAACGCTTCACGCAGCGCGGTGTCACCTCCTTCGTCGACCGCTCGGGCCGGAACTGGTCGATGACGACCTACGCGGAGATGGCGACGCGAACCGCTGTCGGCCGTGCCGCCGTGGAGGCTCACCACGACCAGCTGTCCGCGGCTGGTGTCGAGCTGGTCATGGTGTCGCAGTCGCCACACGAGTGCCCGAAGTGCCGGCTCTGGGAGGGGAAGGTGCTGGCCCTGTCCGGGCCGGACGGCCGCCGCACGGTGGAGGTGGAGCACGCCACCGAGGACGGCCGCATGGTCAGGGTGGAGGTGGCCGGCACCCTCGACGAGGCGCGCCGCGAAGGCCTCCAGCACCCGAACTGCCGCCACACCACCAGCGTCTACCTGCCCGGCATCACGCGGCCGCCGGCCAAGGCCGCCAAGGATCCGGACGGGTACGAGGCCACGCAGCGGCAGCGGGCGATCGAGCGGAACATCCGCAAGCACAAGCTGAATGCGGCGAGCGCGGTCGACCCAGCCAAGAAGCGAGCCGCGGAAGCGCGCGTGCGCGCGTGGCAGGGCAGGATGCGCGAGCACCTGGGCGAGCACCCGGAGCTCATGCGGAAGCGGTACCGGGAGCAGCCCGGGGCGAGCAACCTGCCCACCGCACCACGGCCGCCGCAGGACGCTGTCGAGGCCGCGCGGATCCGGGCGGGCGACGCACGCACTCCGGCGGAGATGACGGACGAGCAGCTGGGCGCAGCGATGCGCTCGGGCGCCCTCGACGCACGGGCCTTCGCCAGAGTCGAGGCCGAGGCCGATCGCCGGGACCAGGCAGCTCTCATGGAACGGGTGCGCCCGGGCGGGCAGCTCACGGATGATCTGACCGGCTTCTCCGACGACGAGCTGGGGCGTGCCCTGCGGGACATGCCGCCGGCCGACGCTCTGCGGGTTGCCGCGGAGATGGACCGCCGGGACCTGGACGCGGGCATGCCCGGCGTCGACCGGACCCTGGCCGGGCTGTCCGACGAGCAGCTCGGCGCCCGCGCCGCTCACGCTGACGGCGAGGACCTCGCCCGGATCGCAGCTGAGGCCGACCGTCGCCAGCTGCTGGCCGAGGTGTTCCCTGCGGGGGCGCTCGCGGCTGACCTGTCGACCATCGGGGACGAGGCCCTCGGCTGGGCCCTGCGGTACGCGGACGCCGAGCAGGCCGCGGGGATCGCGGCCGAGCTCGACCACCGGTACCCGCCAGAGCCGCTCCCGGCTGCGGCCGGCGGGCACATGGTCGTGGGACAGCTCGCGGACCGGGCTGCGCTGGACGAGGCCCTCGGCCCGCTCAGTGCGGTCGACCAGTGGGCACGTCTCGCCGACGACCTGCCCGACCCGTATGCAGGGATGACGGCGACCGAGCGGTGGCTCGCGGAGCGGGAGGCCGAACAGCAGGCGGCACGCGGGGCGTACACGCGCGAGCAGGTGCGGGAGATGTACCGAGAGCACGTCTTCTCGCAGCTGCTGGCGGCGGAGGAGGCTACGAACGGCCGTCTCCTGAGCCGCAGGGCGCAGGGCGAGGGTGTCGACCCGATGTCGTTGTTCACGGGTCCGTCACACGTCGCCTACGCCCGCGCGTCGGAAGAGCTGAAACGGTGGTGGGCGGATCATCCGCGCACTACCCTGGCGGAATACACGGAGATGGTTACGGGCGAGGCCAGCGGCGCCGCAGCAACGGCGCGCAAGGCCGCCAGTGATCAGCAGAACCGACTCTGATCCGGGGGCAACTGTGGGCGGACGCGAGGCGCTGGTGCGGGCCCTGAACGAGGGCGCCGAAGCAGGCCGCGACCATGCGTCCGTGACCTCCTGCCCGTACCCGGCTGGCGACCTCCGCCGTTCGGCGTGGGTCCGCGGGTACGCGAAGACCCGCCAGCTTCCCGACGCCGACTGACCCAAGCCGCGTCGCTCAGGCCCGCCTCGTGCGGGCCTTTTTCATGCCCGGACTCGGGCCCTTCGACGTCCGGGCGCCAGGCGTGCCCGGCAGCAACACGCCCCCGGCAGGCCCGGGGGACCTATGCGCACCGGGAGTGCACGACATGCAGAAGCGAACCCTCGCCCGCCGCGGCCTCCGTGCCGGTTGGGCGCACCCTTACGCCACGGGCCCTTTCGACCCGTACCTGTACGCCGACGGCGGGGACGGAGACGACTCCGGATCCGACAGCGGCGACGGTGACGGCGACGACAGCGGGACGGACGACGACCAGGACGACGAAGGCGCCGACGGGACCGGCAACGACGACGGCCAGGACAACGACGGCGACGACAGTGGCGCGAAGGGCGAGAAGCCCAAGCCTCGGGAGCCCGCCAAGAAGGCAGGCACAGAGGACGCGGGGGCCGAACTCGCCCGTCTTCGCAAGGAGAACAAGGCCCTCCGCGGCGAGAACGCCAAGGGCCGTGTCGAGGCGAAGGACCAGGCTGCCAAGGAAGCCCGGGATTCCCTCGCGAAGGAGCTGGCCAAGTTCCTCGACCCCGACCGGGACGAGAAGGAAGCCCCGCCGGACCCCGAGAGGCTCATGGCGCAGATCACCGAGGAGCGCAACGCGCACCGCGGCACGGCCACCGAGCTGGCGATCTACAAGGGCGCGGCCAAGTACGGAGCGGACGCGGGAGAGCTGGCCGACAGCCGGTCCTTCATGGCGAAGCTGGCGAAGCTCGACCCGTCCGACGAGGAGTTCGCGAAGAAGGTCGGCGCCGCGATCAAGCAGGCGGTCGCCGACAACCCGAAGCTCAAGGCTGCGGCGCCACCGCCGGACCGCACGAGCAGCGACTTCAACGGCGGAGGCGGGTCCTCCTCCGACCCCGACGACATCGACACCATCCGCGCTGAGCGCCGCAAGCGCCGGCAAGGGTAGGAGGTAACACCCCATGGCCAACACGTTCCTGACCGCGCAGGTCATCGCGCGCCAGGCCCTCGCCAACCTGTTCGAGACCACAGTCATGGCCTCGCTGGTCCACAGGGATTACGAGGCGGAGTTCAACCGCAAGCAGGGCGACGCGATCACCATCCGCAAGCCCGCAATCTTCGTTGCCCAGGAGTACGACCGGACTCAGGGCATCAACATCCAGGCCGCGCAGGAGGGCAGCGTCAACATGTCGCTGAACCATTTCGCGGACGTGAGCTTCGCGGTGACCAGTGAGGACATGACGCTGAAGGTCGAGGATTTCGACACTCAGCTGCTCACCCCGGCGATGGAAGCCGTCTCCCAGAAGATCGACCGTGACCTCCTCGCGCTGCGCGACGACATCACGGAGGAGGTCGGTGACGCCACCCCGAATGCCGCGGGCGAGGACTACACCGGCTACAACGGCGACTACCCCTGGTCGGACTCCCGTGTCCTGATCCAGGCCGGCGCCATCCTCGACACCAAGAAGGTGCCGGGGATGCAGCGGTCGGTCGTCACCGGCCCGACCACGAAGTCTCGGTGGGTCGCTGAGAAGGCATGGAGGGCGGCGGACCGGCGCGGCTCCACGGAGGGCCTGCTGGAGGCGTCCCTGGGCGGCCGTGTCAGCGGCTTCGACCCGTACTGGACGCAGAACGTGGGCCAGCCAGCGCAGTCCCCGCCGTCGGGTCAGCCGACGACCGAGGTCAACGTCGCCTTCCACCGCACCGCGTTCGCGCTGGCGTTCCGGCCGCTGGAGCTGCCGCAGGGCGCGATCGATGCGGCGATGGTCCCGTACAAGGGGTTCGCCCTGCGAGTGGTCCGCGACTACGACGTGAACCTCAAGCAGATGGTGATCAGCATCGACTGCCTGTACGGCACGAAGACCCTGGATGCGAACCGCGCGGTCCTGATCAAGGGCGCCGACGCCTGATCCCCCGGCCGCCGTGCGCACCGCGGCGGCCGCCCCTTCTGCCCACCCTCGCCATCGAGGAGCGAACCCATGGCGTACCAGCGCCGCATCGTCACCCAGTCCATCCGGCTGACCGGCTCCCCGGTCGGCGCCCAGTCCCTCGTCGTCTGGCGGGCCCCCGTCCCCTGCACCGTCGTACGGCTGCACGGCTACCGCTCCGGTGGTGCCGCGGCCGCCGTCAACGCCAAGATCGGTGCCTCCGCGGTCCTCGCCTCGAACCTGACCGCCGGCTCCAGCGCGTATGCCTCGGCAGTCCCGACCGGCACAGCTGGCGACATGGCCGCCGGCGGAGTCCTCTCCCTGGACGTCATCTCTGGCGACGCCACCACCGTCATCATCCAGGCGGACATCGCCATCGACGCCGACGTCAACGACCTGCCGTGACGGAGGCATCCATGAGCGAGTTCGTCTACCGCAACGAGAACACCGGCGACGTCGTCTCGTACCCGTACCGGTCGCCACGGCTGGAGATGCTCCCGAACTGGGTGACCCTCCAGGACCCGGAAGCCGAGACCGAGCAGGCCCCGCTGTCGCCGGTAGAACCGTCGCAGGACCCCGGCCCTGGCGCGCAGGAGCCGCCCCCGCCGGTGGTCACGGAAACCCCCGGCCCCCAGGCACCCGGCGACGAGCCGCCTGCGGTACCGGACGGAGGAGGGGACGGCAGCGGGCCGGACGCACTGGAGCGTCCGGCCCGTTCCGCGTCCAAGGCCGACTGGCAGGCGTACGCGCGCGCCCGCGCGCAGGACTCCGCCGAAGAGGCCGCGATCGACGGCCTCACCAAGGACCAGCTCATCGAGCAGTACGGAGGTGAGAACTGATGCCGCTCGCATCAGGCGCAACCGTCGCGGTCGCCGCATCCGGTGAGCTGACGTCAGCTCTCGATCTCGGCACCGGGCGGGCGCAGCAGATCTTGCGCCGCAGCATGACGCTCGGCTCTGGCACAGGCGCGGGCAAGGCCGACAGGATCTGGTCGGACCGCCGAACGCTCGCCGCCAGCGCGACCGAGGACCTGGACCTGGCCGGGGTTCTGACCGATGCCTTCGGAGCGACAGTCACCTTCGCCCGGATCAAGGGCTTGGTCATCGCGGCAGCAGACGGCAACACGAACAACGTGATCGTCGGGGCTGCATCGAGCAACGCCTGGGCGACTCTGCTGGGCGCGACGCACACCCTCACCCTGCGCCCTGGCGCCTTTGTGGCGGTCGGGACCGGGCTCCTGGACGCCGTGGGCTACGCCGTCACGGCCGGCACCGGCGACCTGCTGAAGGTGGCCAACTCGGCGGGCTCGACCAGCGTCACGTACGACATCGAGATCATCGGCGTCTCCGCCTAGCCGATCCCCACCCGCGGTGAGGAGGCCCTGGCGGTGGGCCTCCTCACCGCTGCTCCATGCCCGGGAGGCCACTGTGCGTGTATACGCGACCACCGGCGACTTCGAGGCCTACCCCGGTGGCACGTCGCCAGCGCCGGCAGGCACCGAGACCCGCCTGATGCAGGCTTCGCGGATGCTGGACCGGGATGTGCTCCGGTACTGCATGTACAACGCCGACACTGACGGGGCACCCACCCACACTCTGGTCGCCGAGGCCTTCCGCGACGCGGTCTGCGCACAGGTCGCCTGGTGGGAGGAGGTCGGCGATCCGTCCGGGGCCGACGCGGTCGGTTGGGGCTCGGTATCGATCGGCTCCGTCAGCCTCGGCCGCTCGGTCACCGCGGTGTCCGGCGAGGACGCTCCGGCCCGGCAGATCTGCCCAGCCGCCTGGGACGCGCTCCTGAGCCCGGACCTGACGCCGGAGATCTTCCGCATGGGGGCGGTGACGTCGGCGTGAGGATCCCCCGCTGGCTGATGCGCCACCAGATCACGGTGGAGCCGTACGAGGGCGAGACCAGCACAGGCCCGCTGTACGGGACGCCGGTCGTCGTGCGGTGCTTCCTCGACGAGGAAACCCGCGCCGTCCGGTCGCCCGGCGGAGAGCAGACCACCTCGACGTCCACTGCATACGCCGACCTCGAAACCGCGGCGCCGGCCCTGTCCCGGGTGACCCTCCCGGACGGCCGGACCACGACAGTCATCGCGGCCAAGCGGCGCGACAGCAACGGCCTCCAGACCCCGAACCACCTGGAAATCCAACTCGAATAGGGGACCGGTATGTCGCAGTCCTTCCGCCTCCGATTCGACGCCTCGGCCGTGCGGCGGGAGCTGCGGCAGGCTGCTGCCCGCGGGCTCTACCTCGGTGCTGAGCACGTCCTGGGCATCAGCAACGACCGCGTGCCGCTCGACGAAGGCGTGCTCCAGCACTCCGGCACGGCGACCGTGGACGAGGGCGACCTCACCGCGATGGTCAGCTACGACACCCCATACGCCGTCCGGCAGCACGAAGAGATGGACTACCAGCACGCCCCAGGGCGCGAGGCCAAGTATCTGGAGAACAGCCTCAACGCCGAACGGGCCGTGGTCCTGACGCTCGTTGCCGCCGAGCTCCGGCGGGCCCTGCGGTGAGCGCTGAGACTCACGACGCCGACCTCCTTGTCGGCGTCGCCGAGCTCCTTGCCCTCAAGGACGTCGGCGTCTACTCGCCGACCAGCCCGCTGCCCGCCGACGCGACCGGGATCGTCCTCGGCCGGGTCCCGGACGCGCCGGACCGGATCCTCGGCCTGACCCCGTACCCGGTGGCCGACGACGACTCCACGGACTCGGTGACCGGCATCCAGGTGCGCATGCGCGCGGGCACGAACGTGCTCGACCTCGTGCAGCTCGCCAACGACGTGTTCTCCGTCCTGCACAACCGCAGGGACTACCAGGTCCGTGGCGTGCAGGTGGAGATCTCATGGCGCAACTCCGAGGCCTGGATCGGCCAGGACACGCGCGGGCGGTTGGAGAAGACCGCCAACTACTACGTCCGGTCCGTGCGGCCCGGATCCCACCTGAACGACTGAGGAGGACCGCATGTCCACCCCCACCGAGGAGACCGAGCTCGCCAGGGAATGGCGGCTGGAGATCAACATGGGCACGGACGAGGCACCGGACTGGCAGGTCTGCCCCGGCATCAGGGAGTTTCAGCCGGAGTCCGAGCCCAACATCGAGGACAGCTCCGACTACGACTCGGATGGCTGGGCGGGCAACGAGAAGACCGCGCAGTCCTGGAAGGTCACCATCAAGATCCGCCGCAAGGCGAACAAGTCGGTGAAGGTCTACAACGCGGTGCACGAGGCCATCCGCCTGGCCCATTACGCATACGGCGACGCGAACAAGATCCGCCTCCGGTACATGAACCGCAACGGCCTGCCGGAGGCGTACCAGGGCAAGGCCATCCCCAACTGGAAGCCGGCCGGAGGCGAGTACAGCGCTCTCGGTGAGACCGACATCGAGTTCACCGGCGACGGCCCGCTCACGCCCATCACCAACCCGCTGGCCCCCTGATGGCGACGGACGAGACGTTCGAGGCGCTCGATGCATTCCTCGACGACTACCTGGAACTGCCGGTCCGAGGCCGGGACGGCACGGTGCGGACGTACCGCATCGAGGACCCCTCAGCCGAGGACGGCATCCGCATCGAGAAGATCACCACGCTGGCGGCTCGGCTGGCGGCCGGCGGCACGGCGCCGAGCACGGAGCTGCTCTCCGACGAGGAGGAGCGGGACCTGTTCCGCATGTGCCTCGGCGACGCCTACGACCAGCTCCTGGCGGACGGCGTGAAGTGGGCGCTCTTCAAGCACGTCTCGCTGACCGCCATGTTCTGGATCACGTCCGACAAGGCGACGGCCCAAGAGTTCTGGCGGACGGGCGTCCAGGGAAAAGCGGGGAACCGGGCGGCCCGGAGAGCGCAGGCGAAGCCCGGTGGCTCGGGGTCGGCTGCGGCGAGTACGACGAGGCAACCGGCCTCTACGAGTGGTACGAGGGCGGGCTCACGTCGTCGTCGCGGTCGGGGTCGCTCAGGAACGTGACCTGGGAGCGGCTGCTCCAGCAGTGGCCGCTCATCGAAGCCGACCTGCACGAGGTCTACGGCATCGACGTGGAGGACGACGACCTCCTCCGCCGACGCTCCTGGCGCTGGCTCCGCACCCGTGTCGTCGGCCTGCTCAGTGCTGAGTCCCGCCTGCACCGCCACTTCGCCCCACCTCCAGACAAGAACCCCAGCAAGAGGAGGTGACGGGCCGTGGCGCTCACCGTCGGCGAACTCAACGCGATCATGTCCGTCGACGACCAGGCCATGGACCCGGGCCTGCGCCGGGCCGAGCAGGCCCTGCGGCAGACCGGCGAGCGGATGGGTGACGACGCGGAGCGGGCCGGCCAACAGGCAGGCGAGGGCCTCGGCGAGGGTCTCGTGCGGGGCGCCGACGGCCGTCTTCGCAACGCCCGCGGCCAGTTCGTCGCGGCCGGGCGCCGGGCGGGGGACGCGGTCGGCGACGGCCTCGCCGACGGAGCGGCAGACGGAGCAGACGAAGCCGTCCAGCAGACAGAGTCCCGCCTGGACCGGCTGAAGATCGCGGGCGCGGCCGCGGGCGTCGCGGCCGGCGCGATCCTCATGGAGGGCTTCGCGCAGGCGATGGAGCAGTCCCGGATCACGGGGCGGCTCGGTGCCCAGCTCGGCGCGACCGGGCCGGAAGCCAAGCGGTACGGGCACATCGCGGGCCGTATGTACGCGGATGCGGTGACCGAGGACTTCCAGGGCGCGGCCGACGCGATCTCGGTGACAATGCGCTCGGGTCTGGTGCCGGCCGGGGCGACGGACGCGCAGATCCAGAGCCTGTCGACGAAGGTCAGTGACCTTGCGTCGACGTTCGAGCTGGACCTGGGACAGGCCGCGAACGCCGCCGGACAGATGATCAAGTCGGGCTTGGTCAAGGACGGAGGCGAGGCTCTCGACGTCCTCACCGCCGGGCTCCAGCGCATGGGTCCGCGCGCGGACGACATCGCCGACACCTTCAACGAGTACTCGACGCAGTTCCGGCAGATGGGGCTGTCCGCGGTCGACGTCACGGGGATCATGACGCAGGGCCTGGCGGCTGGCGCGCGCGACACCGACGTGGTCGCAGATTCGCTCAAGGAGTTCGTGCTGATCGCCCAGGGCGGCGGTAAGGACGTCGACGCCGCATTCAAGAAGATCGGCCTCTCCGGCAAGGAGATGCAGACTGCGTTCTCCGAAGGCGGCCCGAAGTCAAAGAAGGCTCTGGACCAGGTCTTTGATGCCTTGCGCAAGGTCAAGGACCCGGCCGATCGGAGCGCGCTGGCCCTGACCCTCTTCGGTACCAAGGCCGAGGACATGCAGAAGGCCCTGTTCGCAATCGATCCCAGCAAGGCCGCAACCAGCCTGGGGAAGGTCGCTGGCGCGGCGGACAAGGCGGGCAACACCCTCCGCGACAATGCGGGAACGAAGCTGGAAGCCTTCAAGCGTGGGTTCCAGCAGGGTCTCGTCGAGTTCCTCGGCGGCAAAGTAGTTCCGGCCCTGACGAAGTTTGTCGGATTCCTCCGCGACCACCAGGGTGAACTGAAAATGTTCGCGGCGGTCATCACCGCGGCGGTTGTCCCGGCGCTGGTGCTGCTCGGCAGCAAGGCGCTGTGGGCGGGCATCCAGATGGCGCGGGCGTGGATCATGGCCCTGGGCCCTGTGGCGTGGATCGGGCTCGCGATTGGCGCGCTCGTGATCCTGGTGATCGCCTACTGGGACGAGATCAAGGCCGCGACACTCGTGGCCTGGGATTGGATTGTCGCCAAGATCAAGTGGGCCAAGGACATGGTCCTGGTCGCGGTCGACTACCTGAAGACCATCCCCGGCAAGGTCTCGGCCTGGTTCGAGTCGGCGAAGAACTGGGCCGTCGCCAAGATGACCGCCCTGGTGGGCTGGCTGAAGGGCCTGCCGGGCCGTGTCTACGCGGCCATGGGCGCGATGGCTTCGCTGCTCGTCGCCCGGGCGTCGAGCGCGTTCCAGTCGTTCCGGGATGCTGCGGTGAAGAAGGCCATCGCATTCGTCACGTGGGTGACAGGCCTGCCCAGGCGCATCGTGTCAGGAATCGGCGCCGTCAACTCCCTGCTCGCGGAGAAGGGCAGGAACATCGTTCAGGGGCTGTGGTCGGGCATCCAGGGGATGACCGGCTGGATCAGCTCCAAGCTCCTCGGGTGGGCCAAGAGCGCGATCCCCGGTCCGATCGCGAGAGCCCTGGGTATCGCGTCGCCGTCCAAGGTCACCAAGCAGCAGGGCCGTTGGATCGCCAGGGGCCTGGTCGACGGTCTCACCGGCAGCACGAAGCAGATCAAGGCCGCCTCCGGGAAGCTGTCGGACATCATCGCCGACAGTCTCGCCCCCGGAAAGAAGCGGTCGAAGGCGCTCGGCACCCTGTCCGCGGGCACCAAACGGTTGCTCAAGCTGGCGGCGGCCGAGGAGAAGCTGGCCGTACGGCTGAAGGCGGCGCAGAAGAACCTCGCCAGCCTCAAGGCCGCCCGGGACAAGCTGTCGGCGGACGTCAAGAAGGGGATCCTCGACGGGGCGAACATCACGTCGCAGTCCGGCGCGGAGGGGAGCTCGGCCGAGTCGATCCTCGACGGTCTGCGCACGAGTACCCGGCGCGCGCAGGAGTTCGCGGCGAGCCTCGCCAAGCTCCGCAAGGCGGGCGTCCGCAGCGACCTGATCGCGCAGATCGCCCAGGCTGGCGTGGACCAGGGATCGGCGGCGGCGGCCGCGCTCGCGAAGGCCAGCCCGGCGCAGGTGAAGGCGATCAACTCGCAGCAGGCTGCCCTCGTCAAGGCAGCCGGTCAGGCTGGGACGACCGCGGGCGACGCGATGTACGGCGCGGGCATCCAGGCCGCGGCCGGTCTGGTGCGAGGGCTCCAGTCGCAGCAGAAGGCGATCGACTCGCAGATGACGAAGATCGCCAAGTCCATGGCGGCAGCGATCAAGAAGCAGCTCGGCATCCGCTCGCCGTCGCGAGTCATGGCGCTGCTCGGCCGGTACACCGCGCAGGGCTTGGTGAAGGGCGTGGACGCCGAGCGGTCGGCAGTCACCGCATCGATGGCGTCGCTCGTCGACACCCCAGCGCCCGGCGAATGGGTTGTGGGTGCGGGCGTGCGCGGGACGGGTGCCCGCGCGCAGGGAGCGCGGGTCTACACGCTCCGGTCCGATGGCAGCGCCCACGCGGACTACTTGGTGAGCGAGCTGCGCAAGAAGATCGGCCACCTTGGTGGCGACGTGCAGTTCGTCCTTGGGCAGGGGAGGAGGTAGGCAGTGGCGTTCCCTCAGGACTCGCTCGGGCTGCGCGGCTACGTGCTGGTCGGTGGGCAGTGGGTGCAGGTCTCGCCAGCGCCCTACACGCGGGATCCGATCACGCACAAGCGCGGCCGGCCTTACCGGGCCAACGCGTCCGATCCGACAGAGGTCACTGCTACTTTTCCGAACCGGGACGGTCAGTGGTCGCCGCGCAACGCGGAGGGTCCGTACTTCGGCCAGCTCCCGAGGAACGCGGCCTTCAAGGCCGTGATCTCGCGTGGCGACTCTGTCCACCTGGAGCTGACCGGTGGCACCGACCGGGCTACCACCCCCAGCGCCACCCCCCTGAACGTCGCGGGCAACCTGGACGCGCGGATCGACCTGCGGCTCGACAACTGGCAGCTCGGCGAGGAAGTCGAGCTGTGGGGGAAGTACCTCCTCACCGGCAATCAGCGGTCGTGGCAGATGTCGATCAGCGCGTCCGGGTCGCTCGGCCTCCGTGCCAGCACCGACGGCCTGAGCGCCAGCATGTACTTCCCGTCCGTGCCGATTCCGATCCCGTCATCCGGCAGGCTCACGCTGCGGGTCACGCGGGACAACGCGACCGGCGCGACGACCTTCTACACCGGGTCGTCCGTCACCGGGCCGTGGACCCAGCTCGGGTCTCCCGTGACGATGCCGTCCGGGGCGATCTTCGCCTCGACGGCGCCGCTCACAATCGGCGACATCGACACCCTGATCGCCCGCCCAGGCGTCGGCTCGGTCTACGCGGCACAGCTCCGCAACGGCATCGACGGCCCGATCGTCGCCAACTTCAACCCCGCCGCGCAGACGCCGGGCGCCAGCTCGTTCACCGACGCGACCGGCCTCGTCTGGACGTTGAATGCTGACGCCTCCCTGACGGACGACTTCACCCGCTTCGATCTGGAGGTCGCGGAGTGGCCAGCGGAGTGGACGACGTCGGAAGCTGACGCGTGGGTGTCGATCGCGGCCGCGGGCATCCTGCGCCGACTCGGCCAGGGGCAGAAGCCGCTCAACTCGACGCTGCGCCGCCGGATCCCTTCGGATGGGCCGGTCGCGTACTGGCCGATGGAGGACGGCTCGGCTGCCACGCAGTTCTACTCACCCACCACGGGCGTGCGCCCGATCGCCATGACGGGCATGTCGATGGCGGCCGAGGACTCGCTCGCCGGGTCCTCGGCGCTGCCGACCATCCAAGGCGCGGCAACCTTCTCTGGCGTCGTGCCGGCACCGTCCAGCACGTCGTCGTCCTGGCACACCGAGTTCGTCTTCAAGACGCCGTCCTCGACCGGCCCGGCCACGGCGCGGACCCTGCTTCAGTGGCTCGGAACGGGTACGGTGCGGCGTTGGCGTCTCATGCTCATTGCGGGCGGCTGCGAGCTGTACGGGTACGACGCCGACGACAACGTGGTGACGAGCAGCTTGCTGTCGCTGTCGACGCAGATCTTCGGGGTCTGGTGCAGGTGGCAGCTGTACGCCACACAGAACGGCGGCAACGTCGACTGGAGCCACAGGTTCATCCCCATCGGTGGCAGCGGCACCGGCATCGTCACCACCTCCTACGCCGGCACCCTTGGCCGGATCTCCGGCGTCACCAGCCCTACGGGTGGATACTCCAGCGACCTCGACGGCACCGGGATCGGGCACCTCAGCGTCTTCCGCAGCGCTGGCACGACGATCTACAACTCCGGCGACACCGGTTTCGACGGCGAGACGGCCGGCGCCCGCTTCCAGCGCCTGTGCAGGGAAGAGGGCATCCCGATCATCGTCGTGGGTGACGTCACCGGCACCCAGCGAGTCGGACCCCAGCGCCCGGCCGCACTGCTGGATCTGCTCCGCGAGGCCGCTGAGTCCGACGGGGGGATCTTCGGTGAGTCCCGGACCAGACGAGGGCTCATGTACCGGACGAGGGCGAGCCTGTACAACCAAGCGCCCGCCCTCACCTTGGACTACACCGGGAGCCAGATTGCACCCCCGTTCCGCCCGGTGGAGGACGACCAGGCCCGTAACGAGTGGACCATCTCTCGCGAGGGCGGTTCGTCGGCTGTGACGTCCTTGGCGACGGGCCCGCTGTCGATCGACGACATCGGCCACTACCCCGACTCCAAGACTCTGACGCTCTACTCCGATGACCAGACGGACCATCGGGCGGGCTGGGAACTGCACCTGTCGACGTGGGACGAAGCGCGGTACCCGACAGTGACCCTTCGCCTTCACCGGCATCCCGAGTTCATCCCGAACGTCTTGGCCCTGAGCGTGGGCGACAAGATCCGCATCACGAATGTGCCGAAGAAGTTTGCTGGTGGCGGCACGGTCGACCTGCTCGTCGACTCGTGGAACGAGACTCTCCGCCCGCGGGCGTGGGAGATCACGTTCAACTGCGCGCCGGCGGGCCCGTGGGACGTCGCCGAACTCGCGTTCGTCGAGGACTTCGAGGACACCACCTACGAGATCACTATGACCAACGGAGGAACGCTGCCGTGGCTACGCACCTCCGCGCAGGCGCACACGGGGACATGGTCGCTGCGGTCGGGGGCGATCTCGAACAACCAGACCAGCGACGTGACATTCAGCGTGCCGCCTGGGAAGACCGAGATGCGGTTCTGGTACTGGACGTCGTCGGAGAACGCTGGACCAGGGTTCGAGGGCGACCGGCTGCTCGTCCTCGTCGACGGTGTGCAGGTGCTCCGCGCCCAGGGCACCACCCCGTGGACGCAAGAGATCCTCGACGTCACCGGCAAGACGAGCGTCCTGTTCCGATACGCCAAGGACAACTCCACGGCGGTGGGCAGCGACCTGGTGGCCATCGACAACGTCAGCTTCACCGGCCGCGGTCCGTACCGCGCGAACACGTCAGGCTCGACGCTGCTGGATGCGGTGACAAGCACCGGTACCACGCTGGTTTTGGCCACGCCGTCCGGCCCGCAGTGGACGACCGCCCCGGTGCAGCTGCCGATGGACCTGACGATGGGGGGAGAGACCCTGTGGGTGCCAGCTATCTCGAGCTGGGCGCTGGATGCCTTCGGGCGGACGGTGTCGGGCGGCTGGGGGGCGGCGGACTCGGGTCAGGCCTGGAACGTGGTCGGCGGCACGGTCGCGACGGACTTCGCAGTCGGTTCGGGGTACGGGCAGCACATCCTGACTACGGTCAACGCCTCGCGCCGGTGTGGGGTTGACTTCCTGTACGCGGACGTCGACGTGTACGTCAGCGTGACCACGTCGGCAACCGCGACCGGCGGGAGCCTGTACGGCGGGCCAGTCGGCCGCTACGTCGACGCGGACAACATGTACTTCACCCGCATCGAGTTCACGACGGGCAACGCGGTTCTGATCGACCTGCGCAAGCGGGTGGGGGCGGTCGAGTCGTCGCTGGGTACGTTCACCACTTCGATCACCCACGTCGCGGGGACCTTCGTCCGGTGCCGCCTCCAGGCAATGAGCAGCCTCATCCGCACGAAGGTGTGGGCGCTCACGCAGCCGGAGCCTCCGGAGTGGCATGTCACGGCGGTGGACACGTCGGTGACCACATCCAGCTTCGTGGGCTGCCGCTCGATCAGCGCAGCCGGGAACACCAACGTCAACCCGCAGCTGAGGTACGACAGCTTCGAGGTCATCAACCCACAGAAGATGACGGGCGTGATCCGGTCCCGGAACGGCGTCGTCAAGCCGCACAGCGCGGGCGCCGCGATCGGTCTCGCCCAACCCGCATACGCCGCCCTGTAAGGAGGTCCCATGCTCCTGTCCGGGGAGATGCTCACCGCTCAGCGCCTCAATCGGCTCCAGCCGAGGCCGAGCAATGCCGTGGGCACCAGCAACCTGGTGCTGAGCACGAGCGAGGCCGACATCGCTGGCGCCTCAATCACGGCGACCACCGAGACTCCCGGCGCCTACTACGTGGCCACGGCCAACTTCGCCTTCGATATCGCGACCGCGACGACGGCCTTCGCCCTTGGTGTCTGCCAGCTCGACGGAGTCAGCCTCACCGGCAACGCACGCTGGAGCGGCGAGGTCGGCACAGACTTCGGCGAGGCTTCCTTCCAGTGGCGGGGACCGGTGGGCGCTGCCGGCAGCCATACATGGAAGCTGCGCGCGTCCATGTCGGCGGGCACCAACATCACGGTGATCGCCGCCTTTACGACGCTGATCGTGACGATCTACGAGGACGTCTAAGGAGAACAAATGCCCTACGGAACACCCGCTTCCGACCCCCAGCATGCCCAGTACGTAGTCGCTTTCGTGGACAGCGTCGAGGGCGATGACCTGATGGTGAACCTGACCTTCCAGAGCGGTGAGATGGGGCCGCCGACAGAAGCTGAACGAGACGACTTCATGCAGCGGGTCATCGACGCGCTGGCTGCGGGTGACGGACTCGTTCTCCACAGCGCGGCCAAGCGCTACGTCACGACTCAGGACATCACCGTCACCCCTTGATCGACTTCGACGCAGGCGGGAAGCTGCCCGGGCAGCCTCCCGCCTGATCCCCCTCTTACGCCCCGCGCCATCAGGCCGGGGCGTTTTCCATGCCCAGGAGGCGCCGCATGGCCGAGATCCATCCCGCTACCGCTGCGATGCTGCGGAACTTCCGCTACGACCACCTGCCTGCCGCGCTCCAGGAGGTGAGCCGGCCGTTCCACGACCTGGCCCACCAGCTCGCCGAGACGCTGTCCGGGCCGGAGGTGACGAAGGCCCTCGACGACCTCTGGTCGGCGAAGAACTGGGCCGTCGTCGCGGCCTCCAACAAGCAGCGGGAGGCGACACGATGAAGCTGGTTACCCGCTCCGCCTGGAGCGCGAAGCCCGCGAAGTACGACCTGGCGTACATCGCGTCCACGCTCGGTGTGAAGGTGCACTACGAGGGGACCTACGTCCCCAAGAGCCTGGCGGCTGCGGACGCGCACAGCACCTGCGCGGGTCGGATGCGGGACATCCAGGCCAGCCACCTGGCCAACACCCGCGAGGACTACAGCAACATCGCGTACAACGCCGTCGTCTGCCCGCACGGGTACGTCTTCGAGGGCCGTGGCCTGCACCGCCGGACCGGCGCCAACGGCACCGCGACGCTGAACACCAGGCACTACGCGGTGTGCGCGATGCTCGGCAACAGCGGCCTGGTCCAGCCGCCCGACGCGATGCTCGACGGCCTGGTCGACGCCATCCAGTGGCTGCGCGCGGGTGGGTCCGCCGGCGACCTGGTCCTCGGCCATCGCGACGGCCATGCGACGGCGTGCCCGGGCGACCCGCTGTACGCCTGGGTGCAGGCGGGTGCGCACCGGCCGGACGGGACGGCACCGCAAGGCGGCACTGGCGGCGAGGCCACGGGCGGTACGGACATCGCCCGCTACCAGGTCACGATCAACGGGCTGGCGTACGGCTATGGGACGTTCGGCGCCCATGTGACGTCGGTCGGTATGGCGCTGGTCACGAAGGGCCTCGGCCGCTTCTACGCTGTCGGGCCCGGGCCGGAGTGGACCGACGCCGACACCCGCGCCTTCCAGGCCTACCAGCTGTCTCTCGGCTACACGGGCACGGCCCCGCACCAGGACGCCGACGGTGTCCCAGGCCCGGTCAGCCTCCAGCAGCTGCTCGGCACCCTGCCGGGCAAGCCGGCCACCTCGAGCGCCCCGCCGTTCCCCGGGCGGTCCGCGTTCATCCTCGGCAAGACCAACCCGGCCGTCACGGCCCTCGACAAGGGCCTCATCCGGCGCACCTTCGCCAAGCACCACGACGGCGACGGCTACCAGCCGGGCCCTCGCTTCACCGAGCACACCCGCCTGAACGTGCGGGACTTCCAGCGCGCCACGCCCACGCTCGCGGGCGACGCGGACGGCTACCCGGGGCCACTGACCTGGCGGCTCCTCCTCTCCTGAAAGGGCTGACGCATGTTCACCAAGGCATTCTGGAAGGCGACGGGCGAGCGGTCCGTGCGCACCTTCGCCCAGGTCCTGGTCGGCTCGCTCGGCCTGGACACCCTCGGCATCATCCACGCGAATTGGAGCGAGGGCCTGGCGCTCGGCGCCGGCGCCTCGGTTCTCACCGTGCTCACCGCCATCGCGACGTCTGGCGGCACGGAGGGCCCGGGCATCACCGAGACCGTGCGGAGCCGCCAGTGACGCCCCCGGAGTCCACCGCCGTCGCCGTGGAACTGGAGAGGCTGCGGGGGACCGTCGAAGCTGGCTTCGCCCGGGTCGACGGGGCGCTTGCTCTTCTGGTCCAGCGCAACGACCAGACGGACCGGCAGCTCGCCGATCACGAGCAGCGCCTGGACGCGATCGAGCGAAACCGGTGGCCGATTCAAGCAGTCACTGCGCTGACGGCCGTGGGCGCCCTCGCGGTCACTCTGTGGCAGGTATCAGGACGCTGACCATTGCCTCCTTCCGCCTGCGGGCGGGAGGGGGCCCTATTTTGCTTTCGGTCGTGATCTATCGCGGTGGCTGGATTGTGGTGCATGGTGTGCGTGTGGGAGCCGCTTTCCCCCGGGCGTTCCCCTTGCTGGGCCCTGCCGGTCGTCGCCGATCCGGCAGGGCCCGCCGCGCCTCCCGGCTCCCCACGGGAGGCCCTGCGGCTGCCCGCTGGCAGAGCTCTCGCTGTCCCTGGATATCGTCGGCACCATGATTCGCGCTGTGATCTTCGACGTCGGTGAGTGCCTCGTGGACGAGACCCGGGAGTACGGCACCTGGGCCGACTGGCTCGGCGTACCCCGCCACACCTTCGCCGCGATGTTCGGGGCCGTGATCGCCCAAGGCCGCGACTACCGCGAGACCTTCGCCGAGTTCCAGCCCGATTTCGACCTGTACGCCGAGCGGGAGCGCCGCGCCGAGGCTGGCCACCCAGAGACCTTCGGCGAGGACGACCTCTACCCGGACGTCCGCGACGCCCTTGCCGCACTCCGTGCCGGTGGCCTGTGGCTCGGCATCGCTGGCAACCAGACGATTCGCGCGGGCAAGATCCTTCGCGAGCTGTTCACCCAGGACGTCGACCTGATCGGCACCTCCGACGACTGGGGCGCCAGCAAGCCGGACCCCGAGTTCTTCGTCCGCGTTGCCGAGGTCACGCCGTTCGCCAACGACGAGATCCTCTACGTCGGCGACCGCGTCGACAACGACCTGCGGCCAGCCGTGGCAGCCGGGATGCACACCGCGCTCGTACGCCGAGGCCCGTGGGCGACGATCCAGTGGAACACCGAAGAGGCGGAGAAACTCCCGACGTTCCGCGTCGAGAGCCTGATCGAACTGCCGGGCCTGATCCGCGACTTCAACTCAGGGCACTGACGGTCGTCGACCAGCCATACAGCCGGTCGTCGAGGTCGCGCACGCACTGCTCGTGCTGGTACGGCGCCAGCTGCCGACGCACCTCGCGGACGCGGTCCATGCCCATCGCGTACCAGGTGCGCGCCAACTGATCGAGCGCGCGGACGGCGTACCCGCAGGCTGCCTCGGGGTCGCCGGCCGCGGCCTCGACGGCGGCCAGGTCGCCGAGCACGACGGTCTGCTGCTTCTCCTCCATGGGGTCCAGCGCGTCGAGGACGCCGAGGAGCGTCTCGCGGGCCTGCGGCAGATGCTTGGCCTTGAGCTGCGTGTTGCCTTTGAAAGCAGCCAGCCTGACGGGGCTGAACCAATCCAGCCACTCTGGCGAGCTGTGCCCGCTGCCCTTGGCGAGAACGTCCTCGGCGTGCCCGATCAGGTGCAGCGCTGTCCGCGTGTGGCCGCAGCGGGTCTCACACTCGGCCTCGACGGCGTCCAGCCACGCGAGCAGCTCGGCCGAGGCCGGGCCGCGGCGCGCGTAGGTCCGGGCCGCAACCATCCGCTCGACGGCCGCGTCGCGGTCGCCGTCCCAGGCAGGGATGAAGGCGGTGTGCGCGAGGACCGCAGCACCGAGCAGGTGATCGTCGGCCTCGCTCGCGGCCTGGATCGCCCGGAGCAGGGTCTGCTGAGTACGGAGGGCGTCGCGTAGGTCGAAGAACTCCACTCGGCCGGCCAAAAGGTAGGTCTCGGCAAGGGCTGCGGCTACGCGCTGGCGGGTCTGGCCGACGGTCTCGGGGAGCAGTGCGCAGCCGAGGGTGGCGTGTGCGAGCGCGGCCGGGTGCAGGGTGGACGGTGCCACGGACCAGTACAGCCGACGGTGCGACCGGGTCACAGCCTCGTAGTCGTCGGCGACGGAGGCGGGCTGCATGGCCAGGGCCTGTGTGGGGACCGCGGCGAGGCCGACGGCGGCGACAGCGCCAGCGAGGACGGTCCGGCGGCTGCGGTCCCGCTGCATACCCGGAGGCGGGGCAAAGCCCAACTGCTCCAGGTCCTGACCAAGGAGCCGCTCGATAGCCTGCCCCATCTCGGGCTGCGGCCATGGAGGGATCTCAGACTCCCAGCGCCGGACCTGCCGAACACCCACACCGAGGGCCTCCGCGAAGGCCTGCTGAGAGTGATAACCGGCCGCCACGCGACCGGACTTGAGACGGGAGTTTCCTGCTGGCCGTGGCACTGCTGCACCTCCGTGTCGCACTCCGGTCAGTGTCGCTGGAAGCCCTCGTGATTGCCAGCCGTCATCCGTCAGGGTCTAGGAAAGTCCTCTTTTGGGCAGCAAGAAGACCTCTTGAAGTCCTCGGAATCACCTCTGAACAGGGCCACGCTTGTCAACACCTGATCGCCGCCGGTGCCGAGGAGACCCGATGCAGTCAAATGCGCTACCAACTGCGGCAGGGTGCAGCCTCCACGATGCTGGGGAGGTGTGGGATGCCGTCCGCGTGCCGCGTGCCATGGGGCTCGAAGCGATGCGGATCCTTGGGCAGCGTTGCGGCGCCGTTGTCGAGGATCCGAGCAGCCTGGTCCTGTACTTCTTCGTCCGCGTCGGCGCTGCCGCCGCCTGGGACGTCGAGAACACCCGCGTCCTCGGCACCGGCACGGCGATCACGATCCCCCCGGCCCGCCGGATGGCTGGCCCGGGCGTGCACTGGCGAATGTGCCCGGGTGATGACGGCTGGATCACCGACGCCAGCGCGCTCCGCGCTGCGATTGGCGACGCCTTCGGTGCGCCGGTCACCGAGCAGGCAGCGCAGGCCACGGCATGAGCCACAGCCCTGTACAGCGTGCCGCCCGCACCATGGACCCTCAGGCGCGGGCCGCCTACCACGCTCTCGCCGATCACTCCCTGCGCTGCCCCGCGTGCAGGAAGACCCACGAGTCCGGCACCGTTGGCTGCTCCACGGGCACGACACTGCTGGCCGCCTGGTCTCAAGCCCGACGGGCGGCACGCCGATGACGTCGCGCAGCGACCTGACACCGGTGGCGCTGCACTGGCAGGGCATGCGAGTGCCGTGGATCAGCCCCTGGTCCGGGGAGGCGCGAGCCGACCACCAGATCGTCCGCCGTCGCGGTGGCCCGGGAATCGGCTACGTCGACGAAGGCCTGGGCGACCGCGCCGACGACGTGCTGTGGGTACGTATGCCCTCCGCTCCCGGTCTCGGTACGCCGCGGTTCGCCGGCGTGCACGCGCTTCGGCAGCGGCGGGCGATGGACCGCATGCTGTGTCAGGTGTGCGGCGGGGCGACCATCGGCGAGCGGGCCGACGGCCGCACCCTGTGGCTGGTCCACTCCACCACCGGCCGTCCGATCGCTGAGGGCGAGCGGACCGCGGCGCCGCCCGTGCATGAGGCCTGCGCCAGGGAAGCGGTGCGTGACTGCCCGCATCTGCTCCGCGGGTGGACGGCCGCGCTGGTGGGAGGCGCCCCGTCGTGGGGCGTGGCCGGCATCCTCTACGACCGCGCCACCCTCCTGCCCCTGCCTGGGCCGGAGTCGGGTGGGCGAGGCCTGCACCAGGTCCCGTACGAGGACGACGGCCAACTGCCGTGGGTCCTCGCTGCTCGCGACATCGTGCAGCTCTATGACGTCGAGCCGGTGGAGCTCGGCGCTATGCCCCTCAGTCCCCCGTTACCGGGCTTCGCCGATGGGTCCGGTAGCGGGACGAGCGCGGCCGCTCCTGCCCCCCGTCGGGGGCGGCCGCTCACTTCGCGAGTTCGGTAAGCGGCACGCCGATCGCGTTGGCGATCCGGATCCTGTCCACGTTCCCCACTGCCTGATCAGAACGGATCAGGGTCAGCCCTAATGATCTTGATTGCTGCTGGGTATGACGTACTGACACTGATCCTGTAATCGTCAACCACCCTCGGAACCCCCAGCCCGGCGACGGTCTGGCGTAAGCCACAGAGTCGCCTGTGCGTTGAGTTAATCAAACGCCTGTTCACTCGGATGGGCGACTGACGCGGCAGTTCGGTGGCTGTTGGATGCGAAAAGAGCCCTTGTGTCCAAGTCGTGTTGGGCCGTCTGACGAGGTGCCCCCCTCGACGGTCCAGCACTCGGGGCGGCTCCTGCACTCTGGCCGGTGTGTAGTGCAGGAGTCGCCTGGGGGTCTCACCCTCACCCGACCTGCGGGAACAGCATGATCCTTTAGGGGATTTTTGGGGGATGGGCTGCCGTAGTGAGGGTGTAGCGAGAGTGCACGGGGCGGTAGTGAGACTGCCTAACTCGGGGCGTTGGAAGCGGCTTGACGGCCCGTGACCTGGCCCTCCAGCGGATCTACCTGCGGCGCCGATCATGGCCCGAGGTGGCGACTGCCGCTCTTACAAGCAGGATGTCGGCGGTTCGAAACCGTCCGCGCCCACACAGGCCAGAGGCCCTCCGCGTGATCCGCGGAGGGCCTCTGTAGATCATTTAGGGGATATTCGGGAGATCAACTCCTGAAGGGCCTCACGCCACGCTCCGCAGCGCCGAGCGCCTGCCGCGCCTCCACCGCTCCGTCAGACAGTCCAGCCGGTGCCGGCGCATCTCCGGCGTCACGTGCTCATACGTCCCCTCGATGTCCTTCGGCACCCACCCCATCGTCGCGAACCTCAGCGCGCGATCCACACGGTCCTCCTTCATCCAGGTGTCGTGCGTGTGCCGTGCGCCCCTCATCGTGAACCCGGGCAGGACCGGCTCCCACTCCACCCGGCCCGCGTAGCCGCGCTTGCGGGGGATCTCATCCCGTCCGTCGGCCGCCGGCCGCAGGTGCCGGGAGGAGAAGTTCCCCCGCAACCACCATGTCCCCTTCGGTGTCGAGAACGGGTGCTCGTGAGGCCATGCCTCGATGTGGTCGCCCAGGCGCTTCACGAGCCACTCCGGCACGTCGACCTCCCGGGCGCTGTACTTGTTCTTCGGCGGCCCCAGGTACACCTCCAGGCGGCTCTTCGGCGTCTTCTTGCGGGTGGCCTTCCAGCCCTTCGTCCGGCACATCTCCAGCCGCGCATCCTCCGCCGCGTGCCAGGCCGCCAGCCCCTCCTCGTCCAGCTCGATCGGATCCTCGTGCAGCGCGCCAACCTTCGGGTCAATGCGGATCACATGACGGACGAGGGTGCGGCCGTCGACGCGGTCCTCACGCTTCAGCAGGCAGTTGTCCCTGTGCAGGCCCGCCAGCTCCCCCCAGCGCAGGCCGAGGTAGCAGTCGGCCGCCATCATCAGGCCGTGGATTCCGCCCATCCGCTGATACATCGCATGCACCTCGTCCGGCTGTGCCCACACCTCCTCTTCGTCGTCCGGGGTGTGGTCGGTGCCCACGAGGATGCGCCGGCCGAAGAGCTTGTTCGTCTGGATGTATCCGGCGTCCTCGGCCCCGGACAGGATGCTGGAGAGCAGGCTGCGGGCCTGTGCGACGGTGGCGGGGTCGTGCGGCCCCTGAGGCTTCGACACGCGGGTGGCCCAGGCCTGGACCGTGAAGACGTTGTTCACGTCCTTCAGTGGCTTGTGCTCCCACTCGGGCAGCAGCAGTTTGTCCAGGAGGTACGCCCTGCTCGACTGTGTCCGCGGCCGCCGACGGTTCGCTGTCTTCCAGATCTCCACCCATTTGCCGAACGGCATGGCCAGCTTGACCGGATCGATCCAGGCGCCCGCCCGGATCGCGGCTTCCTGCTCAGCGCCCCACTCTTCGGCAACCTTCTTCGTGGGGAAGCCCGACTCGGTCAGCCACTCCGGCTTGTGACCGGGAGGTGCCTTGTACTTGCACCGCCAGGTGAACTGGGAGGTCTTCCGCCCGTTCCTGACCTTGTAGACCTTCTCCGCGTACGCCATGGCTGATCCCCTGCCTGTCTGTCCCGGCTGGGGTCAGACGGCCCGGAGCTGCACGACGTAGCGCGCGGGCAGGCGCACCCAGTCCGGTGACCTCTCGGACTGCGAGCGGGTGATCGCGTCAGCGGCCCGCTGCGTGATGAGGCCGGTGCGCACGACGTACCGGATGTAGTCCGGCCGGTCGTCGACGACGATGGCGCACCCGGGCTCCATGTCCGAGCGCAGCTCCATCCAGATGGGGATCTGTCGCCCTCTCGGTGCCTCTGGTGTCCGCGGCTTCCACCGCAGGGCCTGCTGTGTGAAGACGTCCTCGAACGCGCAGGCGCCTTCGGGTGTGATGTCGTCCCAATGGAAGTGGAAGACGACCATTGCGCGGTCCTCTTCCTCACAGATGTGGTCCTTCATGTACGGCGCGAACCAAGCGCCCTGGTGCCGCTCCACTTCGATTCTCAGGTCCATGTGCATCCCCGATCCGGCCGAGTGGTGCCCCCCTCTCGGTGACGGTGCGTGAATGCAACCACACAGGGCGCTTTTGCGCCACGGATCTGCAGAAACTCGCCTACGACTCTGCAACCTCATCGGCGTCGGCGGAGATCCCCTGGAGGTGCCGGCGTGCGCGCCGGTAGCGGGCCGCGATGCGTTCCACTTCTTCCGGAGTGGCGTCCTTTTTACCTTGTAGGACCACGATGATGTGGCCGTCAGACTCATCGGGTCCGAGATTGATCACCTGTGAGTCGAGGACTTTTCCGGTGCGCAGCTCGTACTCGACGGCGGGGGAGAGGCCGAGGTCTGGGGCGACGGAAAGCGGACGATCACCCCGCTCTTCGGACATGGTTGGGTCGCCGCCGGCGAGCACCTGGCTTACGGAGTCGTCGGTCCAGCCGAGCCACCGCGCGTACGCCTGCAAGGTGGTGGGCGTGACCTGGGCGCCTTGGCCGGCCTCCATCTTGTAGATGGTGCTGCGCCCCACCCCCAACTCGGCGGCCGCATATGCCTGTGACGCGCGGGGTCGCTTCTGCTCGCGGGCGGCCTTGAGCTGTCCGCCGAGCCGTGCGAAGTCCTCGTCCATGGCACCCATGATGGCACCCAGGGTTGCACGCACAAAGAGCAGATTCGGCTCATTGACCTGCGCGCATTGGGTGCATCGCCTGCTTGCGGTTGCATCCTGCGCCCCTTGCGTGAGCCCCCACCTCTCCTTTCTGCTCGGATTGCAAGCAACTTGTGCGCCAGAGTGCTTGCAGAGGTAGGCAGAGTGCGCTTAGATCGTAAACGTGAGACCCCACGGACAAGCAATCCGCGCTTGGAGACTTGCTCGGAATCTGAGCATTCGCCAGGTGGAAGAGCTGACCGGCATGAACCGCGGCTACCTGTCCCGCTTGGAGCGTGGCCAGATCCGCACGACGGCCGAGTCAAGGATCCGGCGGGTCGCCACGGCACTCGACATCAGTCCTGACCTGCTCGAACTCAAGGAGAAGCCGTGACCGGGAGGAAGGCCACGCGCAGGCACCACTCCAAGCTCAAGCGCCTTCTGGCCGCCAGCGCAGCACAGCGCCTGGCCGCCGACGAAGGCGGCGAGTTCCGCCGGTGGACGCCGGAGGAGGTCGTCGAGAAGCAGATGCTGCCGTACCGCAGCGTGCGGGTGCTCAAGCAGCGCTGCTACCGGCGCGAGATCCACCACCACAACGACGGCGGACGGGTGACCTTCACCGCCGAGGACCTCCGCAAGGAGGCCGAGCGCACGGCCGTCGAGCCGTTCGCGAAGCCGGCCTGACACACGAGAGCCGTCCCGGATGCGACCCGGAACGGCCCTCAGCACAACCCAAAAACCCACCTGAGAGAAGGGATCTGGCTGTGTCTTCCCAGGCTAACGCCAAGATCAGCGCCACGGGAGGCCCGACGACGGCCGCCCTGGTAGCGAGGGCTGGCGCGGGTGACCGCGACGCCTTCGCCACCCTCTACAACGAGCATCGGCCCGCGGTGTACCGCTACCTGCTGAACAGGACACGGAACCAGCACCTGGCCGAGGACCTCACCAGCGAGACCTTCGTCCGCGCGCTGCGCCGCATCGACACCTTCGCCGAGCGGGCCGCCACGGGTGGAATCGGTGGCTGGCTGTACACCATCGCCCGGAACCTGCACACCGACCACCTCAAGACCGCGTACCACTACCGCGAGACGCAGACGTCCGTCCTCCCGGGAGAAGACGAGCAGTACTCCTTGCTGGAGTGGCTGGCGGGTCCGGTGGACTCTGCGGAGACCAGCGCCCTACGAGGGCTGGCGAGTGTCGAGATCGCGGCCGCGATCCGCGACGCGCTGGCCGGCCTCACCGAGGCGCAGCGGCAGTGCTTCCAGATGCGGTACCTCCAGGAGCTGCCGATCCCGCAGGCGGCGGCCGCGCTGGGCAAGGGCATCGGCGCCACGAAGACGTTGCAGTTCCGTGCGACGCAGAGGGTGCGGCAGGCCCTGGCAGACAAGGGGGTTGCGGCATGACGGCCACCCCCACCAACGTGCTCTCCGACCAGGCCCGCGCCCTGGCCGCTGTTATCGCAGTGGCCGACCAGCACCCGCACCTGCCGAGCGGCTACCTGACCTGCCACTCCGACGGCCGCCCCACCGTGCTGCTGAGCCACCCCAGCGAGTTCGAGGCATGGCGGTCCGCCTTGCTCGTCGAGCCGGAGGCCGTCGCCCTGGGTTCGCTCAGCGGTAAGGCGAAGCTCAGCCTCAGCACCACCGCCTCCGGCGTGCCCCTGCACATCTGGGTGACCTTCCCCCTGGCCGCCCCGGAAGGGGTCGCGGCATGAACAAGAACCTCCCACACGCGATCAAGGTGATCCGCACGGCGCTGGGGGCCAGCGGCAGCAGCGACCTGGCGGACGCCATCGCCCACGCCCTCGACGCTGTCCACCTCCTCGTTGACCCGGAGCGGGCCGGCCTCGTCCTGCGCCGCACCCCGGCCGGCGGGTGGGCGCGCGAGCCTGAGCAGACCGAGTTGGAGGCACAGGCCCAGGCCTGGGACGCCACCTGCGAGCGCGCCCGCCAGCTCGCGGCCGCCATCGAGCAACGGCTCGGCGAGCACCCGGGCTTTCAGCGGGCGCAGGCCGACCGTGATGCGGTCCTGGTCGCGCTCCACATCACCGACCAGGCCCAGTGGGAGCAGTGGCGCCGCTGGTTCGGGATCACGCACGACCGCGAAATGCCGCAGCCGTACATGGTGGCCGGTGACGGATATCGCGACGGGATCCGGGTGTCCGTGCTGGCCTACCACCTCCCGCAGGCTCGCGCACTTGCCCTTGAGATCGCCAAGGTGCCGTACGAGCACGAGGGCATCGTCTACGACCTCGCGCGCCCGCAGCGCGACGCCGACGGCGACGTCTGGCACTACCAGGGCGTCCGCACGTCGGACGGGATGCCGTTGCTGTCGATGACGGCCCGGCCGGAGCGCTGCTCGCTGGCCAACCTCGTTCGGCAGATCGGCCCGCTGACGCCCGTCACGGACACCACATCACCGCAGGCCACGCCCGTCATGACGGGTGCCGAGGGCGGTGAGTCGGCATGAGGCGCACGCAGGCCAATCACGCGGCCGTCGCTGCCACCTGCCACGCCAACCCCGGCCAGTGGCAGATGGTGGGCCACTACGGCTCGGGGGAGTCCGCCGACGCCACGGTGCGAGCCATCCGCGGAGCCTTCCAGAAGGGGGCGCGGTCCGCGTACGCCCCGGCAGGAGCCTTCGAGGCCCGCAGAGAGCTGACAGACAACGGGGCCCGCGTGGAGGCCCGTTACATCGGCGAGCCCGTCAAGGATGTCGAGACCGCCGTCCGTGAGCTGGGTGCCCTCCCGGTCCCGGGCGGCTCTGTCCGACTGACCGCCGAGCAGCGGGCGAAGATCGCCGAGCAGCTCGGCGACGCCAAGCCCGCCACGCCCGGGCTCCTGGTGGCCTTCGGCGAGTCCGTGCGGAACCGCAGGGAGCACGACCACCCGCAGTGGGAGGACCTCTACTGCATGAACCTCTCCTCCTACATGGGGGAGCGGATCGCGCCGGTCCTGCGGCGGCTGCTCGACGCCGAGGCCGAGGCGGAGTTGCTGGCCGCTGAGGAGCTGGCGTACGAGCGGCTGCGTGTGGCACTGGAGTCCGCGAAGCGCGGCCGCCGGGAGCTGCGGGCCCGGGTGGCGGCCCTGGGGCTGGCCGAAGGGCTGGCGCGGGCGGCCGAGGCCGATGCTCTGGCCCAGGCCGCCGAGCCCGAGGCAGACGGGAGTGAGCCGACGTTCTTCCGCCCGGGCCGGATGTACACCCGGGACCTGCCGTTCCGGGCGTCGGAGGACCGGCCGTCCTTCGAATGCGTGGGCGTCAGCCTGCACCCGACGAAGAGGTCCCCGCGCGCTCTCGGGTTCGAGCAGCCCGGCGTCGGCCAGCCCTGGGTGTCCGCAGCCCAGCGTATGGAGGAGTGGGATGCGGGCTGGGTCGACCTCGGCCCCGTCCAGCCCGACCGGCTGACGCGCACCTTCGCCCCCACCCAGACCCTCCAGGACGAGGCACCTGCGCTCACCATCTACCGAGCGTTCTGGGACACGTTGCCCCTCGGCCAGTACACGAGAGAGGCCGAGGCCCGGAAGCACTGCGAGGCGCACGCCCGCCGCGACCTGCCGACCGCCTCCTTCGACTGGATCGAGGACGAGGAGGACGGCGTCGCCGAGCTGGTCGCCGCCGTGGGCGAGGACGAGCGGCCGACGGGCTACGTCGTGGACGCGCTGGAGATCGCCTCCAAGTACGACCCGGAGGCCGACGAGTGAGCGCGCACGCCGAGGTCCTTCAGCTCATCACCACCGAGCGTCGTCTCGACCCGACCGACGCCGTGCAGCTGCTCGCCCGCCTCCGCAAGGAGACCGGCGAGGAGCTGGCGGCCGCGGCCGAGAAGCATCTCGACGGCCGCTTCCGCCGCGAGCCCGGCATGACCGAGACCGCCTTCCGGAACCGCAAGCGCGTGTACGCCGCGTCTATGCGCGTTCTCCAGGCCGTCCGGCACCTCGCTGCGGCCCCTCGTCCCCTCCCGAACCCGCGCAACCGGAGCACCCCTTGAGCACCTTCACCTTCCAGCCGGCGACCCGCGAGACCGCCAAGGCCCGCATCGCCCTCCAGGGCCCAGGCGGCTCCGGCAAGACCAAGACAGCCCTGCGCATGGCCGAGGGCCTCGCACAGGGAGGACTGATCGGCGTCGTCGACTCCGAGCGCGGTTCCGCCCTCAAGTACGCCCCTGTGCCGGGCAGGCCGGACATCGAAGCGCACGAGTTCGTCCACCTGCCGATGGCTTTCTGCTCCCCGGAGAACCTCATCGCGGCCGTCCGCGCTGCAGAGGAGGCGCGCCTCGCCGTCCTGATCATCGACAGCTGGTCGCACTACTGGGCTGGCAAGGGCGGACTCCTTGCCCGCGTCGAGGAAGAGGGCAAGAAGATCGCTGGCGGGAAGTTCTCCGCCTGGGACCCGGTCAACCGGCTGGAGCAGGACATGCTGGACGCACTGCTCGGCTTCCCCGGCCACGTCATCGTCACCATGCGGACGAAAAACGACTACGAGCTGAACAACGGCAAGGTCAAGAAGCTCGGCGTCAAGACCGTCCAGCGCGAGGGCGCCGAGTACGAAGTCGACGTCGTCATCGACATGATCGAGGGCACTGGCACCGTCACCAAGACCCGCTACACGGCCCTGAACAACGCCTCGGTCCACCACCCTGGCGAGGAGTTCGCCGAGGGGATCCTGGAGCAGCTCGGCCAGGGCGTCGACCCTGTGCAGGTCATCGTGGACGAACTGGTCGCCGATGGCCTGAACTTTGAGCGGGCTATGGAGCTTTACTCCCAGGCCAGGAACAAGGGCGTGATGGGCAACGGCACGCTGCACCCGGCCACGGGCCAGCCCATGACTCTCGAAGCCCTGCTCACGGAGTACGGGGTCCGCACGATCGTGGCGGAGCTGACGAGCGACTGGCTCACGTACGAGCGGGCTCTGGAGCTGCACGGCAAGTCTCAGGGACTCCACCAACAGGATGTCGAGCACCCGAAGTCGAAGCAGCTCACGAAGCTTGGGGACGTCATCAAGGAGTACGGGCAGGCTAAGAAGCCCGTCACGACGGGCGCCACGACCCCGCCGGGACCGACGTCGGACGCCGATATCGCCGCCGACACCGCAAGGGCCCGCGAGGAGATGTACAACGCGGCCAGGGCTGCTGGTCTGGACGTCGACACGGCCAACGCGCGATTCAAAGCTGAGTACGGCACGGACGCGGTCTGGGGCACGGCCGAGCAACTGCGTTCCTTCGCCGCGAAGGTCGCCCGCACGGCTGCCACCGAGCAGGGCCAGGCGCCCGAGCCCGTCACCGCCCCGCAGATGCGGATGATGCACGCCTGCTTCACCAAGGTCGGCCTCGGACACAAGGACTCGCGGGAGCAGCGCCTCCGGGCGACCGCCATCATCATCGGCCGCCTCATCAACTCCGCGAACGAGCTGACCAAGTTCGAGGCCCAGACCCTGCTTGACACCCTCACCGCGTTCGGGGACCGCGGGGACACTGCCGCCGCCGAGTTCGCCGCGATGCTCCGCGGCCTGGAGGCCGAAGCCAAGGCGGACCTGCTCGCCGCTGGCGCCCCGTCCGCCTGATTCACCAC
>Ga0247821_10000169_pt1 | contig 38231 bp, 32 predicted proteins | sample 13C_Glycerol_Day_FD_192481 | JGI IMG/M metagenome (GOLD analysis project Ga0247821, IMG submission 192481) | Soil microbial communities from agricultural site in Penn Yan, New York, United States - 13C_Glycerol_Day14 | ecosystem: Environmental > Terrestrial > Soil > Agricultural land | place... | reverse complement strand
TGACCACCCCGATCGCCTACACCAACACCCACAGTGTCGGCGTGGTCCGTGATGCACTGGTGGCGGCCGAGCGTGAACTGGGCAAGCAACGCACCTACTGGTGCATGCCGACGGTGCTGGAAACCTACGACGGCGTGCTCAATGACATCTGGGGCCAGCATGTCACTGCCGAACACGTCCATGCCGCGCTGGCCGATGCCCGTAGCGGAGCGGTGGCCGAAGGCTGCGTGGGCGGCGGCACCGGGATGATCTGCCACGAGTTCAAGGGCGGCATCGGCACCTCGTCGCGGGTACTGAGCGCTGAGGCCGGTGGCTGGACCGTCGGTGCCCTGGTGCAGGCCAACTATGGTGTACGTGAAGCCCTGCGGGTCAGCGGTTATCCGGTAGGCCAGGTGCTGGGTGAGCTGCCCTCGCCGTTTCGTGGCAGCGACAACATCGGTGAAGCCGGTATGGGCTCGATTGTCGTGACCCTGGCCACCGATGCCCCGCTGCTGCCGCACCAGTGCAGCCGTCTGGCCCAGCGTGCCAGTGTCGGCCTGGCGCGGGTCGGTGGCGGTACCGAGGACACCAGCGGCGATATCTTCGTGGCCTTCTCGGTGGGCAACAGCGATCTGCCGGTGACCAATGTCGGCCGTCCGGGCGTACCGACCACCACGGTGCAGATGGTCAACAACGACCATATCTCGGCCCTGTTCAGCGCCGCTGCCGACGCCGTCGAAGAGGCCATTCTCAACGCGATGCTGGCCGCTACCGACCTGCAAGCCAATGGCCAGCAAGCGCTGGCGCTGAAACCCGAGCAACTGCTTGAGGCCCTGCACACCGTCGGCTGGAAAGCCGATCCGCGCGCCGCAGAGCGCTCCTGACTGACAAGACACTCGTTGCTGCGACAATTTGTCGGTATGGTGGTATTCAGAAGATGGACGTTTACCCGCTCACAGGAAACCCAGAATGCCCCAACGTGAAGTTATCAATGCATCTGTCAGCCCAAAAGGCAGCCTGGAAACACTGTCTCAACGAGAAGTACAGCAACTGAGTGAAGCCGGTTCCGGCAGCCTGTACACCCTGTTCCGCCAGTGCGCGCTGGCAATCCTCAACACCGGCGCGCACGTCGATAACGCCAAGACCATCCTCGAAGCCTACAAGGACTTCGAGGTACGCATTCACCAGCAGGATCGCGGCGTGCGCCTGGAGCTGCTCAATGCCCCGGCCGATGCCTTCGTCGATGGCGAGATGATCGCCAGCACCCGCGAAATGCTCTTCAGCGCCCTGCGCGACATCGTCTACACCGAAAGCGAGCTGGCCAGCCAGCGCATCGACCTGGAAAGCTCCCAGGGCATCACCGACTACGTCTTCCACCTGCTGCGCAACGCCCGCACCCTGCGCCCGGGCGTGGAGCCGAAGATGGTGGTGTGCTGGGGCGGTCACTCGATCAGCACTGAGGAATACCAGTACACCAAGAAGGTCGGCCACGAGCTCGGCCTGCGCAAGCTGGATGTCTGCACTGGCTGCGGCCCGGGTGTAATGAAAGGCCCGATGAAGGGCGCGACCATTGCCCATGCCAAGCAGCGCATGAGCAGCAGCCGCTACCTGGGCCTGACCGAACCCGGCATCATCGCCGCCGAAGCGCCCAACCCGATCGTCAACGAACTGGTGATCCTGCCGGATATCGAAAAGCGTCTTGAAGCCTTCGTGCGCGTCGGCCATGGCATCATCATCTTCCCCGGTGGCGCCGGGACTGCCGAAGAGTTCCTCTACCTGCTCGGCATCCTTATGCACCCGGACAACCGCGACCTGCCGTTCCCGGTCATCCTCACCGGGCCGAAAAGCGCCGAGCCGTACCTGCAGCAGCTGCACGCCTTCGTCCAGGCCACCCTCGGCGACGAGGCCGGCAACTACTACCAGATCATCATCGACAACCCGGCCGAAGTGGCCCGACAGATGGTCGAGGGCCTCAAGGAGGTCAAGCAGTTCCGCCGCGAGCGCAACGATGCCTTCCATTTCAACTGGCTGCTGAAGATCGAAGAAAGCTTCCAGCGCCCCTTCGACCCGACCCACGAGAACATGGCCGGCCTGCAATTGCGCCGTAATCTGCCTGCCCACGAACTGGCCGCCAACCTGCGCCGGGCGTTCTCCGGCATTGTCGCCGGCAACGTCAAGGACAAGGGTATCCGCCTGATCGAAGAAAAAGGTCCGTACGAGATTCATGGCGACTCGGCGGTCTTGCACCCATTGGGCAAGCTGCTGGAAGCCTTTGTCGCCCAGCACCGCATGAAGCTGCCCGGAGGCGCCGAGTACGTGCCCTGCTACCGCGTGGTGACCTGATTCCTGCCCTCCCCTGAGTTGCGGGCACAGCCTGTGCCCGCAACATTTGCTGCCATTTTCCTACCCCCTTCAGTGAACCTGCCTGCAGAAACGTGGTCTTTCAGCTGGCGGCTTGCGTGCTCGCCCGTGTTCACCGGCCCCATCATCGGGCTATATTTTTTATTTCACGCGAAGACCATCATGCCTATCTCTCGTCCTGTTCCTGCGGCGCATGCCCCTGTTTTCACTTCTTCCCTGCGCCCGCGCAACAGACTTGCCATCGGCCTGATCGGCGCCCTGATTGCCCTGAGCGCCACTGCGCAGGCCGAAGAAGCGCCCACCAGCAACGAACGCTGGGTCAGCGACAGCCTGACCACCTACGTGCGCAGCGGGCCAACCAACGGCCACCGGATCGTCGGTAACCTCAAGTCCGGGCAGAAGGTCACCCTGCTCGACACCCAGGGCAACTACAGCCAGGTGCGTGGCGAGTCCGGCGATATCGTCTGGATCACCAGCAGCGACCTGCAGGCGGTTCCCGGCCAGGCCGAACGCCTGCCGCAGCTGACCGAACAGGTCGGCCAGCTGAGCGCCCAGCTCAAAACCATTGACGACAGCTGGAAGACCCGCGTGCAGGGCATGCAGGAAACCCTCGACTCGCGCAAAGCCCTGATCGATGAACTGGAAGCCCGTAACAAGGCGCTCAATGCCGAATTGAGCGACACCCAGTCGGAGCTGCGCAGCACCCAGGCGCGCCTGGGCGATGAGAACAAACAGGTATTGATGCGCTATATGGTCTACGGCGGTGGCATCGCCGGTGCCGGCCTGCTCGCCGGCCTGATCCTTCCGGCCCTGAGCCGGGGGCGCAAGCGCAACGACCGCTGGTTCTGAGGTGTCGGTGGGCATCTGTCTTCCATTCGGTTGACCGGTGGGAGCCGGCCTCTGTGGGAGCTGGCCTTGCCAGCGATACTCACAACGCCGATCAGCTGATACCGCGCTGATACCATCGCCGGCAAGGCCGGCTCCCACACGCCTGTCACTGCACGCATTCACGCAACCACTCGATCATCACCCGTACCCGCACCGGCACCGGTTCGCGCGGCGGATGCACGAGGTAGTAGCCCTGCCCGGCCGCCGCTTCGAAATCGCCAAACGGCAAGATCAACTGCCCCTGATCGATCAAGGGTTGCACCAGGTGCCGACGGCCCATGGCGACGCCTACATGATTGCTTGCAGCCAGCGCACACAGATCAGCGCGATCGAAAGTCAGCCCGCCACTTGGCAGATACGCCAGGGCATCATGCCGACGCGCCCAGCGCTGCCATTCGGCATCGAAAGCCGCGTGATCCCAGGCCAATGCATCATGCAAGAGTGTGCACTGCTGCAAGCGCTGCGGCGCATCGATCAGGCCATGACGCTCGGCATACTGGCGACTGCACACCGGTGCTACCTGTTCGTTCATCAATAGCTCGCTGGCAAGGCCAGGAAAATCGCCATCACCGTAGAGCAATGCCAGGTCGATATGCCGGGCGCGAAAATCCACCGCCTCGTTGCCGGTGCGGATATCCAGGCTGATCTGCGGATAGCGCTGCTGGAAGTCCGCCAGCCGCGGCACCAGCCAGCACTGGGTAATGGACGGCCGGGCGTAGAGGGTCAACGCACCGCTGACGGTGGCCGTCGCGTCAGGTTGCAGAGCTTCTTCCAGTTCCTCCAGCAATCCCTGCACCAGCTGGTACAAACGCTCACCTTCGGCGGTCAGGCGTATCCGCCGGGTCAGGCGCTCGAACAAACGCTGCTCCAGTGCCTGTTCGAGCCGGGCGATGCGGTGGCTGACGGCGCTCGGGGTCAGGCACAACTCCTCGGCCGCCAGGGTAAAGCTCAAGTGCCGCGCGGCCACGGCGAAGGTGTGCAGGTTGGCAAACTGCGCCCCGGTCAGACGGGTGCCAAGGCGTGGCGGCAGGTTGAGCATGGTTACTGTCCGGCCAGTTCGATACGGCCCTTGGCCAGGTAGGCGTCCATTTCCTCGCGCGGCACCATGCTGCCACCCGTGCCCCATACCAGGTGGGTCGCCTGTGCCAGGCGCGCTGGCGTCAGGTCCAGGCGCTGGCGATAGCCCTGTTGCTCCTGCAGCACCCGGACCATACCCGACACACCGGCCAGCGCCGAGGGCTCCAGCTCATGGCCTTCACTCGCCTGCATTTGCGCCAGCTGGCGGTACAAGGTGGCGTCGTCAACGGTGTAGTAACCGTCGATCAAGCGCTGCATCGCCCGCCCGACAAAGCCCGAAGGCCGGCCCACCGCCAGGCCGTCGGCTGCGGTCTGGTTGTCGATGCCGAAGTCATACACCGAAACCTCATCGTGCAGCCCGGTATAGACACCGAGGAACATGCACGGCGAATGGGTCGGCTCGGCGAACAGGCAATGCACCGCATCGCCGAACACCAGTTTCAGACCGAACGCCACGCCACCAGGGCCACCACCGACACCGCAGGGCAGGTAGACAAACAACGGATGCTCGGCATCCACCGTAATGCCCTGCTCAACCAACTGGCGCTGCAGGCGCTCGGCGGCCACGGCATAACCGAGGAACAGGTTGCGCGAGTTCTCATCGTCGACGAAATGGCAAAGCGGGTCGGCCTCGGCCTCGCGCCGCCCCTGCTCCACCGCGACGCTGTAGTCGGCGCTGTATTCACGGACTTCGACGCCATGGGCGCGCAAGCGGTCCTTCTTCCACTGGCGGGCGTCCGCCGACATGTGCACCGTGGCCTTGAAGCCCAGGCGCGCACTGATGATGCCAATCGACAGGCCGAGGTTGCCGGTAGAACCCACGGCAATGCTGTACTGGCCAAAAAAGGCCCGCGCCTCGTCGCTGTCGAGCCTGGCGTAGTCATCACCCGGTTGCAGCAGTCCGGCCGCCAGGGCCAGGTCTTCAGCGTGCTTGAGCACCTCATAGATGCCGCCGCGAGCCTTGATCGAGCCGGAAATCGGCAGCAGGTTGTCGGCCTTGAGCCACAGCGCACCGCCCTCGGGCAACTGATGCTCGGCGCGCAGCACGCCCTGTAGCGCCGGCAGCGGCAACAGGGGCGACTCGATAATGCCGGCGCTGGCCGCTGTTTGCGCAAACGCCGACTGGATAAACGGCGCGAAACGCTGCAAACGCTCACTGGCCTCACGCACGTCCTGCCTGCTCAGCGGCACATCCCCCAAGGCCTGGACGCTTGGCGCAAGCTGCGGGTTGAACCAGCTGGTCGGGCGCAACGCCACCAGTTCAGCGATCAGCGGATGAGTCTGGCACCAGACGTTCACAGGTTGTTGCAGCGGCATTGTCATGCTCCATCGGCAAGCGGATAGAACGATTAAGCGTCAGACGCCGGGTGCATTACAACCGATGGTTACTCAGGCCATGGATGATCCTGGTTCAACCATGCAGCGCCGTGCAAGCCGGCTCACTTCTGCTACCTTGGGAATACCCTCTTTATTGTCTGACGCATCACGTACAGGTGACCCATCATGGCGCGCACCACCCCCATCGAGCTGTACCGCAACATCGGCATCGTTGCCCATGTTGACGCTGGCAAGACCACCACCACCGAACGCATCCTGTTCTACACCGGGGTCAACCACAAAATGGGCGAAGTGCACGACGGTGCCGCGACCATGGACTGGATGGCCCAGGAACAGGAACGCGGGATCACCATTACCTCCGCCGCCACCACGGCGTTCTGGCAAGGTTCGACCAAGCAGTTCCCCGACAAGTACCGCTTCAACATCATCGACACCCCCGGCCACGTCGACTTCACCATCGAGGTGGAGCGCTCGTTGCGCGTGCTCGACGGCGCAGTGGTGGTGTTCAGTGGCGCCGATGGCGTCGAGCCGCAGTCGGAGACGGTCTGGCGCCAGGCCAACAAGTACCACGTGCCGCGCATGGCCTACGTCAACAAGATGGACCGCCAGGGCGCCGACTTCCTGCGCGTGGTCAAGCAGATCGACAAACGCCTGGGCCACCATCCGGTGCCGATCCAGTTGTCCATTGGCGCCGAGGAGAACTTCAAAGGCCAGATCGACCTGGTGAAAATGAAGGCGATTTACTGGAACGAAGACGACCAGGGCACCACCTACCGCGAAGAAGAAATTCCGGCCGACATGCTCGACCTGGCCAATGAATGGCGCGCACACATGATCGAAGCCGCCGCCGAGGCCAATGACGAATTCATGGAGCTGTACCTCAATGGCCAGGAACTGAGTAACGAACAGATCAAGGCCGGCCTGCGTAAACGCACCCTGGCCAATGAGATTGTCCCGGCCATCTGCGGCTCGTCGTTCAAGAACAAGGGCGTACCGCTGATGCTCGATGCGGTGATCGACTATTTGCCGGCCCCCTCGGAAATCCCGGCGATCAAAGGCACCGACCCGGATCACGAAGATAAACACCTGGAACGCCATGCCGACGACAACGAACCGTTCTCGGCGCTGGCGTTCAAGATCGCCACCGACCCCTTCGTCGGCACCCTGACCTTCGCCCGGGTCTACTCCGGCGTGCTCAGCTCCGGCAACGCCGTGCTCAACTCGGTCAAGGGCAAGAAGGAACGCATCGGCCGCATGGTGCAGATGCACGCCAACCAGCGTGCCGAGATCAAGGACGTGTGCGCCGGCGACATCGCCGCGCTGATCGGCATGAAGGACGTCACTACCGGCGACACCCTGTGCGACATCAACCAGCCGATCGTCCTCGAACGCATGGACTTCCCTGACCCGGTGATCTCGGTGGCGGTAGAACCCAAGACCAAGGCCGACCAGGAGAAAATGGGCGTCGCCCTGAGCAAGCTGGCCCAGGAAGACCCGTCATTCCGCGTGCGTACCGATGAAGAAACCGCACAAACCATCATCTCCGGCATGGGCGAGCTGCACCTGGACATCATCGTCGACCGCATGAAGCGCGAATTCGGGGTCGAGGCCAATATCGGCAAGCCGCAGGTGGCCTATCGCGAGAAAATCCGCAACACCTGCGAGATCGAAGGCAAGTTTGTCCGCCAGTCCGGTGGCCGTGGCCAATACGGCCACTGCTGGATACGTTTCGAACCGGGCAAGGAAGGGCAGGAAGGCCTGGAGTTCGTCAATGAGGTGGTCGGTGGCGTGGTGCCGCGCGAGTACATCCCGGCGATCCAGAAAGGCATCGAAGAACAGATGAAGAACGGGGTACTGGCCGGTTATCCGCTGATCGGCCTGAAGGCCACGGTGTTCGATGGTTCGTACCACGATGTCGACTCCAACGAGATGGCCTTCAAGGTCGCAGCCTCGATGGCCACCAAACAACTGGCGCAAAAAGGCGGCGCGGTGCTGCTGGAGCCGGTGATGAAAGTCGAGGTGGTGACGCCTGAGGAGTTTCAGGGCGACATCCTCGGCGACCTGAGCCGCCGTCGCGGGTTGATCCAGGAAGGTGAAGACAGCCCGGCCGGCAAGGTGGTTCGCGCCGAGGTGCCGCTGGGCGAGATGTTCGGTTATTCCACGCAGATGCGCTCGATGACCCAGGGCCGGGCCAGTTACACCATGGAGTTCACCAAGTACGCCGAGGCGCCGGCGAGCATTACCGATGTGATCATCAAAAAACAGGGGTGAAGACCTTTCGCGGGGCAAGCCCGCTCCCACAGTTGATCTGTGGGAGCGGGCTTGCCCCGCGATAACCTGCACCCACGACGCCAGACCTGTAGACTTGCCCCAAGCTTTTTCGTTTGGAGTTTGCCTTCATGTTCGCCCTCACCCACTTTGTCGCCCCGCCCGAGGAGTCGATCAAGAGCCAGATCCTGCAGATGGTGGTCGATAACCTGACCGACATCAGCGCTGTCGCCATCCCCCCGAGCAACCCGCTGTACAACCTCTACCAGTACGCCATCGGCTTTGAGGTGCACCAGTACCTGGAGGCCATGGGCGGCGCAGGCGAGTTGTGCGTCGAACTGATCGTCGCTACTGACCCGCGCGATCCACACACCGTCACCGGCTTTCTCCTGTACCTGCCGCTGCAGGACGATCCGCAAGCCTGCAGCGTGGCTTACCTGGCCGTGCACAACCAGTACCGCCGCCAGGGCATCGCCCGGGCCATGCTTGCGCAGATGAGCGAACGCTACCCCCACGCGGAGCTGGCCTGCGCGGTGAACAAGGTGGCGTACTTCGAGGCCATGGGTTTTGTGCTGATTGCCGCACGCGGCCCGCAGGTGCTGATGAACACCCGCGAATATGCCAGCGATGGTGTAGTCGCGATGCTCGATGTCGCGCCGATCTACCGCACGGTCGAAGTGCAGCAGATCCATAGCTACTTGCTCAAGCAGCATGGCAAGCGGGCCATGGTCGATGCCGAGAAGCAACGCGACCGCCACCTCGACCAGCTGGAGCGCAAGGCCCTGGCGTTTGTCCAGGAACGCCTGGGCGAGCGCGCCGGGCAGCAGCGCGGCAGCCGGATTCGCCTGGTCTAGTGGCTGTCCTGCGCCGCCAGCTCGAGCAACACCTGCAGCACATAGGCACTGCTCTGCTCAATTTGTCCTTGCCGGCTGGCAATCCCCAGATGTCGCCACAAACCCGGACGCAGCGGACGCATGCACAAGCGTGAGTCGGGCTCCGGCGCGCGGGCTTCATGGGGCAGCAAGGTGGCACCGTAACCGGCCGCCACCAGGCTCTTGATGGCGTCGTTGTAGTTGAGCTGGATCCGCGCATCCGGTTGCAGGCCCGCCGTGGCGAACCACTCGCTGGTCACCCGTGACAACTGGGTGGTGCTGTCATTGAGGATCAATGCGCGACTGGCCAGCCAGGCCGGGGTGATGCGTGACGGCGGCGCCCAGCTGAGCGGAATGAAGGCCATGATCGGGTCGCGGCGCCAGGGCTGGATCTGCACGCCTTTGACCGCCGCTTGCGGCAATGCCACCAGCCCCAGGTCCAGGGTGCCATCCTGCAGGCGGCCCACCGACTCACGCGACGTCAGCACCTGCACCTGCACATCGATGCCGGGGTGGCGCACGCCAAGAATATCCAGTGCTTGCGGCAGCAGATGGGCGATGGCACCGGTCGACGCGCCCAGGCGCACGCGGCCGCTCAGGCCCTGAACCTGACGTTGCACCTCATCCAGCGCCTGCTCGGCATCGGCCAACAGCCGGCGCGCGCGTTCAAGCAAGGTCTGGCCAATGGTCGTCGGATGGACCTGCCCGCGCTTGCGCGTCAGCAGCGGCGTACCGATGCGCGCTTCGAGGTCGGCAATGTGCAGGCTGACGGTGGGCGGTGCCAGGTTGAGAACGCGAGCGGCCTGGGCAAAGGAGCCAAGGTCGGCAATCACCACCAGGGTGCGCAAGCGGTCGAGGCTGATTTCACGCATGGGCTTTGATCATTCAGTATTTATGAATGTCAGCATCATGATATTCAAATTTTCTTTCGTCCAGATCGGCGCGAGCATAGGCACTCCCTGTACTGATTGTTTGAGAGCACCATGCACCAGCCTCTAGTCTTTATCGATGGCGACCAAGGCACCACCGGCCTGCTCATCCACGCCCGCCTGCACGGTCGCGATGACCTGCGTTTGCTGACCCTGCCCGACAGCGAGCGCAAAGACCCACAACGCCGCGCCGAGGCGATCAACAGTGCCGATGTGGCGATTCTGTGCCTGCCCGACGACGCCGCACGCCAGGCGGTGGCGGCGATCGCCAACCCGCAGGTCCGGGTGATCGATGCCAGCTCCGCGCACCGCACCACCGCAGGCTGGGTGTATGGCTTGCCTGAACTGGACGAGCAGCAGGCCGAGCGAATCGCCCAGGCCAAGCGGGTCAGCAACCCCGGTTGCTATCCCACCGGCGCAATTGCCTTGTTGCGACCCTTGGTGGCCGCAGGGTTGGTGCCAGCTGATTACCCACTGACCGTCAATGCCGTCTCGGGGTATTCCGGTGGCGGCCGTGCAGCGGTTGAACGTCACGAAACACCGGGCGTGCAAGCGCCGCAAGGGGTACTGGTGTATGGCCTGAACCTGGATCACAAGCATGTGCCAGAGATCCAGCAGCATGCCGGTCTGTCGCAGCGGCCGGTGTTCGTGCCCAGCTATGGCAGCTACCGTCAGGGCATCGCCCTGACCATTGCCTTGCAGACGCGCCTGCTGCCGCCCGGGGTGAGTGCTGCTCGCCTGCATGACTGCCTGCGTCAGCACTATCATGGCTCGCGCTATGTACAGGTGGCGGCGCTGGAACATGGCGAGGCAGCGCCGATGCTCGATCCACAGGCGGTGAATGACAGCAACGATCTGCGTCTGGCGGTGTTTGCCAATGAGGCCCATGGCCAGGTGCTGCTGACCGCGGTGTTCGATAACCTGGGCAAAGGTGCCTCAGGGGCGGCGGTGCAGAACCTGGAGTTGATGCTGGCGGCGATGGGCTGATCCCGGGCCGCTACGCGCCCCATCGCTGGCAAAGCCAGCTCCCACAAGATGCCAATTGATCAGGGTGATCACCGAACGCTGTGGGAGCCGGCCTTGCCGGCGATGGGGCGGCCTAGATTACCGGTTGTACCGCAGCCAGCGGCACCCACCCCGTCGCGCCATCGGCGCCCCTGCAACTCCACACCCAACCATTCAACTGCCGACCACCCACCACACTATCGCCCGGATCAACATCCAGCTCCCGTGCGCAATAATCCTCCAGCGCCCTGCCCCGGCTGCCATCCAGGCGCTCGATCACCTGGCCCGGCACCCAGCCGTCCTGCTGACCGGGGGTACTGCACAAGTACCAGTTATCCCAGCCCTCCTCGCCGGCATAACATTCGCCAACGACCAACTCGGCGCCCTTGGCAAAGGTAATGGGCTCTGGGTACTCGCTTCTATGCTGAGCAACAACCACGAATTTCATGGGTTCACCTCCATTTGAACACTGGTCCGCTGCCACGAACTTCCGTAGCATCCTAGCCTTTTTCGCCGGCAGCCTTCCCCTCCATGAGAACAACTTCTATCCGCGCCGACATTCTGGCCGGACTCACCACGTCCTTTGCCCTGGTGCCCGAGTGCATCGCCTTCGCGCTGGTGGCGCATCTGAATCCATTGATGGGGCTTTACGGCGCCTTCATCATCTGCACCCTCACCGCCCTGCTCGGTGGCCGCCCCGGGATGATTTCCGGCGCGGCCGGGTCGATGGCCGTGGTCATCGTCGCCCTGGTGGTGCAGCACGGTGTGCAGTACCTGCTGGCCACGGTACTGCTCGGCGGGCTGATCATGATTGCCTTCGGTTTGCTGCGCCTGGGCAAGCTGGTGCGCATGGTGCCGTATTCGGTGATGCTCGGTTTCGTCAACGGCCTGGCAATCATCATCGCCCTGGCCCAGCTTGAGCATTTCAAGCATGACGGCGCCTGGCTCAGCGGCGCGCCGCTGTACCTGATGGCCGGCTTGGTGGCGCTGACCATGGCCATCGTCTACGTACTACCGCGCCTGACCCGCAGCGTGCCTCCAGCGCTGATCGCAATCCTCGGCGTCGGCGCCGGGGTCTACCTGCTCGATTTGCCGACCCGCACACTGGGCGATCTGGCCCACATCGCCGGCGGCCTGCCGGTACTGAGCTGGCCCGACATTCCATGGAACCTTGAGACGCTGAAGATCATCGCGCCCTACGCGATCCTGATGGCGCTGGTGGGTCTGCTGGAAACCCTGCTGACCCTCAACCTCACCGACGAGATCACCGAAAGCCGCGGCTACCCCAACCGCGAGTGCGTGGCCCTGGGTGTGGCCAACATGACTTCCGGTGTGTTCGGTGGCATGGGTGGTTGCGCGATGATCGGCCAGACGGCGATCAACCTCAGTTCCGGCGGTCGCGGGCGCTTGTCCGGGGTGGTCGCCGGGGTGATGATCCTGATGTTCGTGCTGTTCCTCTCGCCGCTGATCGAGCGTATTCCGCTGGCGGCGCTGGTCGGGGTGATGTTCGTGGTGGCGCAGCAGACCTTCTCCTGGGCTTCGCTGCGGGTCCTGCACAAAGTGCCGGCAAACGACATGCTGGCGATCATCGCCGTAACCGTGGTCACCGTGCTCACCGACCTCGCCACCGCGGTGCTGTTCGGCATCGTTATCGCCGCGCTCAACTTCGCCTGGCAGCAAGCGCGCGAGCTGTACGCCGACAGCCACCTGGAAAGTGACGGCAGCAAACTGTACCGGGTGCACGGCACCTTGTTCTTCGCCTCGACCACGCCGTTTCTCAACCAGTTCGACCCAGCCAACGACCCGGCGCTGGTGACCCTCGATTGCCAGCACCTGAACTTTGTCGACTACTCGGCGATTGCCGCGCTCAAGACCCTGCGCGAGCGCTACAGCAACAACGGCAAGCACCTGCGCGTGGTGCATCTGTCCGAGCGCTGCAAGCAACTGCTCAAGCGCACGGACCTGCACTACAGCTGAAGAGCGCGCTTATGGCGCGCCGAACATCGCCGTCCAGTAGATCCCCGCATCGCTCTTCGGATCGACCGCATAGGCGGCGCCCAGCTCGCTGAACTGCGGGTTCATCAGGTTGGCGCAATGGCCGGGGCTGGCCAGCCAGCCATCGACCACCTTGCGCGGGGTGTCCTGGCCGGCGGCGATGATCTCGCCGTTCACCTGACCGGCATAGCCGGCCAGCTCCGCCCGGTCACCCGGCGTGCGGCCGTCGCGATCGACGTGATCGAGGAAATTCTGGTTGGCCATGGCCCGTGTATGACTTTCGGCCACCCCGGCCAGGACTGCGTTCCAGGCCAGCGGCGTGGTGGCCGCAAAGGTCTGGCCGCCGCACTGGCGCTGCTGGCTGCGGGCGCTGTTGATCATCGTCAGCAGCTTCTGGCCTTCGGCCTGCCAGTCGCCCAGCTTCCCGGCCAGCAGCGGCCGCGCCAGGACGATACGCCAATCGCGGCCCTGCTGGCTGACGCCGATATCGATGAACTGCGGGGCCAGCACGACCTGGCAGAAGCTTTCCTGTACCGCTTTCATCGCGGCCTGGGCGTCCTGGGGGCCATTGAGGGTAATGGCCTGGACGCTGACCATCGGGTAATTGGCCTGTGCCAGCGCCGAGCGCAAATCCACGCTGCCGGTAGCAGGCAGCACCAGACGGGGATCGCTGACCAGTGGCGGCAGCTCAAGGGACACCTGTTTATCGCATTTCTGCGGCTGACTGCGGTAGCTGTTGATCGAATCGATCAACTGCGCCGGCTCATCGGCCTGGGCTTCGCTAGCGAGCGCCAGGGCCAGCGGCAGGCTGGCCAGACGCAAAACGGATGACAGGACGCGCATGCAATTCTCCCTTGGAACGGACTGCGCCCATGATGCGCGAAGTCACCCGTCGTCGAACAGCTGGAATGTTTTGAGCGCCGTGCGGTCGACCCTGTAACGGGAAGTTTTGCTTCCCTTACCTGCCAAAGGTCCCCTATGCGCCTGCCAACGATTGTAGCCTGCCTGCTACTGGCCTTCTCAGCCCCGCTGACCCTGGCCGCAGAACCCAAAGCCCAGGTGGCCGAAGAAAAGGCCCAGGTACTGGAACACAAGGCTGTAGTGCAACCCGATGCGCCGCCAGCGCCCAGGAGCAAAGCCATTACCCAGAGCGAAGTCCAGGCGGTCGACCCGGCTGGCGCAGCAGCCCTGGACGACGCCATCACCTGCATGGCGCGCAGCATCTACTGGGAATCGAAAGGTGGCAAGCCAGCGGACATGGAAGCGGTGGCCAGTGTGGTGATGAACCGCCTCGGTCACAACGGCTTTCCCGATACGGTCTGTGGTGTGGTCAAGCAAGGTTCGGAGACCGGTAACTGCCAGTTTTCCTGGTGGTGCGACGGGCGCTCGGACTCGGTCCAGGAAGAAAACCGCTATGCCATCGCCAAGGAAATCGCGCGCAAAGCCTTGAACCGGCAACTGGATGACCGCACCCGCGGTGCGCTGTACTTTCATGACCGGCGTGTGTCGCCAGACTGGGCGCGCGCCTATGTGAAGACCACTGAGACCGGGGATTTTCTCTTCTACAAACCGCGTAACGGCACGGCGAGGTAAGCGCTGCTATCGGGGCCGCTGTGCGGCCATCGCCGGCAAGGCCAGCTCCCACAAACAGCGGCTATTCGCTGACGTCGATCAGCGGGATATCCCCGGCCGCCTTGCCCGCACGACGATCGTTCATCCAGTCGACCACCTGGGCTGAAAACTCCGGCGGTGCCTTGCGCCCCACGCGCCGGGCGATATCGAGGATGGTCTGCTGGGCCAGCGCTTCCTCCATACGCTTTTGCGCGGTGAGCATCACCGCATGAATGGAACAGGTGCCCTCCTGCGCCCAGCTCGGCGGCGAACCGTCAAACAGCGCACAGCGATCGCGCACATCCCGGCACTCGAAGATCATCTTGCGCCCGTCAATGGCCGTGACGATATCCAGCACGCTGATCTCGTCTGCCGGCCGGGCCAGCCTGAAGCCGCCGCGCACGCCTTCGGTGGCGACCACCAGCTTGGCCTTGGCCAGCTTGGTAAAGACCTTGGCCAGGTACTCCTGGGGCACACCTTGCAGGTCGGCCAGATCCCGCACGCTGGCTTCACGGCTATCACCCAGCTCATCGACCAGGAAGGCCAGGCAATGGATGCCGTACTCCACCCCGGCGCTATACAGTGACATGACAATCTCCGACTAACTTTGTCGCAATATTAACAGTCTTTACAGGCTTTCCACGCTCCAGCCGTCCCCAGACGCTACCGCACGTCGGTTTTCAGCCACCCGCCACACGCCCATATTCTATGAAGAAAGGCTGAATTAGAGCAGTGAACGCACAAGGTTACCCGGATCGCTGCACGGATCGACAGGAAAAAATACTTGCGCCGAACAACTACGACCAATACAGTCGTAGTTGTTCGGCGCAGCCAAGGCTGCCTTCAACGCCCCCGTTCACATAACAATCTCTTTCTGTGGAGCAACCAATGAAACAGCACATTCTGATTGTCGGCGCAGGTTTTGGTGGTGTCTGGAGCGCCTTGAGCGCAGCCCGCCTGCTGGACCAGCACGGCCGTAGCGATGTCGCCATCAGCGTCCTCGCGCCACAAGCCGAACTGCGCATTCGTCCGCGTTTCTACGAGCCGGACGTGCATCAGATGAAAGCGCCGCTGGGCGACCTGTTCAAGGCCGTGGGGGTGAACTTCATCCAGGGCGCCGCCGAGCAGATCGACGTGGCCGGCAAGCGTGTCAGCTACACCGACGCCCAGGGCCAGCGCAGCGACATCAGCTACGACCGCCTGGTGATGGCTGCCGGCAGCGGCGTATGGCGCCCCGACATCGACGGGCTCAACGAGCACGCCTTCGATGTCGACCAGATCGAATCGGCAGCGCGCCTTGAGCAGCACCTCAAGTCGCTGGCCACGCTGCCGGAATCGGCTGCACGCAACACCGTGGTGGTGGCCGGTGGCGGCTTCACCGGGATCGAAACCGCGACCGAAATGCCCGAACGCCTGCGCGCCATCCTCGGTGCCGACGCCAAGGTGCGGGTAATCATCGTCGACCGTGGCGCCAGGATCGGTGCGGCCCTGGGTGAAGGCATCAGCCCGACCATCATCGAAGCGTCCGAGGCCCTGGGCGTCGAGTGGCGGGTCAACGCCTCGGTAGCGGCTGTGGATGCCGACGGCGTGACCCTCGCCGATGGCGAGCGGATCGAGGCGAACACCGTGATCTGGACGGTCGGTGTGCGCGCCAGCGCGCTGACCGCGCAAGTACCTGGCGAACGTGATGGGCAAGGCCGCCTGCACGTCGACCGCCACCTCAAGGTCAAAGGCCAGGAGCACGTCTACGCCACCGGTGACGTGGCCTACGCCGCCACCGACGAGCTGGGCAATTTCGCCGTGATGTCCTGCCAGCACGCCATCGTCCTCGGCCGTCACAGCGGCAACAACGTCGCCGCCGACCTGCTCGGCGTCGAACCTACGCCCTACAGCCAGCCCAAGTACGTTACCTGCCTGGACCTGGGTGCCTGGGGTGCGGTGTACACCGAGGGTTGGGATCGCCAGGTCAAATTGCTGCGCAAAGAGGCCAAAGACCTCAAGACCCAGATCAACACCACCTGGATCTACCCGCCAGCAGCTGACCGCGCCACCGCACTGGCCGCCGCCGACCCGCTGATCCCGATTGCCTGATGCACCACCCGAGGGGCCGCCGCTGCGGCCCCTTTGCCGTTGTGTGAAGCGAACAATTGCACTGTCGGACAAGAGACAGGTAGCATTGAGAACGATTTTCACTAACGTCTGGACAGCCACCGGTGCAAAACCCGTCGACCCGCAAACTGGGCTTCTTTTTCAGCGACCATCACCGCTGGCTGCTGCAGCATATCCACAAGCGCCTGCGCAACCGTGCCGACGCCGAAGACACCGCCGCCGAAACCTTCTGCCAGATGCTCGCGGCCCGGGTCGACCCGGAAAGCATCCAGCAACCGCGCGCCTACCTCTCGACCATCGCCCGTCGCCTGATCTTCGACCGCCACCGTCGCCGGCAACTGGAGCTGGCCTACCTTGAGCGCCTGTCGGCGCTGCCCGAACCGCTGGCGCCCTCCCCGGAAGAACAACTGCTGCTGATCGAAGCGCTGGTGACCATCGACCAGGTGCTCGACGGCTTGCCGATGATCGTCAAGGCCACCTTCCTCTACAGCCAGCTGGACGGGCTGAGCTATGTGGACATCGCGCGCAAGCTCGAGCTGTCCGAGCGCACCGTGAGTCGCTACATGAAACAGGCCTTGCAGCAGTGCTACCTGAGCGAGCTGGCGCCATGAAGCAGCCGCGCCTGGACCCTGCCGCCGAAGGCGCCATCGACTGGATGGTGCGCTTGAGCGCCGGCAACACCGACACTGCACTGCAGGCGCAGTTCGACCTCTGGCTTGCCAGTGACCCCGCTCACGCGCAGGCCTGGAAGCGCTTGCAAGAGCGCCTCGGCGGCGCCTGCCAGACGGTACGCAGCCTCGACCGCCGGGCCCCGGGCCAGGCCGGGGAAGCCCGCCGGGTGTTGCTGCAACCGACGACTTCGCGCCGCGATCTGCTGCGCAGCATTGCCGCCCTCGGTGTGCTCGGCGGCGGCCTGTGGCTGGGCGCGCGCAGCCAGATGGGCGAAGCGCTGCTGGCCGATTTGCGCACCGGTCGTGGTGAGCGGCGCAACTTCACCCTGGCCGACGGTAGTCGTCTGAGCCTCAATGCCGGCAGCGCGGTCGACCTGCAGTTCGACGCGCAGCAACGCCTGCTGATCCTGCGTCAGGGCAGCTTGCTGATCCAGGTCGCCGCCGATCCCGCGCGCCCGTTGCACGTGCGCAGTGCCCAGGGCGACGTGCGTGCATTGGGCACACGCTTTCTGGTCAGCCAGGAAGCCCACGCCACCCGCGTGGTGGTGCTCGAGCATTCGGTCCGGGCACGGCTGCCCAATGGCGCCGAGCTGGATATCCACGAAGGCCATGCCGCCCTGCTCCACCCGCAGCGCATCGAAGCCCTGAGCGATGACCAGCGCCACCGCGCCGACTGGCTCAACGGCCGCCTGAATGTGCTGGATGATTCCCTGCAAGCCGTGGTCGAGGCGCTGCGCCCCTACTACCGCGGTTTTGTCCGGGTCGAACCTGAGGTCCGCGGGCTACGGGTGCAAGGGGTTTTTCCCCTCGACGAACCGCAACGCGCCTTCGCCGCCCTGGCCGAAACCCTGCCGGTACGGGTCGAACACTACAGCCCGTGGCTGACCCTGATCCGGGCGAAAAATCCGTCTTGAAGATTTATTCATGAAAATCAATCGTATTTGTGTCCGGTTTTCATTTCTCGTCGCACCTATCTCCTGACAACACCTTTTCATCAGGAGTATTCCGTGCTCAACCCTTGGTCCCACGCCCTTCCTGTGGCCGTTGCCATGGCCAGCCTTGCCACTGGCGCAGCGGCCCAGGAACAACTGCTGTCGTTCAACCTGCCGGCCGCCAGCCTGGCCAGCAGCCTCAATGCCATCGCCAGCCAGAGCGGACGCATCGTCTCCCTGGACCCTGCGCTGGTGCAGGGCAAGCAGGCACCGGCAATCGCCGGTCGCATGAGCGCCGTGCAGGCCATGCAAAAGGCCTTGGCCGGCAGTGGCCTGCAGTTGCTGGTGACCGACCAGGGCAACTTCAGCGTGTTCCCGGCCATCGATGCAGGCGATGCCCTGGAGCTGGGCGCCACCAGCATCAATGACAGCGGCCTGGGCGCCACCACCGAGGGTTCGGGCTCCTACGCCGCACGGGCAATCACCATCGGCAAGGGCACCCACACGCTCAAGGAAATCCCCCAATCGGTGTCGGTCATGACCCGCAAGCAGATGGACGATCAGGACATCGTCGATCTCAAGGACGCCGTCAACAGGACCACCGGCCTGGTCGGCCTGCAGGGCGTGGGCCCGGGCTTGATCATCTATTCGCGCGGTTTCCAGATCGATGACTGGCAGTACGACGGCGTGCCGATCCCGCGCAACACCTACTCGCTGGGCAACTGGGCAACCCAGGACCTGATTTTCTTCGACCGCATGGAAGTCCTGCGCGGCGCCTCGGGCCTGCTGCAAGGCACTGGCAGCCCGGGTGGCGCGGTCAACCTGGTACGCAAACGCGGCCAGAGCGCGCCGACCGTGACCGTTACCGGCAAGGCCGGCAGCTGGGATCACTACGGCTTGCAACTGGATGCCGGCGGCCCGCTGAACGACGCCGGGACCGTGCGCGGACGCTTTGTCGCCGATGAAGACCAGAGCGATTCGTTCATCGACTACGAATGGAGCAAGACCCACTCACTGTACGGCGCCCTAGACTTCGACCTGCGCGAAGACACCACCCTGGGCCTGGCGGTCAGCCGCTCCGATGCCGAGTCGCGGCCCATGCTGCGTGGCCTGCCGCGCTACATCGACGGCAGCCCATTGGACGTACCCCGTTCGACCTTCACCGGCTCGCGCTGGAACCACTCGGAAATCGACGTCACCACCCTCTACGCCGACCTCGAACACCGCTTCAACGACGACTGGAAGTTTCGCGTCGCCGGCGTGCGCATGAGCGAAACCAACACCTCTGCCCACCAGCGCGTGCAATCCACCGGCGACGGCCTGGAATTCGATGGCAGCGGTGTGACCTATGCCGACTGGGTGACGGATTTCGACTCCACCAAAGTGGGTGTGGACATGAACGTGGTCGGCAGCTTCCAAGGCCTGGGCCTGGAGCAGGAGATCACCCTCGGCGGCAACTACTCCAAGCTGACCACCGATGACCTCTTCGCCCGCACCTTCAATGCCAGCGACGACAATGTGTTCGATATCGACCACCACCGCCCTGACATCGACTACGACAGCCTGCTGGCCAAGCCTAACGGCCGCGGCACCGGTAGCGCCTACGACGTACGCCAGAAAGGTCTGTATGGCAGCTGGCGGGTCAAGCTTGCCGAGCCGCTGACCCTGATACTTGGCACGCGAGTAAGCTGGTTCGAGCAAACCTACGATTCGACCAACTACGCCGCGATCACCCACGCGGCCACGGTCAATGCCCCCAGCACCATGACCGAATCCGGCGAAGTCACCCCGTACGCCGGCATCGTCTACGACCTGAGCCGCGAGTGGGCCGTGTATGCCAGCTACACCGACGTCTTTGTCCCGCAGTCCGAGCGTGACGTCAGTGGCTCGGTGCTCAAACCGATCATCGGCAGCAACTACGAAACAGGTATCAAAGGCGAGCTGTTCGACGGCCGCGTCAATACCTCCCTGGCCGTGTTCCGCTTCGACCAGGAAAACCGCGCGACCCAGGACCTGGCCTCAGGCTTTGCCTGCGACGACTGGTACTGCTCCACCGCTTCCGGCAAGGTGCGCAGCCAGGGCATCGAGGCCGAGATCAGCGGCGAGGTACTCAGCGGCCTGCAACTGTTTGCCGGCTACACCTACAACACCACCAAATACCTGGACGACCCGGAGAACGAAGGCAAGACCTTCAGCACCTGGACGCCCAAACACATGCTGCGGGTATGGAGCGACTACCAGTTGCCGGGGGACTGGAGCAAGGTCAGCGCTGGCCTGGGCTTTACCGCGCAAAGCCATACCCTGGGTTACGAGTCTACCTACGACGTAGCGGGTTATGCCGTGTGGGATGCGCGCCTGGCCTATCAGCTGACGCCTGAGGTGAGCCTGGCGGTGAACGGCAAAAACCTGTTCGACAAACGCTACTACGTGGCGGCTTACAACCAGCTCAGTGGCAACAACAACTTTGGCGAGCCGCGCAACTTCATGTTCAGCGTGAAGTACACGCCGCAGTTCTAGACCGCATCGCGGGGCAAGCCCGCTCCTACCTGGTGGGAGCGGGCTTGCCCCGCGATCATGCGCAACCCGCTAATCCCTGTGCAACGGCCAATGCGCCAGCGGCCAGTACCGCCCTCTGCGCGATTCAAACAAGGTGAAGTGACGCGCTCGCAGGCTGAACTGCGCCGCCTCCAGCGCTTCCGGTACCGGGCCGTGGAAGTCGCGAAACAGGGTCAGGTGCGGGCGATACTCTCTCGGCGCCTCGGCAAAACCCAGGGGTAACAGGGCCTGCTGCAGGGCATAGACCAACTGCCGCAAGGCCACCGGCGTCTGGCTCGGAGCCAGCACCAGGGCCTTGGCCCGGCGCCAGACCTCCAGACGGTCAAGCTCCACGGTCAGTGGCTCGCCGGGCACCTTCACCCCCGCAGCCGCCGCGAGAATCGCCGGCAATTGCGCCGTGCCTGCAGTCCCAAGAAACATCAGCGTCAGATGGAAATTCGCCGACGGCACCGGCCGGCCATTGTCCATACCGAGCTCGCTACGCCATTGGGCAATGGCCCGGCGCTGCGTCGGTGTGCAGTCCACGGCGAAAAACAGCCGCTTGAAGGGCTCGCCGGTTTCGCGATCGCCTTGGCTCATGCCCTTGCCTCCCTTTTCTTTCGTCGTCCCACCCAGTCTAACGCTCCGCGCCAGCAGCCGTCAGTCGCCTCGTTGATATTTTTATTTTCATGAATTTGATTTCTGAAATAAAACATGTCATTTCTATCTGCACCTGAGCCCCACCCACCGGAGTCAACAATATGAACAAGACCGGACTTCTAGGCGCCCTGGCACTCTGTGCCTGCAGCGCACTGACCCAGGCCGACGAAGGCAGCCTGCGTATCGGCATCGAAGCCGCCTACCCGCCCTTCTCCTACCGCACCCCGCAAGGCGAGCTTGCCGGCTTCGACTACGACATCGGCAATGCCTTGTGCGCGCAGATGCAGGTCAAGTGTCAGTGGGTGATCCAGGAGTTCGACGGGATGATTCCGTCATTGAAGGTGCGCAAGATCGACGCCGTGCTGTCGTCGATGTCGATCACTGAGGACCGGCTGAAATCGGTCGATTTCACCGCCAGGTACTACCACACGCCCGGCAAGTTCGCGATGAAGGCCGGCAGCCGGATCAACGATCCGCTGGTCGACCTCAAGGGCAAGAAAGTCGGGGTTCAACGCGCCTCCACCTATGACCGTTTCGCCACCGAGCAGCTGGAAGCCGCCGGTGTCGAAGTGGTGCGCTATGCCTCGCAGAACGAAGCCTTCCTTGACCTTGCCTCCGGGCGCCTGGACGCCACCCTCGCCGACATCGTCAATACCGAAGAGAGCTTTATCAAGACGCCCGCCGGTCAAGGCTTTGCCCTGGTCGGCCCGGACATCAGCGACCCGAAGTACTTCGGCCGTGGCGCCGGGATTGCCGTGCGCAAGGGTGACAACGCCAACCTGACCCGCCTCAACGCCGCCATCGCCGCGATCCGCGCCAACGGCACCTACCAACAGGTGCAGAGCAAATACTTCCCGTTCGATATCTACGGCCAGTAAGCCCGGCTGGCGAGGACTTTCATCATGCTTTACGGCTATGGATCGAGCATTCTCGATGGCGCCTGGCTGACCATCAACCTGGCGCTGCTGGCGATGGCCCTGGCCATCAGCCTGGGCCTGATCGGCGCAGCCTGCCGGTTATCGCCGCTGAAATGGCTGGCGACACTGGGCGAGGTCTACACCACGGTGGTGCGCGGCATTCCTGACCTGGTACTGATTCTGCTGATTTTTTATGGCGGTCAGGATCTGGTCAATCGTCTGGCACTGGCGCTGGGTTACGAGCAGTACATCGACATCAACCCCTTTATCGCCGGGGTTTGCACCATGGGCTTCATCTTTGGTGCGTACCTGTCGGAGACCTTCCGCGGCGCCTTCCTGGCCATACCCAAAGGCCAGGCCGAAGCCGGCGCGGCCTATGGCATGAGCGCTGTGCAGGTGTTCTGGCGGATCAGCGTGCCGCAGATGGTGCGCCTGGCGATTCCGGGGTTCACCAACAACTGGCTGGTGCTGACCAAATCCACCGCGCTGATCTCGGTGATCGGCCTGCAGGACATGATGTTCAAGGCCAAGAACGCCGCCGACGCCACCCATCAGCCATTCACGTTTTTCCTCGCCGTGGCGGCGCTGTACCTGCTGCTGACCAGCCTGTCGCTGCTGCTGTTGCGCGGTGTGGAAAAACGTTACTCGGTCGGCTTCAAAGCCGCCGAGCTGTGAGGGGATCAATCCGATGATGCTCGACTATCACCTGATCTGGCAGAACCTGCCGCTGTACCTGAACGGCATTCTGCTGACGCTCAAAGTGCTGCTGATATCCCTGGGCTGCGGCCTGGTACTGGCGGTCCCGCTGGCGCTGATGCGGGTCTCGCGTTCGTGCCTGCTGCGCTACCCGGCCTGGCTCTACACCTATGTGGTTCGTGGCACGCCGATGCTGGTGCAGCTGTTCTTGATTTACTACGGCCTGGCCCAGTTCGAAGCCGTGCGTCACAGCCCGCTCTGGCCGTACCTGTCCAGCGCAACTTTCTGCACCTGCCTGGCATTCGCCATCAACACCAGTGCCTACAGCGCCGAGTTGCTGGCCGGCAGCCTGCGCTCCACCCCACGGGGCGAAATCGAAGCCGCGCGCGCCATGGGCATGTCACGCCTGACCCTGTACCGCCGCATCCTCTTGCCGTCGGCCCTGCGCCGGGCGCTACCGCAGTACAGCAATGAGGTGCTGATGATGCTGCAGACCACCAGCCTCGCCTCGATCGTCACCCTGGTCGATATCACTGGCGCGGCGAAAACCTTCAATGCGCGCTACTACCTGCCGTTCGAGGCGTTCATTACCGCCGGGCTGATCTACCTGGTCCTGACTTTCATGCTGGTGCGCCTGTTCAAACTGGCCGAGCGCCGCTGGCTGGCCTACCTCGCCCCGCGCAAGCACTAAGGAGCTTCCATGCAGCACATTGAACACATCCTGCCGTGGAGTGCCTGCGGCACCCGGCGCACCCTGAGCCTGTTCCGCTTCGGCAGCGGCCCGCGCAAGGCCTACATCCAGGCATCGCTGCACGCCGATGAACTGCCGGGCATGCGCGTGGCCGTCGAGCTCAAGGCGCGCCTGCGCGAGCTGGAAGCCCAGGGCCGGCTGACCGGGGTGATCGAGCTGGTGCCGCTGGCCAACCCGATCGGTATCGGCCAGATGTTCCAGGCCACCCATCAGGGCCGTTTCGAGTTCAACAGCGGCAAGAACTTCAACCGCGACTTTCCGGCACTGACCGAGGCGCTGGTCGAGCGTCTGGAAGGTCAGTTGGGTAGCGATGGCGAAGCCAACGTGGCAACCATCCGCCGCGCCATGCTCGACATCCTTGCCGCGCTGCCACCAGCGCAATCGGAACTCGACGGCCTGCGCCGCCTGCTCCTGCAACAGGCGTGCGACGCGGACCTGGTGCTCGACCTGCATTGCGATTTCGAATCGGTGATGCTGCTTTACGCCCTGCCGCAGAACTGGCCACGCCTGCGCTCGCTGGCGGCGCGCCTGGGTGCCGAAGCGGCGCTGCTGGCCGAAGACGCCGGCGGCAATGCCTTCGATGAAGCCTGCGCGGTGCCCTGGGTGAAACTGCCCGATTTCTTCCCCGAAGCCGAGATCCCGCTGGCCTGCGTCGCCACCACCATTGAACTGCGCGGCATGGCCGACACCGAACGCGAACCGTGCCAGGCCAGCGCCGAGCAGATTCTGGCTTACCTCGCCGACCAGGGTTTGATCAGTGGCGCATGGCCGGATGCGCCAGGCCACTGCTGCCAGGCCACGCCGTTTGCCGGTGCGCAGTACGCCTATGCCGAACATCCCGGCGTGGTCAGCTACCTGCAACCGCTGGGCGCTCAGGTCCGGGTCGGTGATCCGCTGTTCGAGGTCATCGATCCGCTCAGCGATCGCCACAGCATCGTCAAGGCCACTACCGACGGCATCCTCTACGCCCGCGAACGCCTGCGTTTTACTCAGCCCGGCCTGTGGCTGGCCAAGGTCGCCGGCAGCACGCCCATTCGCCAGGGTCGCTTGCTCAGCGACTGACACCACCGAGTACCGACTGATGAACAAACTGGAAATTCACGACCTGCACAAAAGCTACGGCACCCACCAGGTGCTCAAGGGTGTCTCGCTGCACGCCAAAGCCGGCGATGTGATCAGCATCATCGGCTCCAGCGGCTCGGGCAAGAGTACCTTCCTGCGCTGCATCAACCTGCTCGAGCAGCCCAACGCCGGGCAGATCCTGGTCAACGGCGAACAGCTGAAACTGCGCAGCTGCCCGCGTGGCGGGTTGCGCGCCGCCGACCCGCGCCAGCTGCAACGCCTGCGCGCACGGTTGAGCATGGTCTTTCAGCATTTCAACCTGTGGTCGCACATGAGCGCCCTGGACAACGTCATGGAAGCCCCGGTGCATGTCCTCGGCATGAACCGCAAGGAAGCCCGCGACAAGGCCGAGCATTACCTCAATAAGGTCGGTGTCAGCCATCGCCGTGACGCTTACCCGGCGCACATGTCCGGTGGCGAACAGCAGCGGGTGGCAATCGCCCGTGCCCTGGCCATGGAGCCGGAGGTGATGCTGTTCGACGAGCCAACCTCGGCGCTCGACCCGGAGCTGGTCGGCGAGGTGCTCAAGGTCATGCAGGACCTGGCCCAGGAGGGGCGGACCATGGTGGTGGTGACCCACGAGATGGGCTTTGCCCGCGAGGTGTCCAACCAGTTACTGTTCCTCCATCAAGGGATTGCCGAAGAGCGCGGCGACCCGCGTGAAGTGCTGGCACGGCCGCAGTCCGAGCGCTTGCAGCAGTTTCTCGCCGGCAGCCTCAAGTAACTGCCCGCAGCACGCCCCGGCCACACGCCGGGGCGAGCCTTGGGATACACTACCGCCAATCTTTCAGGGAGCTGTGCGCCGGATGCCGAGCACTACGAAGAACACCACCGTCTACGCCTCGCCGGTCATGCGCAAACTGTCGGAGAGCCTGAGCGAACTGCAACCCTCGTTGCGCAAAGTGGCCGACTACATCCTGCGCCATCCGCTCAAGGCCGCGACCCTGACCATCGAAGAAATGGCCCAGGCCACCGCGACCTCGCCGGCGGCGGTCAATCGTCTGGCCAAGGCCCTGGACCTGGGTGGCTACAGCGGCATGAAAACCGAGCTGGTGGCGACCCTGCAGCAGATGGTCTCGCCGGTAGACAAGCTGCGCAACGAGCTGGCCCAGCGCCCCGGTGGTGATTTCGGCCTGCATGAACAGATCCAGAGCGCCAGCAGCAACCTGGCCACCACCAGCAGCAACAACCAGGCCGAGACCTTCGAAGCCTTCGTCAGCAGCCTGATCAACGCGCGCAAGGTGTATGTGCTGGGCTTCGGCAACAGCGTCTATCTGGCCGGGCTGGCAGCCTCGACCCTGGTGCCGTTCTGCGCCGACGCTTGCGCGATCAGCATGGAAGGCGGCAACGAGAATGCTGCCTACCGGCTGGCCGCGATCACTGACCAGGACGTGCTGCTGGCCATCGCCCTGCCGCGCTATTCCCAGGACACCCTGCAACTGTCGCGCTTTGCCCAGGAACGCGGTGCCACAGTGCTGGCAATTACCGACTCGCCTGCCTCCCCCCTTGCCCCGATCGCCCGTCACGTGTTGTTCGCCCCCGCCGATCATCCGGTGCTGACCAGCTCCAACATCGCCGTGCTGGCGCTGATCGAAGGCCTGGTGGCCGGGGTCATGGCGCGCAACAAGGAAGCGGTGAAACTGGCGACCGAGCTGACGGAAAGTGTGATGTCTTACCTGTATGTGCCGGGGGGCAAGGTGGCGCGGAAATAGTACCGGCCTTATCGCGGGGCAAGCCCGCTCCCACAGCAATTGCTCCCCCTGTGGGAGCGGGCTTGACCCGCGAAAACCCCCACATAACCCCAAAGCAAACCTTTGCGCCTATGACTAATGTCGGGCACCGAGCCGGTAACATTTAGTACAAACCCCGGTTGTGATTGTTTATGCTGGCTGGCTCATGCCATGGCGCATCGCCACATCGACAAGTATCCGCCCATGAAAATCTTCCTTGTTCTGCTGTTTGCTTTTTCAATTGCCTACGTCCATTTTCGCGGGCGCGTCAGGCACAAAATCAGCCGCCAGCTGGGTGACCACTCAAGCTTCCTCGCGCCGGTGAACGTGTTCCTCTACCTGTTCTCCAAGCTCCCGGCCAAGCCCTACCTGCCGGTCGAATCCTTCCCCGAACTCAAGCCGCTGCAGGACAACTGGCAGGAAATCCGCGCCGAAGCCCAGCAACTGCTGCATGTCGGCGAAATCAAAAGTTCGCAGAACTACGACGACGTCGGTTTCAACTCTTTCTTCAAGAGCGGCTGGAAGCGCTTCTACCTGAAGTGGTACGGCGAAAGTCACCCTTCGGCGATGAAACTCTGCCCGCGCACCACCGAACTCTTGCAAGGCATCGGCAGCGTCAAAGCGGCGATGTTCGCCACCCTGCCACCGGGCTCGAAACTGGTACGCCACCGCGACCCATATGCCGGCTCCTACCGCTACCACCTGGGCCTGGACACGCCGAACGACGACGCCTGCTACATCTGCGTAGACGGCGAAAACTACGCCTGGCGCGACGGCGAAGGGGTGATCTTCGACGAAACCTACATCCACTACGCCGCCAACCAGACCGACCACAACCGCATCATCCTGTTCTGCGACGTCGAGCGCCCGCTCAAGTACCGCTGGGCCACTGCCTTCAACCGCTGGTTCAGCCGCAAGGTCATGGCCGCGGCGGCCGCGCCCAACGATGCCGGCGACAAAACCGGCGGCATCAACCGCCTGTTCACCCGGATCTACAAGATCCGCGCACGCGGCAAGGCGCTGAAGAAGCGCAACCGTACCCGTTACTACCTGGAGAAATGGGCAGTGGTGGCGGCGTTGGTGCTGGTGTTTATCTATATCTGATGCGTGCCGGTTGGCTACGGCCGTGAGTGACGCTCACAGCCGTAGCCGGATCCAAACTGGACAATTGGCCAGCTGAACTACAATTATCAGAAGCACCGGTAGCCTGGCAGTCACAGAGCGACTGGAACCGGTCTCGCCAGCAGGTTGATGAGCTGGCGAATTTCAGCGATGGCCAAGGCCCTTTAGTACGAAGCGCGCTCCTCGATTGGGTTCTTTACCTTGTTCCTGGTGGTCGGTTCGACGCCTGAGGGCCAGAGAAATGAACGGCAATGACTCGGGGAGCAATCTCGGTTTCTGGCTACCTGGCAGTGCAATTGTTCTTAGCCTGATTGTCTCCACCTTCGCGCTCACCCGCGCCCCGTTCCTCGAGCAACGTCCCTTTGGTGCGCAGTTCCAGACACAGCTGCCGATAGAAGCCCGCCTGTGGCAGGACCCTTTCGATGCATTGGAGCGCTACCGCAAGCGGCTCAAAGACAACAAGAGCCAGCTGGCTGGCTCCGAATGCACCCCTGAGCTGTTTGACAAATCATCAGCCCCAGCTGACCAGCTCCAGGCGCAACTCTCACAATTGCGCCGGACTTCATACAGCCCCGCAGCAGACATGGCCGATCCGGCCTCTGCGCAGGGTCCGGCTAAAACCCCCAAAGCAACAGACGCGGAACCGACCAGCATCATGGTTGCCCTGGTCGAAGGTGGGCCCTACGCCGAAGAAGTCGAGCTGCGCCGACGCATGCGCTACGCCATGCTCGCCGGCTTCAAGACCGCCCGGATGGTGCCCGAGGACGAACAGAATATCCGCTGCCTGAGCCTGACAGACGACCTCAAGGCCAGTCCGGTCGCGTCACAAGACGATGCGCAAGGCAATCGCAGGCGCGCAGAGTTGCCCTATGAAATCTTTGTCGCCAACCCTTTCGATCCACCGACGGATATGGACGACAACGCGCACCCGTCCGCCCGCACCATTTTGTTCTGGCTCAAACAAAGCCACCTCGGCACCGAGCCATTGCAAAAGCTTGAACAGCTGCGACAGACCTTGTCGTGCAAGGTCAGCGCGCTTGACGGGACGTCCTCGCCCGCAACCTGTACCCCGTTCGACGATAGAATCCTCAAGGTCATCGGGCCTGCCGACTCGACCGTGCTGCGTGACATGTATCGCCAGGAATACCAGGGCAATGAGGTGCCGCCCAACATAGAGATCTACTCACCTTTGGCCACCGCCGACAGGAAGATGCTGCTGCGCGGAATCGAAAAGCCCAAGGGTCGCCCGAGCCAGCCACAAGAGAACACAGAAAACCCGAAACAGACGCTTAAGTTGCTGCGCACCATCAGCGACGACCGCACCATGACAACCCTGCTGCTCGACGAACTGAAGCTGCGCAAAGTCGACCCCGTCACCGGATTGCAGTGTGCACCGAACGCCGTCATGCGCGTCGGCAACGATTGTCGTCGTAAAGGCTTTCAACGCCAGAATCGCATCGCGCTGATTTCCGAGTGGGACAGTTTCTACAGCCGGGCATTGATAGAAAGCTTCAAGTCTCAGGTGGTCGAAACCGCCAGGTTGAGCGATGACAACAAGGCCTCCGTCGATGAATGGGTACTGCGCTTCAGCTACCTGCGCGGCCTGGACGGACGCCTTCCGGAGGAAGCTGCCAGCGCAGACAAGGCCGTTGGCAAAGACAGCAGCAAAGACAGCCTTGAACTGGACACCAGCCCCCTGGAAAAGTCCGATGGCAACTCCCAGCTCGATTACCTGCGCCGCCTGGCCGACCACATCGCCGAAGAAGACGAGCTTTATCGGCGCAAAGGTGAAAACGGCATCGGTGCCATCGGCATCCTGGGGCTCGATACCTATGACAAATTACTCGCCTTGCAAGCGCTGAAGTCGCGAATGCCGCACAAGGTGTATTTCTCCACGGATCTCGATGCCCGCATGTTGCAACGCGGCCAGGCCGAGACCACCCGCAACCTGGTGCTGGCAGCCCCCTATGGCCTGACCCTGACCCGGGCCCTGCAACAGGATGTACCGCCGTTTCGCGACAGCTTGCAAAGTGCCGTATTCATCGCCGTGCTGACGGCGCAAGCGCCGCAAAGCTTCGATGCCAAGCGGGCAAAATTCGACTACAACAAGTCCGGGTTACTCTCGCCGGGTATCTACGAGGTGGGAATAAAAGGTTTCATTCCCCTCGCAAGCCGACTGAACAAGTCACGCCCAGAGGATTGTGCAGCGCCAGATTCAAGGCGCTCCGACCGCATCAGCCGAGTGCGTCCGCAAGACATCATGGCATTGCGTTGTTTGCAGGACCGCGCAGAACTCCCCTTTCCGGAAATGTCCCCGGCAATGCGTAAAGACTTTACTGCGCGCTTGTCGTTCTTCGGGGCCGGGCCACTGTCGTGGATCTTGCTGTTGCTGGCATTGTCGCTGGGCTGGTGGTGGACCAACAGAAGTCTGGTCAACACAGTACCTCCCCCTTCTGCGGATCAGGCAGACTCGAAATTCCTCTACCAGCTCCCGCCCTGGGTCTGCAGGTTGCCCATATCGCTCTATGCGGCGTCTGCCCTGTCCGCGCTGGTCGGTATCCTGTACTGGCGAGTGGAATTCATGTGGATCACCTTCGTGCTGATCCTGTTGGGGATTATTTGCGCCGAACTGATTCGCCGAACGACGCCCGTATCCTTGCGACCCGGACGGGGTGCTGCCGGCATCGCCGGTTTGTTCGACGCCTCGGGGTGGTACATCCTGGTGCCGCTGGTCGTGTTTATCCTGGCGTTGTTGTGGGCGTACCAGGTTCGCCGCGACTTGACCGACAACGGCCTGGGTGAGCCGATGTTCCTGTTCCAGGGCATCAGCGCCTGGCCGACCGTCGCGTTGCGCCTGCTGGCGGCACTGATCTCGATTTCGGCGCTGTTCTGGGGTTGGCGCAACCTGCAGATCAACCGCATCGAGATCCGCAACCTCTACCACCTGAGCCATTTAACGCCCATTTACCGGGCAAGGCTGTGGCGACATTTTCCGCTGTTCAATCAACGCTACAAAAAATGGTCATGGCGCCACTGGCTCAATCAATTGGGGCATTGGCTGTTCAAGATCATCTTCCCGCTGTCGCCAAGCGATATCCCGCACATCAGCGACAAGACCCGGCGTGCCTTGCGCCTGCCTGCCAGCCGTGACCCGCGCCCGCTGGTGTTCATTTCGAGCTTCTGGCGCGAGCATTGCGAATGCGGCACCTTCACCGCGCGCTTGCTGCGGGCGGCGCTCGCCACCTGGTTTTTCCTGGTGATCACCAGCGTACTGATGGTGGTATGGCCCATGGAGAGCATCCCGGTTCGGGGCAACTCGCCAATTTGGCTTTGGAGCTGGCTACTGCCCTTTGTCCTCTTCCAGCTGCTGGTGTTCTGGGTGGTGGACGCCAACCGCCTGCTCACGCGCTTCATCCACCAATTGAGCAATCTCCACGGTATCTGGCCAAAGCCTTTGCGAATCGAGCATAAGGAAATCTTTGAAACCCCGGCGCACCCCTGTATCGACGACTGGATGGACATGGTCCTGATCGCCAAGCGTACGGCGGCGGTCAATCGCCTGATCTATGCGCCGACTGTCGTCCTGTTGATCATGATCGCCTCACGCAGCAGCTACTTCGATAACTGGCCGACCCCGCCGAGCATTGTCATTTCGTTTCTGCTCACCGCAGTGATACTGCTCAGCTCAGCGATATCGCTGCGCCGCGCGGCCGAAAAAGCACGGCGCATCGCCTTGCTGCGTATCGATGATTATTTGTTGCGCCCTGTTGAAGACAACCTGAAACAGGACAAGCTGGAAATGATCCGTGCCCGCGTTGCTGCGCTCAGTACCGGTGCCTTCTCGCGTTACTCGGAAGAGCCGCTGGTGCGGGCATTGCTGCTTTCGCTGACCGGTATTGGTGGCTCGATCATTGTCGATGCGATCAATTTTTCCAAGTTTTGAGGGGTGCGGTTTTACCGGGCTTCCCAGCGGTAATGGCAACCCAGGCCCAGCGCGTTGCGGTGATTCACCATCAGGCCGTCGGCGTAGCTGAAGCTGCGTACGCTGTCGCCGTTGCGGTTGATCACCGTGCTGAGCTGACCCTGCTCGTCGTAGCGGTACTGGGTCAGGGTTTCGACCGCCTGGTTGTTGACCAGCCGTTTGATCTCGGTCAGGCGACCCAGCGGGTGGTCGTAGTGCAGGTGCACGCGGGTGCCGCCAGTGGCGCTGATATCAGTCAGCGTGCCTTGCGCGGTACGGGTGAAATGCAGGAAGTGGCCGAGGGCATTTTCGATGCGCTGCAACGGCACCGGGCTGTCGTCGTCCGGCACTTCGCCGAAGTAGAAAAACAGGTTGTCCAGCGTTTGCAGGAGGTAGTGGCCGCCCTCGGTGCACACCAGGTACACCTGCTCGTGCGGGTTGTAAATGCGCTCGCCCGGTTGCAGGGTGATGAACGGGATTTCACAGCCCTGGTTGTCGGTGAGGTAGATGAAGCTGCCGCGCCGGCGCAGGCTTTGCTCCCAGGGCAGCACCCAGCAACCAAGTTAAAATTTCATCACCCGATAAAACCAGCTACCTGTTTAGCATAATCCTTTGCTTTAGGAATTCTCGACGCCTTAATATAATCCAAAAGCTTCGCCCCCCCCTCCTTCGCAAGAGAGTACTCGATAATATTTGTCAAAAGGAATCCTTGAGAGTAATTACCAATAGACAGAATTACATCTTTTTCATCATCATCCGGTTCTTCCCCCTCAGGATAATCCTGCTCTTCTTTTTGCACAGAAAGAGCTAATATTTTCTTTACAGAATAACTCTTAATCGCCTCCCTATCCGAAGACAGAACCTCCATAATTCGCCCAACATCAAGACCGGATCTAATGATTTTTGCCGAATCAAGCCTTGCAAAAACTTCCTCATACTCGGTATCAACTGAAATTTGAATATCCGAAACCAATTCTGAAACAATCTTTCTATACACTTCAGATGAAATTATATTTCTCACATCACTATATTCATCGCTTACCATACATCCACCCCCTTAACCACTCTAACCAAATCAGACCCAACATGCCTGAAAGCATCTACAGCCTCATGCTCCCACGGCGTAAGCGCTAATAGATTTGATGAATCATGCACACCATCGCCACCTACTCGCTGCGGAATATCATTGTGATGGAGCTCTAGAGTATATTCTTTAATTGACTTCACATCTGTTTTCCTTGAAATGACTTCCACTGTCATTTTAGGTGCCTTACCTTCCGCCATCCGAGCAAGGTTGGCAGGGGAATATGCTTGAGTAGGGGCTTTAGCCTCAGCTTTCCAGTAGTTCTTACGCGCAGTCCCCCAGCACTCCCATCCCCAAGGATCAATCCAGCCCGTTGGGTTCGGTACGTATCGATAAAGGTTGAACCCTCCATCCAATCCAATCGGATCCTGCGTTACAAACCGCCCTACTTCCGGATCGTAGTACCGAAACGTGTTGTAGTGCAGTCCGGTCTCGTCGTCAAAGTACTGCCCCTGAAACCTCAGGTTCTGCTCGACCTCACTGACCGCCAACTGCTCAATCGTTCCCCAGGACCGATACGTCGCCTGCCAAACGATCTCGCCCTCGCTGTCGGTCATCTCCAGCGGCGTACCGATCTGGTCGGTGTGGAAGTAATAGAGCTTCTGCTCCTCGCCTTCGGCCTGATCGACCCGCGCCAGTGGCGCATAACTACCCGGCTCATACAGGTACAGACTGCTCTGCCCCGGCACCTCCTCCCGCAACATCCGCAGCCCTTGCCAGAGAAAGCGTTTCTGCTCGGCCTTGCCATTGATCTCGGACTGCTTGGCCACCCGCCGCCCAAGGCTGTCGTAGCGATACTCGCCCGTGCTCTCCAGCTTGCCGTTGACTAACGTCTCGGCACGGACCAACCGGTTTTCACAGTCGTAGCTGAAACTCTGCAGCTTGCCGTGCCCCGAGCGCTTCTCGATCAGGTTGCCCCAGGGATCGTACCGATACTCCTGATCCCGCCACTGCCTGATGCGGTTGTCCTTGACCTTGTCGAACTGGCTGGTGTTGAAGTTCAGCCGGTTGGCTGCGGCGTCGTAGCGGAATTCCTCGCTCCCAATCAACGAACCGGTATCGCGGCTGTGCAACTGGCCGTTGGCTTCCTACTCGTACTTGATCTCGCCGCGCAGTTTGTCCAGGGTGCGCACCAACTCACCCGCCGGATCGTACTGGTAGCGCCGGTGAACCGGGTTGTAGGCATGCTCCACCAGCAACGAGGTATTGATCCCGCTGTTATGCACCTGTGAGAGCTTGTCAGCAGGCAAGGTCGAGGCGAACTGCCACGCCTTGCGCCCCATCGCGTCATAGCCGAAGCAACTGGTCAGCTTGCCCTGGGTGCGGTACACCTCGCGGTGCAGGTCATCGCGCTCCATGTCGCTAATTACCTGGCCGTCCAGGTTCAACTGGTGCAGGTGACCGCTGCCGTAATACAGATGGTTGATCTTGCGGCCATCCGGCAAGGTCAGCGTGGTCAGGTTGCTGAGCGGGTCGTACTCGTAGCTCAGGGCTCCATCCGCAGTGACTTCCTGAGTCAGCCGGCCCAGCAGGTCGTAGGCGTATTCCAGCTTCTCTTCGGTTACACCCAGTTGCTTGCCGGCCACGGTTGGCTGGCGCTGAATGCTCAGCAACCGGTCACCGTCGTCGTACTCATATTGCTGCCGTGCATCGCGGTTGAGCTTGGCAATCAGGCGACCAATCGCATCACGCTCGAACAATGTCTCGCGTTGCGGCCGCTCGCCATTTTCGCCGTAGCCGATTTCATCAACGCGGGTCAGGTGACCGCCCTCGTTGTACCTGAAACGTCGCGTCAGGTTATCCACCCGCACCTCTTCGCTCAGCCGATCCGCGGCATCGTAGGCAAAGCTGTAGGTCGCGTTGTTTTCATTGACCAGCGCGGTCAGGCGGTTGGCCTTGTCGTACTCGTAACGTATCTGCTGCCCTTTGGCATCCTGGCGGCTGCTCGGCAAGCCACGTGCTGTCCGTTACAAGCGGGTAATCTGGCCCTTGCCGTCGGCGTGGCTGAGCACCTGGCCATAGACGTTGTAGGTAAAGTTTTCCGCAGTGCCGTCCGGATGGTTGATGCTCAGCACTTAACTCTCCGGGATAGTGGGAGTGACTCCCACTATCAGGGGTAGCGATCTTCAACATAACCATTGGGGAAATGGTTACCGATATAACTCAACTCACCACCAGCATAATTAAAAACCGTTGTATACAGCGAAAACTCTGCCTCCATACTTTCTTTTTGACTTACCAAAATAGACTTAAGCACCCCAGACTCATAAGCATACTCAGAAATACTCATTCCAAATTTACCGACATTTAGATCTCGAACAAATTCAGCTCCACTAAACTCACTCAGCCTGATATTTCTCAACCCACCACCAGAACTGAAGTGTATGCTCTTAATGTACTCAGCCCCGTAGAAATAAAAATCATTATTAATTACCCGCTCCGTCTGCCCATACACTTCAACATGAATAATTTTATCATTCCCATCATAATAATAGACATGCGTATTCTTTATATTTTTTGGTATTTCTTTAACTACTTTGCCAAATTCAAAACCTGCTCGCTGCAACTCGAACGGTCGAAAATTCACAACCCCACCTTTGCTTATGACCTTTCTAACAGCACGTCCTTTCGACTCACCCCTTAACCTCTCCAAATACATTTCAGACTGCGACTGAACCTCTAAAAACTCTTTCTGCAATTCTTTAAGATCACTCATCCCATACTCCCTATTCAAAACAAAAAGCTCCCAGACGAAATATCTGAAGCAATATTTCTGAGCTCATTTTCAAACCCAGTTCTATCAGTTATATTTTTCAACCTATCAAACACATTCTGTTTATAGATTTCCGTATGGATTTTCGAGTGCGCAGGTAGGCTGGTTCCAGCTGCGTCTTTCACTGCACTGCTTGTTGGGAGATAAATACCATTATCAGCAGAATTAACATCAACCCCAAGTCGCCCCATCCTTCTCCGCAACCACTTCATCCGTGTATCAGTAGAATTTGAAAATACAATATGGTGCGCTGAGTTTTTGAAGTTTGGAGCTATAACATCAGCCTCTTCCATACTCGCCCGCAGCAGCTTCGCATCAGAGGAGCAAGTCAAACCCAATGGATCAACCCAGCCCACTGCACTGGGAGCGTAGCTATACAGGTTGTTTCCGCCCACTATTCCTATTGGATCCTGCGTTACAAACCGCCCCACCTCAGGATCGTAGTACCGAAACGTGTTGTAGTGCAGTCCGGTCTCGTCGTCAAAGTACTGCCCCTGAAACCTCAGGTTCTGCTCGACCTCACTTACCGCCAACTGCTCAATTGTTCCCCAGGACCGATACGTTGCCTGCCAAACGATCTCGCCATCACAGTCGGTCATCTCCAGCGGCGTACCGATCTGGTCGGTGTGGAAGTAGTAAAGCTTCTGTTCCTCGCCTTCAGCCTGATCGACCCGCGCCAGTGGCGCATAGCTACCCGGCTCATACAGGTACAAACTGCTCTGTCCCGGAGTCTCCTCCCGCAACATCCGCAGCCCTTGCCAGAGAAAGCGTTTCTGCTCGGCCTTGCCGTTGACCTCCGACTGCTTGGCTACCCGCCGCCCGAGGCTGTCGTAGCGATACTCGCCCGTGCTCTCCAGCTTGCCGTTGACTAAGGTCTCGGCACGGACCAACCGGTTTTCACAGTCGTAGCTGAAGCTCTGCAGCTTGCTATGCCCCGAGCGCTTCTCGATCAGGTTGCCCCAGGGATCGTAGCGATATTCCTGATCCCGCCACTGCCTGATGCGGTTGTCCTTGACCTTGTCGAACTGGCTGGTATTGAAGTTCAGCCGGTTGGCTGCGGCGTCGTAGCGGAACTCTTCGCTACCGATCAGCGAACCGGTGTCACGGCCTTTTAGTTGGCCGTTGGCCTCGTACTCGTACTTGATCTCGCCGCGCAGCTTGTCCAGGGTGCGTACCAATTCACCCGCCGGATCGTACTGGTAGCGCCGGTGAACCGGGTTGTAGGCATGCTCCACCAGCAACGAGGTATTGATCCCCGTGTTATGCACCTGTGACAGCTTTTCAGCTGGCAAGGTCGAGGCGAACTGCCACGCCTTGCGTCCCATCGCGTCATAGCCAAAGCAACTGGTCAGCTTGCCCTGGGTGCGGTACACCTCACGGTGCAGGCCGTCGCGCTCCATGTCGCTGATTACCTGGCCGTCCAGGTTCAACTGGTGCAGGTGGCCGCTGCCGTAGTACAGATGGTTGATCTTGCGCCCGTCCGGCAGGGTCAGCGTGGTCAGGTTGCTGAGCGGGTCGTACTCGTAGCTCAGGGCTCCATCGGCAGTGACTTCCCGAGTCAACCGGCCCAGCAGGTCGTAGGCGTATTCCAGCTTCTCTTCGGTTACACCCAGTTGCTTACCGGTCATGGTTGGCTGGCGTTGAATGTTCAGCAACCGGTCACCGTCGTCGTACTCATACTGCTGCCGTGCATCGCGGTTGAGCTTGGCAATCAGTCGGCCAATCGCATCGCGCTCGAACAGCGTCTCGCGTTGCGGCCGCTCGCCATTTTCGCCATAACCGATTTCATCAACACGGGTCAGGTGACCGCCTTCGTTGTAGCTGAAACGCCGCGTCAGGTTGTCTACCCGCACCTCTTCGCTCAGCCGATCCGCGACATCGTAGGCAAAGCTGTAGGTCGCGTTGTTTTCGTTGACCAGCGCGGTCAGGCGGATGGCCTTGTCGTACTCGTAACGTATCTGCTGCCCTTTGGCATCCTGGCGGCTGCTCGGCAAGCCCCGCGCTGTACGTTGCAAGCGGGTGACCTGGCCCTTGCCGTCGGCGTGGCTGAGCACCTGACCATAGACGTTGTAGGTAAAGTTTTCCGCAGTGCCGTCCGGATGGTTGATGCGCAGCACTTCACCGTCCGGCTTGCGCTCCAGCGTGGTGGTCTGCTGCAACGCATCGGTCACCGCCACCAGGTACTGGCGCTCATCGTAGCGATAGGCGGTACTTTTGCCCGAACAGTCCTGATAGCGCTCGACCTGGGCCAGAGTGTTCCACCACAGGTACTTGGACTTGTGGTTGGCATCGATGATGGTGTGCGGCAAGCCATCGTCGCTGTTCAGGTACTCGGTCAGCTGGCCCTGGGCATCGATCTCGGCGAGCAGGTTGCCCTTGTCGTCGTAACGCGCCTGCCAGGTACTGCCGTCCGGGTAGCTGACCTTGGTCACCAGGGTGGTCAGGTGGTGGTATTCGTAGGCGATGGTGCGGCCCAGCGGGTCGGTTTCTTCAAGCAGGCGGGCAAATTCGTCGTACTTGAATTGCAGGCGGTTACCGTCCGGCAAGCCCAGGCCAACCATGTTGCCATTGTCGTCCAGCTCGATCGCGTAGCGCTCGCCGCCATAGTCGCGGCTGGCGATCACCCGGTGGTCGGCGTTGTACTGCACCTCGAGTTCACGCCCGAGGACATCGGTCGCCCAGCTGGTGCGCCCTTCGAGGTCGTAGCGAAAGTGGAAATGCTCGCCGTCGCTGGTCCAGTGCTCGACCACCCGTGGCTGGCCACCGAGGGTTTCCCAGCGGTAATGGCAACCCAGGCCCAACGCGTTGCTGTGATTCACCATCAGGCCGTCGACGTAGCTGAAGC